>Ga0315533_1000146_pt1 | contig 66368 bp, 59 predicted proteins | sample SalMarSW160130MG_FD_203081 | JGI IMG/M metagenome (GOLD analysis project Ga0315533, IMG submission 203081) | Salt marsh sediment microbial communities from the Plum Island Ecosystem LTER, Massachusetts, United States - Salt Marsh Sediment SW1601-30 ...
TTGAAAAATTAACTAAACCATTCAAAGTTCCATGGCTAGATGGCAAAACTGTTGAGATTATGTGGACACCCTGATTAAGGTTTTTTTATGACCATTGTCCCACTAGTGAAAATCGGTGTTAAATAAAGATCGTGTGTTGCGATAGCGGCATAACTATTATTATCGAGGATGAATTTTACGAGATTGAAAAAATTTTTTCTGATTTCCTGAGGGTCTTGATAGGCGATCTCAGGTGATTCTTTATAAATACCTTTACATATTCTTATATTGACTCCTAACGGCAGGAGAGTTTTTAGATCATCCATTGAGCGGTGTAAATAAGCCTGAAGGACTATACCAACTTTAGGATAAAGAGATTTTGCGAGTTTGAATATGTCGAGAATAATATCGGTTACAGAGGAATCCTCCATGTCAATTCGAATAAAATTGTCTTTTTCACGAATTTTAGATATAATTTTCCCAAAATTTCTCCAGGTGGTGTTGCTGTCTAACCCAAGCCCGAATTGACTTAACTTTAGAGAAACGTTTGAATCAATATTTTCTTTTTCTATTGCTTCAATTAAATCGAGATACATTTGTAAGGGAGGTATTGCCTCAGATAAGTCATTGATATCTTCGCCCAATAAGTCTATTGTAGCAGCAATTCCTTCATTATTTAGTTCTCTGACAGTTGAGACAGCGTCATCAATAGATTTACCGGCAACATACTTTTTTGCCACTAATCCCACAAATATTTTTGGCATTAAGAGTACAGTTTTAACTAAAAAATTATTAAACCAATTTGCCATGTTTAGTCCCCCTCTTTCTATAATTATTTTAGTTTTTCTTTGGCTAAAGAATACTGACATTACTTTTCTTTGAATAGAGTTCTCATTCATTTAATCATTATTTTCTTTTTGTCAAAAACTTTGTGAAAGATAATATTTTGTTTTGAGTTAAAGAAATATTTTAGTTAACCTTACTTGGTTTGCTCTTATTATTTGAAAGTTTTAGATTCACGTCAATGTTAAATAGGAAGGTAACGAATATGGATAATAAAGATGATGTAACACTTATTGAATCGCTTCGTGATATGCGGGGGAAAATTTTTTCTGAAATTGGCAAAATAATAATTGGGCAGTATGAGATAATTGATCAATTGCTTGTTGCTCAGTTGTGTCAGGGGCATTGTCTTTTAATCGGTGTACCCGGTCTTGCAAAAACACTGATGATAAAGACTTTAGCGCATGTTCTTGATCTATCTTTTAAAAGGATACAGTTTACACCTGATCTTATGCCATCCGATATTACTGGAACAGAAGTACTTGAAGAGGATAAAACAACCGGAAAGCGAGGATTTAGATTTTTTAAAGGTCCAATCTTCGGAAATATTATTCTCGCCGATGAAATAAATAGAACGCCTCCAAAGACACAGTCAGCGCTTTTGGAAGCGATGCAGGAACATAGAGTTACAACAGCGGGAAAAACCTATGTTTTAGAGGAGCCCTTTTTTGTCCTGGCAACTCAAAATCCAATAGAGCAAGAGGGAACGTATCCATTACCTGAAGCACAACTTGATCGTTTTATGTTTAGTTTAAAAGTTGATTACCCGAATCCTAAAGAGGAGGTCGAAATAGTAAGGTCTACGACATCTGATTTAGTAGCTGTTCTTGATAAAATTGTAAGTAGAGACGAAATTTTGAGTTATCAACACCTTGTAAAGCGTGTTCCTATTGCAGATAATATTGTTGAATTTGCTGTTAAGCTTGTTACATCTTCAAGACCGGTGCTGAAGGATGCCCCAGATTTTGTAAAGAGGTGGATCGAGTGGGGAGCCGGACCGAGAGCCTCGCAATATCTCATTCTTGGCGCAAAGACTTACGCTATTTTAAATGGAAGACCGACTCCCAATAGAGATGATGTGATTAAAGTTGCCAAACCTGTTCTAAGACATAGAATCATTCTGAATTTTAATGCTGAAGCTGAAGGTATTGATACAGATTCAATTACTGAGAAATTACTTGAATATTTAATGTGAGGATAATACAAAACACAGGTGTTAGTAAATAGTTGATTTGTATTACCTATCTGAATTCGAGAAAATGGAATGATTAATCCAACTATAGATAAACGAAAATATCTTGATCCCGAGATAATCTCTAAGCTTGATAATATGTCTTTACGAGCTAGATTAGTTGTTGAAGGATTTATTATTGGTTTACATAAAAGCCCCTATCACGGTTTTTCTGTAGAATTTGCCGAACATCGTCCCTATATGCCGGGAGATGAGATCAAACATGTTGATTGGAAATTGTATGGGAAGACAGATAGATATTATATCAAGCAATTCGAAGAAGAAACGAATTTAAAATCATATATTTTGCTCGATAAAAGTGGTTCAATGGGATATAAATCTGGGGAAATCACGAAGCTTTCTTATGCCAGTTATCTTTCAGCAGCGCTTGGATATCTCATGCTTAAGCAACAAGATGCTGTAAGTCTTACAATGTTCGATTCAGAAGTACGTTTTTACCTACCGCCATTAGCAAAAAAAAGTCATCTGAATTTAGTCCTAAGTGCTTTAGAACATACGATTCCTGGTGAGGAAACTGATATTGCTCCATTGCTTCACGAAATGGCTGAGAAGATAAAGAAGCGAGGGCTGATTATTTTGATTTCTGATTTATTAGATGAGCCTGATAGAGTAATCAATGCACTTAAACATTTTCGACATAAGAGGCATGAGGTAATTTTATTCCATATTTTAGATCCACAGGAAATGAAATTTTCATTTAATAGGCAGACTCGGTTTATTGATATGGAAACTAATAAAGAACTGGTTACAGAACCCTGGCATATACAGAGAGCATATCAGAGAACTGTAAATCGTTTTATTGAACATTACAAATTGCAGTGTAGAGCAAATAATATAGATTATGTGCTATTAACAACTGATAAATCGCTTGACCTTGCTTTAACAGGATATCTAAATAAAAGGGCGAGGATTGGGTAAATTGATAAGATATAGTGCTTAAAATACAAGTAGAAAAAACCGACGATGTAGTTGGTTTTTTATTTATTGAATTTTAGAGAGAGTATATAAAAAAGTTATCGCAAGCTTTTTTCAATTTTGCGGTATTTTTCCGCTTCTTCTTTATTACCCTGATTATAAAGTGACTTCCAGAGGACATCATAACCGAAAATATTCTCCGGGTCAAGTTCTATAAGTTTTCGAGAGTATTCTTCAGCCATTACCCAATCTTTTGACTGAAAAAATGCTTCTGTTATTCTCAAAAGGACATCAATATCTTCAGGGTTTTCAGCGAGGACTTTTTGATATTCATATTGTGCTGATTCATAATCATTGTTTTTGACATAAATCTGAGCCAGGATAAATCTAAGATCAGTATTATCCGGGTTTTCAGTGGATATTTTTTTTGCTACATCAAGCGCTTCCTCGAATCTTTCTAACTCGCTCAGAAACTGAATTTTTAGTATTTGAAGTTGAAGAGCTTCAGGATGTTCCGATGCTGTATTGGCTAATTTTGCTAAAACTTCTTCCTGGTGTTCAGGTAGCCACATAACCTGATAGTAATAGTACATTACATCTTGATCGAAGATGCCATTTCCCTCTTCCATTTCTGCATATTTTTCAACATTGAGAGTATCATTAAGCATAAAATAACATTTCACCATTCCATTATAGGTAATAGCTTCATCAGATTTCATAGAAAGAGCTTCTTGAAATTTACCTGTAGCCAGTGATAGTAGAGAGTCTTTTTCCATTGGTAATATAGCACGAATTGCGTTATTGAATGTATTTGCTCCTTCTGTATGGATTTCGCCCCAATATCTTTTTGTATATTGGTTAACTTTATCTGCATAGGTAGGATCAAGTTTACTGGTTTTTTGTAGCATGTTTTTTACTTTATCCCAATCTCTTCTTGGTGCGTAAACATTAGTAGCAAGTAAAAATGGGACTTCAGGATTTTGCGGCTCTTTTTCTAAAGCAATTAGTAGCTGTTCTTTAGCAGCATCAATGTTGTTCTGTTGAAAATATACCTTAGCAGAGGTCACTTCAGGGCTTTGACAAGTTGTCGTTATCAAAGAAACCAGAAGCAGTACGGAAATTAAGATTACTATTTCTTTGATTTTCATTCTCATACTCCTATTATTTTTTGTTCATTTTAAATAACAATTAAATTTATCACAGATTCATTTCGTTTTCAAGTGGGATTCTTGAGATAGATTAAATGGCTGCTTAAAAACTCCTTTTTCGGTTATAATTCTTGATATCAGGTTTGCAGGCGTTACATCAAAAGCGGGTGAAATCGCCTGGCAATTTTCGGGTGCAATATTCTTATCTAAAAAATTGGTTACTTCCGAACCGGAACGCTCCTCGATGACTATATCTTTTCCGGAAGAAATCGTGGGATCTATTGTGGAAGTCGGAGCAGTGATATAAAAAGGTATTTTATGGTAGTTTGCTAAAATCGCAAGACTATAGGTTCCTATTTTGTTCGCGGTATCCCCATTACTGGCAATTCTATCTGCTCCCACTACTACGGCGTTTATATTTTTATTTGTCATAATATATGCTGCCATATTATCTGTGCAGAGAGTAAAAGGTACTTTTTCTTTTGTTAATTCCCATGCTGTGAGTCTGGCACCTTGAAGTAAAGGGCGCGTTTCATTTACATAAACGTGAATATCTTTTCCCTTTTGAAATGCTTTGATAATGATTCCAAGAGCTGTACCAAGTCCACCGGTCGCTAATCCGCCGGTGTTACAATGTGTTATAACATTAACTTTGTCTGGTAAAAGTTTATAGCCGTTTTCTGCAATCGCTTTGCACATCTGAATATCTTCTTTGTGGATTGCTTTTGCCTCATTAAGAAGTCTTTCCCATAATTCCGGTATCGGTAAATTCTTATTATCCTTTGCGGTTTTTTCCATTCTTTCAAGTGCCCAGCTGAGGTTTACGGCAGTGGGACGGGTTTTATTAAGTATCTTTACATTTTCATATAAATGTGAAAAAAAATTTCTGCGTGTTGATTGTAACTTATCCTTCAAACTGATAACTAATCCGAAAGCGGCAGCGATTCCAATTGCTGGGGCACCTCGGATAGCCAGCCGTTTTATAGCATCAGCCATTTCCAGATGGTTTCTGATTTCTATAAGTGAATATTTAGCAGGAAGGAGTGTTTGGTCAACGATAAATAAGCGTTTGTCTTTCCAAAATAGAGGTTTAATCATTTGCAGTTCATCTAATTCATTCGGATTTTTATGAAAATGTACTCAAGTAAAGGTATGATTTTCTAAAATGTAACCATTTGCTGAAGGCTTAAATAACGGGAGTTTATCATATCTTTAGTCAAATTCAGTAAACCATTAATACTAAAATGTTCAACACAAAAGGAGCCCATGATACTTCCATAGATAACAGATTTTTTTAATTCGCTGGAGCTGATTTCAGGGCAAGATGATAGATAGCCAATGAGACCACCAGCGAAACTGTCTCCTGCACCGGTAGGGTCAGTTGGTTGAATTATAGGAAAAGCAGGAACATAAAAAAGTGAACCATTATCGCTAAAAAATGCACCATGCTCGCCTTTCTTGATAACGACGTATTTAAGTCCATACTCATGGATGGTCTTTAGACCTTTTAATAAATTTAATTCACCTGTAAGTTCACTAAGTTCGCTATCATTAATAAGGAGAAGATCAACTTTTTTAAGAACCTGCATAAGGTCATTTTTGGTAGTATTTATCCAGAGATTCATCGTATCTAAAGCAATGAACTTAGGATTTTTCATCTGATTTAGAACGTCTAACTGTAAAGACGGTTGAATATTTCCTAAGAAAATGAATGGGGTTGTTTTAAATGCCTCAGGAATTATAGGTTTGAATTCAGCAAAAACATTGAGGTTTGTATACAAAGTATCACGGATATTGATATCTTCGTGGTATTTTCCACCCCAGAGAAAAGTTTTGCCTTCTTTGATTTCCAAACCTCTGGTGTCAATGTTTCTTTTTTCAAGCAGTGCTATTGCTTCTTGCGGGTAATCGCTTCCGGCAATGCCTATGATTCTAACTTTAGTAAAATGTGAGGCAGCCATTGAGAAGAATATAGCTGATCCACCAAGAGAGCCATCCCGTTTTCCAAAGGGAGTTTCGACATCATCAAATGCTACAGAGCCAACAACAAGAACAGAATTTCCTTTACTCATTTTCACTCATTTTTTTAATAATCTGGCAGATAAAATACGAAATTAACTTTTCGTTTTCAATAAACTTAAGTTTTAATGGAAATATTAATTATATTTTAGACATGAAATACAAGTACTGTTATTGCTGTGGAGAACTTACAAAAATGATTGAGATTGAGGGTCGAAGAAGGTCATTTTGTAAAAATTGCAATTTAGTACTTTATGAAAATCCGATTCCATCGGTGGCTATCTTATCAATGAATGATAAAAAAGAGATACTGCTTGTGCGAAGATCAGTTGAACCAGGGAAAGGGGGATGGAGCTTACCAGGTGGTTTTATAGAGATGGGAGAAACACCATCTGAAGCTGCAATTAGAGAACTATACGAGGAGACAGGACTTCAAGGTAAAAATCCGGAACTTGTAAATGTGGATGCTCACTTAAATGGATTTTATGGAGATGTTTTGCTGATAGCTTATTCCGTTGAATTAGATAGTTACAATATTACACCGGGAGATGATGTAGGTGAAGGAATGTTTTTTAAATTTCATAGCAGACCAAGATTGGTTTTTAAAATTCATGAGAATTTTTTAGTTCAATGGGCGAAAGGGAAACAATTAACCACAGATTAACACAGATTATCACTGATATGCTGTATGAAAAAATTAGGAGTAACTATTAATGAGTTTGCTTAAGAAAGGTTGAAACTTGAATTGTATTTTGCATAATACCAAAAATTCAGAAACTGTTGAAACAGTTATTATAACTGCTAGCTTCTTATTAACCCCCGACTTAAGTCGGGGGTTACTCTTAAACAATATTACTTCTTCAACCGTTTCAACGGTTTCTTTCTCTAATAGATCACCTTTTTTAAGTGGACTCATTAATAACAAAAAAGAACATTGAGAGTTTGTAAATACATATTGGGAATCAAAATTTTATTAGATTTATTGGTGTTTTATCTAATCTCGAAAAATACATTTTCTCTTAGAGTTTATTTTAAGACGAGATAAAAATTTCTTAGAATAGTTTATGGTGAAAAATAGTCGCAGGAGTGATTTAGTTGGGTCGTAAGGTTTTGATTGCAATGAGCGGCGGAGTTGACAGTTCAGTAGCTGCCCTTAAACTTATAGAAAATGGTTATCGCCCTATTGGAGTAACATTGAGAATGTGGCATCCTGGCGAGGATAAGCACTTAGTAAATACAATTAGAAGGTCTAAAGAGATTTGTAAAAAATTGGATATTCCGCATAAAGTTGAGGACGTACGTTCAGATTTTGAAAAATGTATAGTCCAAGATTTTGTTGATGGATACCTCTCAGGTGTAACTCCAAATCCATGTGTATATTGTAATAAACAAATTAAATGGGAAATACTTATTGACCTTGCTGATAAGATGGATGTAGAATTTATAGCCACAGGACATTATGCCAGGATTTTCCATAATGAAAATTCCCACAGATATGAAATCCTGGAAGGAATTGATCATTCAAAGGATCAATCTTATGCGTTATGGCAGTTATCTCAACACGATCTGAGTAAAACGATACTAATTTTAGGAAATGTAAAAAAATCAGATGTTTTCAAAATTGCTAAGAAGAACGGTCTGTTTTACAGCGATCTTTCGGAAAGCCAGGACATCTGCTTTATTCCGGATAATAACTACAGAGATTTTTTAGTTGATTACGCCCCGGACCGGATTCATAAGATCGGGAGAGGTGAACTTGTCGATGAAGAGGGAAATATTCTCGGTTTTCATAACGGGTTTTACAATTTTACTATTGGTCAGCGAAAGGGTTTTAAAATAGGTTTTGGCGAGCGGCGATATGTTAAAGAAATTGATGCTAAAAACAACAGAATAGTAATCTCAAAAGAACAGGGACTATACTGTTCAGAGATGACTTTGGATAAAGTCAATTGGGTTAGTATTCCCTCGCTAAATTCCTTAGAAGGTGTTATTAAAATTAGGTACAATCATCCCGGAACAAAATGCTATGTTGAAACTTATGGGACCGATAAGTTGAAGGTAACGTTTGATGAGCCGCAGCGAGCCGTTACTCCGGGTCAGTCAGCCGTGCTATATCAAGGAGACAAACTTATTTTTGGTGGAATTATTACAGTTGAGAAGTAGAATGCAAATTTATTTCAAAATGAAGATTTTCCAGGTGAAGCCCTTTGTGCCAAATTTTAAATTGCAAATAGCTGAAAAAGTATGATATAAAAATACAATTACTAGTTTAAAAAAGGGGATTAATTCTATGAGTAAAAAAATTAGAGTTTCGACAATAATCAAGATGAAATCAGAGGGGGAAAAAATAACAGCTTTAACGGCTTATGATTACACATTCGGCTATTTACTGGACGAAGCTGGAGTTGATTTAATACTCGTTGGTGATTCCTGCGGAAATGTATGTGCGGGTTACGAAACGACACTTCCCGTTACAGTTGACGAAATGTTATATCATGTAAAATCTGTTCGCAGAGGTGTAAAAAGAGCACTGCTTATTGCGGACATGCCTTTTATGTCCTATCAGGAAAACATAGAATTAGCTCTCCGTAATGCCGGACGTTTTATGAAAGAGGGTGGCGCCGAGGCAGTTAAGTTAGAGGGGGGCGAACACATTTGTCCTACGATAAAAAAAATGGTGGAAATAGGCATTCCGGTTATGGGGCATCTGGGTTTTACACCTCAGAGTGTGCATGAGTTAGGTGGTTATGGTGTCCGTGGTGCGGAGGAGAAGGAAGCTGAGAAGATTAAAAAAGATGCAATTGCACTTCAAGAAGCGGGGACATTTTCTATTGTGCTGGAAAAAGTGCCTGCAGTACTTGCTAAAGAAATTTCTGAAATGTTAACTATTCCTACAATTGGAATCGGTGCAGGACCTTATTGTGATGGTCAAATTTTAGTCTCTTATGATATGCTGGGTTTGTATGATAAAATGAAGTTTAAGTTTGTGCGTAAATATGCAAAATTAGCAGATGAAGTAAGAAGATGTGCGTCAGAATATTGTGAAGATATTCGGGAAGGAAAGTTTCCTTCGGAAGATGAGAGCTATTAAATCTAATTATTTTCAATTGCCATTTAAAATTTATGAAGAATGTATCAGGAATAAGATTAATATCAATAAATTGAAGAAAAAATAAAGCGAAAAGCCTTGTAAACCTTAATTATTTAAAAATGGATTTGTAGCAAAATGAAAATTATAAGAACAGTTGAAAATCTTAGAAAAGAACTTGCTTCACCTCGTAAAGTTGGGAAAATAATAGGTCTTGTCCCTACGATGGGATATTTTCATGAAGGGCATTTATCTTTAATGGATGTCGCAAAAAAAAATAGCGATGTGGTAATAGTAAGTCTTTTTGTTAATCCGACTCAGTTTGGTCCGAATGAAGACCTTGAAAAATACCCGCGGGATTTTGAAAGGGACAGGCAACTTGCTGAGGAACGTGGTGTGGATATTATTTTTTATCCCGACAAAGAAGAAATGTATCCCGATCCCTTTTTTACCTATGTAATGACAGAAGAGCTATCGAAGGTGCTTTGCGGAACATCACGTCCTATTCACTTTCGGGGAGTTACCACAATTGTGGCAAAACTTTTCAATATCGTTCAGCCAGATATTGCAGTCTTTGGTAGAAAAGACGCTCAGCAGGCGATTATCATTAAAAAAATGGTCGAAGATCTGAATTTCACAGTTGAGATTATCGTAGCGCCGATTGTCCGTGAAGACGGTGGTTTGGCTATGAGTTCACGGAATACTTATTTAAGTCCAGAAGAGCGGAAACAGTCGCCAATAATTTACCAGTCGTTGCAAGAAGCGGTGGAAATAGTTCAGCGGGGAGAACTGGATGCCGGAATTATTGAAGAATCAATTCGTCAACTAATAGAAACGGCGCCTTTAGCCCGGATTGAATATATTGAAATTGTCCGTGAAAGAGATTTAAGACAGGTTAAGGCAATCGAACCGGGAACCTTTGTTGCAGTGGCGGTTTGGTTTGGTAAGACACGCTTTATTGATAATGTAGTCTTGAAGAAATCAATGTGAATTATCACTGAAGTTTGGAACTTTTCTTTACGTCAACACAGGAGTAGAGACACCGGTAAACTTGATAATAAACAATTTAACGTTCCGTAAGGTCCTTAGACCTGATTATGTGAAAAGAGTTATGATAAAAGCGTCAGGAGTGAGCTCCCGAGGCAACTTGATATCGTTATATCCATATATCCATGTTGATTTACACGTTCCAGATTAAAACATTAACCACCCAATTCATTGGGTGGATACTGAGCACTAACAACATACCCCGCCTGCCCCCCGGGGAATTCATTCGGGTAATTTACCGACTAAAGTCGGAAGAATGATGTGTGGTATTTATCCCCCCGGTTCAAACCGGGGGTTAATCTTTGCTCTTTTTCGAGCTGATTTTAGATGAGAATAACTTTGCAAAAGTTTATTCAAACAGAATCATCAGCAATTACCGGAGTTATTCACGACTTCACAGCGAACTTTCGCAAAGATTTCATTCTCGTTTTCTAGGCTGCGGAGTACAACCCCGCAGCCAGAGCAAGCAAAAAACCTTCCGAAGCTTCGGAACTTTCTACTTAACATACAGTTACAGGAATGATCGGTTTTTTAAATTGGGTTAAAAAGGACAAAGGATTGTGGGATTGGCAGAAAATCATCATAATAACCTTGACAAACTCCAACAAATGATTTAAAATGAGATGTGAATTTAAAATTTATATTAAAGGTGATAAAATGAAGAGTAAATTTGTTAAGATTTTTTTAATTATCCTTTTGGTTATGCCTTTAGGATTAATTAAAGCGCAATTCAAAAGCCAGCTAAAAGAAAAGCCATCCGTCGAGAAAAGTATCAAAATTCCCAATGTTGGACCATCATCCCTTGGATTCAGTTTACTCGATCCTAATAGATTTTTTATGAATCAGTCGTATTCACTTTCTTATATGAGTTTTGGGAAATCTTCTGCTTCTCTTGGAATATATCAAAACAGAATGTCGTATATTTTTTCTGATAAATTAACTCTAAATGGACATATCGGGTTCGTACATAACCCACTCCAAATGGGAATTAATAACAATTCCATGAATCCCATTAATAATATAATTTATGGTGCTGAGTTGAATTATCACCCCAAAGATAACCTCTTTTTAAATGTAAGATTTGATAAAGTCCCTATGTATTATCGTTATGGTATGATACCTTATGGAAACCGGTATTATGGTAATTATTAGTAGGTAGAGAGTGCAAAGAAGTTCTGGAAACCGAGCAAAAATACCAAGTACGAAAAGTAAAAAAGTTAAGAATCCTGATGTTCAGAGGTGGGTTCTGAATATAGCAATATTTTGTCTTTCCATTGTTATAATAGGATTTATCTTTTCAATGGGTAAAAGAGTTGTTTTAAATAAGTCAAAAATATCTCTTTCTCAATCTGTTACAGTACCACTGTCTGAAAGACCTTATTCCTATATTGTTGTAGAGGTGTTGAATGGCTGTGGAACACCCGGCTTAGCCCAAAAGTTTACGAATTATCTCAGACAACAAGGTTTTATTGATGTCATTTATACCGGCAATGCTGATAGAATGGATTATGAAAGGACTCACCTTATTGAGAGAGCAAATGTGCCGGAAAAAAGCAAAGAAGTTCTCAATTTACTTATGTTTGATTCTAGTAGGATAGTGAGTAAAGAAGACCCTTCTCTTCACGTAGATTTAACATTAATCCTTGGTAAAGATTATATAGACCTTCCCGTTTACTCAAAAATTTTAGATATAGGGGAAAATTTATAGAGCTGCATGTTTGCCCCTAAAGATTCTAAAAGTCCCCGGTATTCTTACAATTTAGCAAAAAAAGCTGCTCAAATAGCATTTAGTAAAAAAGCTAAAGATATTGCTATTCTTGATTTAAGAAATCTAACGTCTATTACAGATTATTTTGTCATTTGTACCGGTGATGTGGATGTCCACGTTAAAGCAATAGTTGATGAAATAAAAATTAAACTTAAACCGGAGGTTAAACCCTGGCATATTGAGGGGTATAAGCACCTGAATTGGGTTTTGATGGATTATGTGGATTTTGTGGTACATGTTTTTCAGGAAGATATAAGGAATTATTACAACCTTGAGCGATTATGGGCGGATGCTCCGGTAGAAATAGTGGAAAATATCTCTTAGAGAAAATGTAATAATTGAATTAAATACCAAAGAATATATCTGTGATTTTATCAATTAGGGTTTTGTTTTTCTAATGCTTGTTTGAATATTTGGATAATCCTAAATTTCGCTGTCATGATTAATACTATTAAAGAGATTTTAAAAGAAACACTATCAAATATTAGTGTATCTATTGATAAACCAATTCAGGTTGAGCGTTCCAGGCATCCAGAACACGGTCATTTCTCTACTAATATACCGCTTTTGTTAAATAGGGTATTAAAGTGTCCACCAATGGCTATAGCTGAAGATATAGTCAAAGCAATGCCATCGCATTCTGATATTATATCGAAAGTCGAAATTAAACCGCCAGGTTTCATTAATTTTTTTCTATCACCTAAAGTATTACAATCGGCTGTAAATGAAATTCTTGAAAGGGGTTCAGAATATGGTCGTTCCGATCAGGGAAAAGGATTAAAAGCACAGGTGGAATTTGTCAGTGCCAATCCTACAGGGCCTCTTACTGTCGGTCATGGAAGGCAGGCAGTTTTAGGTGATACTATTGCTCGTATTCTTGAGTGGAACGGCTATGATGTAGAACGTGAATACTATTACAATGATGCCGGAAGGCAAATGAGAATTTTAGGTTATTCTACATATATCCGCTATCGTCAACTTTTAGGATATGATGATAAAATTCCGGATGATTATTATCAGGGTGATTATATAGTTGATATTGCTAAGAAAATAGTAGAAAAGTATAGAGACCGGTTTAAAGATGATCCAGATAATAATATTTTTAAAAATTCTGCTGAGCAAGCAGTTTTTAGGGATATTAATAAAACCCTAAAAAGGATTGATATAGTTTTTGATCGACTTTACAATGAAAAGAGCCTCTATAATGATGGAAAGATAGATCAGGTTCTTATTAAGTTAAAAGAAAAGGATGCGACTTATGAGAAAGATGGTGCAATCTGGTTTCGTGCAGGAGAGTATGGAGGTACTGAAGATCGAGTTTTATGGAAGAGTGTTGTAAACGAAGCAACTTACCGCTTGCCGGATATTGCCTATCATGTAACGAAGTTTAAAAGAGGGTATGATCTAATAGTAGACCTTTTTGGGGCTGATCATCACGCTACCTATCCTGATGTTTTAGCCGGTCTGAAAGCGCTTGGATATGATACGAATAACGTAAAAGTTCTTATCCATCAGTTTGTGACTTTAACTAAAGGTGGTGAAAAAGTTAAGATGTCCACAAGAAAAGCAACATATGTTACTCTTAGTGAATTAATAGATGAAGTTGGTAAGGATATTGTTCGTTATTTCTTTATTATGCGAGGTATGAAAAGTCATTTAAATTTTGACCTAGAATTGGCAAAAACAGAGAGCGAAGAGAATCCTGTGTTTTATCTTCAATATGCTCATGCCCGGATTTCAAGTATATTAAGGAATGCAGATTTTAAAGGGATAAAATTTAGCGATGCCTATGATATTTCGCTACTTAAAGAGCCTGAAACTCTTGCATTATTAGATGTTCTTGGAGAGTTTAAAGAAATCGTTTTACTTTGTAAAGAGACTCTTGAACCCCATCATTTTACAAATTACTTACAAAAATTAGCCACAGCTTTCCATAAGTTTTACACTGAACATAGGGTTTTAAGTGATAATGTTGAACTTACACAGGCACGTCTTGCACTGGTGAAAGCAGTAAAGATAGTATTGGCTAATGGTTTGCATCTTATTGGGGTTTCAGCACCGGAGAGAATGTGATTTTGATAATTAGACTCAATTCGAAAAGGGTATTAATACCCGTATTTTGTACATGTTACAACTATTATCACAAATTTAAATTTGATATTTTCCTTCAGATTAGTGGATAATGAATCTCATTCTGATTTTTTAAGTTAATTTATTAATTTTTCCGGTTTGAATATAAGCTGCACTTCTGTCACTTATGCTAAGTATTTTCTCAGAACTCTTTTCCCAAAGGGATCCATTCGGAAATACCACCTCATTAAAAACTCGATCCTCTGTATAATACAATACTTTTGCTATATCTATCCGTACAGATCAGTATGGATAAAATCACTCTCGAGCCTATCCCAAATCAAATCTAATCTCTTACGAATACTCGGAGCAAGATCGACTTTATTCGCTTCTATTCGACTCTTTTCTTCTATAAGGTAATCATATAGTTTCTGTGCAGTTCCAATTCTCAACATGCCATAGTTTAAATTTGGGCAAGCCAAAAATATGAAGTTTTTACTCCAAAGGAGTCTCTTACGATACAAATAGTGAAAAGAACTACTTAATAATCTTGACAATATCCTCGCATCTGTCGGCCATTCTGTATTTGCCTTTACTGATGTGCTGTCTATTTGACATTTATCAAAGTCATCATAACCATCATTAAATATCTCAGGCTTGAAGTTTAATAAATCCAGAGTATTTTCTATTATTTCTATTAAAGTTGTACATCGAGGACGTCCCGTTTTCTTTTTTTATATTATAACCAAGAATTTTATTATCTGAATTTTTATTCGGAAAAACAATCAATAATTAAGTATAGAGTTAAGGTTTCAAATAAAAAATCAGTTATAAAGTTCCCAACAAATCTTGAAGTTAAAAACCTGTTTGACTCCGCTTCGCCTCGTGAAAACGGGTTCGTTATTATTCTAAAAGAGACTTAAACTCTTCTTCGCTTAGAATTTTTACACCGAGATTATTTGCCTTATCTGCTTTCGAGCCTGGATTTTCACCAACTACAACATAGTCCATTTTTTTACTTACGGAAGATGATGCTTTTCCTCCGAACTTTTCGACAAGGTCTTTTGCCTCATTACGAGTCATGGTAGAAAGCGTTCCTGTGAAAATGAAGGTTTTACCTTCAAATTTTTTTTCTTCAGTTTGGGCAATGACTTCGCTAATCTTCACTCCGCCCTCATAAAGTCTTTTAATAGTGTCTATATTAGCTTTCTCATCGAAAAAGTTTCGGATACTCTGTGCGACAATTGGTCCAACACCCTCAATTGCTTCAAGTTCCTCGTATGTTGCAGACATTAGTTTTTCAAAAGTGCCAAATGACTTCTCGAGAACTTTCCCCATATGCTCGCCGACGTTGCGGATTCCGAGAGCATAAATAAATTTTGCTAATGTTGTGTTTTTGCTTTTTCGCAATGCATCAATAATATTTTGAGCGGATTTATCCGCCATACGTTCGAGTTTTACAAGGTTGTCCTTTTTCAAAAAGTAAAGATCCGCGACATTTTTAATCAGTCCTTCATCAACGAGTTGCTCTACTAATTTATCACCAAGACCATCGATATTCATGGCTCGCTTGGATACAAAATGCTGGATGCTACGTTTAATTCTAGCTGGACAATTAATGTTCTGACAATAGTGTTTAGCTTCTCCCTCGTCACGTACTACATGGGCACCACATACGGGACAGATTGGGGGAATATGATACGGTTTCTCTTCACCAGTTCTTCTTTCAGTTATCACTTTTACAACTTGTGGGATTACATCACCAGCTCTCTGGATCACAACCCAGTCTTTTTCTCGAATATCTTTACGGGTTATTTCATCCTGATTATGCAGGGTTGCATTTGAGATTGTAACACCGCCAACTTCTACTGGATTTAACTTGGCAACGGGAGTTATTGAACCAGTGCGACCAGTACTGGCTATTATATCAATAATTTGGGTGATTTCCTGTTGGGCTTTGAATTTTCCGGCAATTGCCCATCTCGGACTGCGGGATTTTATTCCAAGTGTTTCCTGTTGAGCAAACGAATTGACTTTGAAAACAACTCCGTCAATATCATAAGAGATTGACTTACGATTTGATTCAACTTTTCTGTAGTAATTGATGATCTCCTCAACACTACTGCACATCTCAATTAGTGGGTTCACGCGAAAGCCCCATAAGGGCAATGCTTTTAAAAACTCCGAATGAGTGGAAAATGAAATTCCTTCGCAAGTTCCCAATGAATAACAAAAAATGTTCAAAGGACGCTTTGCAGTAACTTTGGGGTCTAATTGCCGAAGTGAACCTGCGGCGGAATTTCTGGGATTGGCAAATGGTGGTTTACCTTCTTTCAGTTGTTGTTCATTCAGCCGCTTGAATTCCTCGCGATCCATATATACTTCGCCGCGAACCTCCAGTAATGATGGAATTGGTAGTTTACCTTTCCTTAAAGAGAGAGGAATAGAGCGAATGGTTTTAAGGTTTTGTGTAATATCTTCACCGGTAACTCCGTCGCCTCTCGTTGAACCGGAAACAAAGAATCCATTTTCATACAATAATTCAATTGCCAGTCCATCAATTTTGGGTTCGCATACAAATTGTACAATTTCCCCTGGAGGCAGCCCCCTGTATGTTCTTGCAACAAAGTCCCTGATTTCATTTTCGTTCATTGCATTATCCAGACTGAGAAGAGGAATACGGTGTACAACAGTATTAAATTCGCTTAACGGTTTTGCCCCAACTCGTTGAGTAGGTGAATCCGGTGTAATTAGCTCTGAATACTTATTTTCTAAATTCTTAAGTTCCCGCATCAGGCGGTCATATTCGGCGTCGCTGATAGTGGGATTATCTAAAATGTAGTAATTGTAATTCGCAGAATTAATCAACTCTCTAAGCTGATTAACTTTTTCTTTTATTTCCCTCATTAGTACTTAGCTGAACCTTGCGAAAAGCCTTCCGAAGGTTTAGAACCTTCGGAAGGTTAATTAAGGCTATTTTTTCTCAGACTTACTTTCAAGCAGCTTGACAAGTGGCTTAACCATGTCAATAGGTAATGGAAAAATAATAGTTGAATTATTTTCAGTTGCAACTTCACGTAAAGTCTGGAGATAACGGAGCTGTACAGTAATGGGTTGTTTTACCATAATTTTAGCTGCATCATAAAGTTTGTGAGATGCCTGAAATTCTCCTTCAGCATTGATAACTTTAGCGCGACGTTCGCGTTCCGCTTCTGCCTGTTTTGCCATTGCCCGCTGCATATCTGAAGGCAGGTCAACATGCTTGATTTCAACTTGTGATACTTTAATACCCCATGGATCAGTCGCCTGGTCTAAAATTGTCTGAAGTTCAGTATTGATTTTTTCTCGCATGGATAGTAATTCATCTAACTCTGCCTGTCCAAGAATACTGCGAAGGGTCGTCTGAGAAAGTTGAGATGTGGCATATAGAAAATCTTCGACTTCAACAATTGCCTTTGAAGGGTCTATAACTCTAAAATAAATTACAGCATTGACTTTTACTGATACATTATCTTTTGTGATAACATCCTGCGGTGGAACATCCATTACAACAGTTCGCAGACTTACCTTAACCATTTTATCAATAAATGGTATGATGAGGAATAATCCGGGACCTTTTGCGCCCAAGAGTCGTCCTAATCGAAAGATCACGCCACGTTCATATTCTCTAAGTATTTTGATAGCACTTGATAGAACGAGAAGGATGAGAATAATTAATGTTAGAATTGGAATTGACATAATAATCTCCTTTTGTTAAGTTAAAAATTAATTAATAATTATTTTAATCTGCCCCAGTTTCTTTTTTAATGACTTTCAATGTCATTCTATTTATAGATTTTACGATTATCTCTGAATCTTTGGGAATTGGCGAGTCGGAAATCGCTTTCCAATATTCTCCATGAACTTGAATAGTTCCCTTTTTATCGATATCTGTAATTGCTACTCCGACTTCTCCTATAATCCCTTCTACGCCGGTAGATACCTGTTTTTTATGAGTCTTGTAAGCTAGCGATAGAGCGATAATAAAGAACAAAGCAGTAAAAATTACTACTGGAATAATAACACTGAGCGAAATAGAAAACAATTCTTTTGGTGCTTTAGTAACATCGATCAACATCATAGAACCTAATATCATTGATATAATACCTCCAATCGTTAAAAGCCCATAGCTTACAATTTGTATTTCTAAAATAAACAGGATAATACCAACAATTATAAGAGCGAGACCTGCGTAATTAATTGGGAGAACCTGCAGAGAGAAGAATGCAAGGATCAGGAAAATTCCACCTAATACACCGGGAAGAATAGCACCGGGACTTCTAATTTCAAAGAATATACCGTAGAATCCAAGTATTAAAAGCATATATGCAATAGTCGGATCGCTAATTACATCGAGTATTTTGTGGGGAAGGCTCATTGGTCGAGAAATTATTTCTGCATTTTTGGTATTTAAGACCTTTTCGCCTGAGGCTAGTTTTGCTGTCTTACCGTCTAAGTAATCAAGAAGCTCATCCAGATTATCGGCTACTACATCAACTATATTTTTCTCTATGGCTTCTGTTTCAGTTATAGAAACACTTTCTCTAACTGCCTGTTCGACCCACTTTTCGTTACGACCTCGCTCATGAGCAAGGCTTCTAATATATGCAACTGCATCGTTTGTTACTTTTTCCATCATTGTTGCGGTGCTTGCAGAATCCGGTTTGCCCCCAAACAGTCCACCACCTCCGAGATTAACCGGGTGTGCGGCGCCGATATTTGTTCCAGGACACATTGCAGCAAAATGAGCGGCGATGGTAATAAAAACACCCGCAGAAGCGGATTGAGCCCCCCTTGGGTGTATATAGACTACAATCGGCACTTCAGAATTGAGTATATCTTTTATGATATCTCTCATGGAATTCATTAAACCGCCTGGAGTGTCCATTTTGATAATCAAACATTCGGCATTAGTATCTTGAGCTCTTTCTATATTGTTATGAATGTATTTAGCAGCTATCGGATTAATAACCCCGTCAATCTCAAGTATCCATACTTCATTCGCGAGTATGCTAGTACTGCAAAAAAGTAGGATAGTTAATGCAACGATAAATAGATTTAATTTTCTCATACTAACTTTTTATTCTTCATATGAATATAAGCATAAAAACTGTTTTTCTCAAAATATATTTTCAATTCTTGTTTTTATATTTTGGGGGTTTATTTTTTTGCACTCTTTTTGTTTTCACCATATTTACTTTAACAGGATTTTTTTGTGGTCTATCAGGTGGAAAGGCTACTATCGAAAAATCGGTGAATTCAGCAGTTATAAAATAGTATAAATATTTTGCTCTAACCATTTCAGGAATAAGCTTAAAAACATATCTTCCATCTTTGTATTGCATTGGGAATTCTTTGAAGATTCTTTCCTTACTGTTCCTGATAAAAATTTTCACTGTATTAATTTTTTGAGAACCAGATTCAACTACGCATTCTATCTCAGAGAATTTATTATAAGGCAATTTTTTTGGTGGAATATGATAAATACGTGGTTTTTTAGCAGATTTAATTTGTACACTTGAATTTTCAGAAGAATCAGGTGCGGTTTGACCTAAAAGTGTGAATGTAAACATAATAAGAAGAAATATAACTTTTTTGTTAATCATATCTATTGATGGAAGTTATCGAAAATGAAATGTTCTTTTTAGAATAATAAAGAAGTTGATATAGTAAATTGGTGTTCCTGTATGAGTTGAGTTATATTGGTTCCAAAATAGGTATTCTCTATTGATTGTCGCCCCATCGAAATTTGATAGCTTAAATCTAATACTATTTGATCTTCTATGATTCCTTCTAATCCCAATCCCATGAGGGTCATATACTTTTCGTTATCCTGAAGGTTGTAGTATGGCCTTGGAATTATTCTATAACCAAGTTGAACTGAAAGAGTATTCCAAACAGGGATTATTAGACCTACTCCGAAGTCGGTGGTTGTTTTAAGGTTCAATCGGATGTCATCATTAATTCCCGGATCAATTTTTTCGGTAAATGTTGTGTCTATATATAAATTCGATTCAAAATTGATATTGCCCCAATCGCGTGTAGCTAAATCAAAGGCTATTGTTATATCATAAAAAGTGAACGCAAGACTGGAAGCAATTTCTATCGGGAATTTAGTTTTGTATTTTAAATCGTAAGGTATGAATCCGGATAATTCAGTTGAGTCATCAAAAATAGTAGTCGAGTCGATTTGGCTTTTTTCATGTACATTTAGTTTTAACGGAGAGGAAATTCTGGTGCCAAATTTGAAATAGGATGAGCAATACAATATTCCTGCATTTATATTCCATCCTGTGTAATCAGGCTTAATTATTTCATTGCGAATATAGTTGGAATAAGTGTAGATATCTTCTGTATCCACGTCTATTCCTGTATATTTGTAATTCCGATATCCATGGTGGAGATTGACTGAAAGACCTAAAAAAAGGTTTTTCTTAAACTCAATCGAGGAACCAAATTGTAGAGAGCTCATTGTTCCAGATTCATTTATATAATTGCTGAGAGAAACTTCATCTATATCAACAAATCCATCTGATTTTACAATATAATTGTACTGAGCAACTGGTGCATAGGATAGGGCAAAAACCAGACTGCCTTGATAAACAGGTACAGGATAGACAAATCCAAAGCCATCGTATCTAAGATAATTATCCTTACCTTTTGTATAATCATTATTTTTACCTTCCAATTTTCCATTCTGATTAATAAGCCCGTATTGGAAGGATAAAAAAGCACTTGAACGACGAATAGTGCCTAAATTCGCAGGGTTTGCTGATACTGAAGAGACGTCTTTTGAAATTGCTGTGTTATTGTTTGTAAGTGCGAAAGAGGATGCACCAAAGCTTCTAAAATGCCAAAATGGCCTCAAAGCATCCTCAAATGACTGGGCATTAGCAACAGGAATAGAAGTAATAAAGCCCAGGCAAATGATATTTATAAAAAAAGTCCTTTTTGAAAGAAGCATAAACTATTTTTTCTTTCGACTCCGTGATGAGGAAGATGAACCGGATGTGTTGCTGGAAGATGATTTATTTGAAGAAGAAGACCTTGAGACTGATGAAGATGAGCTGCGACTTGATCTTGATGAGGATGATGAACTACTACTTGATGAGTATCCCGATGTGTTTGATGAATTATCAAGAGATGGTCTATTTTTCCGTTTTTTTGAAGAATTTGTCTTTTTATCTGATTTACTTGCAGATTTGTCGCTTTGAGACGGTATCGCAGTCATGGGCAGATTAAGACTGTTTCGAAAATCAAAGGACGACGGGTATTTGATTTCACGGTATCTGTACTGCTGCATTCTTCCTTGTCTCGGTTCAGAATCTTCCGATGATTTTGATGAACTCGAATTGTAGTTTGAATTACCGTATGAATAGTAGCCAGAATATGGTGAATATGCTGAATAGGGATAATTGTATCCATATCCGTAAGGTGAATAGTAGTTGCTCCACGGAGAATTCCAATATTGATTATATCTATTATACGGGTCAAAAGCTGAGTAATTATCCCATAATCTGCTGTATAAAAAATCTGTATAACGAGAATAAAGACTAATTCTGTAATTGTCCATACTGTACGGTAATAGGTTGGGATCAGTGAATGAGTAGTTTTGGTAGTAATCATCCTGGTCCTGGTAGTACTCGTCATTGTACTGATTCTGGGAAATTATATCTTCCTCAGTTTTCGGAGCTCTGATTACAGTGTAGCATCCGGAAAGGCTAAAAATTGCAGATACTAAAATGAGGATAAATGATGATATTTTTTTCACTTTAACACCTCTCTTTTTACTTCAATCCAATATAGTTATTTAAAATATATTTTTCAAGATAATCTTCATCTTTTTTGACTAATTTGAGACTGAAAAGTTCCCTAAGAAAAGTTGTTATCAAATTTTTAAAAATTACTTACTTACTAATTGTGAATTTTCCCCATCAATCATTATAGTTGCTGGTAACATTTGAATACCGAAACTTCCCTCGAGTATTCCTCGAATTACAATTGGCCTATTTCTTAGTTTTGATAGTCCTTTGATTGGCACCTTGACGCTGCTCCATTTTTCGGGCTCACATTTAGGAAAAACTGCGCAATTATTCAGCTCGATTTCTTCGACTTTTGTTGAACTTAGCAGGTAAAGTTTAACGCTGTCCAATGTCTCTTTATAAAGAGTTTTAATATCAATTAATCCTGATAATTTGCCATTATATTTATTTGCTAAAATCCATTTTCCACTGGGGGATGTTGTAATCTCCTCCCTGAATAACTTACCATTGAAAATTATTTCCTGGGCATTAGGTCCAAAATGTGGGACTATTACATAATTTGATGAAACAGCTTCTACGAGAGTTTTTGGATTTTGAAATATAAATGTGGGGTTTTCTTGTTCTTCGTTTTTACTACAGCAAGCAAAAAGAAGAGATATAAGTAATAGACATAAAGTCCTATTTTTTTTCATTTATTAATTCTCCTCATTTGCAAAATCTTCAACTGTAATTATTAAAAAGTTTAATCAGTCAATCGGTGATATACAATAAAAATATGTTTATTTAAGTCACATTTTTGTAGAAAATCTTGTGATTAATGTTCAATTGATCCAATAATATTTGTGAAAAGAGTTAGTCTTAGTGTATATTTCAATTGTATGAAGTTTTCGAAGTTTAAATTTATCAATAAAATTGTTTTACCATACAGTACATGGTTAGGTGCAAGATATATCTATAAGGAGCTGCTTTTCCCGTTTTTTTTCTCAATTGGTGTTGTAACATTCATCCTTCTATCAAATTTCTTGATTAAATCTGTTGATCGTCTTCTTGGTAAAGGGCTACCTATTAGTGTTATTCTTGAATTTTTATATTTAAACTTAGCATGGATAATTGCAATGTCAATCCCAATGGCAGTTCTAGTTGCCTGTCTAATGGCTTATGGGAGATTGGCGGAAGACAATGAAATTACTGCTATGCGAGCAAGTGGAATTAGTTTTACTACGATTCTTATGCCAGGAATCATTTTCGGAGTTATAGTAGCAATATTTATGGTTTATTTCCACAATAACATTTTGCCGGATTTCAATCATAAAGCAAGGTTGCTTTCAGGTGATATATATAGAAAGAGACCGGGATTGAATATTGAGCCAGGATATTTTATGGACGATATACCTGATTACTCAATTTATGTTAAAGAGAAAAAGGGTGAAAATTTAAGGAAAATAACTATTTATAATAAAGATTCCGGGGCCATCCAAACTACTATATATGCAGATAGTGGGTATATTGCTATTGAAGGAAACACTGTTCTTTTTACGCTGTTTGCAGGAGAAATTCACGAGCTGAATCTTGAGAATTTGGAAGATTACCGGCGAATGGAGTTTAAAAAACACATAATAGCTATTCCAGTGGATAATCTCATACTTGAACGAAGAGATAGCGCCAGGCGTGGCGATAGGGAAATGACGATTGGAATGATGAAGGAAAAAGTTGTAAAGTACGAAAGAGAAAGAGATAAGGTTCAGAATAAGATTGAGAAGTTAGTTAATAAGGAGTTAGGTATCGCAGCTCCTAAAGACTTCAAAACACTTGAAAAGATTGTTGCAGCTGCTAAAGAAAAAAATCTAAAAGAACTTCCTAAAGCAACAGCAGAAGCTAAAAATCGTAGATTAGCTGCTTTGTTAAACAGAATGAAGGGTGAAATGAGTTTAGTTAATAGTTATCAAAAGCAAGTAAATAAATATAGTGTTGAAATTCATAAAAAGTTTTCAATTCCATTTGCTTGTATAGTATTTGTATTAATGGGCGCTCCGCTGGGTGTGATGACACGCCGTGGTGGCATCGCTATGGCGGCAATATTAAGTATCGTTTTCTTTTTGCTCTATTATGTTTTTTTAATTGGAGGTGAGGAATTAGCCGATATGGCATTTATTCCACCTTTCTGGGCAATGTGGACATCCAATATTATTTTATCTTTTGTGGGAATTCACCTTATTTACTGTACTACATGGGAACAAAAAACTATTGACTTTTCATGGTTCATAAAGTTCCTTAAGAAAAGAAAGACTAAGGATATAAATAACTGATTATTTGTCGAAGACGAACAGCTGTATCTATAAAAAATGAATAATTTAATGACTGTTAATTTTAATACAAATACTTACTCGATAATTAGGATTGTTAACGATTTATGAATAAATTTTATAAAATAGATACCACTTAATAAGGAGGCAATATGTTAAGGTCAAAATTTTTTTCAATGATTGTCCTTCTGATTTTTATCACGTTTACAGGTACTTCTCTATTTTCGCAGACTCAACTAAGAATTGCTATTATGGATTTTCAGAATCTATCAAATCTTTCTGGCTTAGACTATCTCGAGAAGGCAATACCGGAGATTCTTATTACGGACCTTTCTTTAAGCAAAGAAATAAAAATAGTAGAGCGAGCAAGATTGGAAGAGATTCTAAAGGAGATGCAACTTTCACTTTCGGGAGCAGTTGATCAGGGAAAAATAGTAGAAGTGGGAAAAATAGCGGGCGCGAAAGCAATTCTGATTGGTAGTATAATTAAGGCAGGAGAAACTTTCAGAATTGATTCCCGATTAATTGATTCCTCTACCGGTGAAGTAATACTCGCAGAAAAAAAGGAGTGGTCTTCAGAAAATGAGGTAATTGCAGCTATCGATTTACTGGCAGAGCAGATTATAAAAAGTCTTACCGGAGAGAGTATACAAATCAGTGAAATAAAACCCACAAAAGAAATAGAGTTCAGTGAGGGCAAACCTGTTGCTATGGAAACAGCGTTGGACAATTCAAAAAGGCTTATAGGAAGTGATGAACCTGTTTATCTCCAGGTTGAACTCTTTTCACAGGAAATTGAGGGAAAGGAGCGAATTCCTCTTAATATATCTCTTATCATTGATAGAAGCGGAAGTATGGCATCGGAACACAAACTTGACTATGTAAAGGAAGCAGCAGAATTCGTTGTAAATAACCTGAGTGCAAGTGATATTCTTTCTCTAGTAACTTATGAATCATCTGTCCAGACGCTCATTAAAGCACAGAATGCTGATAGGAAAGAATTCTTTTTGCAGACAATCAGGAGAATAACTTCCGGCGGTTCTACGAATTTGAGCGGTGGAATGCTTGAAGGTTATAAACAAACACAAAAGAATATGAAAGAGGGGCAAGTAAATCGAGTGCTCCTCTTGTCTGATGGGTTGGCAAATAGAGGGATTACGAATAGACAGAAATTACAGGAAATTTGTCAGGAAAAAGTGAGTCAAGGTATTTCAATATCTACATTCGGCGTTGGAGCTCATTATAATGAGGACTTAATGCTTGGATTAGCAGAATATGGCAATGGGAACTATTACTTTATAGATAAACCTGAAAAAATTCCTTCAATATTTTCACAAGAGTTAAAGGGATTACTTGCCGTCACTGCGCAGAATATTAAAATAGACATAGAACCTCACGACGGTGTTACTATAGAAAAGGTATATGGTTACATTTCTGAGAGTAGTGAAAATCTTACAACCATAAACATTGGAAATATCTTTTCTAATGAGCATAAGACTATCATTCTCAAACTCATTCCACCTAAGAATTATACCGGCTCTCTCCAATTAGCAAAAGTTACACTTGATTATAATGATGTGGTTGGGAAAAGAGGAAAAATAGAAGAGTCTTCGCTTCTCCCGGTTGAATATACGAATGATAGAGACAAGGTGGAAGAAAGTGAAAATAGATTCGTCGGGCAGAACGTTAATCTTTTTACCTCAACTGTCCAAATGAAGGCAGCTATTAATATGGTGGACAGAGGTGAGATAGATAAAGCTCGGGGCTTTCTTAGTAAAGAGGTAAGTTCCGTAAAGCTTGCTGCGGAGAAATACCAAACCGTGGAACTGAAAAAGCAGATTCTCGCTATTCACCGTTATGATAAGTCTCTTGAAAATTATATAGAGAAACCCGCTGCAGAAAAATTACTGATACAGAAAAAGGAGAAGTATGGTCAGTATAGAACTCAGAAAGGAAAGGAAGAGGATGAGAAATTCCCTCAGCCGAAAGCCCCGGTAGATGAGAAACCCCAAAAGCCAATTTATCATCGGCCTGATGTCAAAAAAGTAGAGCCTGCTGTAGAAAAAGAGGAAAAACATAAGCGAGAAGAAAAAAAAGTATCCCGACCAAAAATATCAACACAAAAGAAGTCGTTGGAATTCATTCCTCCTCCGAAAGTTAAAGAAAAGCCCAAACCATCTATTAGGAAAGAAGATAAAAGTAAGCAGAAAGAAACAAAAGTAATTCACCCAACAAAAACAACAGTCAAGAAACCCTCAAAATCCACTTCTCCTGTAGTAGATAAGAAAAAGTCCAAGCCTTCTGTTAAGGAAACGAAAAAACAACCAGATAAAAAGGTAATATCCAAGGATCAGGACCAGAAGAAGATAGATACAAAAAAGATAAAATAAAATTGAATAAGTGATTTGTATCCTTAGATATTAAGTAATTTTATGAAAACCAGTTTGATGGAGAAAAAATGATTCCCACAGATTTTATTGAGAAAAAGAAAATCGGATTAGAACATAGTCCTGAGGAAATAAAAGAATTTATTATGTCGTATGTTAGAGGAGATTTTCCAGATTACCAGATGGCGGCATGGTTAATGGCAGTCAATTTCCAGGGTATGACAGATGCCGAAACAATCGCATTAGTGGATACGATGATTCATTCCGGAGAAACCGTTGACCTGTCAAGCATTCCAAAGTTCAAAGTAGATAAACACAGTACAGGTGGTGTTGGAGATAAGGTCTCTCTCATTTTAGCGCCATTGGCTGCTTCAGTTGGTTGTGTTGTCCCTATGATTTCCGGTAGAAGTTTGGGACATTCCGGCGGAACATTAGATAAACTGGAGAGTATTCCCGGTTTTAATGTGAATTTATCCAAAAGTGAATTTATAGAGCATGTTAAGAAATATGGATTAGCAATGGGGGGGCAAACCAGGGAGATTGTACCTGCTGACAGGAAAATGTATGCGTTAAGAGATGTAACCTCAACAGTAAAATCTATTCCTTTGATCTGCGGGAGTATTCTAAGTAAGAAGATTGCTGAAGGAATTGATGGTTTGGTACTTGATGTCAAAACTGGAAATGGGGCATTTTTAAAAGAATATAACCAGAGTCATATACTGGCGAAAAAATTGAAGAATGTCGGTGAACACTTCGGGTTAAAAGTAAAAGCAGTAATTACAGATATGAATCAGCCATTGGGTAATGCTGTTGGTAACTGGCTTGAGGTAGAAGAATCGATTCAGACGCTAAAAGGAGAGGGTCCGGAAGATATTAGAGAAGTTACTATTTATCTAACAGCATGGATGATAATATTGTCAGGTATAGAGAAAAATTTCAGCAAAGCGAAAGAGATGGTAATAAAAAATCTTGAGTCAGGTGCTGCTTACGAAAAATTTGTTGAAATGGTAGATAGCCAGGGTGGAGATGTATCTGTTATTGAGCATCCTGAAAAATATAAGTCAGCAAAATATATTAAGCCGGTTATATCGAAAAACTATGGTTTTGTGAAAAGTATTGATTCTTATTCTATTGGAATGACTACTCTGGCTCTGGGTGCAGGCAGACAAAATTTGAAAGATGTAATAAAACCGGAAGTTGGAATTGTTGTAAACAAGAAGATTGGAGATTCGATAGAAAGAGGAGAACCGCTTGGAGTAATACATGTCCCGGATAAGGAATCATGGAAGAAGGCAAAGGAAGCGTTAATTAAGGCATATACTATATCTAAGAAAAAGGTAGCACCTCCACCACTTTTTTATGAAACATTCTAAGAAGATAATTTGTAATTTATGAGGACAAAAAAAATACTGTGCATTTAAAGATGGGAAATAAATAATGCAAGTAAATCCCCCGAAACAATATTCCGGAAAACTGATTGCTGTTGAAGGCTTAGACGGTTCAGGTAAATCTATTCAGCTTTATCTTGTGAAGCGATGGCTTGAACTGGGCGAATACAAAGTTTTTTTTACAGAGTGGAATTCTTCTGATCTTGTTAAAAAGGCAACTAAAAGAGGTAAGAAGCAGAATATTCTTAATCCGACCACATTTAGTTTAATTCATGCTACGGATTTTGCCGATAGGTATGAACGTCAAATTTTACCGCTTCTTAGAGCTGGTTTTATTACTCTCGCTGACAGGTATATTTTTACTGCATTTGCAAGAGATGAAGTCAGGGGATGTTCTAAAAAGTGGCTTCGTAATCTCTATGGCTTTGCTCCGATTCCGGATTTGATTTTTTACTTCAATTTGTCACCCGCAGTCGCTTGCAAAAGGATATTGTCTTCCAGGCCAAAGCCTAAGTATTATGAAGCAGGTATGGACCTTAACTTGCATAATGATATTTATGAGAGTTTTAAAATCTTTCAGAGTAATATTTCTAAAAAATATGATCAAATAAGTAAAGAGTTTGGCTTTATTACTATTGATGCTGCTCAACCAATAGAGAAACAACAGGAAAAGATTAGAAGAATAATTTCAGAAGAATTCGATCTATCAAAGTTCAAGATGTGAGGAACTGACCCAAAGTGAAGAAATTTTATATTGAGCCTCTGCCTAATTGTGATGTTACAAAATTATCAGGTAAATTAATTGTTCTTGAAGGTGCTGACGGTTCAGGAAGAAGCACACAAATTACACGACTTAAAACCTGGCTTGAGGAGCAGGGATATGCTGTTGTGGATGTTGGGATTAGACGGTCTCAATTAGTTGGTCCTGAATTAGATAAGGCTCGTGAAGGGAATATTCTTGGTCCGACTACTATGAGTCTGTTTTACGCAACTGATTTTATGGATCAATTAGAGAATATTATGATTCCTGCACTTAGAGCGGGATTTATTGTACTTGCGGATCGATATATTTACACCTTGATGGCTCGAGATATTGTACGTGGTGCTGATCCGGAATGGATTCGATATGTTTATGGTGTTTCTATAGTGCCGGATGTAGTATTTTATCTTAAAGTTTCGCCAAAAAAACTTATTGAGCGTCGCTGGCAGAAAGCAGATGCGATGGACTATTGGGAGTCCGGTATGGACCTCGGTTTATCACGGGATTGGATTACCAGTTTTATGACCTACCAAAAACGGCTAAATAATGTTTTTATAAAACTGCAGAAAATGTATGGACTTAGCATCGTAAATGGCAATAAGTCGATAAAATCTATTACTGAAGAACTTATGGAGAAAATTAAGCCGATTTTAAGCTGATTTGCTTTTTGGTAAGTATAAGAATAGAATACATTATATTATTAATTGCCATTTTGTCTGAAAAATATCAAGATATAGAAACGGTTTGTTTTGAGAATAAATCATTTCGATACTTCCAATCTGCCGGAATTGCCGGATGGGTGGGTGTGGGTGAAACTTGGGCCCATTTGTGATGATGTGATTAAGGTACAACCAAAAGATAAACCTGATGTAAAATTTACATATCTGGACATTGCATCTATAAACAACAGCATTAATAAAATCACATCACCAAAATACTATTTAGGTGTAGATGCACCATCAAGAGCCAGACAACTAGTTAAAACTGGTGATATTTTATTTTCAACAGTAAGAACATATTTGAAAAATATTGCACTTGTTGAAAGAGAATACGATGGACAAATAGCATCAACTGGATTCTGTGTCATTAGGCCAATAATTGTATATAATAAGTATATCTTTACCCTAATTTTTCACAAGGATTTTTTAAATTCATTATCAAAAATACAGAGAGGAACTAGTTATCCAGCAGTCCGCAATTCAGATGTTTTCAATCAATTCATTCCTTTACCACCGATAGAAGAACAAAAGAAGATAATTGAGGAGTGTAGTAGATTATTTTCAATTACAGATGAAATAGATTTTATTATTGAATCTGAACTCAAGCGCTCCCAGTCACTCCGCCAATCCATCCTGAAGCGGGCGTTTGAAGGGAAGCTGGTGCCGCAGGATCCAGCGGATGAGCCGGCAAGTGTGTTGTTGGAGAGGATAAAGAAGCAATAAAAACGGTGAACATTATGGAAGAAGAATCCACAAACAAAACGATCAATTATCAATCTGATTCTCCTATTCACAATCCTGACCAAGACCTGTTCGGACGCTGGCCGTATGCAAAAAGAATAGCGGAAACAATAATCAACCGGACTGATCCTAGTAGTATTGTAATCGGTATATATGGACCCTGGGGTGATGGAAAATCATCAATGATTAACTTAATTAATCATGAACTAAAATTGTATCCAGATAAAATCATTCCAATATTTTTCAATCCCTGGCGTATAAAAGATGAAACGCAATTGATAATGTCGTTTTTTGCCCATCTTAGCAGCAATTTGGATAAAAAGAAAAAGATTAATGGGGAAAGAATAGGTCAACTATTAGATAAATACGCTGAAATATGTATTCCTGTTGATGTGGGAGTTCCAGGAGTAGGTATTAATGTTGGTAAAATAGTGAAGAATTTTGGAAAACTTATTTCGAACAATAATCCAGACAAATTAAAAGATAAAATTAATAGGGCATTGAAAAAGAGTAAGAAACGAATCGTCATCTTTATGGATGACATCGATCGACTTGATAAAGCTGAAATTCATGCAATATTCAAATTAGTTAAACTTACGGCAGGTTTTAATAATATTTGTTATATACTTGCCTTTGATGATCAAATGGTGGCTACAGCATTAACGGAAAGATATGGAAAAGATAGCAGTGACATTGATGCGGGATATAGTTTTTTAGAAAAGATTATCCAAATACCAATTAGATCGCCACAAATCCCAAGGTTAGCATTATTAGAGTTTTTTGAATTGGAATTATTAAAAGTACTGTCTGACTCCGAGATTTCATTCACAAAGCAGATGTTACAACCTTTTTGGCGGATTGTTCTCAATGATCTATATGTTAGTATTACAACTCCACGAATTTGTAAAAGATATTCGAATGTGATTCGTTTTGCGACTACCGTATTAAAAGGCGAAATAAACCTTGGTGATTTACTGTTAATTGAAGCGATTCGCATTTTCTATCCTCAGTTATATGATGCTATTAAAAACAATCAAAACTTATTTCTTGGAACAGGGGGATTTCTTGAATCAAAAGAAGTTTTACAAAAGAGAGCTCAAGACACAACTAAAGAAGCACTGGAACCATATACTGATAGTGAAAAAGCATCTGCGAAATCAATAATCTCATATTTATTTCCAAAAACAGCAGCTTTTCGCGAAGAATTGCACAAAGAAAAACGGATCGCATCCGGTGATTATTTTCAGAGATATTTTAGTTACTCTGTTCCTAAAGATGATGTATCAGATAATAGGATCGACAATTTTATAACAAGTATTTCTAAATTAGAAGTAGAAGATATTGTCAAAGAACTACATTCAATAATAGATAAAAAGAATGTTAATAAAGTACTTTTTAAACTCATGCCGTATAAAGATAAGGTGCGAAACAACAATTCATTGAAATTATCAAAAGCACTATCAGAGATTGGAGATCTTTTACCAACTTCAAGCGAATCTACGTTTGTACGCTCACCACAATATTTAGCATCATCATTAATTCACGATTTATTATTAAATGCTAAAACCGAATATGCATTTTATTCGACAATTATGGATATTATAGAAAAAAGTGAACCTGTAACATATTCTCTTAAATGCTTTTATGAGATCACGAATGATGATAAAAGTAAACCGGATAAATCCTTATTGTCAGATATACAGATCAAAGAATTAAATGCATTATTGCTATCAAGAATAATAGATATTGCTAGTTCGAAAATTCTGTATGCTGAATACGGAAAAGAAGCAGAAGGATTAATTTGGCACTGGTATAGATGGGGTGACAAAGAAAAACTAAAAGACTATTTACAATCAACATTTAAAAAAGATAAAAACAATATTTTATCATTTTTGTCAGTTTTTGTCACAATTGGAGAAGATATTCATGGTATCATTAGTGAGAAAGGATTACGAAGAGAAACATTTGATCAAATTTTAAAATTAGTTAATCCACAATACGTATACACCCAGCTGAAGTCCATATATGGGGACAAAATCGACAATGCAAAGAAAGCATGGCAATATGAAGTAAATGATATTGACCACAAAGAAAAAGTAGCCTCCCAGTTTGCAGCGTTTTATAATGCAATGTTGAAAGAGAAAGAATCAATAACTAATCCTGATGAAAATAAAAATAACAAGGAAAATGTTAAATGACCGACGCAGCAACATTAGTATCGAAACTCTGGAACTATTGCAACGTGCTCCGTGACGAGAGATATAACATTAAAGCAACCGTCCCGTCCAGTTTGCGTTAATGGTCACAATGTTATAGGTATTGCAAACGAGGCGTTATAAATGGCTATGGATTCCGTGAGTAATTTATTGCAGGAATTATCGTTCCGTGATAACTATTGCATAAAAACACTTTATATTAACACTTGTAACGCACGTTAACATGAGGTATGTTATCGTGAATTTAATTGTTATTCTCTGTGATACATGACATTTCATTTGCAATAATAGTCACAAAGTGATACTTTACGCAAACGAAACGTTATATGGTGATAAATGGAACACTTGAATTATAATTATCTGGATAAATATATAGACCAATTGCGGTCTAAGGGACGATATACCTTTACATTAGCAGAGGTGAAATCGTATTTTAAGGTGTCAGAGAATGCCATTAAGATTGGATTGCAACGACTCCGGAAAAAGGGACGTGTTCTATCCGTCCATAAGGGGTTTTATATAATCGTTCCACCGGAATACTCTGCTCATGGCGTACTTCCAGCTATCCAGTTTATTGATGATTTAATGAATCATCTGAATAAACCCTATTATGTCGGGCTTTTAAGCGCAGCGGCACTGCATGGCGCAGCCCACCAGCAGCCCCAGGAATCCTATGTAATTACTGTCAGGCCGGTTCTGCGTCCTTTGCTCGCGGGTGGTGTAAAGATTAACTTTTTGATGAAATCGAAAATACCAGCTGCCGGGCTGATCTCAAAAAAGACCCTTGCCGGGTATGTTGATGTTTCATCACCGGAATTGACTGCAATCGATTTGTTACTTTATATCAATCGTATTGGTGGAATGAATCGGGTAGCAACCGTGCTCCAGGAATTGTGCGAAGTCATAGATCCGGCAAAGTTCCGGGAAATAATTGACGACAGTGTTCCAATGGCCATACTGCAAAGACTCGGTTATCTTATGGAATATGAATTGGAATTTCAGTCTTTGGCAGACAGATTGTATGAAGTTGTAAAAAGCAAAATCAAACGTCATAATCTATTACATACCGCTAAGAAAGGAACTTCCAGCAAATCCAGAAACCGATGGAAGATCAACGTGAATACTCAAATTGAGACGGATTTATGATTCCCCGGCCTTTTATAGATGCATGGCGCAGTATCGCACCGTGGCGATCTCCTGAGATGATCGAGCAGGACCTGATCATAAGCCGAGCGGTAATTGATATTTTCAATGATCCTATTCTCAGTCAGAAAGTAGCTTTTCGCGGCGGCACTGCTTTACACAAACTTTTTCTACCACCGGCAGCCCGCTATTCTGAAGATATTGACTTGGTTCAGATGAACGCCGAACCTGTTGGTGAGACCATCGATCGGTTTCGGGAAGTGCTCCATTACCTCGGTGAACCGATTCGTAAGAGAAAAAAGCGGAATACTACTCTAATCTATCGCTTTGAATCTGAAACGCCTCCAACAGAACAACTACGTTTAAAAATCGAAATCAATTGCCGGGAGCATTTTACGGTTTATGGTTATCAATCTGTACCATATAAAGTTGAATCACGTTGGTTTGCCGGTCAGGGCAATCTGGTTACATATTCGATTGAAGAACTGCTGGGTTCAAAAATGCGGGCATTGTTCCAGCGTAAAAAGGGACGCGATCTGTTCGACCTCTGGTACAGCCTGAATCATCGGGCTATCGATATGGCGCGGGTATTACAGTCCTTTGATGCATTTATCAGGCACAATGAATTAACGATCCTGAAAGAAGAATTCATTGACAATGTTCACGATAAGATTTCCGATCCTGATTTTCGGAATGATATTGCCGGACTGATCCGTCCCGGGATTGATTATGACATAAAACAGTCCTTTGATTATCTGAAAAAGAATCTCTTTTCAGTGATGAATCCCAAAATAGGAATACAATAAATATGACCGAAGCAGCAACATTAGTATCAAAACTCTGGAACTATTGCAACGTGCTCCGTGACGACGGTGTCAGTTACATTTTTTGCAGATGCTACATAAAAAATATTTACAATAATAATATTAGGTGAAATAATATGCAGCCAGGTACAAGAGTTCGCTTAAAAGTCGATCCAGGCCGGGTAGGAGTCATTACGGGTAAGACAAGAGAGAGAGGTGACAGAATTTATTATCAAGTTGTCTTCCCTGATGATACGACCTTTGAACTTGAATCAATTTTGGAAATTGTTATACAACAATCTGAAGATCCAATCGATCTGTTACAAACAGGAAGGATTGGACGAGTAAGAGACTTAAGAGGTCATCTAACATATATTCGTTTAAATGGTAGATTAGCAAATCTTATTTATAGTATGGATACTACAAATACTGATTTTTACCCGTTTCAATTTAAACCTGTGTTGAATTTTATAGATTCTCCAAGTGGTGGCATATTAATAGCTGATGAGGTCGGTTTAGGTAAAACTATTGAAGCAGGATTAATATGGACTGAACTTAGAAGTCGATTTGAGTCTCGACGCTTAATGGTATTGTGTCCTGCAATGTTACAACCAAAATGGCAATATGAGTTATTGGATAAGTTTGGAATCGATGCACAAATAATAAATGCAAAAGATACCTTAAGACATTTAAAAGATTATAGGTCAGGAAATCGTTTGGATTTTGCATGTATCGGAAGTATGCAAGGACTCCGACCTCGCAGAGGTTGGGATAAGGATGACTCTCCTTATAATGCTTCTCGATTGGCAAGATTTCTTAAAGAAAACGAGTATGAGGAACCACTAATTGATTTACTAATAATTGATGAAGCTCATTATCTTCGAAATCCAGAAAGTATGACTTCAAAGTTAGGTTTTTTGCTGGCAGCTGTTTCTGATTTTGTTGTATTACTATCTGCTACGCCAATTCATTTAAGAAGTCTGGATCTATATCAATTGCTCAATATGATCGATGAAAACACTTTTTATCAACCGATAGTTTTTGATGAAATTCTAAAGGCTAATGAGCCACTGATTAACGCCAGAGAATTAGTACTTAGATATAATCCTAAAAAAGAGCATCCAGATATCGCGTTAACAACATTGAAAAAATTATTACAGAACTCATTAGACCATCCATATTTAAATGAAAACCGTCAATTAAAGGAATTAATCCTAAATTTACCTGAAACGGATGAATTCAATAACCTAGATAAACGCGCAGAATTAGGCGACCGACTTGAAAGGATAAACTTACTCAGTCATGTTGTAAATCGTACTCGTAAGAGAGACGTGAAAGAATTCCGTGTTATTCGAGAGGTTTATCCGGAAATTATACCAATGACGGAAGTAGAAGAAGAATTTTACTATAGAGTTACTAAACTTGTTCGTGATTATGCAAGAAGAAATATAGGGAACGAAGGTTTTTTAACTGTTATGCCACAACGCGAAATGTCAAGCTCTATGCCTGCTGCACTTGAATCATGGTTGAATAGGTCAACTCCTGATCTTGACCAAATTTATGAAGATTTTGGATTAGATCATGAAAGAAATGAAGAAATTGGACCGCTCACCCGGATGTTGATTGATAATGCTACAGAACTTGGAGATTTGAAGTTATTGTATGATAATGATTCGAAATATATAAGACTTAAAGAAGTAATTACAAACCACCTGCGTAAACATCCTAAAGATAAGATTGTGTTATTTGCTTATTTCAAATCAACTTTGAAATATCTTGAACGTCGGCTGAGTCTCGATGGTGTTAAATGTAAAACACTTATGGGTGGATCTGGCTATAATAAATATGATATTATTAATAAGTTCAGTGAAACTGGTGGTCCGAATGTACTTCTGTCATCTGAAGTTGCAAGTGAAGGTGTAGACTTACAATTTTCAAAGGTATTAATTAATTATGACTTACCGTGGAACCCGATGAAGATTGAACAACGTATTGGTAGAATTGACCGATTAGGGCAAGAATCAAAAAACATATCTATATGGAACTTATTTTATGAGAATACGATTGATGAACGAATCTTTCATCGTCTGTATGAGCGCCTTGATATTTTCAAGCGGTCTCTGGGTGATTTGGAAGCAATAATAGGAGAACAAATCCAGCATTTAACATGGGAACTTTTAAGCAAACAATTAACCAAAGAGCAGGAAGAGCAGATGATTGCTCAGACAGAACAAGCGATTGCTAACCGACGATTGCAAGAAGAGAATTTAGAAAACGAAGCAAGTAATCTTATCGCACATGGTGATTATATATTACACCAAGTCCAAGCCGCAAAGGAACTACAACGAACAATATCAAGTACTGATTTATGGGTGTTTGTGCGAGATTTCTTTGATAAAACGTATGAAGGAAGTGAGTTTGTGCAAATTAATACAGATGAACTTCTATTTGATGTAAGATTATCCGATAAAGCCAAATACGATTTAGAATTATATATACAAAAGTATAAATTATATGGACAAACTCGATTAACAAGCATAAGTGTTAATAGAATGAAATGCCGTTTTCTTAATAAATCTATGAGAAATATTAATCCAAACTTGGAAATCATAAGTCAGTTTCATCCATTAATTCGATTTGTCAGTGATAAAATAAAGCAATCAGGAGAGAAATACTATTCACCTGTTGGTGCTCAGATAAAGCACATTCAAATACCAAATATTAAAAAAGATATATATGTATTTACTATACAACTTTGGTCATTAGAGGGTATTAGAGACATTGAAAGACTATATTTTGCAGTTAAATCTTATCAAGATAATCAAATAACACTGAAATCTGAATTGGCAGAAAAGTTAATTGTAACAGCCTCCTTGGAGGGAAACGATTGGCTAACAGTAAAGCAAGAAACTGATTTAAACAAAGCAATAGAGATAGTAAATAACTGTTTGGTTGAAGCTGATGATAAATACAAGGAATTCGTACAAAAAATTCAGAATGAGAACAACGACAGAGCGGATATTCAGGAGAAATCACTCAAAGCTCATCGGGATAAACAGCTTGAAATGTTAGATAATATTAAAATGGGTCATAAAGCAGCAGGTCGGTTATCACTTGTTAAAGCTACTGAAGGGAAAATTAATAAACTGAGAAGTAGAGTTAAACGGCAATTAATTAGAATCGATGAGCAAAGAAAACTTAGATATCACCGCACAGATGTTTGCATTGGGTTGATTAAAGTATATTAAAATGGATACAATGACAATAATATGAAACTACGTCTAAATATATTCCGCAAATTAATTGAATTTCTCAAACCTAAAATGAGCGAAAAGGTTGATGAAATAGAGCGAGTTGGAGAAATTCGACAAAAGGATTTAAAATCCGAACTTATCGAACATATCGAGGTTGAAGTTGATTATGTAGAGAAAGAAAGGGAAAGTAGAGAAATACAGATAAAAGAATTAAATGAAGAAAAATCTACATTATCAGAAGACCGGGAATTAAGTGAACATGAAGTTGTAATAGGATTTGACTTAGGCACATCTTGCTCTAAGGTTGTTATTAGAGACCCACATTTAAAAAATGCATATGCTGTTGATTTTGCTGAATTGGGATATATTAAAAACACTTTTTTGCTTCCAACGAAGATATATTATAAAAACGATGGCACTTTCAATCTGCTAAATGGTGATATTGTAATTGATGATATTAAACTCAAATTAATTGATTATTCTAATAAGTATGCTGTAAAAGATATAACATACACTGAAGTAACCATAGCGTATCTGTCAATAGCTTTTAGTATTATTCGTGACTGGTTTTATCAAAATTTAGGCTATATATACAGTGATAAGAAAATTCTATGGCGGATTAATATTGGTATGCCAGCAAGGGATTTCAGCGATAATATGTTAGTGAGTCTATTTAGATTTGTGGCTTTGATTGGATGGGAAATTTCATTTGATAAAAACCTGTCCATTGATACAATTAAATCAAGAATAAATAATATGAAGAGTATTGAAGATGTAAATCCAGTCGAATCTCTTATTCATCCCGATTTTGTAAATGCGTTTCCCGAAATAATAGCTGGTGTTATCGGATACACAAAATCTCGTATGAGAAGAGATGGTATGTATCTATTAGTTGATATTGGAGCAAGCACGGTAGATGTTTCAATGTTTAATCTTTTTCGACGGGATGGTGAAACGAAATACTCAATTCTATGGGCAGATATTAAACGACTGGGAGTACATATTCTATTTCAAAATCGGTTAAAATTACTACCATCAGAAGCAAAATTGATTGTAGAAAAAAACTATAAACAAGATGAATTTATTGGACCTATGCTTAATTTGTATAATATAATTCCCGACCAATATATTCATTATCTTCAAAGTGCTGATAATGATTTTTCAAAATTATTTAGGAGTTTAGTTGGAAATGTAGTATTGAAGGTAAAGAAGGAACAAAATCCCAATGCTCCTGAGTGGAAATCAGGGGTTCCAGTTTTTATGACGGGTGGTGGAAGTGGCCTTGATCTTTTTCACAATGGAATAGAGTCTGCATTTTCATTTATTAATAATTGTGGAATCGAGGATCCAGAATTTAAGAAATTACCCCTACCTCCTGATTTGAATATTCCAAACCAACCCCCAAGTATCATTTTAAGGTTTAATATAGCTTATGGATTAAGTTTCCGAGAAACTGACATTGGAGAAATTAGAGCTCATGAGACGATTGAAGCAATAAGTAAATATGAATTCCCAGTTGACTATTCGTATCGATACACTAGTAAAGAAATGACATAAAATTGGGAATAATATTATGACCGACGCAGCGACATTAGTATCGAAACTCTGGAACTACTGCAACGTGCTCCGTGACGACGGTGTCAGTTACGGTGATTATGTCGAGCAACTAACTTATCTCATGTTCCTGAAAATGGACGACGAACAGACGAAGCCACCCTTTAATCGTGAATCCCGGGTACCCTCGGAATACAGCTGGGAAAGCCTTCGGAATAAGGACGGTGATGAACTGGAAATCCACTACCGACACCTATTAGAAAAACTCGGGAAGGAACCAAGTATTATCGGTGTTATCTTCCGCAAATCACAAAATAAAATACAAGACCCTGCAAAACTAAGACGATTAATCAGATTAATTGATGACGAGACCTGGCTTGGATTAGATGTTGATGTAAAAAGCGAAACCTACGAAGGATTATTACAGAAAAACGCTGAGGATGTTAAGAGTGGCGCCGGTCAGTACTTCACCCCACGTTCATTGATCAATGCAATTGTTAAGGTTATGCGTCCTGAGCCGGGAATATCAATTATGGACCCGGCTTGTGGAACCGGTGGCTTTTTAATCTCCGCCCATGACTATATTTCCCATCATCACAAACTGGATAAAGACCAGAAACGACACCTACGCCATGAAGCGCTCTATGGAATCGAAATTGCCGACTCGGTCGCTCGTCTTTGTGTCATGAATCTGTATTTGCATGGGATCGGTGGAGATGAGAGTCCTATTGCTGTTAAGGATTCACTGGAATCGGTCGGCACCGAACGCTACGATATGGTCCTTACCAATCCACCATTTGGTAAGAAAAGCAGTATCACTATTGTGAATGGTGACGGCAAAGCGATACGGGAATCAATTACCTACGAACGCCAGGACTTCTGGGCAACTACATCCAATAAGCAGCTGAACTTTGTCCAGCACATTAAATCCTTGCTGAAGATCAATGGTCGTGCTGCTGTTGTAGTGCCTGATAATGTTTTATTCGAAGGTGGCGCCGGTGAAACGGTTCGTCGCAAACTGCTCAGCGATTACGATGTCCATACTTTGCTTCGACTTCCAACGGGTGTTTTCTATGCCCAGGGCGTCAAGGCAAATGTGATCTTCTTTGACCGCAAACCTGCCAGCGAAAAAGCCTGGACTGATAAGCTGTGGATTTATGACCTGCGGACGAATAAACATTTTACATTGAAGACAAATCCACTGACAGAAGACGATCTGGATGACTTCGTTAAATGCTACAATCCCCAAAACCGTCATGCCCGTAAGATATCTGAACGATTCAAATCGTTCACGTATGATGAAATAATGCAGCGAGACAAAGTCAGTTTGGACATCTTTTGGCTGAAGGATGAGAGTCTGGAAGATATGGAGAACCTGCCCGATCCGGATGTGCTGGCGTCTGAGATAGCGGATAACCTCGAGGCGGCGTTAGGGCAGTTTCGGGGGATTACCGACGAACTTGGCAAATAAATTTTTAGTCTACTTCTTTTTCCGGTTCAAATGATTTCTTATGTTTGGTTCTTACTGCTTTTTCAATTCATACGGAATATGAAATTATATAATCGTCCCTGAAAAACTCATTTCACATTAGTAAACATGAATTGAACAGGCTGAATTTCCAATTCTTTCAATTGAAAGTGATCCAGCAGGTGTTCAAAAAGAATAGCGGTTGATATAATTATAGGCAGATAATTAGAATCCATTCCAGTGTACTCTTCTATTTTAGATAAGTAATTTTTTGTTATAGATGGAATGAACTTGTATAAGTGATTAAAATTCAAGAAAGTGTGCTCTTTTTCACTCTTTAATTCTTTACTTTCCAAAAGTTGATAAAGAATTCTACCCGCATCACTTATTGCTATTATTTTTTCGGGCACTTTGATCAATTGAAATCTATCGAGCTCTTTTGTAATGAAATCTCTAAGATTGATAATCTCTTCGGATTCCGGGGGGTCGTTTTTTATAAAATGGGAAGTTATTGTGAAAAGCCCCAGGTTAAGATTTACAAAAAGGAGCGGTTCTTTTCCTGATCCTGAAATTAACTGAAAATTCCCTTCACCTGCATAAATTATCAAAAACGTTGACGTTGTGTCCAAAACTTGTTTAGTAATAGAAATTGCTTCATCTTCTGGAGTTAATAATCGCAAAGCACCTATTTTTTGGTTTTTTAAAAACAGTCTTAAATTAGAAAGTGATTGTGAATTCTGTAAGCATGATGCGGCAGTAATATCAATTTTTTCTATCTTATATTTTTTTATTTCCTCTAAATAATTTGTTATGATTTGCTCGGTAGTTTCCTGATTTTCAGGAGACCTTTCGTAATCTAATGCAATAAATTTTGATAATTTCTTTTTTTGAACAAGGATAGATTGACTCTCATTAATTTCATCAATTATTGAAAGGTATGTATAATATGGTCCGATATGAATGTTAGCTCGTTTCACTTTACATCATAAAGCTAAACTTTACGGAACTTTATCATAAACAAATTCCTCAAGGAGTCTTTTTATAATTTTTAAAACGTTTTGGTATAAATGTTATTTCACGACGAAATACCTCTTTGAATAGGTCTGATTTTCTTCGAGCAGATTTTATTTCATTATTGAGTTCATCAAAATGTCCCATATATACAGTTACAATGTTAGGGGAGATTTTACAAGAGATTTTGTGCACTAAATTTCTATGACTGCGGTCTAAACCGTCTGCAATTCTCAGGATAGCAGAAAGTTTGCATACAATATCTTTTTCATTTTCCTCTAATTTTGCCCAATGTTTATGCTTAGGTGAGGGGAGTGCTTTGCGATGATATTGAGCAATATTGGCAACCATCAGTATCTGTTTTTCAGTAAATCCTTCAATACCGTGTTTCAGGATAAGCTTCATGGAGTTTTTATGGTGTTCGTGATTGCCATTAACATAATAACCAATATCATGAAGAAGGGAACCGGCATAGAGCAGTTTTTGTTCAGCTTGACCATAGCCGTGAAGTGGTTGTAAACTATTAAATATTTGTGACGATAATTTTTCAACGTGGTTGGAATGGGAAATATCGGGATCGAATTGTTTCTGTAATTTTCGGATTTTGTCACTAATTGAATTCATAACTGATTTACCAATCTTTTTTGAGTAGCATCGCTTGTTAGTTCCCGAAGCGCATCGGAAGCAATCCATCTGGCACTTTTAGAGCCCATTCCCTGAATTTCTTTTGCAATTTCGATAGCCTTTTTATTAAAAGTTAAGTTGCGTTTGCCGATTTGTCTCAATGCCCAATTGACAGCTTTTTTAACGAAGTTTCTATTATCTAAAGAGCCTTTTTTTAGTAAGGTGAAGAACTCTTCAAACTTTGCATCTTCCGAATTTTTATCACTTACAGGCAATCGAGCCATTAAAACAAATCCTGTCCGTTTAATGAATTCTTCTTCTCGCAGGCTACATTCTATGGCTTTTTGATTAGATAGCGATTTCAGTTTTGCTATTATTCTGGAGTAGAGATTTTTTGTATTATTATTCATAAAAGTTTTCCAGCTTCATCTACTTATTTCTGGGAAAATTTATGAATTGAAAAATTATTTACCAATATCTCTTTCTGCTGATGGACGCTTTCGTAGCAGAGTAACGCGGAACGCCAGTTCCGCATACCCGGAGCAGGCGCTACGGGTTACAGTTGCAACACTTCTTTGTCTACCCAGGAATATTTCCAATCCTCATAATTCTCTATTAATCCTCCTTTTACAGGATTGTGAAGGATGTACCGGATTACATTGAAAAATTCCTTATTATCTCTGATATAGTGGTCATAGAACCCGTAGTGCCAGAAAGCACCTTTTCTTTCAAGTAATTTATTTGCTTCTTTTCCTGTATAACTCTTATGATTTTTTATTATTTCTGTAACGGAGAATGGAGTGTCTTGATTTTTAAGCAAAGGCTTTATCAGTATATGTACATGATTGGGCATAATGCAATAACAGATAAGATTGTATCTTTTTGTATTCCAGAAAAACAAATTCTCGATGACTTTTTCCGCAATTTTCGTGTTTTTTAGCCAATCAGGAGATTTTTTGTATCTAATTATAAAATTGTCAAAATAATCGAATTGCTGTTTATTTAAGTTATAAATCCTGATTCGTTTTTCTTTTTCTCTAATATTGTTTATCGATTTTTCAAAAACCTGTTTTCTTCTTTTTAGTTCATAGTACAACCACTTTGGATATTTAAAGTCAAGACAGTAGGTGATAAAAAGTATTGAATCTTTCGGTTGGATATGTGGCAAATATCTTTTGTAATAAATGCGATAATCAAAAATGCTTCTTTTACTCATTTCTTATATTCTTCATTCCTTATTTAGTTAAAATATATTGATTTACTTTTTGATGTGCAAAAACCAATGAAAACTTTTTATAGTATCACGGAACGCCAGTTCCATAAACCTTCCAGACCTGCCGCTCCTTGATACAGTACCGCTGAACGCCAGTTCCGTAATCGGTTCAGCAAAATTCTTTTTTCCGAAGCTGGCGCTTCGGGGTACAGAACAGATATTTTTTTACCAATATCTCTTTCCATTTATAAATGCTTCAGTCCCTAATTTTCTAATTTGCCTCAAATTTTTAATATGGGCATCTTCGTGAATAGGCTTTAAAAAATCCAGTTTTTCACAGGTTTCGTATTCGTCACATTCCCAACAGCCATCAATACCTTTCTTCTGGCAGCATTTTCTGATTTTACAAAACGGTGGACCACCACTATCCTTACATACTCTATTGCACCGCAGTTTTACCATAGCGCCCAGAACTTTATAACAAATTTCATAATTCTTAAATTCTTTGAAAAATTTTGATAGCCCTTGTGAGGCTTTGCTAAACTTTGCTTCTCTCAATGTTTTTCTTAGGTCGCGGGCTTGATCGGCAATTTTACCCTCCCGAAGTTCAGGTAATTCCCAGGATTTTTTATAATTGATAAAAAGTTGTCTTGTAAGTTGTACTAAAATTGGATTTTTCGATGCATCCAACCAATATATAATGTCTTTCATATCTGAAGGTGCCATAGCTGTACAACCGGAAGTTGAATCTGCAGAACCAGCCCAATTATGTAAGAAAATGCATGATCCGGCGCCTTTCTTAATTGGATTTTTGTTATGATCAACAACTACGCCCAACTCATACCATATACCTGATAGAAGCATTTTTTCAGATGAATGCCAATCAACATTTTCAACTTTACCTCGATTAACAAATGAATTATAGTACTTTGAATTCACGTCATCTATGCATTCCAGGATATCGGTAACATGAATATAAGGAATTTTTAGACTACCCATTTTTTCTACCGGAGAATAGCCAAATACAGAACTTAGTGTAAAAATTCCTGCCGGACTTTTTCTATCTCCTTCTCTTTTAATTGGTGTGTTTGTAGTATATAACTTATGCAATCCTATTCCCCAGGCAAGTCCATTTTTTCCTACAATAACAGGTATTTTATCACCAGACTTTTCCCAATCAGCATTAGCATTATCACGTTCAAAACGAAATAGAAATCCATTGGATGCTTTAAATGAGTTAGTAATAACTAAAATCATCTGGCGACTGGATGAAGGGATTGGCGAAGTGTTTTTAATTTGACACCAACAGAGCGAGTAATTTAGAAGGATAGCAATAAGATAAAACAAAGATTTTTTAATTACAGGAAAGGACATTTGTCTATTCTCCTTTGAAATGTTTAACAGGATTCGATTTGATCACACCGTTTTAATTTAATATAAATACAGAATAAAATTTTTTCATAAAGTCTATGAGTTTTTAAAAAATAAAAGATATTGGTATTGGATGAAGGCAATTGTTATATATTGATATTATAATTCATATTCTTTTATATTTGCAATTTTCATAAAATGTCATAGTAAACCGACTTTTAAAGGTTTATTACCATGAATTGGAATTGAAATTCTAGCAGGATTTCCAATCTTTGTATAAACATGGTGACTACCCTTTATTCTACTTAATATCCAACCTTTACTCTCTAATAGACGAGCAAATTCCTTACCTGTAACAGCCTTCAAACAATAATCTCCATCACTTTACCTTTTTCATTAGTTTTATGTTCTTCGACATCTATTGAGAGACAAGTTTCAACAGCTTCATAAATGTTAGTTAATAGTTCTTCAAATGTATCTCCTTGAGTAGCGCAGCCTGGGATAAAGGGAATTTCAGCCCAATATCCTCCTTCATCAGCTTTATGGATTATTGCTTTAATTTTCATTATATCTCCTAAAAATATTCACCTCAATAAAATTATAATTCATTAAAGGAAAAGGCAAATAAAAGAGATGCATCGGAAAAGTTGAAGTATGCCTTGATTTTATAAAGTAACATTAGATTAAATAACAAGTTATTGAATATCAAGAAACCAAAAATTATGTAGCAAATCATGAGGTTACCCCCAGTTATAATTTTAGGTAGCTCCTTTTTTGGTAAGAACCTATATTTTTAATTCTTTAAAGATGATATGCTAGTCCAATTGTAAAAACGCCTCGGTAACCAGCACCAATTTCCGTCATTAAAGATAATTTTTTAGCTATTTTGGCTCCAAGTAAATTGAATTGCAAACCTACTCCACTAAATCTATTAGGGCTGGCACTGATTATTCCATATGTTTCATGTTGTACATGGGTTAATCCAATTCCTAAGCCAGAGTAAAAATGAAGCCACTTGTATTGTACCCAATAATAAGACACATTTAATGCAAGTGTTAAATATCTTGAAAATATTTTGCCTGTCATCTTGTTGTCCGATTTAGAATATAATTTTTAGCCATATTGTTCATAACTAAAGTCAATTCCATAAATCCAATGTTTATTGCGAAAATATCTATAGCCAAGATGCGTTTGGTATGAACCATAATCAGTACTTTCAGTTGCTCCAAATGATATTACTATAGCCTTAACAATCTCAAAAAATGTTGCTGTGGTAAGTAGTCCAATGGCTATCGAAAATTCATGTTTGTTACTACTATCTTTATTAATATCAGATATTTGTGAATTGATTTTTCTTTTTGATGAATAATTTGTTAAAGAGTCAAGACTATATAAATATTCCTCTGATTCAGAATAGACAACGCCCGTTCCATTTAGACAAATATTCTGCAAAACAAGTAAATCAGAAGCATTGCTTTTTTGTGTGCTTTTAAACCAAACTGTATTTTTTGAAAAACCTTTTAGTTGGCATTGAATTATTTTTCCTGACTTAAATACAATAGTACCAGGATTTATTAATGTTTGAGAAAGTAACATTGTTGGTATTAATATTAAGCAATAAAGTATTTCCATGTGACTTCTAAATAATAAATAAAATTATTTATCACTATTGGTGCAACATTGTCAATGCACGGAAAATTTCCTATGATATCCCATATATATCTCTTAGATCTCCACCTCAAAGAGGTCTCTATCCCAAAGGTCACGGAGGACTTCTACGAAGGATCTCTTCGAGATGAGACGAGATAGATGGAAAAGTGTACCGCTTATCGAAGCATTTAATTTTGAAAGGTGGTAAATATAATTTTGGTTTTCCATATAATACTCATTCATTACTTCCACTAATTTGTGGCAAAAGCCTATATTTTACCCATCCATTATCGGGGTCTATTTCCAGCGCTCTTCTGTAGTTTATTACAGCGTTATTTGTATCACCCATAGCCAATTCCACCAATCCCAGCCATCCATAAGATTCGCTATGCCCCCAATCCGGCATTATCGCTTCCAAATTCTCATAATTAAAAAGTTCTATTGCCTTTCCAAGAGCTTCTTTTGCCATTTCCTTGCCTCCACCCCACTTCTCAGGTGTATAAAAGGCTGAAATTCCACTGATAAGATGGGTTCTTGGATTATTTGGCTCTAATGAAAAAGCCCTTTCTATCATCCTTCCTGACTTTGGCCCGTTCCAGAAGCCTGACCACGGGCTCAAAGCAATTTTGTTACCATAAAATGAAGAGAGTAGGGCATAGGCATCAGCGCAATCTGATTTCTCATCAATACATACTTTCAGTCTTTTAATTCCATCACGAACATATTTTCTTGCTGCTCTCTTATCATTTTCACTAAATGAGTAGTTCGTCAACCGATAATCACAATAAGCAATGTAATAGTACAATAACCAATCCTTATCACTTTTTGTCAATAGCCTCTCAAATACAGCACGTGCTTCAAGCATTCCATTCATATTCCACTGTGAGTAAGCAGATTCTATCTTGTCCTTTCCTTGAAGAATATATTTCTCAACAGTTTGGCTCAAAACCGGCATAGTTAACATTAACAATACTAAAAAATTACGTATCATCTTTATCCCTTTCCATTTTTATAATTTTATATGAAAATTTTTATCTCAAACTGATAGAGAAGCCAAAATAAATACTTCTACCAAATGTGCTCTTCAATTCGGTTCTCTCGGTGTATTCCGGATTATATCTGTAACCGTATAAATTTCTGCGATCAAGCAAATTTGAAACTGCAGCATATAGAACAAGAAAGTTACCTCCGCTGTAAAACGTAAAATAACTCCATGATATATCTAATCTCTGGATGGAGAGCAGGCGGTCTGAGTTCCATTGGTTTAACGTCGCTGTATATGGCTTTCCAGATGTGTAGCGATATGTCAAACTAAAGGAGTTTCTTTCTCCTATCCTGGACTTAAGAGCAGCGATAAAGTTATGGCGAATATCATAATCTGTGGGAACCAATTTCAAGTATTCAAGTTCCTTTCGCTCAGAAACAAGATAACTATAGGACATCCAACCTGAGATAAAAGGCAGGTTACCTTTTATGAAAATATCTGTTCCATAAGAGTACCCATATCCATCACTGGCAAAATTTTGCTCATAATCCTTGATTGGCAAGTTATTGTAATCTTTATAATAGAGCTCAGCCCTGAAGTTTGTAATCTCTGACTTCAATTCATAACCTGCCACATAATGGATCGCTTCCAGAGGCAGCAGGTTAGGATTTCCATAATGAGCATCAATACATTGTGCCTTTGGGTATTGATGGTATCTCCCGGTTGCCAGTTTAAATATCTGGGTATCGGTAAAACGATAGCCGATAGAAAATCGTGGGTCCATTGTATAAGCGTTTATTTCACTAAGATAATCAACACGAAGACCACTAATGGTAAAGATTCTTTGTGAAAAATTGATCTCACTCTCAAGGTATAGACCATTATGAAATGCAGAATAGTCATCGGAAAATGTTATTGATGCTGCATCCGGATGAAGATTATTCTCGTCATCAGGGTATGATCCGGAAACAGTTGATTCCGTATTGTCTATCTCGAATCCACTGTTAATTTTAAGTTTCTTTGATGCTGTATAAGTTATATCCGTTCTCCACTTTATAAATACATCTGAATTTTTTAGGCTCAGGTTGCCTACTATTATATCTTGATGAAAGCGATTCTGCGAAAGACTGGATTTAGTCAACAATTTTTTACCAAACATCTGTTTCCAGTAAACGTTATTCAGGATGTTGTCTGTACCACTTATAAAATTTCCAGAATAAGTCGGCGATTCATATAAAACACCAATGTCGTCCTGTGCGGAATGATTAAAATATTTCAGATACCCACGATTTGAATACTTATAAATAATACTTAAATTACCATCACAGGACAGTGGAAATTTGTCAAACTTCTCTGTGCCACCGTTTATTTTAAACAGTGTTTTTGTATCTGAATAATTTCCAGAAAGTCGGACACCTAATTTTTCGGGAATAATCGGGTAGCTGGCTCCCAGAGATATTGCTGCCAGCCCCATACCAAAATCTACTGACTTGGATTCAGGCATTCCAAGTGATTCCATTGCCAATACGCCGGATAATGCATTCCCGTATTTCGCTGAAAAAGCGCCTGAAGAAAAGTAAGTACCTGACAAGAGGAATGGATTTATCATACCAAAATATCCGCCGGTATCCGATTCATAACGATAAGGGTGAACTAAGGTTGCACCATCAAGCATAACAATTGTTTCAGATACATCACCACCTCGTACGAACATTCCTGCTCCTTCATCAACCTGCGTAACACCGGGAAATGTTTGAATAGCTTTGAAAATATCGGCAGCTGCACCAGCAGTGGTTACAACATCAAGCAAGGTCAGTGTTTGCCCTTCTTTATCAGCTGCTGTAAAAGAGCTTGCAGTGATTGTAACAGTTTCCATCTCAATGTAAGATTCCTCTAAAGTGATATTTAATATAACTGGAGCTACTTTCTTAACAATCACATCAATATCTTTCTGTTCATAACCTATATGCGAAACTCTTAATACACGTTTGCCGAAGTGGTTAGTCTCAATCTTAAAGTAGCCATTCTCATCGGTCATAGTTCCTTCCATTCCATCCGTAAAAAATACATTGACAAACGGTAGTGGTGCATTTTTTGAATCCAGTACTTTTCCACTGACAATACCAATCTGTTTACTATTATGATATGAAAGGGCTTGATTAATAAATATAGAAATTACGAAAATAATTACCAGAGTTGTTTTATTCCTCAACATATATGTCCTTCTATTCACCTGGATGTATAAATTGTTCTAAATTTTTAACGTATTTGGAAAATGCATCCTTGCCATCATTTGTAATAGAGCAGGTTGTTCTTGGCTTTTTACCTACAAATCCTTTTATGATTTTAACATATCCTGCTTGCTCCAACTTTGAAAGATGAGTGCTCAAATTACCATCAGTAGTCCCGGTTGCCTCTTTTAAATAGATAAAATCAGCCTCTTTTACCGATATTAAAACTGATAAAATGGATAATCGAATTCTCGAGTGAATGACAGGATCAAGTTCCTGAAATGTCGTCATATCAATTCCTCAAATAGTTTCTTCTTAGGATATACCCGGGCACGAGATAGCCCAAAATTATTGATATGGCGAAAACGCCCGTATGTAGATGCCAGTGAATCAACATCATAATCACTGCTGAAGACCACCAGACCAAACCGCAAATTTTCATCAGTTTCCACTCAACAATCTGTCCGGATGTAAATATGGCAATACCTATAATAATCGAAATTGCAGGTGTTAAAAATTCATAAGTAACTGCACCCAGAGGGGCAGCCAGGAATGCAACCATAAAAATTGATATACTACACGCTAGCCATAAACTTGAAATTGCATGATCGGTATATGTAGAAACTCTGATTCTTTTTCTTTGTTTGATTTCTTTAACTATTTGAACGATTGCCCCAATTGGCATCAAAACAGCCCATGGAAGCCAGGCTAAATGGGGCAGCCCCAGAAAAACGAGAGTATAAAGACAAACGCAAGCAGCAAGAGCCAACCATCCCCACATGATCAGCTCAGCACCAGACTCGGCAGTATCAGACTTGGTTTTTTCGATCATTTGGTGAATAATTTTTATCTCTTCACCTTGAGCAATTTCTTCAAATTCCTTATTATCTTTTCCCATAAAACCTCTCCTTTCATCAAAGTACTTTGAAAAACAAAGTAAATATATAAAAATATCTTCCCTTTGTCAAGAATTTTCTTGTTTTACGAATTATCTAACCTGAATAATTTAAAAGCTAATCCCGGGATTCCTTTGGAAAGAGTACATGAATAGTTCAGACTAATTGGAATTTATACAAATGGTTTTTTCTACTCAAATAAAAAATTTTGATTCGTTATTAGTTTATTAAGGGATTCTCTGAGTAGTTATTCTTGGCCTCTGGAAAAATACACTTAGTATTTAAAATTGATAATTGTAAATTGACAATGGTAAATTAAAAAAGGAGTCTATTATGCGTCGTAGTTTTAATCTGATTTTTTCTACAATGCTAATGTTAGCATTTCTGATGTGTGGTGCATCAAAGACAAAAAATGCTGTAAGTGTAGTCTCTCCTGATGGAAAAGTGAATGTCAATTTCAGGATTCAGGATGGTATGCCCTATTATTCTGTTTCTTATGATGGTAAAATTGTCATACAGCCGTCACGATTGGGATTTCAATTTAAATCTACTAAACCGATGGAGAAAAATTTTTCAATCGTCGGAAGTTCTCAGAGAAGTTTTGATGAAACATGGAAACCCATCTGGGGTACAACGAATAAGATAAGAAATCACTACAAAGAACTCATCGTTAAACTAAAAGAAAAAACACCGCTAAATCGGCAAATGCACCTAATATTCAGAGCTTATAATGACGGTGTAGGTTTTCGTTATATTTTACCCAAACAGCCGAATCTTAAGGATTTTGAGATTATGTCAGAAGAAACTCAGTTTTGCTTATTAGATGGTTATACCGCCTGGTGGATTCCAGCGGATTATGATAGTTATGAGCATCTTTATAGACACACGCCTCTTAGCGAGATTGAAGCGGTAAATACTCCTATAACGATGGAAACTAGTAATGGAATTTATCTAAGCATCCACGAAGCTGATCTTACGGATTATGCAGGAATGACTCTTTCCGCTGTAAAAGGTAAACAGCTTACATTTAAAACTGAGTTAGTTCCATGGCCGGATGGAGTGAAGGTTAAAGCTTCAACACTGCATCGTACTCCCTGGAGAACAATACAAATTGCAACGGATCCAGGAGGTCTAATTGAATCTCACCTAATTGTAAATCTTAATGAGCCATGTGTTCTAAAAAACACTTCATGGATTAAGCCGATGAAATATATGGGTATCTGGTGGGGAATGCACACCGGGAAATATACCTGGCATACCGGACCAAAACATGGAGCAACTACCGAGAATGCAAAGCGGTATATAGACTTTGCCAGTAAATATAGTATCCCTGCTTTATTAATAGAGGGCTGGAATCTTGGCTGGGATTATTGGTTAAAAGGGCATGCATTTGATTTTTTAACTTCTTATCCCGATTTTGATTTAGAAGAGGTGGTGCGATATGGACGTGAAAATGGAGTTGTAATTATAGGGCATCATGAAACGGGTGGAGACATACCAACTTATGGAGAACAAATTGATTCGGCTTTCTCATTATATGAAAAATTAGGTATCCCTGCTGTTAAAACCGGATATGCGGGAACAATCGTTCCGGAAGGACAGCATCATCACGGGCAGTGGATGGTGAATCACTACCGTATGGTCGTAAAAAAAGCGGCGGAACATCATCTGATGATAGATGCTCACGAACCTATAAAGCCAACTGGCATTCGCCGAACATATCCAAATATGATGACAAGAGAAGGTGTCAGGGGAATGGAATATAATGCCTGGAGTGATGGAAATCCGCCGGAACATACGACTATTATTCCATTTACCAGAATGTTGGCAGGACCATTGGATTATACTCCCGTAATTTTTGATTTAACCTTTGATGAGTATAGAAAAGATAACCGCGTTTATACCACACTTGCGAAGCAGTTGGCGTTATATGTTGTACTTTACAGCCCGCTACAGATGGCAGCCGACCTACCTGAAAATTATGAAAATCAATCAGAAGGCACGTCTGTGCCGGCTTTTAAATTTATTCAGGATGTTCCAACCGATTGGGACGAAACTAAAGTATTGAATGCGAAAATCGGAGACTATGTTACTATTGCTAGGAAAAGTGGTGCGAATTGGTATATTGGGAGCATCACCGATGAAAATTCTTGCAAGTTTGCAATACCATTAACATTCTTAGAATCTGGTAGAGAATATACAGCAAATATTTATGCTGATGATGCTGATGCCGATTGGAAAGATAATCCTTATGACGTGGAAATCACAAAAGTATTAGTTGATAACACGGATACACTTGCAGTGTCTCTTGCCCCCGGCGGCGGTCAAGCAGTAGAAATAAAACCTGCAACAGAAGAAGAAATTAGAACGCTTTCAGATTAAATCCTTTCATAAAAAAAGAAGAAATAATACCAGGAGGTGTCATGAATTTATTAGATAGAATTGTTATTGTCGATGCTGATATAACGAAAGAGAAAGTTGATGCAGTTGTAAATGCTGCGAATAGATATCTGCTTGGTGGAGGCGGCGTTGATGGTGCTATTCACAGGGCAGCAGGATGTAGGCTTCTTGAAGAGTGCAGAGAAATAAGAAAGAAAAAATATCCTGATGGTTTATTTACCGGGCAAGCGGTTATCACGAAAGGCTATAATCTTCAAGCGAAGTATGTCATTCATACGGTTGGTCCAGTATGGCGTAATGGTAGTTATAACGAACCAAATCTGCTTGCTGATTGTTACCGGAATTGTCTTAAGATTGCAACTAAATATGAACTGAAATCTATTTCGTTTCCTGCAATTAGTACCGGAGTTTATAGATATCCAAAAGAGTCAGCTGCGAAGATAGCAATTTCAGAAACGCTGAAATATTTGGAAAATCATGAACTTCCGGAAGTAGTACATTTCGTTGTTATAGGTGAAAATGTTGCGATATACAAAAGGATTTATATATCTCTGAAGTAAGTCAAAAAAGCCTTCTATGACATCAATTCTCGAGCAACTTTAAAATTTTCAAGGCATTTTGAAGAGCGTAATCGTTGAAATCGTTATTGAAAAAAAAGACACTTATATCCGGATTTATCTCCCTTGCCGAGAACGTAGCGATTTAACAAAGAACTGCTAGGTAAATTATACTCTAAGGTATTTCAAAATTGGAACTTCTTCACCAGGAACTTTTGTATTAATTATAGCAAGGATTCCATCGAAAAGTGCCCCTGGATTTATAATATGTTTCCTGTGTTTGTATAATTTATATGCTGATATATCTATTTTTGGTTCATTTACAATTATTCCTTCATCTGGGTCTTCATATATATAGATAGCATAGTGGTCATGTCCTCTTATCATAATTTTATCACCCTCTATATCCATGACTCTGAGATTTTTTTTGCAGTCATCAAACGTTAACAATCGTCTCCACAAATCTTTTATTTCTGGTGGGCAATCAGGGAAGCTTCGCAAATTGCCATCATAGGCACCGTGTATAATTATTGTCTGATATGTTTTGCTAAATCTCTCTTTATCTAAAAATATTTTAACCCTATTATTTGAATTTACGAGAGCACTGATGTATTTCTTGCTTACGGGATCATTATTTAGTTCCTCATGGAGTTGCCGAATTGTTTTACCCTGCATCACTAGTGCTCCTGATGTGATTGGAAGATTATTTAAAATGGCGTGATCGTGGTTACCAGGAACTTTTATCACCTTTTTCCCGGCATCCGTATATTTTCTTTCAAGGTTAATGAATTGGTGTATTGACCTCGTCTGGTCGAAATCGCCTGTGCATATTACTACATCTGGATTTTCATTATCCAGTGCTGTTTCTAAATCTTTTAATTCTGTACCGTGAATATCACCAATTATAGCATATTTCATTTTCTTGATCTATATATTTTTAATTTGATAATAAAGTAACCTACCTATTGCGTTGTAGAACATTCCCCTATAATACATCTGTATATATATTGTTTTTAATGATGATATCAAATCTATTCTTTGCCGTAAATCCAACTATAATCCCAAGCCCGGCAAGAGTACCGGTTTTGATGAAATTTCTGCGGGAAATATTTTTGTTCATGCTAGACCTTTGTATGACTTTTCAATTTATGAAAATGAAGGTAGAATAAAAAGGGATGGGAATATAAAGTGCCTGGGAATAGAAAGCTGTCCATCTATCCTCGTTCCTGCGATAGACCGTTGGAATGAAGAGAAGGTGGGCGAACATTTGGAATCACCCACCTTTTTTAATGCTTGTGAAAATATTTAATCCAGCGAATGAATTATCAAACCGCTTCTTAACTTTGGCTCAAACCAGGTTGACTTTGGCGGCATAAGTTTTCCTGCATCTGCAATAGCCATAAGCTGCTCAATAGATGTAGGATAAAGAGCAAATGCTACTGCCATTTCACCGGAGTTCACACGTTTCTCGAGTTCATTTAGCCCACGTATTCCACCCACGAAATCTATACGTTCATCTTTACGAGGATCGCCAATTCCAAGAATTGGTGTCAGTAAGTTGTTTTGAAGAATGGATATATCCAGACTCAAAACTGGATCGTCATGGTTAAATGTACTGGGTTTGGCTTTTAAGACATACCATTTGTAATTCAGATATATGTCGAAATAATTTGCTCTGGATGGCTTTGCTTCTTTCTGAGAAGATACTTCGACCACATCAAATTTTTCTTTTATTTTGGCTAAAAATTCAGATTCGGATAATCCGTTAAGGTCTTTTACAACGCGGTTGTAATCCAGAATTTTCAGTTGATCGTGGGGAAACAATACCGCTAAGAACCAATTGTACTCCTCTTTGCCAGTGTGGTTTTTATTCTCCTTTCGGCGAATTTCACCAACCATTGCTGCAGATTTTGAGCGGTGGTGACCATCTGCAACGTATGTATAAGGGATTTTTTCAAAAAGAGAAATGAATTGTTTAATATCAGGTTCTTCTTTAACAATCCATAGAGTATGTCTAATACCATCCTCTGCTGTAAAGTCATATTCCGGTTCATTCTGAGTTGTTATTCGTTTGACGATTGCGTCAATATTTTCTTGTGCATGGTAAGTGAGAAAAACGGGACCGGTATTTGCGTTTGTATATTTTACATGATTGATGCGGTCTTTTTCTTTTACTTCACGCGTTAGCTCGTGGATGCGGATTTTCCCATCCAAATAATCCTGAACACTTGCAGCGACGACCAAACCGTATTGTGCATGACCATTCATAATTTGTCTGTAAATATAGAGCGCTTCACTTTTCTCCTGAATCAACCATCCTTTTTTTATAAAACTCCTTAGATTTTCGGCTGCTTTCAGATAGACTTTTTCATGATAGTGATTAATATCTTTCGGTAATTCAATCTCGGATTTTACGATATGTAAAAACGAGTAGGGATTGCCTTTTGCTTCAATCCGTGCTTCTTCAGAGTTTAGAACATCATAAGGTCTAGATGCAATTTTTTCTGCAAGTCCCTTTTTTGGGCGAATTCCCTTAAATCCTTTGATTTTAACCATGTGTCTCCCTTTTTCCCGTTCCAGAGGAATCCCTCTGGGACAGAGGTCGTCCCAAAGGGATCTCCATGAGACTAAGTACGCAAAGAAGTTAAAAAATCAAGTCAATACTTTAGTACTGGTTTTTACTAAGAAATGTGTCGTTTAATAAATTTTTCGCTAATCATTTAAAAAAAGATAACTCTGCGAACTCGGCGTTTTCTGCCCTAAAGGGACTCCTCTGGAGCGGTGAGCAATCTCAATTTACTAAAGTGATTTGAATGTCTCGACAATCTTATTTGCGATTTCAATCCCAACTCGGTCCTGTGCTTCTGCAGTAGCAGCACCAATGTGCGGAGTTGCTGATATTTTTAGATGGTTTATCAATTCCATATTTTTCGTTGGTTCTTCCATCCACACGTCAATTCCTGCACCATCGACTTTACCGGAATTCAACGCGTTGAGGAGCGCTTTTTCATCTATTACACCACCACGGGCACAATTAATGATAAATACGCCATCTTTCATCGAGTTGATATCTTTTTCTGTAATGAATGGTTCTGCCATTTTGGGAACATGCAGCGTGATAAAGTCCGAGTTCTTCAGCACATCTTCCTTACTCGTCATAGTAACATCCAAGTCAGTTTTGATATCCGCAATATCAAAAGCCAGTACTTGCATACCCAACCCGAGTGCCATTTTCGCTGTGATTTTACCTATTTTTCCAAAGCCCATGATACCAAGTGTTTTACCGGCAAGCTCAATACCTTTGTATGCCTTTTTATTCCATTCGCCCTTACGCATGGTGATATTTGCTTGTGGAATGAAACGGGCTAAAGCAAAGAGGTGAGCGAATACCAATTCCGATACTGATGCAGAATTTGCTCCCGGGGTATTTAGTACTGGAATGCCAATTGAGCGAGCATATTTATGATCAATATTATCAATCCCGGCACCACCGCGAGCGATGAGTTTTAATTTTTTACCGGCGTCTATGACTTCTCGAGGGACTTTTGTTGCCGAGCGGACGAGGATTCCTTCATATTCAGGAATTACTTTAATTAATTTTTCCGGTTCGTAATGCTTGATGTCAAAGTCAATACCGGCTTTAGATAATATTTCCTGCCCGTATTTACTTATACCGTCAGTGATTAATATTTTCATTTTTGATTCCTTTTTTTTACCACGAAGGCACTAAGTTTTTTATTATATAATAAACTTTTTCTCATAGAGATTCCGTTGGAATAATTTGCATTTTCAAATCTTTGTGTCTTGGCGTCTTAGTGGTTATTATTTTTTACATTTTAGCGATTTCTTTGTCAATTACGTTCAAGAGTTCTTTCAGTTCATCTACTTTACGGTCTGCCATGTGAGCGATACGGAAAGTTTTTTCCTTTAAATCACCATAACCGTTTGAAATCTGATAGCCCAATTCTCCGATTCGCTTATTTAATTCGGCAATTGAAATTCCCTTAGTGTTTTTTATAGTTGTGAGAGTTTGTGATTCATATCCTTTAGCTGCAAAGCGTTCAAAATTTTCATCTGCCCATGCTCTTGTTATCTTTGCCATTTCCAGGTGGCGGGCATAGCGATTTTCCAGCCCCTCTTCATTCAAAATGTAATCAAGCTGTTTGTCCAGTGCGAACATGTGGGCTATTGATGGGGTAGAGGGATATTGATACGGTTTTTTCTGCATATATGCGTACAGTGCTAAAAGATCAAGATATGTTCCGCGAAATTCTACCTGTTTACCATGTTCAAGAGCTCTTTCGGTGATAGAACAAATAGACATTCCCGGTGGTAAGCCAATAGCTTTTTGGGTAGAGGTGATGCAAACATCAACACCTAATTTATCAACTTCGATTTTCACACCTGCCATAGAGGACACTGCATCCATTAACCAGAGTACATCCGGGTATTTTTTTCGGATTTCTGCAATTTCATAAACAGGATTCATAACTCCTGTAGAGGTTTCATTGTGTGTAATGGTGAAGACATCGTATTTCCCGGTAGAAAGATATTCATCAACTATTTCTGGTAATGTTGGTTGTCCCCACTCTGCTTCAACTTTGTCAACCGGTACATTATTGGATTTTGCCAGTTTTGCCCAGCGATTTCCAAAGGCGCCTATTGAAAATACGACGGCACGTTTTGCAGTAAGAGAGCGTATAGAACCTTCCATTAGCCCTGTACCGGAACTGCTTGAAAGTAGAATCGGGTTAGCAGTGTAAAAAAGTTTTTGAATATTTTTGCAAATGCTTTCACCTAATGCAGATGCCTCTTTTGTTCGATGTCCTATCATAGGTGTTGCCATTGCTTCTAAGATTTCCGGACGGACGTCCACTGGACCGGGTATAAAAAGTTTCTTGTGCATAATTCCTCCTAGTAAATAGTTTTATTTGTTATTTCAATGGTACCTAATCTTCTACTAAAAAAATCGCAATTTTTATTCCAAGTTCACCAACACTGCATTACTCAAAAAATAATTTGAATTTAACATAACACTACTTTGATAATTTAACCTGTATATCTATTAAGTCAAATATTAATTTTATATGTAGCAGGTTGCTATATTCATTCCTAATTCCAATAAAACTTAAATAATTGTATTTTCAGTTTTAGGAAAAGATAATTTATTTCTATCGATAAGAGAATATGATTTTAATTTTATTTTTATTTGTAGATATTTGCTGTTGTAAATACTTAGTCTCTTAATTCTCAAATTCTTGTCCCAAAGGGATTCTCCAACGGAGTCCTATGTGACCTTCGGAGCAAATATGCAATGAAAGTTTGGAATTCTCGACGCTAAAAACGTGTTTCAACTTTATATCAAATATCAAATTGCCCCAAAGGGGTCTCTTGAGGACAAATATTAAATGTCAAATTTTTTCAGAGACATCTGTGACACAAATTATTTTCGGAGGCTGAGATTAGAGAAGGCGATCTTGAATTTGCATTTTGAAGTTTGCAATTTGAAATTTGAAATTCTGGTCTACCCCGTTGAATATTGCTATTTATTCTGGTGAACGATCATTATGATAGTTATTCCACGGGGTTTATCCAGGTTAGGGGTATAGGATAGGAAATTACGAATGGATGGCATGACATTTGTCATTAAAATCTATTGCGGAAGTAATAATGAGAGTTAATTATCAAGTACAAGATTAAATTGAGTAGGTCTTAGAATATTTAATTTAAATGTTTTAAATAAAGAATTTTTCTTTATAAATTAAGGTCAAGATTTAATAAATAGAAAGGAAAGTCATGGATTTAAAAAAAGTTGAATGGGATGAATTAGATTTTAGTTACAGATATGTACCTTATCGTTTTCATGCACATTGGAAGGATGGTTCGTGGGACGAAGGCAAATTGGTTACTGAAAATAAAATATCTATTGATGAAGGTGCTACAAGTATTCACTATGGACAGCAGATATTTGAGGGAATGAAAGCTCAAACATCGAAAGATGGTCGAATTCTGCTTTTTAGACCACATGAAAATGCAAGACGATTTCAAAAGTCAGCACAAAGACTCATGATGGCAGAAGTGCCGGAAGAGTTATTTATGAAAGGTATTACAGAAACAATTAAGGCTAATAAAGAATATGCTCCGCCTTATGGTTATGGAGCTTCCTTATATATTCGTCCCTTCCTTATTGGGATGGGCGAAAATCTTGGTGTTCGTCCTGCACCTGAATATTTATTTTGCGTATTTGTCTCTCCAGTTGGGCCGTATTTCAAGGAGGGTTTTAAGCCAATCAGTCTTAAGGTTGAAACATTTTTTGATCGTTGTGCAGCTCATGGTATTGGAGCAGCAAAAGCCGGTGGTAACTATTCCGCTTCATTACTCCCATTGAAATATGCCCGTGAAGAGGGTTTTAATGGTGTAGTATATCTTGATCCTGTCGAACATAAATATTTTGAAGAGTCGGGAGTAGCAAATATCTTTTTTGTTTTTAAAGATGGTACACTTGCTACGCCAAAGTCTGCATCTATTTTGGATAGCATTACACGCCGCTCCTTAGTGCAGGTTGCGCAAGAAGAATTTAATTTGACATTTGAAGAACGCCGTATTCATGTTACTGAAATACCCAAAATGGCTAAGGCTGGAGCATGTGGAACTGCTGCTGTTATTACTCCAGTTGGCAGTCTTGGTTATAATGGTAAAATCTATAAATTCTATGCTGATGGAAAAGAAGCCGGTCCTATTACAACAAAATTATATAAGCATTTGACGGCACTTCATGTTGGGGATATTGAGGATACAAGGGGCTGGCTGGAAGAAGTGAAATAGCCTTTCTGATATTAGGTTCTCTAAATATCGGAATTTACATTAATGCCGCAACAAATTTATTATTTTGTAAAAATCGTAAGATGATTAGGAGAAATGATGGAAAATTTTAAATGGGAAGATTTAGATAAAGACGGTTTGACCTTTTTAATGAAGAATCGAAAAGATGTTCTCAGTAGTTATCAAAAAATGGTTAATAATCTCGGTACTTGTCTTGATGAAAAAACGAGACAGCTAATTATGCTTGCAATTCAGGTTAATAGCCCATCTCCTGATGCGATAAAAATTATAATACCGAAAGCTGTAAAAGCCGGTGCTACCCGTGACGAAATTATAGATTCATTGATTTTAACTATCCCTGTTGTTGGTCTTTCAACGGTTCTGAAGATGATGCCATTTGTTTTGAAGGAACTGGAGGCATTTGAAAAAGCCTATAACGATTTGAAATAGATATTATTACTGAAAAATCGTACTTCATTTTTCACTTTTTTTAAACTCTTTAGCAAATTTATAGTTAATTTGTATAATAATTACGAATTGCCTATCCACTGATTATGGAAATAGCAATAAAGAAAATTATAACTCATAGAATATCTGTAACTGGAATTGTGCAGGGTGTTGGATTTCGCCCTCATGTGTATAAGCTTGCAGTAAGCAATAGACTGAACGGATTTGTATTGAATGATGCTACAGGTGTAAAAATAGAAATTCAGGGGAATGAGGAAGGAGTATCAAGATTTGAGAGACAATTAAAACACGATCCGCCGCTGAGAAGTCGAATAGATTCATTTGATATTAAAGTAAAAGGCTCCTCTGAACTATTTAATTATTTTAGCATAAAGGAAAGTGAATCAAGCAAGGAAAAAGTAGCCCAGGTTTCACCTGATCTCGATGTTTGTGAGGATTGTTTAAGAGAACTTTTTGATCCGGACGATAGGCGTTATTTATATCCCTTTATTAACTGCACGAATTGTGGTCCCAGATATACAATTATTGAGGATGTACCTTATGACAGACCGATGACATCTATGGAAATTTTTAAAATGTGCGAAGTCTGTCAAAAAGAATATGACGATCCCATGAACCGGCGTTTTCATGCACAACCCAATGCCTGCTCAGTTTGTGGACCAAAGGTTTATCTGCGTGACAATCATGGTAAAGAAATTCTTATTGGAGGAACTTCCGGCGATAACGAAATATTATTTAAAAAAGTTTCCGAATTGCTCAAAGAAGGTAAAATTATTGCCGTGAAGGGAATAGGAGGCTTTCATCTTGCATGTGATGCGTTGAATGAAAAGGCAGTATCCACTCTTCGGAAAAGAAAGTTTCGTGAGGATAAACCTTTTGCAGTAATGTTTCCCGATATTAAAAGTGTGGGTTTATTTTGTGAGACCAGTAAGCAGGAAAAAACCCTTCTTGAAAGTGTTGCCCATCCGGTTGTGCTTTTGAGAAAGAGAAAAAATAAGGATGTTACTTATTCGGTAGCGCCAAACAATCACTATCTTGGGGCAATGGTGCCATATTCACCAATCCATCATCTTTTATTCCACTTTTTCCCAAATCCTCTTGTTATGACTAGTGGTAATGTCAGTGATGAGCCGATTGTTTTTTCAAATGCGGAAGCACTTAATCGGTTATCCAAAATTGCCGACTTTTTCCTTCTTCATAATAGAGAAATTAATATTCGTTGTGATGACTCGGTTTATAGAATATGGAATGGATTGGAATATCCTGTAAGGCGTTCACGAGGATATGCTCCGGATAGCATTAAACTGGAGTCTAAATTTAATGAGCCAATATTAGCATGCGGTCCTGAGCAGAAGAATACGTTTGCTCTGGCAAAAGGAGAACTGGTTTATTTGAGCCACCATATTGGAGATATGGAAAATTATGAAGTTTTACGATCACTTGAAGAGGGAGTAAAACATTATAAAAAAGTTTTTGATATTGAGCCTGTAATAATAGCATACGATCTTCACCCGGATTATTTAAGCACAAAATATGCAAATGAATACCCTGATTTTACAGAGAGTGGAAAGAAAGTGAAGAAGATCGGTATTCAGCATCATCATGCTCATGCTGTTTCATGTATGGCGGAAAATGGAGTTGATAGTCCTACAATCGCCGTAGTTCTTGATGGTACGGGTTTTGGCATTGATGGCACAATCTGGGGTGGAGAAATTCTACTAACAGAATATCATAAATTCAAGCGATTAGGTTATTTTGAAACTGTACAAATGCCTGGAGGTGAAGCGGCAATTGATAACCCATGGCAAATGGCTTTTAGCTATTTATATAAAACTTATGGAGAAGAGCTGTTTAATTTGGACTTAGACTTCCTCAATAAGATAGAGCAAAATAAGAAAGAGATTGTTTTGAATTTAATCAAAAAAGGATTTAATTCACCATTGACTTCCAGTTGCGGGCGGCTGTTTGATGGAGTAGCAGCAATAGCAGGAGTTAGAAATAGTGTGAATTACGAGGGACAAGCAGCTGTAGAATTTGAACAGTGTATTCAGGATGAGTCTGATGATTTTTATAATTTCACCCTGTCTGGAGATAATGGGACATATATAATACAATGGAAAACAATGATAAGGCAAGTGGTTGAGGATGTTCAGAAGGGGGAAAAATCAAGTAAAATATCTGTAAAATTTCACAATGGACTTGCGAAGATTCTTTGTTTAGTAGTTGAAAAATCGAGAGAAGTAACGGGAATAAATAGAGTTGTATTATCTGGAGGAGTTTTTATGAATATCTATTTATTGACTCATCTTTATAAACTCCTGGAAGATAAAGGATTCCTCGTTTATACTCATAGAAGGATTCCTGCTAATGATGGTGGCATTGCTCTTGGGCAGGCAGTTATTGCAGGAGCGAAAATAAAACATGCGACAGAGCATTATTAAGAAAGTGCGAGAAGTTTTTAAATTAGCCTGAATTATTCACCGCAGAGGTCGCAAAGAACGCAGAGATATAAAAAAATTCCCATAAGGATTTCTTTGAGAAAGGGCTTACAGGTTATTAGAAATGAGAAAGTTCTCTTAAAAGAAAATTTATGTGTGGATAGCATAATTCTATTATTTGCCTGCCTGCACTGCGGATGCAGGCAGGGCAGACAGGTTCATATGGATAAAATATTGATGAAAAGCCGATAAATTAATCAGGTTAGAAAGAATAAAATGTGTTTAGCAATCCCAATGAGAATTAAATCAATAGAAAATAACAAAGCCACAGTAGAAGTCGGTGGTGTTGAATACCAAGCTTATCTTGATCTTTTATCTGATGCGGAAATTGGAGATTATGTCATTGTTCATGCAGGATTTGCCATAGAAAAATTGGATGAAGAAGCGGCACTTGAGAGTCTTGAAATCTGGAGAGAAATTGCAGAGTTCAGTGAGAAAAGGCAGGGAAGAAAAAGAAATTAACAAAATTATTAGTACCCCGATCCTCTGGATCGGAATAATCCAGCAAGGGAGAAATTAGTTTTGGTTAAATACATTGATGAATATCGAGACCCGCAAATATCCAATTCCATTGCACAAAGTATCAAAAAAATCATGCCGGATTCTGCAATTAATTTGATGGAGGTTTGCGGAGGTCACACGATTACCATTTTCAAATATGGAATTCGGAAACTCCTTCCTGACAATCTTAATCTTATCAGCGGTCCAGGTTGCCCTGTTTGCGTAACAAGTAATGATTTTATTGATAGAGCAATTGCTATTTCACATCTCGATGATGTGATAATTACTACTTTCGGCGATATGATTCGTGTTCCCGGAAGTGATTCAAGTCTGTCAAAAGAAAAAGCATCCGGTGCTGATATTCGTATATGCTATTCACCAATGGATGCGGTTGACATTGCTGAAAACAGTCCGGATAGTGAAATTGTTTTTTTAGGAATTGGCTTTGAGACTACTGCACCTTTAGTAGCAGCATCAATTCTCGCTGCAAAATCCAAATCACTAAATAATTTTTCTGTCCTTTCATCTCATAAGACAATGCCACAAGCAATGAAAGCGCTTCTGGATTCCGGTGATATTGCACTGAATGGTTTTATCTGTCCGGGACATGTTTCTACAATTACCGGTATCGGGATGTATGAATTTTTAGCAAAGGATTATAAAATGCCCTGCGTTGTTTCCGGATTCGAACCTGTGGATATGCTTGAAACAATATTTATGTTAGTAAAACAAATTGCAGAGGGACGCTCGGAAGTTGAAAATCAGTATGTACGGAGCGTCAAACCGGAAGGCAATACAAAAGCGGTTAAATTAATGAATGAAGTTTTTGAGCCAACCGATATGCCATGGCGAGGATTAGGAGTAATTACCGGAAGCGGATTAAAAATAAAAGAAAAATATCAGGATTTCGATGCGTATAAAAAGTTCCAGGTGGATTTCCCCGAGCCGAAGGAATTCCCCGGATGCATTTGCGGTGATATTATGCGAGGAGTAAAAGTTCCGACGCAATGTAAACTCTTTAAAAAGGTTTGCACACCCGAAGACCCCAAAGGTGCCTGTATGGTCAGCGATGAGGGTACCTGTGCAACTTATTTGAAATATGCAAGTCTTGATTAGTGATTCGTGAAACGTGAAACGTGAGATGTGAAATAGTGTATTTGAGGATTGTGTAATAAAATCACTCTACATTAGGACAAATTCTCAATTGACCGACGACTAATGACCTGTGACTAATACTAATATTTTTTATTGTTTTTTAACTTTTTTATCATAAAATTACTTACGAAGTGAATTTCAAAAAGACACGGCGGGAAACCGAAGGATATTCAAAGATAGAAATATCTATACATACTGAAAATTTAAACGGGTGAAGAAGACAAAATTCTATTCAAGGATTTGAAAGCAGAAATGTTGAGAAGGAAATATAGCCCAAGAACAATCAAGGCTTATATTTACTATAACAAGAGTCTTCTCAAATTTACTGGAAAGTGGAACAGATCTCAGATATACCCCGCACTTAAATTTATTATACTATGTATTATGTCTATATAATTAAAAGCAAGATAGTTAAAGACTGGAAATATATTGGCTAAACTAATAATTTAGAAAAGAGATTTAAAGAACATCAAGATGGTAAAGTTTTTGCCACCAGAAAATGCGCTCCTTTTATTTTAGTTTATTATGAGGAATTTCTATCAGAAAAAGATGCGAGGAATAGAGAAAAGCAACTAAAATACTTCGGGAATGCATACAAATTTTTGATAAAGAGGATTAAAAACAGTTTATTACAAAGTGCGGGGTATATCCAGGAGCTATTAGGACACAAGAGCAGTAAAACCACAGAAATCTATACACATGTCTCAAACAAAGAATTAGGCAAGATTAAAAGTCCATTGGATAATATAAAAGTGAACAAGAAGGATCTATGAAGAACAAATTTATTCTGTGATAGGGATGTATATGCGACACCGTCGTATATACTCCCAAAATGGAATGATATCCGACACTGTCGGATATAAACGAGTTATCTGAAATTGAAATTATTAATAGTGATTAATAAAGCACTGGCTACAGCACATGGTATAGCCAATAAGGGTTTCAGTAGTTTGCAAACAACATCACCAGCATCAATTTTGGTGCACCTTGATAAGTTGACAAGCCCGCTATCCCTTACTGTCCATACCATAAAACGTTATAGGAAATATTCGGCTCAACTATTTATTCATTACCGTGCCATCCAAGGCACGGAAAAGTTATGGAGGATCTACTTTTGAAAAGAACTAAGTGGTTTATTTATTCCTTAATAGTAGGATTAATTCCATTTCTATCTCGATTATGTATATTTTTAGTTTTATCAAACACCGATTTTCACTAGTGGGACAATGGTCATAAAAAAACCTTAATCAGGGTGTCCACATAATCTCAACAGTTTTGCCATCTAGCCATGGAACTTTGAATGGTTTAGTTAATTTTTC
>Ga0315533_1000147_pt1 | contig 66014 bp, 64 predicted proteins | sample SalMarSW160130MG_FD_203081 | JGI IMG/M metagenome (GOLD analysis project Ga0315533, IMG submission 203081) | Salt marsh sediment microbial communities from the Plum Island Ecosystem LTER, Massachusetts, United States - Salt Marsh Sediment SW1601-30 ...
TTCAAAGAACGTTTTTTAAAGGCTTGGGGTCAATCGAGAAACGTTTTTACTCTATATTCGGCCGTTGTTATGGATATCCGTTCATAATGGCCGAATAAGGGATGCCTGACTTTTTACGGGACCATCAGTCTTAATACCTAAAAATTTTATAATTGCTGCCAATGAAAACCCAACCACCTGGTACGAGTATCTTCATCATAGATCCTGTGTAGAATTTAGGAGCTTCGACCAAATTGGAGTACCTGCCCGTTCTCGCTCAGGCCCTGCCCGACGGACGGCAGGCGGGGAGGCGGGCGGGTTGGAGCGATGGGGTATTGGAGCGCCTGTTTAGTTCGCTTCTATTATTTTATCGAAAATTTCAAATGCTGTGGACAGAGCTGGATTATCATCTGATAAATTAACACTTGGATTGCCTTCATATCAAATTCGTAAAGGACATTATCTTTCGTATAAGCCCCTTTGATCACTATAAGGCAATTGTCACATAAAAAAGGGCCTTATGTTCTTAGTTAGGCCTAAACATTTAAATTATCCATTTCTCTATGATATGATTAATTCAATAGCCCTGCCTTTGTTAATATTCCTTTAACTGATATACATGCTGGCGAGTCATCTGGTAACTCAAGGAGTGATCGTCCTGAAAGATTATATTCCGCTACATTAATGTCATACTCAATTTTTCCGAGATATATTTCACCAGATTCCTCTAATTTTTTCTGTGTCTCTGTATTAAACCTGTAATTCCCCACTAAATAGAAATGAGTATACTTAATGCCTATTGACCTTGTGATATCCTTAATTCTTTCTATGTGTTTAAGTGATTTTGAGGAGGGATCCAATATCACAAATAAATCATCTATGTCTGAAACCACCTCCCTGTTTAGATGTTCTAACCCTGCAGGAGAATCAATTATGACATACTGATATGAGTTAATTACCTTGGGGATAGCACCGGAAATTATGGCATCTGGTGCACAATAACATCCTTCAGTTAGCTTTGTGCCTAACACGAAAAGGTCAAACCTATCGCCTTCATATAAGGATTCGCTATTAAGTAAAAAATCTATCCTATCATGCACGGACATTGTTCCCCCACTGCCATCCTTTCTTGCCCCAATAACATCATATAGGACATCTGAAACAGTTTTTACCCCTTCATTTTTCAAATCAATGCCGAGCATCTCCGCTAAACTCTGATCTGGGTCCAAATCAATAAGAAACATGGGGGAAGGCAGAAAGCGGCTGGCCAAAGCCACAAAGGTTGATTTCCCGGTCCCGCCCCTACCGGTTGAAACAAGTTTCTTGCCCATCTTTTTCCTCCAAATTATTCATTTATTTATTGTATTTATTTTTAACAAGCCTATGAAAAGCATTTTATCGCGCCTCAATCTTTTCTTAATCTACCCCGTTAGAAAGCCCCGCCATTCATGCCATGGATGGTAAAGATAATTACGATATTCCTTTTAATAAGGCCTGGGTTTAATGCCCCTTCCTTTTAACGGGGTTTACGGCTTTAAACTTAAAACATTAGCCTTGTGATCAAACTCCGAAGGCCTCTATTTATGGTTCACATAACTCTGCCTTAATTAATATTTCTTTAACTGATATACATGCTGGCGAGTCATCTGGTAACTCTAAGAGTGATCGTCCTGAAAGATTGTATTCTGCCACTTCAGGGTCAGATTTAATTTTACCTAAAAAGGTCTCACTGCTGTTTTCAAGATATTCCTGGCTATCTTTATTAAAGTTATAATTAGCCAACAGGTAAAAGTTTTTATATTTAATCTTCAACTCACGGGTAATGTCTTTTACCCTGCCTATATGTTGCAGGGATTTTGAAGACGGGTCCAATATTATAAAAAAATCATCAACCTCGGATAATACCTTCCTATTTAAATGTTCTAATCCTGCCGGCGAGTCAATCACCACATTGGAGTATTTATCTACCATCTTCGGAATAACCCCTTTAAGTATATCGTCTGGGGTGCAATAACAGCCTTTAGTCAACTTTGCACCAAGGACAATAAGATCTATGTTATTGGTCTTATATAGACAATCTCTTTCAATTACAGAAGCCATTCTCTCAAGTGCAAAACCAGGATCTCCTACTCCTCGCTTACTTTCTTCAAGGATATCATATAGCTTATCAGATATCGTATTTACTCCCTGTTCCTTTAGATCAAAGCCAAGCATATCAGCCAAGCTTTCGTCTGGATCAAGATCAATCAATAGCATTGAAGGCCTTAAATAGCGGCTTGCTAAAGCCACAAAGGTTGATTTCCCGGTTCCACCCCTTCCTGTTGAAACAATTCTTTTGGCCATTTCCCCTTCCTTAGTTTAAGATTTAGTCCATCGGACTTTTTTTATACGAAAGGTTAAACATAGTCAATTCCATGCCCGCTTCCTTATCCATAACCATGTAAGGATAATTGTCTACTATATTTCCTAAATACATAGTTAATAGATTGTTAGCGGCGCAGTAACATCCAGCGCCTCAGGCATTTTTTCTCCTTTCTGGTGCTTAAAAAATATGATCTTCTTTAGTATCAATTATATTCTAATCAATGATTGTATCACTGTCAACGATGGGGAGTGATAGACATCGTTTTCCGATCACCGAAATATGGTAAAGCCTGGCCATTGTCAATGGAAAATAGACATCGATGAACGGTTACTATTTTTACATTATTCTTGCCTTGACATTTTTTCTTATTACGGTACATTACCTATCAATCAGTTCAGGTTATCATTACCTTAGACATGGATTATAGTCGAATTATATATGCTTAAATAATTGAGGAGATTATATGGTAAAAAAAATTGATCAGATTAGAAATATAGGATTGATAGGTCATAGTGGTTGTGGAAAGACATCACTGGCAGACGCCATTCTTTTTAACAGCAAGTCGACAAACCGATTGGGAAGGGTAGATGATGGTAATTCCATTATGGATTTTGAACCGGAAGAGATTAAAAGAAAGGCCAGCCTCAGCACTGCCTTTCATCCCTATACCTGGAAGAGCAGGAAATTCAATCTTATTGATACGCCGGGCGAAAACGATTTCCTTTCTGATACCAAGATATGTCTTCAGGCAGCAGAAGGGGCACTGGTTGTTATTGATGCCGTTGACAGTATTAAAATAGGCACAGAAAAAGTCTGGGGCTTTTCTGAAAAATATAATTTACCCCGAGTGATATTCATTAATAAACTGGACAGGGAACGAGCTGATTTTTATAACGTTTTAGAGGAAATTGAAAGCATATTCTCTATTAAACCAACACCTATATATCTTCCTATTGGATCAGAAAATGACTTTAGTGGAATGGTAGATCTTATAAGATTAAAGGCGAATCTCTATGGCAATGATAGCTCCGGTTCCTTCAAAGAAGGGAAAATTCCAGATTCAATGGCCGAAATTGTAGCGAAATGGCGTGAGAATATGGTCGAAAACATTGTCGAGGCCAATGATGATATAATGGAAAAATATCTTGATGGACAGGAACTCACGCCAAAAGAGATAGAAGATACCTTTATAGAAGGAATGGAATCTGGCACTTTAGTGCCTGTTATTCCAGGTTCCTCCACCCTTAATATAGGTGTAAAACAACTTTTGGACATTATTGATCAATCTTTGCCATTTCCAACTGAAAGAGGAAAGATTAAAGGTCATAAAGTGGACAGTCAGGAGGAGGTAGAATTTGATGCAGTCGATGATGCCCCATTTTCAGCTTTAGTCTTCAAGACATTAGCAGACCCTTTTGCAGGGAAACTCACTCTTTTCAAGGTTATGTCTGGGAAGATAGATTCAGAATCTACCATATTTAATTCAACAAAAAAGGTAAAAGAAAAATTAAGTCAGTTATTATTGATCGAAGGTAAAAAGCAAACCCCTATCAATACAGTTAGTGTTGGAGATATAGCAGCTGTGGCTAAGCTAAAAGAGACCACAACTGGCGATACTATTTGCCAGGTAAACAATCCGATCGTTATTAGACCAGCCGAGCCATTACTGCCAACTATTTCTTTCGCTATAGAGGCGACAGAAAAAGAGAATGAGGATAAAGTTTACTCTTCTCTGGCCAGATTGGTTGAAGAAGATCCCACTCTTAAAGTAGACAGAGATCAATCAACTTCAGAGATTATCCTATCCGGTACAGGTCAGATTCATCTGGAGAATACAAAAGACAAATTAAAGAGGAAATTTGGTGTTGAAATTAAGCTTAATACTCCTAAGGTCCCTTATAGGGAAACCATCAAAAATTCAAGAGAGAAGATAATATATAGACATAAGAAACAGTCTGGAGGCAGGGGTCAGTTTGCTGAGGTTCATTTTGATATCTCTCCTTTGAAAAAAGGAGAGGGATTTGTCTTTGATGAGGCATTAACTGGGATGAATGTACCCAGAAATTTTGTTCCAGCCGTTGAAAAAGGAATAATAGAGGCTATGAAGAGTGGAGTTATGGCAGGATATCCAGCTGTAGATCTAAAAATTCGATTTTTTGACGGAAAATCTCATGATGTTGACTCATCCGAAATGGCCTTTAAAATTGCATCTTCCATGTGTTTTAAAAAGGCCTTCCAGGAGGCTACACCGATTCTTTTAGAACCGATTATGAGTATGGAAATAACTGTTCCAGAAGATGTTATGGGAGATGTAATAGGTGATCTTAACGGTAGGAGAGGAAGAGTTTTAGGCATGGATAGCGATGGGAAACACCAGATCATAAAGGCTGAGGTACCTATGGCTGAGGTTTTAAGATATTCATTTGATCTGACATCCATAACAGGCGGCAGGGGTAGTTTTCAGATGAAACAGTCTCATTATGAAGAGGTTCCTGCCCAACTGGCAGAGAAAATAGTAGCTGCCTCTAAGGAAGAGGGAAAGTAATGGTGGTTTATAGATGATGATAAAGGCCGGGGTTTTAACAATTAGCGATAAGGGATTTGAGGGAAAGAGAGAGGATGAATCAGGGCCCTTAGTTGCTGAAATATTGACAAAGGCCGGTTACATAGTTGAAAAGCAGAGCATTGTTCCAGATGATTGTGAAAAGATTGTGGAGTGTTTGACTATGTGGGTTGATAAAGAAGACCTCAGGTTGATTGTAACAACAGGAGGTACCGGAGTGAGCCCTACCGATATAACACCTGAGGCTATGCTCAAGGTAATCAAATATCAAATACCTGGTATGGCTGAGGCGATGAGGGCTGCAAGCCTCACAAAGACCCCTCATGCCATGCTTTCCAGAGCAATAGTTGGTGTAAGGGGAGACAGTCTGATTATAAATTTACCAGGAAGTCCTGAGGGCGCAAAGGAAAATCTGGCTGTTCTTTTACCAGCCTTAAATCATGGGCTTGACAAAATTTCAGGGGATATGAGCGATTGCTCTCAACATTAAAATCTTGTAACTCAGGTTGTCAGGTTCCCGGTTCAAGGTTCACGGTTGGCTCATTTTTTTATATTCCTTGAGCCTGTCGAGAGCCGTTCGGCCTTGAGCTCACGGCCGAAAGGCCTCCAGGTCGAACGAGTAATTGATGAATCCACGAACTGCATCACGTGTCCTCCTAACTTTTTCATAAAGATTTTTGCATTCGTTGGACGATATGTATTCTTAAGGGGTTATTAGGTCAAGGTTTCTTGATGAAATCTAGATTGTTTACCTTATTTTCATACTTGTCCCCGCCTGCCGTCTGGCGGGCAGGTATGTTCATCGTTTTCTAACCTTGAACCCCGCCTGCCGTCCGGCGGGCAGGCGTGAACCTTGGAACTTTGAACCTGAATAGTAACAAAATCTTTACTTATAATCATAAGGGATAACGCAGTCAAGTTTGCTTAAGAGCCACTTTGAAAACTTGGCGTAATTAAAATTTCTAAGCCAGTAGTAAACGCTTTGCTGATTATAGTTATAATACAAAATCGATTTTCCTTATGAAAAAATAATATGTTCTTTGTCGATTTGAAAGAGCTTAAGAAACGCCAACCATCATCAGGCATTTTGTTGATAAAGTAGCTGATGAGAGAATTTGATTTCACCTTCCCTGAAAAAGTAAGAATTCCGGTCGTAAATTCGCTTGTTCGGAAAACAAAGGATTTTTCCTTTTGAAGCCTAAGTTCTTTTGGAACCGGCACATCCTCAAAATCATAATAAAGAGAGATTGATGCTTCTTCGGTTTCTTTTGACTGTTGGGATTCTCCAAGAGGGGTCGCTTTTTCGGATAAGGACTGTGTAGCACATCCAGAGATAAAGACAAAAACAAGCATATGTAAAACAACTCCCATCAAAACCCTAATCCTCTTCACTTTTTTCATCCTTATACCTCCTACTTTTTATTTTCTATAACATAGAGACTAAAAGAAATCTATTCGATTTTTCACCTTTGCAATTGTCCCCTTTAAACAAAGATAAAAAAGGTAATTTCTTCTTGACTAAGGATTTCCTCATGCCTATACTTCCACCGACCTAAAGGAAAAGAGCAGAATTTGATGCATTAGCATTGTTTAGCGTGATTATTTAAGAATATTTGACAAAGCAGGGATTGTTTACATAGAAAATTGTTAATTCATTTATGAGGCACATAAATGAGAAATAAAGGTTTGATTCTATTTTTATTTTTAATAGTTTTTATTGCTTTTTCCTTTCCAGTGTTTGCAGCAGAAAATTCTCATCAAGTGGCTCACGAGCACATCAACTTAGGTGAGATTCTCTCCCTTTATAGCACAATTCCATTTATTGGGATCTTGCTTTCAATTGCCTTATTCCCTCTTTTTGCCCCGGAATTCTGGCACTATCACTTTGGAAAGGTCGCAGCCTTTTGGGCTATTGCCATAGCCGTCCCCCTTTTAATTGCTTATAAGGGAGCGGCCCTTCACAGTTTTCTTCATATTATGATAGCAGATTACGTCCCCTTTATTATACTCCTCTGGGGCCTTTTTACTATCTCTGGTGGTATATTGCTTAAAGGGAGTCTAAGGGGAACACCCGTGGTAAATACCATTATGATTATTATAGGAACTGCTTTAGCTTCCTGGATGGGAACAACCGGAGCGGCCATGCTACTCATAAGGCCATTTTTACGGGCCAATAATTATCGAAAAAACAGGGCCTTCATGGTGGTCTTTTTCATATTTCTTGTGGCAAATATTGGTGGATCACTGACACCAGTGGGTGATCCCCCACTTTTCCTGGGATTCCTGCATGGTGTTCCCTTTTTCTGGACATTTGCCATCTTGCCTCATATGCTATTTACTGCTTTGATCTTATTGGCTATCTATTTCGCCCTTGACACCTATTATTACAGGAAAGAAGGGGTTAAGCCCCAAATAGATGAGGGAGAAAAAGAGCCAATAAGGTTAGTTGGCAGCCTTAATTTTATATTTTTGGCCGGTGTTGTCGGCTCCGTTATACTCAGTGGATTGGTGGATTGGGGAGAGGTAAATACTTTAGGTATACATAGAAGTATTCAAGAATGGGCGAGGGATGGTTTTATTATCCTCATGGGCATTCTTTCGCTGATATTTACCTCTTCTAAGATACGGGAAGACAATGAGTTTACATGGTTTCCTATTCAAGAGGTGGCTTATCTATTTGCCGGGATATTTGTAACAATGACCCCATGCCTTCTTCTCCTTCTGGCAGGAACTAAAGGGGCGCTTGGCTTTATTGTTGGTGCTGTAAAGGAGCCTTTTCACTACTTTTGGATCACTGGGCTCTTGTCAAGTTTCCTGGATAATGCTCCCACCTATTTAACCTTTTTCACAAGTGCGCTGGGCAAATTTTACGCAGGTGTACCTGAGTCAACAGCAGTTTCTAAGTTAATCGCTGAAAATCCTGTATTTCTGATGGCTATTTCTGCAGGTGCTGTTTTCTTTGGGGCCAATACCTATATTGGAAATGCGCCTAATTTTATGGTGAGATCCATTGCGGAAGAAGCAGGCACACCCATGCCGAGTTTCTTTGGGTATATGTTAAAGTACTCTATTGTTTTTTTAGTTCCTGTCTTTATTCTTGTAACCATCATTTTCTTTTAACATCATCCTTTGGATATGGTTTTTTTGGTCTTTTTCAGGACCCTGATATCGGAAATCCGAGTTAATGGATATTGACCATTTTTATCTTTCTCGAGATATTTAACCATATCCCAGATAGTATTAAGGGCTATCGAGACACCTACAAGGGCCTCCATTTCTACACCTGTCATAGCCTCAGCCTTTACCAGACAGTTGGCCTCAATAAAATCGTTGCCAATAGAAAAATTCAACTCAACCGTATTTAATGGGATCTGATGACAATGGGGAATCAAGAGGTAGGTCTGTTTGGCAGCTCTCATGGCCGCTATTTCAGCAACCAACAGAGGGTCCCCTTTTTTAACCTGATTTTCCTTTATTTTCTTTATTGTTCCAGGTAAGAGGATTACTTTCCCTGAAGCAACCGCCTGTCTTAAAAGAACCTTCTTTCCGGTGATATCAATCATGCCCATAGCATAGAAGTGCCTAAAGTGAGGTAAAGCCCGCCCTGGCGCGATGTACTTAAATCAAACTATTAAGATTATAAGGCGTATGTGCTCGTATCAACCTGCTAAAATTATAGGCCAGGCCTGCCCGCCATCTGGCAGGCGGGTCTGGGCCAGGGTTATAAGTGACTAAAGTTGGGGAATTCAAAATTAAATCAAGTTTCAAGCCCGCCCTGGTGCGACTTCCATGTATTATGCTGATGGGATAATAATATTTATAAGTGCAAGCTGTTGCAATAAATCAAGCAAACCAGGTCTGGGCCAGGGTTTCCAATTTCAAACATAGATGGCCTTGATGGATCGGTAGACTGTTAATTATCATCATCTTGAATTTTGATAGGAGGGATCTTGATAAATTTTATTCCCTCTTCTTTTAGAATTTCCTCTTCTCCTACTGTAGCAGATCCCCGTATATTCCTCTTTTCTGTTACGCCATAATGCATTTTCAGGGCCTCCTTCGCAAAATCAGTTCCGACATCGTCAAAATTATTTTTTATATACTTCATTACACCCGTGGCGAGTTTTTTATAATCAGGCTCAATCTCTCTCGGTTTTTCTTCTCCTTGGCTACTCTTGATGGCTACCGGAGAGAGCACCCTGCTTATATTTGTACTTTTACAAAAGGGGCATGTGATCATTCCCTTTGAATTTTGCTCAGTAAATGATTCGAGATCCTTGAACCAGCCTTCAAAGCTATGTCCATTTGAGCAACTTAGGTCAAATACAATCATTTTATCACCAATACAAAGTTTCGTATAAATTCAGCCACCAAGTCACAAAGCCACGAAGAAATGATTATGTCTTTTTTTAAAATGATGTTTGAAGGATTATATAATAATCTTGGTGTCTTAGTGTCTTTGTGGCCTAACTATTACCTTTTTTCTTATTCAGCATAGAGTACAGCTAATATCTTTGTCTTTTCTCTACCATGACATTTTACCAGATGTGAAACAGTTGAATCGTAATAAATAGCATCGCCTGGTTCAAGAAGATGGGTCTCTTCTCCCAGGTGAACCTCCATTATGCCTTCCAGGACAAATATAAATTCCTGACCATCATGAGAAGAAGGTTCTTCAACATCAGATGGCTCCAGTGTTACCAGAAAAGGTTCCATATGCGGGTCTTTTTTGTGAGGAGCCAGGGATATAAATTCGTATCCATAGGTATGGCTTTTTTTAGAGTCAAATCTGGATATGAGCTTCTGGTCATTTTTTCGTACAATTGTGTAAGGAAGGTCTTCAGCACCTGATATAAAATAGCCCATTTTCATTTCAAGTGCCTTTGCCAGCTTGATAATGGAACCCAAGGGTGGAGATATCTTTCCTTTTTCTATCTCCATTAAAAACTCAGGTTGTAATCCTGTTCTCTGGGAAATATCTTTCAAGCTCAAACCCTTTTTTTCTCTAATCTCTTTGACAGTTTCACCAACCCTTAAAATGATCTCACCTCCAGAAGGAACTTTACCAGTGCTATCCGCAAGGTATTTTTCTTCATCTTTTGCAGAAAAGTGACTGAGGTCATCTAAAAAATCTTGATATTTATCAGCTTCAGGACCTCTTTTTTTCTCATCCATAATCCTCTCCTTTAATTGAATAAGAAGGCTTTTATTTTAATAACAACATAACACCCTTGTGCTTTGCTGTCAATGGGAGATAGGATTTTTAGTGAAACTAAAATCGTAACCGTTCACAGGTTCAGAGGGGTTAGGGAAAAAACGTAGTTTGGATACAAGAATACAACCCTTGAATTCTGTCGAAGATCCCGCTTGGCGGGGAACCTTTGAACCGTGAACCTTTGAACCCGTGAACGGTTACAATCTTTTTTTATTACAATTTCAAGAAATTCTTCCTTGCTATATTCATCTATTGGTAGTATGTAACATGGCTTTCATTTGAGCGAGCCCTGTTGAAATGTTACACTCAAGGTAACGGGCTGTATTACTTACAAAAGGAGCTGTTGATGGATGATGATATTCAATACTTAAGAAACATAGGTATCAGTGCCCATATTGATTCAGGTAAAACCACCCTGACAGAAAGAATACTTTACTATACAAAAAGGATATTTGCCGTACATGAGGTAAAGGGGAAAGATGGGGTTGGTGCCACAATGGATTCTATGGAGCTGGAAAAGGAGAGAGGCATTACTATTTCCTCTGCAGCCACTTACTGTGAATGGAAGGGGTATAAGATTAATATTATCGATACACCTGGGCATGTTGATTTTACCATTGAAGTTGAGCGTGCACTCAGGGTTCTTGACAGTTCCATACTGGTACTGTGCGCGGTAGGAGGTGTGCAATCCCAGTCCATTACTGTTGACCGGCAGATGAATAGGTATAAAGTGCCAAGAGTTGCTTTTATCAATAAATGTGATAGAGCAGGCGCCAACCCGTATCGGGTAGTAGATCAGCTCAGGGAAAAGTTGAATCATAATGCGGTGCTTATGCAAATACCTATAGGACTGGAGGGAAATTTTTCTGGTGTGATAGATCTGGTTTCCATGAGGGCTATCTATTTTGAAGGACAATTTGGTGAAAACCTTAAAATAAGACAGATTCCATCTGCCTTCCTTGAAGAAGCCACCTCAAAAAGAGAGGACTTGCTGGAGGCTGTTTCCATGTTTTCAGATGACTTAATGGAGGCGATTTTCGAAGATAGAGTAAATGAAGAATTGATCATTAAGGCAGTAAGGAAAGGCACACTTTCGAGACAGCTGACACCTGTTTTTGTTGGATCAGCATATAAAAATATCGGGGTTCAGCCTCTGCTCGATGCTGTTACAAATTATCTCCCTTCGCCGGCAGAGGTAGAAAACAGTGCATTGGACATGGATCAGGGAGAAAAAGAAGTATCAATTTCTAATGACCCTAATAAACCCTTAGTGAGCTTGGCATTCAAATTGGAGATAACCCCATATGGGCAACTCACCTATCTCAGGATCTATCAGGGTTCCCTTAAAAAAGGTGATGATCTGATAAATACGAGAACAAGGAAAAAGATCAAAGTAGGGAGGCTCATCCGTATGCATGCCGATGAAATGGAGGATATCCCAAGGGCTGGTGCAGGAGACATTGTTGCCCTTTTCGGGGTTGACTGTTTTTCGGGGGATACCTTTACTGATAATACCTTAAACTATACAATGACTTCAATCTTTGTTCCGGAACCGGTGATTTCCCTGACTGTATCACCAAAAGATAATAAATCTAATACCAATATGGCTAAGGCTTTGGGCCGATTCATCAGAGAAGATCCTACATTTCAGTCTTGGGTAGACAAGGAGTCCGGCCAAACTATTATCTCCGGAATGGGAGAATTACATCTTGAGATATATGTGGAAAGAATGAAAAGAGAATTTGGGGCTGAGGTGGATACAGGGATTCCCCAGGTAGCCTATAGAGAGACCATCTCACGGCGGGTGGAGTTTAATTATATTCATAAAAAGCAGACAGGTGGAGCAGGCCAATATGGTCGGGTTGCCGGATTTATGGAACCCTTAAAAGAAGGCACATATGAATTCATAAGTGCGGTGAAAGGAGGCGTCATCCCTACTGAATTTATTCCTGCAGTTGATAAGGGCTTTAGATCCTGCCTTAAAAAGGGTCTTTTGATAGGATATCCAGTTCTCAGGATAAAAATGACGGTTAATGATGGGCAACATCATGCAGTTGATTCTTCCGAAAGAGCATTTATTCAAGCTGCCATAGGTGCCTTTAAACAGGCCTATGTTAAAGCCAAGCCTGTGATTCTGGAGCCGATTATGAGGGTAACTGTAGAGGGTCCATCTGAATTCCAGGGGAATATAATGTCTTCAATCAATCAGCGCAGGGGATTAATTATGAGCTCGGCAGAAGATGGGGTATTTACAACCGTTGAGGCAGAGGTTCCTCTGGCGGAGATGTTTGGATATGCTACAACCTTAAGATCAATGAGTCAAGGAAAGGCAGAATTTGCTATGGAGTTTTCCAGATATTCAAAGGTACCTGTATCAGTAGAAGAGGAGTTAAAATTAAGATATAAGGATCTTCTCCAAATTAGTTGGTCAAGATTAAGGCTTAAATCTTATTTGATTAATGATTTCAGTAGGTATAGCTTTTAAAAGCAACTCCGATAATGGGTACCTATCAGGCTCATCATAGCAGTTGCCTATAAAAGTAATTTCCTGTTAATACTTAATTTCTGGAGTAACGTTATCACCTAACAATATGGCCTAATTAATCAAAAAGGTTAATGGTGAAATTACATTTAATTTCAATATGTTGTATTTTGGTAAATCATTTTTCTACCAACTAATTTGGAGAAGAACCAGATATAATAAAAAATCATAGCCGTTCAGCACCATTTTTATAATTGGGCTGGTGCAATCCGCCTAAGGCGGACTCCCCCAGCCCCTGATATTAACAAACGCTTATAAAAACCAAAGAGGGGGGAAGCATGAAAGATTTTTTAAAGGTCAGCCCTTTAAAGATACTGGAAAGCTCAGCCTATAAAGAATTGGGCAAAGGTAATTTAGGGGTACTTATAGCCCGGGCGGGTGTCGGTAAAACCTCATGTCTCATCCATATTGCATTTGATAAGCTCTTTCGTGAGGAAAAGTTAGTGCATGTTTCCCTCAAGGATGCACCAGAGAAAGTTGTCGCGCATTATAATGCTATTCTCTACGATCTTGTTACGGTCCTGGAGATGGAAAATGAACATGAGGCTCGCGCCCGCTTGGATAAAAACCGGATAATCTTTGCCTATTTAAAAGAAAGCTTTGATCTTAATAGGCTTCACAAAAGCCTTACCAGCCTGGTGAGTGAGGTTAATTTTATACCAAACACCCTTGTTATTGATGGTGTTGATTTCGCTGATGCTGGCAGGGATATATTTGAGGGCTTTAAAAAAATAGCGAAAGAATTTGACCTCGAGGTATGGTTTTCAGCCCTCTCACATAGGCATATTACTGAGAAAAATGAAAAAGGGATTCCCTTTCCATGTAACAAGCTGGACGACCTATTCAGCCTTATTATCCAGCTATCATCTACTGAATCAGGGATCTTCTTGAAACTTTTAAAGGACCACGACATAGAGCCTATACCTGATATCATGTTAAGGCTTGATCCAAACAATTTTTTAGCAATGGAATAACTAAATAGTACCTAAATTCACAATTCAAAATCCTCAAAAATAGGGGATATACTTGTGTTAATAGCATTTTTCATTGCTATAACATAGTCCGGCCTGAGGTTATCCTGCCAACCAGGCATTCCACCTTTCCATACATAAGCCACTAACTCATGAAAGGCGGCCTTGCTAAAGAGAAGCTCAGCTATTTTTACTCTCTTTGATCTGGCTTCTACCTCCACCAAAATCTTGACTGGTTGGCCCCATTGGTTAATTAGTTTTTCTACCACTGCTCTATTTGCTTTTCCATCCAATTTTTGCTTGAACTCCTCAGGACTCTGAGGAAACGGAAAAAGTTGATAAACAGCTCCTATAAAGCCTCTTAGATCTATACCATGGATTGCACCCATAAGGTTACCTATATCCCTAGATCTCTCAATTACATATCCCGGTAAGACAAAATTATCCACCTTATGGTCCTTCCATGAAGCTATTTTTTCTACCGTATTACAGAAGAAATGGGCAAAAAAGAAGTGTTTCTCCAGGAGGAGAAGATCGGTATCAATGTTAAAAAAGCCAAAGGCAATCCGGCCATGACTTAGGGAATGAAATTCTAATGGCAAGAGGCCTCCTTTCATTTTTTTCTTGCATCTAAAAATTTATGGAGTATATCTTACCTTCCAACTAACAATAAAATCAATCTTAAACAAAGAGGCCAAAGTGAAGATTGTTATGGTTGGTGGCGGTGGTGCATGTATTGTCGGTGCAAATACCCTAAGGGTTCTGGGTAACCCTGCACAGATTGATATTTATACAAGAAGGGATAGTACTGCTTATACACCATGTGAACAACCTTTTGTGCTTAGGGATATATTGTCCTTTGATGATATGTTTTATGCGACACCTCCATGGTTTGAGAGAAAGAGGATAGGCTTGCATACAGAAAAGAATGTTGATTCTATTGATAGAGAAAAGAAGATTATTAAAGTTGATGGAGAAGAAATACCCTATGACATATTGGTAATTAATACTGGGGCCAGGAATAAAATGCCGGATATTCCAGGTTTAATTGGAGATAGGATTCAATATCTTACCACAGAATTAAACAGTGCTAAAAAGATAGAGTCGATCATGCCCAAAGGAAAAAGAGCTATTATCCTTGGTGGAGGCATAATAGGGTTAGAGATGGCTGAAACACTGATAAAAAAAGGTTATTCGTCTGTTTCCATGATAGTATCCTCTGCCAGCCTCCTCTCCCAGCAACTTGACCCTGATATGGGTGAAAAATTCTATCATGTTTTAAAAGATAAAAGGGTATCACTGTACTTTTCTACATCTGTTGTTAGAGCAGAGTCTGGGAAAGATGAGATCAAACTCTTTCTCTCAAATAGTGAAACAGTTGAGGCAGATTGGGTTCTTGTAGCCAAAGGGATTATTCCAGATGTGGACCTGGCACGAGATGCTGGATTAAAAATTGGTAAAACCGGAGGGATTGAAGTGAATCAGTACCTTCAAACAAGTGATCCTAATATCTATGCAGGTGGAGATTGCATTGAAGCATGGAATATGTTAAATGGAGAAAAAACAATCACCGCCCTGGCAACACACTCCAACAGGAATGGAAGGGTTATTGGGAGAAATATTCAATTCGCTAATACCGTGCCTTTCTTGGGATCATTAAATACCTTCGGGGCGGAAATTTTTGGAACCACTATTGTATCTGCGGGGATAAAAGAAACTGTAGCAAAGAAAGAGGGCTTGGAGGTTTTATCAATTGTTAGAAAGGCGACAACTCGAAAGAAAATGTTTAATGGAGAAGATTTCTGGGTTAAGTTGGTTGCTGATTCAAATAAACAGACCTTGCTTGGCGTCCAAATGTTGGGTCCACGGGAGGTCAGCAGGATAGGTGAGAGGGTTCTTCTGATGATAGGCGAAGAGATTCCTTTAGCAAGAATCTCTCAATATGAAACTATCTTTAGCCCCCCTTTAAGCAATGCATACGATCTGATAACAAACGAGGTAGATATTCTTATTGGTGAGTTGCTAAAAATGGGAAAATCTGTTAAGTGGTAATGTCCGTTGATAGTTGCAAGTGGTCTGTAGCAAAAAAACCTTACAATTCGTTAGCCCATTTAAATAGGTAAAAAGAGTTTTACATCACATAATCGGTTAACAATAAAAATACAACTAACCACTGACAAAGGACAACGGACATTACATGTTAAATGGGATTAGGTTGAAATTAATAGGCATTCTCCGCATAGCTCTGCGGTAAAGCGTGACAAAACAATCAATAGGAAACTAAAGGAAATAATAAAATGTCAAAGGTGTGTGAAATATGCGGCAAAAGACCGGTTGTAGGCAATAACGTAAGCCATGCGCACAATAAAACAAAACGGCGCTGGTATCCAAATCTCCAAACCTTGAGAGTTAAAGTAAAAGGACAGACCAAAAAAATCACAGTATGCACGCGGTGTTTAAGGTCCGGTCTGGCATATAAGTAAGGAGTAGGCAGTAGGCAATAAGCAGTTTTTATCAAACATTTTTTTCCTCCATACTTCCTACTGTTTTTTCAAATTCGCTCTACCTTTAGGACCTCCTTAATCTTTTTTATTTTTGAGATAATATCTCTTAATTGAGCGTAATCAGAGATTTCAATAGTGAAGGTGGATATTCCCTTTTTATCAATAGTTGTCTGCACATTTGCGTCTAAAATATTAGCCTCGCTTTGCGTAAATATAGCACTTAAAGTCGATAGCATACCCTTTTTAGCGATATTGGTAACCTTTAATTTTGCTAAATAAGTCATATCTTCGGAAGGTTCCCATTCTACTTCTACTAACCGATCTGGGTCAACATCTTGAATGTGCCGGCACTTTTTTGAATGAATGGTGACTCCTCTTCCTCTGGTAATATAACCTATAACTGATTCGCCGGCTAGTGGGTGGCAACACTTTGCAAAGCGAATAAGCATATCACTCATCCCTTTAACCTTAATCCCAGTGTCTCCCTTTTTTCTTTTTATCTTGTGAACTATCTTCTGGACAAGTCCCTCTGTCTTATCTTCTTTTATCCCTAAATGGGGAACGAGTCGGTTAAGAACCTGCTTTGCTGAGACTTTACCATAACCAATATTAGCCAAAAGATCGTCTACACTGTTTAATGAAAATTTATGGACCACATCTAAAAGCTGCTCGCTGCTGAAATGTTTGGTTAAATTTAGGTTAAATTTTTTAAGCTCCTTTTCCAGGATGTCTCTTCCGATAGTTATACTCTCTTCCCTTTCTTCTTTTTTTATCCATTGTCTAATCCTGGTCTTGGCAGTAGATGTCTTTACAAACTTTAGCCAATCCTTACTGGGTTTATGATTTTTTGAGGTAAGAATCTGAATTATATCTCCAGTTTCAAGCTGATGGGTTAAGCGGACTATTTTTTCGTTTATCTTAGCACCTATACATCTATTCCCAATCTCTGAGTGGATACTATAAGCAAAATCAATAGGGGTTGCTCCCTTGGGAAATTCCTTTACCTCACCTTTAGGCGTAAAAACATAGACCTCATTGCTAAAAAGATCCAGCCTCACTGTTTCTAAAAATTCCTTTGGATTAGTCAGGCTTTTCTGCCATTCCAGCAACTGCTTCATCCATGCATATTGAGTATGCGTTTCTTTGCCTGATTCATATCCTTCTTTATATCTCCAGTGAGCAGCAATTCCCTCTTCGGCGATTCTGTCCATATCCCATGTTCTTATCTGTATCTCCATTCTTTCACCCAGAGGGCTAATTACTGTGGTGTGCAAAGACTGATACATATTGGCCTTGGGTAGAGAGATATAATCTTTAAAACGACCTGCTACAGGGTTCCACATGGAATGGATCAGGCCTAAAACCTCATAGCAGTCCCTTACAGAATTTACTATTAACCTGAATGCCAGGATATCATATACCTGGTCTATATTCAGATCCTGCTCCATCATCTTTTGATAAATGCTATAAAAATGCTTATGTCTCCCTTTTATCGTGGCTTTTATATTGGCCTCACTTAATTTTCTGCTTAGCATTTCTTTTATCTCTCGAATAAATTTTTCCTGCCCCTCTTGCCTCTGGGCAATGCCTAATCTTATATCCTTGTAAATTTTTGGCTCGAGATAAAAAAGGGATAGATCCTCCAAGGTTGATTTCAGCCAATAAATACCCATCCTTCCTGCAAGAGGTGCATAAATATCAAGGGTTTCCCTTGCAATAGCTTCCTGTCTTTCAGGTGGTTGAAAGCCGAGGGTCTGCATATTATGTAATCGATCTGCCAGTTTAACGATAATTACCCTGATGTCAGAAGACATAGCAAGAATCATCTTTCGTATATTTTCTGCCTGCTGTACCTCTTTGCTTAAAAAATGTATCTTACTGATTTTGGTTACACCATCTACTATGCCTGCCACCTCTTTACCAAACATTTGTTCAATGTCTGACAGCTCAGTTAATGTATCCTCAACTGTATCGTGAAGAAGACCGGAGGCGACACTAACTTCATCCATCTTCATTTTGGTAAGAATTCCAGCAACTTCTAAGGGGTGGGTAAGGTAAGGCTCTCCTGATAAACGGACTTGTCCCTTGTGAACCTTGGCCGAATATACGTATGCCTTTTCAATCAGACCTATATCTGCGATAGGATGATACGAGAGAATTTCTGAGGTTATGTTATTTAAGCGAATCATAGAGGCCTTGGACAACCTCCTTTATCGCTTCAGGGGTTTTGTCTATAGATAGAAATCTGAGATCTGGCTTCGAACGTAACTTAATCTCAATAGAATCACTTTTAAGTGTTCTTAAACTGACCGCAGCCCTGACAGGTATGCCTAAAAGATCAGCATCCTTGAGCTTGAAGCCTGGCCTTTCATCCCTATCGTCGAGAAAGACTGCGAGGCCTAAATTGGTTAGATGCTGATATAAATTTTCAGCCACTTTTCTCACAGTGGTTTCATGTATTTCAAGGGGCAGGATGGTTACCTCAAAAGGAGAAATCGATATAGGAAATATAATACCGTTCTCGTCGCGACTTTGTTCAATAATTGCTGCAACGACTCTGCCGATACCTATACCATAACATCCCATAATAATTGGAATTTCCTGGCCATTCTTATCCAGAAAGTTGGCCTTAAGGGCGGTAGAGTATTTGGTCCCTAACTTAAAGACCTGGCCAACCTCTATTCCCTTACCAAATACTAACTTCCCTCCACACCGAGGACACGGATCAGATGAAGTTATCATTCTTAAATCTGCATATTGCTCTACCTGAAAATCCCTGCCTTCATTTACATTGAGGACATGCTTATCATTCTTATTTGCCCCCATTATCATATTCTTCATTTCCTTAACGGCAAAATCAGCAAGTATCCGTATCTTTAAGCCAATAGCCCCTGCAAATCCCATTGGGGCACCAGTTACATCAAATACAGTTTCTGGATCTGCCATAGTAAGCTCTTGAACATTAAGTACATTTCTTAGCTTGGTTTCATTCAGCTCATGATCTCCTCTTACTAAGGCGGCTATTGGTCCATGCTCAGTTTGATAGATGAGGGTTTTTACCAGTTTTTGAGGACCAATGGATAAAAATTTAGTCACCTCGTCTATGGTTCTCATTTCAGGTGTATCTACGATTTGTAGGTCTTCTTCTTTCTCAATATTTTTAGAATCAGACTCCCGTATTCTTACCTCGGCTTTTTCTAAGTTAGATGCATACTTACAATCTTGACAGCTTACAATATCATCTTCACCACTATCTGATAAGACCATGAATTCGTGAGAAAAGCTACCACCAATAGGTCCTGTATCTGCCTCGACTGCCCTGAACTTTAGCCCGCATCTTTTAAAGATAGCCTCGTAAGCAGCGTACATTTTTTCATAGCTCAGATTGGAGCCCTCTTCATCTATGTCAAAGCTATAGGCATCTTTCATGATAAATTCCCGTGCTCTCATGATGCCGAATCTCGGCCGAATTTCATCCCTAAATTTCGTCTGGATCTGATACAGGTTAATAGGCAGTTGTTTGTATGAATGGATTTCCCTTCGTGCTAGGTCAGTAATTACCTCCTCGTGGGTGGGACCCAAGCATGATTCTCTTTTGTGTCGATCTTTAAACCTTAAAAGCTCTGGCCCATAATAATCCCATCGACCGCTTTCCATCCATAAGTCACCTGGCTGTACCCCTGGAAGTAAAAGTTCAATAGCGCCAGCCCTATCCATCTCTTCCCTGACAATAGCTTCTGTATTCTTAATGGCTAATAGGCCATAGGGAAGATAGGTATAGATTCCTGCTGCTAGTTTTCTGATCATGCCAGCCCTGAGCATTAATTGATGACTTACGATCTCAGCCTCTGCTGGTATCTCTTTTACTGTAGGAATGAAGAATTGTGAATATCGTCTCGAAATAGATGTCATAATAGAAGGTTGATTATTGACTATTGATGATTGAAAATCTAAAATATTTGCTACAATTTAGCCACAAACCCGCCTGCCGTCCGGCGGGCAGGTTATCACTAATTATCACGAACAATTATTTAAGAATTTTTTTATACAGAATTTTATTATCATTTGTGCCCATTCGTGGCCGAATAGTTACAAATCGTCAATCGAAAATATTCATTCGTTTATCATCTTTCTAACTTCTTCAATAAGAACCCTGGCAAGATCCAGCTCTGGAACTTTTTTAACCACCCTGCCCCTCTTAAATAATGTGCCGTTGCCCTGTCCTCCAGCAATACCAATGTCAGCCTCTCTTGCCTCACCAGGTCCATTTACAACGCACCCCATAATAGCTATTTTAATAGGGGTTGTAATCTGAGTCAGATCATGTTCAATTTTATCAACCAATGTAAAAAGATCTATTTTACATCTTCCACATGTAGGGCAAGATATAATTTCCGCTCCTCTCTGTCTTAGACCCAGGGCCTTTAAAATTTCATATGCAACCCTAACCTCGTCAACTGGATCATGCGTTAGAGAAACTCTAATCGTATCTCCAATACCCTCTAATAACAATAATCCTATCCCTATAGAGTTTTTAACAGTCCCTGATATTAGGGTCCCGGCCTCGGTTACGCCTAAATGTAAAGGGTAGTCAACCTGCTGGCTTAAAAGCCTGTATGCAGATATCGTTTGTAAAACATCTGATGATTTCAGTGAAATTTTAATTAAATGGAAATCTAAATCCTCCAGGAGCTTTACATGACTCATGGCACTCTCAACCATGGCTTCTGGTGTTGGATGATTATATCTTTTTAAAATAGCCTTGCTAAGAGAGCCAGCATTGACCCCAATCCTTATAGGGATAGAACAGCTTCGAGCAGCAGTAACAATTTCTTGAATTTTTTTCTTTCCACCAATGTTTCCTGGATTCAATCTTAGCCCATTCGCACCGTTTTCTATAGCTGCCAAGGCAAGCTTATAGTCAAAATGAATATCGGCAATAATCGGAATAGATACCTGAGATTTTATATCTTTAAGTGCAGACGCGGCTTCCATGTCTGGTACGGCCAGGCGAACAAGTTCACAGCCAGCATTTACTAATCTTTCTATTTGTTTTACCGTAGCAGCTACATCCTGAGTGGGGGTATTGGTCATTGACTGCACCACTACAGGGCTTTCACCACCTACATTAACCCCTCCTATATTTATTTGTCTGCTAAAACGTCTCTTCATTGTCCGCCCTTTTCACACCCAAACTAACTAAATAGATATTACCCTGTCAAGACGATTTATCCTTATCCTTAAATCACAATAAAAATACATAAAGCATGCACAAACGCCCTTATAAACAATATCTCTCTTTCACTTCTCTGCTGATTTCCGGTCAATATAAGAGAAGAGAAGGGAGATATAATGATTTTCTCTTGCACTATATAGCCAAATTCTGATAAATTTATATATTATTGGCAAAATTAATATACAAAAATGTAATGCTTTACTTTTGCTAAAAGCCAAACACTTACAAACGTGACTATAAAAACCCATATATTAAGGAGGCAAGCATGTCTGAAGAGGAAATACAGGGTCAAGGATTTGTTATTAAAGATAAAAGAGCTTTTGATGCTAAGGGAGAGGTAAAGGATAAATCTGAAAAGACTGAGATAGGAAAAGATAAGGGCAAGGAAAAGCCCAAGGAGGAGAAGGCTTCTGCCCCCTTGCCAGAGATCAATTTTTCCTCCTTTCTTCTATCGCTCAGCTCTTCGGTACTCCTTTATCTTGGTGAAATTGAAGATCCGCAATATGGAGAAAAAAAGAAAGACCTGGTATTAGCCAAACAATCGATTGATATTATCAACATACTCAAAGAAAAAACCAAGGGTAACCTTACCCAGGAGGAGGAAAACCTCCTGGAGCAGCTTCTCTACGATCTCCGCATGCGTTTTGTTAAAGCAAACGAATAATAATGCTCCCTGCGCTCACAAATGAAAAATCCAACGCCCATCTCACAAATCAAACCGCAATTGAAATCTTGTCCCCGGCCAAGGTAAATATATTCTTAAAGATTACCGGGCAAAGGATTGATGGGTATCACGAGTTGTTGACTGTTTTCGTTCCTGTGGCTCTCTATGATAAGCTAATAATAAGCAAGTCAGAGAAGGGATTAGAGGTTTATTGTAGCGGAAGAGAACTACCTAAAAACCAAAATAATTTAGTTAGTAAAGCGGCTATCTCTTTTTTTGAAAAAACCGGAATCAAGAAAGGTGTCAAAATTACATTAATCAAAAATATACCGGTTTCTTCTGGTTTGGGTGGTGGTAGCAGTGATGCGGCAACAACATTGAAAGGATTAAACCAGTTATGGCCAAACGCCCTCTCAAAAAAAGATCTTGAGAAGCTCGCTCTTTCTCTTGGTGCAGATGTTCCCTTTTTTCTTCTACAGAAACCAGCTATAGCCAGGGGTATTGGAGAAATACTCCAACCGATAGAAAATTTTCCTTCATTGTGGTATGTTATCGTTAGTCCGAATCTCATGATCTCAACGGCATGGGCCTATGAAAGAACCAAATTAAAGTTGACAAATAATAGAAATCAGAATATTATAAATAGTTTTAAAAAAAATATTTTTAATATCCCAGATTTACTCTTTAATGATCTTGAAAGGGTTACTCTTGTAAAGCATCCTTTTCTTAGCTCAATCAAGGAATCCTTACTACAATTAGGTGCCCTCGGTGCATTGATGACGGGCAGTGGACCAAGCATTTTTGGTCTTTTTGATTCAGCTAAAAAGGCTCGAGAAGCTGGAAAGATTCTCGAATCATATGATAAAGGGGATGTATTTGTAGTGAAAGGATTGAGTTAGATATTTACTGTTTGTGGACTCACTGCTTTTTTTATTGGGGTGTCGTCAAGCGGTAAGACACGGGCCTTTGGAGCCCGCATTCGGAGGTTCGAATCCTCCCACCCCAGCCAAAAATACGAAATTAATGGCATAGTAACAAGGGGAAACAAGAAAATTTATTATGGATGATCTTGCTGATAGTTTAAAGCTCTTTGGTGGTACATCTAACATAAGTCTAACCAAAGAGGTGAGTGATTATTTAAATATCCTTCCTGGGGAAATGCTAAATAAAACCTTTAGCGATGGGGAGATTCGAATTGAGATCGATGAAAATGTAAGGGGAAGAGAGACCTTTATCCTTCAGTCTACAAGTAGTCCGGTTAATGATAATCTCATGCAGCTCCTGATAATTACCGATGCACTCAAAAGGGCATCTGCAAGGAGTATAACAGCTGTAATCCCTTACTATGGCTATGCCAGGCAGGATAGAAAAGTTAAGCCACGGGTTCCTATAAGTGCAAAGCTCGTAGCTGACCTGATAACAGTTGCCGGAGTGAATCGTGTGATCTCAGTTGATCTTCATGCCGGGCAGATTCAAGGATACTTCAACATTCCGGTGGATAATCTGTTCGCAGCACCTGTTATACTGAACTACATTCGGAAGCATTTTAAAAATAATCTATCAATAATCTCTCCCGATGCTGGTGGCGTGGAGAGAGCACGGGCCTTTGCCAAGAGACTTAATGCTTCTTTAGCAATAATAGACAAGAGAAGAGAGGAACCTAATGTTGCAGCGGCCATGCATATCATTGGAGATGTAAAAGGGAAAACAGCCGTTATTCTTGATGACATGATTGATACTGGTGGAACACTGGTACAGGCCGCTCAGGTATTAACCCAAAATGGAGCAAAACATGTTTACGCCTGCTGTGTTCATCCAGTTCTCTCTGGTAATGCGATAAAAAGGATAGAGGAATCGACTATCGAGTCACTGGTAGTAACAAATACAGTTCCGTTAAATAAAAAGGCATCTGAGTGCTCCAAAATCAAGGTTGTTTCTGTGTCGGAAATTCTGGGTGAGGCCATAAAGCGAGTATATTATTCAAGATCTGTGAGTTCACTATTTGTATAATCGTAAGCTAGTACATTTTAGGTATTACATCCTGCCCTCACCGTCCCGAGACCGAGACAGGATCGGGAGGTATGACATGCTTGAATCAGGTAATCAAATCTATAGGGCACTGCGCATTCAGATCAGCCTATTAAGATTATAGGCCAGACCTGACAGACACTAGCTGCCTGGCAGGGGGGATTGAAGGATTGTTGCTGATTGTTCGTTGTTAATTTCTCATTTGAAAAATAACAACGGATAATGGTGAGCGGATAACTTACAACATTTGGAGTTAATGAATGGCTACTATACAATTAGATTCGAAAAAAAGAACCATGACGGGTAAAGGCTCGGCTCGAAAGCTAAGAAGCGTGGGCAGGCTTCCTGTTATACTATATGGTCCAGAGACAAGTCCAATGATGCTTTCACTAGATTATAAGCAGCTCCAAAAAATTCTTAGAGGAAGATCAGCTGAAAATATTATATTTGATCTAAAAGTAGACTCTAATGGAACAAATCAATCTAGGAGAGTTATGATAAAAGAGATACAGAAGGATCCGGTTACAAGGGATCATCTTCATGTTGATTTTTATGAGATATCTATGGAAAAGGAATTAGAGGTTGATATTCCTGTGTATCTCGTAAATACACCAATAGGGGTAAGTGAGGGTGGTATTTTAGAGCATACCCGTAGGGAGTTAAAGATCTCGTGTATGCCAAAAAACCTGGTAGACAAAATTGAGATCGATGTGTCTGGCCTTGCTATTGGACAGTCACTTCATATAGAGGACATTGATTTGCCTCCAGGTTTAAAATCAATAGAAGACAGAGATCTTACCATTGCCACAGTTGGTGCTCCTACCATAGAAGAAGAGGTAGAAGAAGAGGTAGAAGAAGAGATAGAAGAAGAGGGAGAAGAAGCTGAAAGTGAGGAAATAAAAGTCGAAGATAAATCCTAAAACCATATGTTTGATAATAGGGCTTGGTAATCCAGGCACTGTATACAAAAACAGTAGACATAATCTTGGATTTAAGACCGTTGATCTTTTATGTACTCAATTAGGCCTTCATTTATCTGATCAACGCTTTCAAACCTTAAGCACAACCACAAATTACCATAATAAAAAGATACTATTGGCATGCCCACAAACATTAATGAATAGATCAGGAATTGCGGTTAAGTATTTTGTTGAATATTACAGGCCAGATATCAGAAATGTAATGGTTATATATGATGATATTGATTTAGACGTAGGTCGGATAAAGATAGCATGTGGAGGAGGAGCAGGAGGTCACCATGGGATAGAGTCTGTAGCTTATCACCTTGGAACAAATGAGTTCAGCAGAACTAAGATTGGAATAGGCAGACCTAGGTATAATGAAACAATTGAGGATTTTGTTTTGAATCCTTTTTATGATGATCAACAAACAACAATCAAAGAAGCATTGCATATAGCAGTAAAGGCCATCGAATCATTTGTTTTATATGGAGTAGAGGCGGCAATGAATAAGTTCAATTCTTTGACAATCAGGAAAAAGGAGGTAGAAAGATAATGCAAAGTTTAACTGCGTATGCACCTTATTTAGGAATTTTGGGCCTTATAATCGCCTATCTAGTATTTCTTTATGTCAAAAAACAACCTAATGGAAGTGAGCTTATGAAGGATCTGGAAGGCATGATCCATTCCGGTGCTATGGCCTTTTTAAAGAAAGAATATTCAGTCCTGCTGGTTTTTATAGCTATAGTTTTATTGTTACTTGGTTTTGGTATATCTTGGAGAACGGCTATTGCTTTTGTGACCGGGGCGTTTTGTTCTATGTTAGCCGGATTTTCAGGAATGAGTGCCGCTACCAAAGGTAATTCTCGAACAGCAAATGCTGCGAATAAATATGGTCAGGCGAAAGCCCTTAACGTATCTTACTTTTCCGGCTCAGTAATGGGCATTTCTGTCGCCAGCCTTGGTCTTCTCGGACTTGGTTTCTGGTTCTGGTATTATGGGGGTGACCCGGAAACAGCACAATATATTAATGGGTTTGCTATGGGAGCAAGCTCCATTGCCCTATTTGCCAGGGTTGGCGGTGGTGTATTTACAAAGGCTGCGGATGTAGGGGCTGATCTGGTAGGAAAGGTGGAGGCTGGTATTCCTGAGGATGACCCACGAAATCCCGGAGTTATCGCGGATAATGTGGGAGATAATGTGGGTGATATCGCAGGGATGGGAGCGGATATATTTGAATCCTATGTTGGCTCTGTAATTGCTACCATCGCAATTGCAGCCACATTATCTATTACGCCTGAGTTTCTTGATCAATTTCCCATCCTGAAAGGGTTATCCCCGATAGCAATAAAGTTAAAGTATATGGCAATGCCCATCCTTGTTGTTATGGCAGGATTGCTGAGTTCCTTTGTGGGTGTATTTTCTATCAAGCTCTTTCAAGCCGGAAATCCCGCTGGTGCACTCAGATATACGACATTTGTAGCAGCCGCTGTTTTCGTAATCTTGACCGCTATCATTGTAAATTCTATCGGCATGCCATGGGGAGCATTCTGGGCTATCTTTTCCGGTCTTCTCTGCGGTATTGCCATCGGCCTTCTGGCAGAGTACTACACCTCGGGTCCACCCATCAGACGTATTGCAGGTCAATCTGCCACAGGCCCTGCAACATTGATCATTGCTGGTTTAGCTGTGGGCATGCAGTCCACCTATCTCCCCATTTTAGGCATATGTGTGGCTACATTCGTAGGATTTAAGGCCGCAGGGATATACGGTATCGGTCTTTCTGCCGTGGGAATGCTGGCCACTGTAGGTGCTACCATGACCGTTGATGCGTATGGGCCAATAGCAGACAATGCTGGGGGTATATCAGAAATGTCAGGCCTTGGCCCTGAAACCAGAAAGATCACGGACGGCCTTGATGCTTTAGGTAACACCACTGCTGCCATCGGAAAAGGATTTGCCATCGGCTCCGCAGCCCTGACTGCGCTGGCCCTCTTTGTGGCTTACACCCAGGCTGCAGGTATTGAAGTAGCAAAGCTAAGCATTATGAACCCTTATGTTGTGATAGGGGTCTTTATAGGTGGTATTGTACCTATGCTTTGCGCAGCAATGACCATGACCTCAGTGGGTAAGGCCGCATTCAGTATAGTGGAAGAAATACGACGCCAATTCAGGGAAATCCCCGGGCTTCTTGAGGGAAAAGAAGGAGTGAAGCCAGATCCGGCAACCTGTGTATCTATTGCAACTGAGGCGGCCCTTAAGAGGATGGTGGCACCAGGTCTGGTTGCTATTCTTACTCCTGTGGCTGTAGGTTTTCTTCTGGGGAAGGAGACCCTGGGCGGAATGCTTCTGGGTGCTACAGTCATGGGCGCATTTCTGGCCCTTTTTATGGCCAATGGAGGCGGGGCCTGGGATAACGCCAAAAAATACATAGAATCAGGTCATTTGGGAGGCAAAGGAAGTGATAACCATAAGGCTGCAATAGTTGGTGATACAGTAGGTGACCCTTTTAAAGACACCTCTGGACCAGCAATGAATATATTGATAAAATTGATGTCAGTTGTATCCCTTGTAATTGCACCAATACTACCTGTAATTGGTTTGTTTTTAAGATAAAATATGATATAAGGTAAAAGTTAGAGTTGCCTTATTTAGGAAATAAATAGTTTTCCCGATTGAGTATCTAATACCTAAGGTAACAGGAGGTAACAATGTTTAAGGTAGGCGATTTGGCCGTGTACCCAGCACACGGTGTTGGGGTTATTGAGAGGATTGAGAATAGAGAAATTTCTGGTTGTCAGGAACATTTTTTCGTCATGAGAATACTTGAAAATAATATGATTATTATGATTCCATCTTCAAACACTAAAAATGTTGGCCTAAGAGAGTTAATAGACCAGACTGAGGTATCAAAGGTTTTCTCTATCCTTAAAAATAGGGATATGTACGTAGATGATAATCAGACCTGGAATAGACGGTATAGGGATTACATGGATAAGATTAAAAGTGGCTCTGTCTTTGAGGTTGCGGAAGTCTATCGCGATTTGAGCACAATAAAGCAGGATAAAGAGCTTTCCTTTGGGGAAAGAAAGATGTTGGATACAGCCCGAAGTCTGCTTGTAAAGGAGATCTCCCTCGCTAAAAACATGAAGGAGGAAGATGTAGAAAGAGATATTCAATCAAATCTCTTTGTGCAAACCCAACAGGATAAAAGATAAAGATTACGTTAGCAGAGAGTTGTGGTAAACAGTTGGGAGAAAACATTTATTTTTCGTCAACCAGCAGAAAAAATAGACGTAAGGCTTGATAAGTTTCTCTCTGATAATAAGGATGTGAGTTTATCAAGGGCAAGGATTCAAAACCTTATAACGACTGGCGCAGTAACTGTTAATGGCGAAAGGAAGAAGCCTAGTTATCAACCAAAACCTGGCGACAGGATAAAGATTTTATTTTTACCCAAACCAGCCCCTTTAGAAGTCCCTGAAAATGTAAAGTTTGACCTTCTTTACGAAGATAATTCAATCTTGGTAGTCAATAAACCTCCAGGCGTGGTGGTTCATCCTTCTGTTGGTCATTATACAGGAACTTTGGTCCATGGCCTTCTCTATAGATGTAGAAATCTTTCTTCTTCTGGCGATCCGATAAGGCCGGGGATTGTTCATAGGCTCGATAAAGATACCTCAGGTGTGATGGTAGTAGCCAAAAGTGATAAAGCTCACGATTTTTTATCTAATCAATTCAAAAAAAGAGAGATAAAAAAAAGCTACCTTGCCATTGTCCATGGTAATGTTGAAAAAAAGAAGGGGATAATAGATTTACCTATCAGTAGACACCCAATAAAAAGAAAAGAGATGAGCGTGTCTCTTTTAAAAGGGAGGGCCGCCATAAGTGAGTGGGAGGTCATATCTGTATTTCCTCTTGGTTTTTCACTTTTAAGGATAAACCTCCATACTGGTAGAACTCACCAAATACGAGTTCATATGGCATATATGGGGTATCCAGTGGTAGGGGATGTTGTATATGGATATGGGAAAAAATGGTGGAATCAAAAATCTTTGACAATGAAAAAAACACTTACTCTGGTAAAAAGGCAGATGCTCCATGCAGAAATATTAGGGTTTGTTCATCCTGATTCATTACAATACGTAGAATTTGAGGCCCCTCTTCCAACAGATATGGATTGTTTTTTAAAATGCCTCGATAAGAATCAAATGGCATAAATGCTATAATGTGACAATAACGTGTAAAATCCCTTGACATAGAGGTATTAGAGATTTAGTATTATGAATAGTATGTAATACATCCACAAGAAATGCATTCCTCGCTAAATTAAGCTATTAAATTTTTCATCAATTAAGGTCTGCTTATAATCAGCGCTTACAAATAGTTTTCAGGAATACCATGGTATAGTAAAGTACCTCATGTGAGGTGAAAGCTTTATCTCTCTTTTTGCTGGGAGAGCTAAAAAAGAGGGAACAAAAGTGAAATAAATATATTTTGCAGATTTATAGAGGTATAGAAAGAGATGAACTTAGTTGAGCTTAAAGGCAAAAATATAAGTGAACTGATAGATGTAGCGAAAACATTCAAAATTGGTGGTGTTACTGGTATGCGAAAACAGGACCTCATTTTCTCTATTTTGCAGGCCCAGACAGAACAAAATGGTGTTATCTATGGAGAAGGAGTGTTGGAGATCTTACCAGATGGCTTTGGTTTTCTCCGTTCACCTGATTCGAACTATCTTCCAGGTCCTGACGATATGTATGTTTCACCATCCCAGATTAGACGATTTGCCTTAAAGACAGGAGATACTGTTTCAGGCCAGATAAGGCCGCCAAAGGATGGGGAAAGATACTTTGCTTTGCTAAAAGTCGAAAATATCAACTATGAAGAGCCAGAAGTAGCTGCAGACAAGATACTTTTTGATAATATGACCCCTCTTTATCCCACAGAGCGGATTCAATTAGAAACAAATCCTGATAATCTTTCAATGAGGATTATGGATCTAATGACACCGATAGGGAAAGGACAAAGAGGATTGATCGTCTCTCCACCGAGAACGGGAAAGACAATGCTTCTTAAAGATATTGCTAACGCTGTGACTAAAAATGATAGGGACATACATAAAATAGTCCTTTTAATTGATGAGAGGCCCGAAGAAGTTACTGATATGGCCCGCTCTGTGGAAGCTGAGGTTATTAGTTCTACATTTGATGAACCTCCGCAACGCCATGTGCAAGTAGCTGAGATGGTTTTAGAAAAATCCAAAAGATTAATTGAGCACAAAAAAGATGTTCTTATACTCTTAGACAGTATCACTCGACTTGCCAGGGCATACAACACTGTAGTTCCGCCGAGTGGTAAAATTTTGTCTGGAGGTGTTGATTCAAATGCCCTTCACCGTCCCAAGAGATTTTTTGGAGCTGCCAGGAACCTTGAAGAGGGAGGAAGCCTCACCATAATTGCCACTGCCCTTATCGATACAGGAAGCAGAATGGATGAGGTAATTTTCGAAGAATTCAAAGGTACAGGCAATATGGAGGTAAATCTTGACAGGAAATTGAGCGATAGGCGAATATTCCCTGCCTTTGACATCAATCGTTCAGGAACAAGGAAGGAGGAGCTTTTGATCGAGCAAGAAAATCTTAATCGAATTTGGATTCTACGTAAAGTCCTTGCGCCTCTTGCTCCAGTTGATAGCATGGAATTCCTAATAGAGAAAATGAAAGGAACGAAAAACAATAAAGAGTTTTTAGATTCAATGAATCAATAGAAAGTTTAAAGTGAGCCCGCCCTGCCTGCCCTGGCGCGACTTCCTTGGCAAATATTGCAATTTCTATATTATTTATAAGTCCTGGCAATACAGCCTAAGTCCCGATTATATCGGGACAGGCGGGTCTGGGCCAGGGCTAAAGTGCCTAAAATGAGCTAAACTCATGGATAGAATTGCGAATAGCCAGTTAAATAAACTTTAGGCACATATAATGTCTAATTTTAATAAATGGAGATCAGGAGTATGAAAAAAGATATTCACCCAACCTTTCAAAAGGCAATTGTTCATTGTGCCTGCGGTAACGAATTTGAAACCTTTTCTACTGTTAAAGAGATTAAGGTGGAGATATGTTCTCAATGTCATCCTCTCTTTACTGGCCAACAAAAAATTGTCGATACTAAGGGGCGTGTTGAAAGATTCAGACGTAAGTACCAGATAACTGGGCAAAATAACATGAGCAGTAAAAAGAAAAAATAAGAGAATAATTGATTATGTTTTCCCAAATTGAAGATGTAGAAAGACGGCTTAGCACTTTGGAGTATGAATTGAGCAGGCAGGAGGTTATTCAACAACAAAGCCTCTACCAGAAATATTTAAAAGAGCATGTGAGTCTCCAACCCATAGTAGATGCCTTCCGCAAGTATAAAGTCGTAAAAGAAAAGATTAAAGATACTAAAAGCCTCCTTGATGATCCTGACAGAGAGTTAAGGGGACTCGCACGAAAAGAAATAGACAACTTGAGGGCTACCTTAGCGAAACTGGAACGCGAAATAGGGCTTTTGCTCCTCCCCGAGGACCCAAGAGATGAAAAAAACAGTATCCTTGAAATAAGGGCTGGCACTGGCGGAGAAGAGGCAGCCCTATTTGTTGCAGATCTATTTAGGATGTATGGTTATTACATAGAGAGTAAAGGCTGGCAAATAGATATTCTAAGCCAAAATCCTACAGGTCTGGGTGGTTTTAAGGAACTCATTGCATTAATAGAGGGGCAAAAAGTATATAGCTGGCTTAAATATGAGAGTGGAGTTCATAGGGTCCAGAGGATACCCGAAACAGAGTCAAAAGGCCGAATACATACTTCAGCTGTTACTGTAGCTGTGTTGCCTGAGGCGGAAGAGGTTGATGTATCAATTGACCCAGCTGATCTCAGGATAGATGTGTATAGATCCTCAGGTCCAGGAGGTCAGAGCGTTAATACTACAGATTCAGCTGTGAGAATTACACATATTCCTACTGGATCTGTGGTCTCTTGTCAGGATGAAAAATCCCAGCACAAAAATAAGGCAAAAGCCATGAAGGTCCTCAGGTCTCGATTGCTGGACCTTCAACAGGCAGAACAGCGATCAAAAATATCTGAGGAGCGCAAACATATGGTGGGTTCAGGCGATAGAAGTGAACGGATCAGGACTTATAATTTCCCTCAAGGGAGAGTAACCGACCATAGAATAGGGTTGACGATCTATAGACTTGAGGATATTCTGCATGGTGAACTTGATCTCATTTTGCGTCCACTCCTTGCTCATTTTAAGGCCGAGTCCGAGAAGGGTCAAGCAAAACAACTCCTATGACTCAAAAAAACTGGGCTATCCAGGGAATCTTGAATGTAACCACAGAGTTTCTCAGGGATAAAGGGATAGAGAACCCTCGCCTTTGTGCCGAAGTCCTATTATCCCACCAACTAAAGAAAAAAAGAGTTGAACTCTATCTTGAATTCGATCAGCCATTAAACCCTTTAGAGATTGCTGGTTATCGCTCCCTTATTAGAAGACGCTTAAAAAGAGAACCCCTCCAATATATTATCGGGCATCAGGAATTTTGGTCTCTTGAATTTTTAGTGAGCTCAGCGGCTTTTATTCCAAGACCAGAAACAGAACTTCTCGTTGAAGAGGCACTCAAGCTCGGGGAGAGGAATCTTTTCTCAGATAGTTCCCACCCAAAAATATTAGATTTAGGTACTGGATCTGGAGTAATAGCAATATCTTTGGCAAAAGAAATTCAAAATGCTACCTTATGGGCGAGTGACATCTCTTTTGAGGCCCTGGCTTTGGCCAAAGATAACGCACAACACCATAACCTTAACAGTAGAATAACATTCTGCCAAGGTGATCTCTGGCAGCCATTCTCTAACTCCTCTGTTAGCTTTGATATAATCCTATCTAACCCCCCTTATATTCCTTCTGAGGCGTTTAAGGCGCTACCTCCGGAGGTGCGTTATTATGAGCCTCGAGTTGCCCTTGACGGACATGAAAATGGTATGTACTTTATTAAAAAAATAATTGAAGAAAGTGAAATGTATCTTAAACCTGGTGGATGGCTTCTGATAGAAATGGATCCGAATCAGACAGAAAGAGCATTGGATCATATAGATTTAACCCAGTCTTTTTGTTATAAAGAACGACGTATGGATTACCGAAAAAAATATCGGCTGGTAATGGCTCAAAAAGCGGTCGATGTTGTCTCCAAATAGCGGGGAAGAAATTTAATCACTGAGCTTTTTAATTAGGGGAGCATCCCTGCCCGACCCGATTGTATCGGGACAGGCGGGTCTGGCGGATAAATTTTAAGATATTAGGTTATGGAGACATCTAGCGTAGAAGGTAACAGTAAAACGTATGGATAAAATTATTGTCGAGGGAGGTTTTCCACTTAAAGGAGAGGTAACAATTAGTGGCTCTAAGAATGCCGCTTTACCAATACTGTCAGCCTGTCTCCTGACAGGCGGGTGGCATACATTAGGTAACATCCCCAAATTAAAAGATATCTGGACTATAAAGGAAATCCTTTCTAATCTCGGAGTTGTCTTCGAGGAAAATAGTCAATCTCTCAAGGTAAACACGGATAACCTTAATAGTCATATTGCCCCTTACAAATTAGTAAAGACAATGCGGGCCTCTATACTTGCGTTAGGCCCGCTTTTATCTAGGTTGGGAAAGGCAAAGATTTCCCTTCCTGGTGGTTGTGCCATAGGTGCTCGACCAATAGACTTGCATCTAAAGGGCTTGTCTTTAATGGGAGCCAATATCAATTTGGCACATGGATATGTGATTGCCAATGCTGATAAACTCCGGGGAGCTGATATATTTTTTGATATATCTACAGTTACTGGAACCGAAAACTTAATAATGGCTGCTGTTAAAGCAGATGGAGTTACCACATTACATAATGCTGCTAAAGAACCAGAGGTTATTGATCTGGTTAATATGCTAAAGGCGATGGGAGCAAAAATCAATGGAGCAGGCACTGATACCATGACCATTACCGGGGTAAAGGAATTACATCCTGTTAAATATACTATTATACCTGACCGTATTGAGGTTGGTACATTTTTAATCGCTGCAGCTATAACAAAAGGAGAAATAAGGATAAAAGGCTGCAATGAAGACCATATAGAAGCCATTATAGAAAAACTTCTTGAAACAGGTACAGAAATAAAAAAAGACGGAGAAGGTCTTATTGCTATAGGCCATGATAAAATTAAAAGTGTAGATATAAAAACCATGCAATTTCCTGGATTTCCTACAGATATGCAAGCCCAATTTATGACACTGATGAGCATTGCCGATGGATGGAGCATAATTAGAGAGACCATATTTGAAAATAGATTCATGCATGTCAGTGAATTAAGGAGGATGGGAGCAGATATCGAGATTAATGGTGGTCAGGCCCTGGTTCGGGGTAAAAGCAATTTATCAGGAGCCCAAGTTATGGCAACTGATTTAAGGGCAAGTGCATCCCTTGTTCTTGCCGGTCTAGTCGCAAAAGGAAGGACAGAGATCTCAAGGGTATATCATCTTGATAGGGGTTATCAAGAACTTGATCTAAAGTTGTCCCTTCTTGGGTCAAAAATTTGGCGTGAAAAGCAATAGTGTTTATTGTGTTCATCAAGTTTGTTGTGTTTATTGTATCCTTAGTGCTTCGATTCGCAAATGCTATAACGTATTCTAATGAGTATAATCTTTGCGATTGCTAACTCAGCACTTAGTCCCGAGTAAATAAATACGTCATCGAATTTATGAATCGAGGGACTTAGTGTGCATAGGGTTTTAAATTTGTGAAATGTACGAAGTGGACTAAAGTGCCTAAGGTAAATGCCTACTTAAACTTTTTTTTAAAACGAACCCAACAAACTCAAGAAACACTGCAAACCCAACAAATTACCTATGTTCTCTCGCCCACTTGTTCCTGCACTGTGTGCAACCATTATTGGTATCCTCATTGGTCACAATATCCTTACCAATGTTAGCCTCCCTGTAGTTTTATTCCCTTTGATCATTTTACTTTGTCTGGGTATAATCTTTATTATCCCTTTCAAATTTCCCATTGTTTGGTTGATGGCCATCTTTATGTTGATAGGTATCAACACCCAAATCAGCAGACACACCCTGCCAGAATTATCTCAAATAATCCTCAAGAATGAAAGAGTAATTATCGAGGGAACAGTCTATAGGCCGCCGAAGATACAATTCAATACGGCGAGTTTCCCGATCCATGCAGAAAAAATCTTTTTTACTAAAAAAGTCAGGAGAGTAAAAATCAATCTTTTATTAAAGATATATGGATATAGGGGCGATCTAAAGGTAGGCGAACGGATTCGATTCCCTGCTAAACTAAAAAAGTTCGAAAACTTTAATAACCCAGGAAATTTTGATTACCGGTTTTATATGAAAAGCCAATGGCTTTCCTCGGTAGCCGTAGTTACTGATGGACGATATGTTGTTCCAATGGGAGAGGGAAACCTTGGTTTTGTAGGAAGTATATTGGAGAAGGTCAGAGGCCCTTTGAGACAATTTTTTCATGAAAGGCTCTCTAAGACAACAGGCCCTATTTATACTGCCCTTATTCTTGGAGAAAGGCAAAGCCTTACGTCTAAACTAAGGGAGCCATTTAATAGATCAGGCGTAAGTCATATAATGGCTGTTTCAGGTCTCCATCTTGGTTTGGTAGCCTGGCTCTTCTTTGTTTCTATAAGATGGCTATTATCTCTCTCCTATCGTGTAACTCTTATGACAGACATAAGAAAACTTGCAGCAATTATAACCACAGTGCCAGTGATTGCCTACGCCTTACTCACTGGACTCCACATTTCTACCCAGAGAGCTATGGTAATGGTTCTGGTATTCCTATGGTCCTTTATTATAGGCAGGGAAAAGGATGTTTGGTCCAGTCTTTCCCTGGCAGCCCTTATAATACTTACCCTTAATGGGGATGCCCTCTTTACCATTTCCTTTCAGCTATCCTTTGTAGCTGTGGCTGGCATTCTATGGCTGGCGCCTTTAATCTTTTCTCGAATAGCAAAATTTAAAAAGGACAAGGAGTTTTTTAATAAAGGCCAGACACTACATTCAATTCTTACGTATACCATGGGTCTGATAGCGGTAACAACTGCTGCTACAATTATGACAATACCCTTGATCGCCCACCATTTCCATCGCTTTTCTATGGTAGCCCTTCCCGCTAACCTGACAGTAGTCCCTATAATAGCGCTGTGGGTCATCCCCCTTGGATTACTATCTTCCATTACCTTGCTCCTTTCTTCTACTCTGGCAGGATTTCTCCTTTCCTTAGGTGAATTTGGTCTCGATCTGGCAATCTCTTTAGTTCAATTCTGGTCAGATATTACCTGGAGCTCAATCTGGGTGATTCGACCTAATTGGCTGGAGATTGTCTTATTATATGGTGTGTTTTTCCTTAGCCTTAATTTCAAACGCTCAAAATTCTACCGAATATTTTTACTACTCTTTTTAATCGTATTTTTTATAGATATTGGGTGGTGGGTCTACAAAACACGTTGTAATAGCAATCTAAGAGTAACAATTCTGGATGCTGGAAGAGGGAATGTATCCCTCATACAGTTCCCAAGCAAAGAGAAAATGCTAATCACAAATAATGCATTTGGTCAAAACGGCTTTAATCTGGGCAGGATAGTTGTGGCTCCCTATCTCTGGCATGAAAAAATCCAGAGAATTGACCACTTTTTTCTAAGCAGCCCTCAGGCACACCCCACAGAGAACCTTCAATTTATGATCAACAATTTTCATCCTAAAGGGGTATTTTTTAGCCTATCCACAGAAATGGTAATTAACGGGGTTAAAATTACAACAGGCAATGCAAAAGAGATTATGTTGAACTATCGAGGGTGGTCTTTCCACTTCTATGAGCGACAAGTGCAGATTGAAAACAAAAACAAGGAGGTGGGAAAGGAATGGCCAAAGTTTTTCATAATAACCAAAGAAATAAAGAAACAGCATTCCCCTTTTCCCACTCTCAACATACATCAGACTGGTGCACTAACAATAACCATAGACCCAGAAGGGAATCTCACAATGAAGAGTTTTCTAAAAAAGAACCTGAATGTGGATAAGGTTATAACTGGTAATAAATACTGATATTGAGGATAGGACAATACTCACAATAACGCAGCCTCTTAGAGAGCTGCCATGGAGTGATATTGTTCCAAAATTAGAACATTATAAAAATATAAGTTGCAAAATAGATACATTATGTTAATTATGTATTCATGTAATTTTTTTAGTAATCTAATAACTCTATAAATATTAATATGTTATGCGGATTTACAAAACGAGCATTAATGTGGCACAGGAAATGCAGTAATTTATATTAGAAAGAAAAAATTGTAACATTTTAGATTTTGAATAAATTTATCTTGTGTGAAGGGAATGATGCATTTTCTTTGGTTTCAAGCCTCATTGATAGCTTTTTTCAGTGTCTTCACGCTACTTACTCTAAAAAAGGCATGGTTTTCTGTTTGTAAGGTGTAGTTTTAAAATCTGGATCTTCTCCAAATTAGTTGGTCAAGATTAAGGCTTAAATCTTATTTGATTAATGATTTCAGTAGGTATAGCTTTTAAAAGCAACTCCGATAATGGGTACCTATCAGGCTCATCATAGCAGTTGCCTATAAAAGTAATTTCCTGTTAATACTTAATTTCTGGAGTAACGTTACCACCTAACAATATGGCCTAATTAATCAAAAAGGTTAATGGTGAAATTACATTTAATTTCAATATGTTGTATTTTGGTAAATCATTTTTCTACCAACTAATTTGGAGAAGAACCTAAAATCTAAACTGCTACGAAGAATTGTATAAATCCCAAAGGAGAGGTAATCTATGAAAATAGCGGTGAGTTCAATAGGTGCAGATCTTGACTCAGAGATAGATCCAAGGTTTGGCAGGTGTACATATTTTATCATTGTCAACCCAGATGATATGACCTTTGAGGCGATTGAAAATGAAAGCATGTCCCTGGGCGGAGGCGCAGGCATTCAGTCAGGTCAATTTATCGCTTCCACAGGGGCGACGGTACTTATCACTGGAAATGTGGGCCCCAATGCAAGCAGAACCCTGAATGCCGCTGGTCTCGATGTAATTGTTAGTGTGAGTGGCTCAGTGAGAGAGGCGATTGAGAGATACAAGAAAGGTGAGCTATCACCCACAAATCAAGCAAGTGTCCCAGATCACTTCGGCATGGGCGGTGGTCAAGGTTCTTATCCTGGCGGAGGTATGGGTATGGGCCAAGGAATGGGAAGAGGCATGGGCATGGGGAGAGGAATGGGCCAGGGCATGGGCAGAGGAATGGGCCAAGGCATGGGTATGCAAGGAGGATATGCCCCACCTCAAGCGCCACCTCCCTCATCCCCTGATCAAGACCTTGGAGCGCTCAAGTCGGATGCAAAGGCCTTGCGTGAGCAACTTAATTCGATTCTATCCCGGATAAAGGACCTGGAAGAAAAATAACTTACTGTAAGTTGTCCGTTGTCATAAGTTATTTGTGCTTATATTTTTAACCAGTTAGCTGAGATCAAATTCTCCTCCCATATCTGAATAAGTTAATATATTGTACCTTTTTTGCGACGGACCACCAACAACAATCAACGGACAGTATTGAAAATAAAGGCAGCAATGAAAATCGCCATACCAACATGGAATGGGAGGGTTTCTCCTGTTTTTGATACGGCATCACGATTGTTAGTAGTGGAGATAAAAGAGGAAAGCGAGGTAGCCCGATTCGAGACAGATATTAGTGATCATTTTCTTCCCAGCCAAACCATGAGACTTACAGGGCTGGGAATAGATACCCTTATTTGTGGGGCTATATCAAAACCCCTTATCTATATGATCACAACTGCTGGGATTAAGTTGATTCCCTGGATATCCGGACAGGTAGAGGATGTATTACAGGCGTTTTTAACAGGAAATTTATTCGATCCTCGATTTATAATGCCTGGTTGTGCCAGCTATTGGGGCAAAGGCCCTGGCGGAGGGCATGGGCAAGGTGGGGGGAGAAGAAGAAGAGGTACTCACTTTTCATAACTAAGAGATAGAAAGGAGGTGAATGATATGCCAGGATTTGATGGAACAGGACCACGAGGAATGGGACCCATGACCGGAGGAGGCAGGGGATTTTGTAATCCCTCGTATGCTGGGGCAAGATCACCGTATGTAGGAGCATACCCCTATAGCACTCCTTATGGTATGGGCTATACACCACCTTACGGAGCCGGTTACTCTACTCCATATGCAGCCTATCCCTATGGTGCGTATGGCGGTGGTAGAGGATTTGGCGGTGGTAGAGGATTTGGCGGTGGTAGAGGATTTGGCAGAGGAAGATGGTGATACACTCTACAATGAGACCTTGAGAGCAGTCTCGGAGTACCTGCCAAGATTGCTCTCTTATGGTCTAAAAGCAATATAAAAATGCAGTATTGTGATCCGCATAATATTGAAATGAGATACTGTTATGATTATCCTTAGTGCTTCGATTCGCAAATACTATAACGTATTCTAACTGAGTATAATCTTTGCCATTGGTCACTCAGCACTTAGTCCCGAGTAAATAAATACGTCATCGAATTTATGAATCGAGGGACTTAGTGGTAAACAACATTTAAAAAAAGGAGGCAGACATGTACTACGGATATTACCCATATAGAGGAGGGCCTTCCCCTTGGGGACCACCCATGGGAATGGGCTATCCCTATGGAGGAATGCCACAGATGCCCTATTATCCTCCACCAGGAGGCTATGGAATACCAGGAATGTCACCCTATGGGCAACCTGATTATCCACCACCAGGAGGGTATGGAGCACCAGGAATGTCCCCCTATGGTCCACCTATGGCACCAGAGCAGGAAATAAACTATCTAAGGGATCAGGCCCAGATGCTAAAGCAGCAAATGGATCAAATCGATGCCAGGATCAAGGAATTAGAGAAAGAGGCTAAATAGATTCATTCCGAGATGAAAGATCTTTGTAGTAAATAGAAAAGGCTTGACATTTTACAGGAAAAAACCATGGTAGGGTCTAATATGAATGAGCCGAAAAAAGAGTAGAAATACAGATTGTGGAAAAGGCCATGGCAAAAATAGAGCCCTTTGAGAGACATAGGGGTAAGTACGAAGAATGGTTTGAAAAAAATATCTTTGCCTACAAATCCGAACTTCAGGCCATAAGATATCTATTGCCAAAAAGAAAAAAGGGGGTTGAAATTGGTGTAGGCACAGGACGTTTCGCTGTACCATTGGGGATTAGGGTTGGGGTTGAACCATCGAAAGAAATGAGGAAAGTGGCTCAGAAAAGAGGCATTGAAGTGATTGATGGAGTGGCAGAGGCGCTTCCCTTTGAAGATTGTCAGTTTGATTTCGCCCTTATGGTTACAACTGTCTGCTTTGTAGATGACATAGAGGCATCTTTTAAAGAGGCCTTCCGTGTAATAAAACCTGCGGGATTTTTTATCAATGGATTCGTGGATCGAAACAGCTCTCTTGGGAAATTCTATCAACAGCATAAAGAGAGAAATGTCTTCTACAAAATAGCTACCTTCTATTCAGTGGATGAGATTATTTCTTACCTGAAAAAGGCAGGCTTTCGAAACCTTACCTTTGCTCAAACCATCTTTCATACCTTGGAAGAGATAAAAGAGGTAGAAACCATAAAGGAAGGATATGGTGAAGGCTCTTTTGTTGCAGTGAGTGGAATGAAGCCAGCGCAAGATTAGGATATGTTAAACAGAAAAGGAGTTGAAATATGTATAAGATAGAGGTTGATGAGGAAAAATGTATAGGATGCAGTGAGTGTGTGGACGTCTGTCCTGTGGATGTCTATGAGATACAGAATGAAAAGTCAGTTCCTGTGCATGCAGAGGAATGTATCGGATGCGAAAGCTGTATAGAGGTCTGTGAACAAGATGCTATCACTGTTACCGAAGTTGAATAAAATGTGAGGAGAAAGAGATAAAAAATGAAAATGGGATTAGACTGTATTCCCTGCCTTTTCAGGCAGGCTTACTATATCGACATGATGATTGCAAGGATCAAGGAATTAGAGAAAGGGGCTTCATAGATACCTTCTCAGATAAAAGGGCACTCGATCGAATAAAAAGGCCTTGCTATTTTTTTGGAAAAGAGTAAAACGATTCTTCGATTGATTCTTTACTATAAACGACATTGAAAAGGAGAAAACACACAATGCAACAAGACGAACAAATGAAAGACAAAAAGGCCATGATGAAGGTCCAGGATCAAGAGATAAAAGAAAAACTTAAAGAATTTAAGAACAAGATATTGGTAATGAGTGGAAAAGGCGGTGTTGGGAAAAGCACTGTTGCTGCCTATCTTGCAGTTGGACTTGCCAAAAAAGGCTTCCAGGTAGGACTCATGGATGTGGACCTACACGGTCCGAGTATACCCAGGCTGCTTGGCCTCAAGGGGGAAATAGTTTCCTCTCCCGGGCTCAAAAAAGGGATTCCCCTAAGCTATCTCCCAAACATGCAGGTTATGTCTATAGAGGCTCTGCTTGGAGACAAGGATACCGCAACGATCTGGCGAGGACCGTTAAAGATAGGGGTTATTAAGCAGTTTATCAATGACATTGCCTGGAGCAGTTCGGACTACCTTATTATTGACTGTCCTCCTGGCACAGGGGATGAACCATTAACCATTGCCCAGACCATTCCAGACACCAAGGCACTTATTGTAACCACACCACAGGAGATCTCCCTTTCCGATGTGCGAAAGTCAATCAATTTCTGCCATCAGGTCAATATGAATATCATTGGGTTAATTGAAAATATGAGTGGCTTAACCTGTCCTTACTGTGGGAAAACCATTGATCTCTTTAAGACAGATGGTGGAATGATAACTGCCAAAAAGGCAGGCCTGACATTACTGGGTAGTCTGCCATTAGAGCCTGAAATTGTAATTGAGGGCGATATAGGTAGTGTAGCATGGATGGATAAAGAGGATATGCCCTATACAAAGGATTTTAGCAAGATTGTCGATATGGTTGCTGATCTTACCAAATAGTGACCATCTATTAATCAATAGAAAGTAAGGAGTAAGCACTTATAATTTTAGGTATTTAAAAATGATCATAAGCATAGCAAGTGGAAAAGGTGGAACAGGAAAAACAACAATAGCGACCAACCTGGCAGTGGCCCTTGGCACTGATGTCAACCTTCTGGATTGTGATGTCGAAGAGCCAAATGACCATATCTTTATCCAGCCGAAGATTACCCGCACCGAGAAGGTAAGTCTCAAGGTTCCTCAGGTAAATATGGACGCATGTAGCCTGTGTGGAAAATGTCAAGAGATCTGCCAGTTTCAGGCCATTGTTGTTGTCGGCAAAACTGTCTTAACCTTTCCCGAGTTATGTCACAGTTGTGGCGGATGTATGGAGGTCTGTCCTGAGGATGCAATTACCGAGATAGATCGGGAAATGGGGATCTTCGAGAGTGGCTCTCGGGATGGTTTAGAGTTTGCCTATGGCCGGCTCTTTGTAGGCCAGGTCATGGCTGTTCCTGTTATTGAAAGGGTCAGGGCCGCGGTTCAGCCGAACAAGGTGAATATCATCGATGCCCCTCCTGGCACCTCATGCCCGGTGATCAGTTCGGTAAAGGACACTGATTTCCTAATACTTGTCACAGAGCCCACCCCATTTGGTCTCAACGATCTCAAGCTTGCCGTTGGCATGGTGAAGATTCTCAACATTCCCCATGGCATTGTCATAAATCGCTCGGATCTTGGTGATGACAAGGTGAAGGAATATGCCAACAAGGAGAATATCCCTATTCTCATGGAGATTCCCTTTGATCGTCAAATCGCAGAGACCTATTCTAAAGGTAACCTCCTGGTAAAGGACTTACCTGAGTGGAGAGAAAGATTTGTTCACCTTTATGAGGATGTAGTGAAGTATGCAAAAAAAAGCTAATATAAAAGAACTGATTGTGATAAGCGGCAAGGGTGGAACCGGAAAGACCAGTTTGCTTGGTGCCTTTGCCTCTCTGGCCAAAGATAAGGTCCTGTGTGATGCCGATGTAGATGCAGCTGATCTTTATCTTATCCTGGAGCCGGACATTCAGGAGAGACAGGACTTTCAAGAGGGGCATAAGGCAATAATAAATCCCGATAAGTGTACTGAATGTGGACTGTGCAGGGAACTATGTCGCTTTCATGCCATTAGCCCTGAGTTTATAGTAGACCCCATTGACTGTGAAGGATGCGGGGTATGTGTCTACTTCTGTCCGGAAGATGCTATAGATTTCCCTATTAAAACATGCGGTGAATTATTTATATCAGAGACACGGTGTGGTCCAATGGCACATGCCAGGCTTGGCATTGCAGAGGATAACTCCGGAAAGCTCGTCACCTTAACTCGAAAGCATGCCAATGACCTGGCACATAAAAGAGATCTCAACCTCATCCTTACTGATGGACCACCAGGGGTGGCCTGTCCTGTGATTGCATCTATTGCTGGCGCTACCGGGGTGCTGATTGTGACTGAACCAACCCTCTCTGGCCACCATGATATGGATAGAGTCGTTGAGTTAGCCAACCACTTTCAGATTCCCGCCTTCGTGTGTATCAATAAATATGATCTTAATGTAGAAATGACAGAGACAATAGAGGCATATGCTCATGATAAGGGCCTGCCCGTCATGGGAAGAATCCCCTTTGATCCCCTATTTACCAGGGCCATGGTTGAAAAGCAAACCATCATCGAATATGATGGCAACTCCCGTGCAGCTCAGGCGGTCAAGGAAATATGGGAACGGCTGGAATCCGGGTTGTAAACAGAACTATTGATTTGTTAACTCATTATGAGTTTACCTATTAACTCCCTGTTCGACCGGAGGTATTTGTTGGAAAAATCAATAAAGAAAGAAGATCAATAAATGTCAGAAGATTTTGATAAGGCAATGGATGAATTACAGGAATCTGTTATAGAAGATGCCCGGAAGATATACTCAGAGAAGGTTATCCAGAGTTGGCTTAACCCGAAGTATATGGGAGAGATGGAGAGTCCTCAGGGGCATGGAAAGGTTACAGGGACATGTGGAGATACTGTGCAGATTTTTCTGAGGATTGATAATAACAAAATCATTGATGCCAGATTTATTACTGATGGATGTGCTACCACTATTGCTGCAAGCTGCATGGTCTGTGAGCTGGCCATGGGAAAGCCTTTGACAGAAGCATTTAAGATCACAAAAGAAATAATCTTAGAGCAGTTAGGCGGTCTTCCAGAGGAAAGCATTCACTGCGCGCTTTTGGCATCCGATACCCTGAGAGCTGCCTTGACCGACTACGTTCAATCCATGAATGAACCCTTGAGGAAGTTATACACAAAACATTAGAGAATAGTACAGTAAAGATACAAGATTCATTATAAAGATCGTAGTTATTTCAGGCAAACCATATAATCTGATGAAAACTATTTAGTGACTAAACGAAAACTAAGCAAAGCTGTCATTCCGAGCTAAGCGAGAAATTTTATCATGCCGATAATACAAACCTTATAGATTTCTTCCGGGGCCTGCCCTGAGCGTAAATACTAAGATTCCTCGCTTCGCTCGGAATGACAGAAGCGAAGGGGCCGAAATGACAAAAAAAGGGTTTCCGTTCAGCCACTATTTAGGTAATCAAACAGTCTTTCTAAATGAACTACCCCCGCAGCAGAGCTGCGAGGTATCAAAAGGAATTTTCATTAATCCCGATGCAGAGTATCAAGGAATTCTTTTGATTATATGGCATCAACCTCGACAAACTTTGCCAGAATGTCGTCTGATAGAACAATGAGATATTTTTCCCCCTCAAATGTAATCTCTGTTCCTGAAAAGCTTTTATACATAACCCTATCGCCTACTGATACGCCGATATCAGAATCTGGGGGTACTGCTGCTACCTCTCCCTCTTGAGACTTTTCTTTGGCGGTATCTGGAATGATTATGCCTCCAGCTGTTTTATCTTCCTTGACCTCATCCAACTTAATTAATAGATTGTTGTTGATTGGCTGAATTTTTCTCATTGCTACTATCCTTTCTATTATGTTTTATCCTCTTATTCCCAAAAACCTGTCTATCTTTGGTTGATCAAAACCTACGACAATATGTCCATTAATATCTATTTGTGGTGTTCCCATCTGACCACTTCTTCGAAAGATATCCTGGGCCGCACTCGAATTACGGGAGACATTGACCTCGTTGTAAGGAACCCCGTTTTTTTTCAGATATGACTTCGCCTTAGCGCACCATGGGCAACTGTCAGAAGTATATACCATAACCTTGAGGCGCTGTTCCTTGCCTTCCCTTTTTGCCACATATTTGGCGCCGCTCAACAATCGGATATAATCATCCTCGCTCTGGATGCCCAAAATATATTCTGCCGGCTGGCCTTTTCTCAGGGTGAGAAGCGTAGGAACAGAATTTATCCCATATATTGGATGTATATCTCTTACCCTTGAGGCATTAACTGTGAATAGAGCGGTATCAGGGTGTTTCTCATGAAATGAACTCAGAACAGTTAATGCCTGCTTACTCTTCTCTGATGAATCAGTATGAAATAAAATCACCATAAGATCAGTATAATTCTCTGCAAGTGTTGATAAATGTCCTTGATCCCTTATTTCTTCTATCATAATGTTCCCCCGCCAATATTGGTTAGCATGAAATAGATAATTGCCAGGAATTAGATTTAGATAATCATCTCTTTGGAAATTGTCAAGGTCTGAAAATTAAAATGGTAACAAATTTTTCTGCTGCAAGAGACCAGCCAGATTGTTACAAATATCTGCCCTTCAATATAAATTGTTGCTCATATCATATCATGTTGATGACTGTTTTGCAGCGATTCTCCGGCCTGCTACTGAGACGTGAGGAATTTTCTCACCATGCAAAAAAACTGGAGGGACTACTTGACAGAATGCGCTGAGATTATTAGTATCTCTAAATGAGAATGAGAAACATTCGCAATATAAAAAATTATATGGAAGGTCGCTTAGTAACTTCTCAGCGTCAGCTACTTCTGAGTCAAATACAGAAATCTGGTGGCCATATAAGTGCAAAAGAACTGTACAGGCGTGCCAGTAGCAAAAATAAATCAATAAGCTTGGCTACAGTGTATCGTACTCTCCGCCTGTTCAAGGAGCTGGATCTGATAGAGGAAAGAAGGCTTGGGAATGTATTCCACTATTATGAGTTAAAGGGATCGCCAGAGCATCAGCATCTGGTATGCAGATGCTGCGGCAATGTTATTGAGTTTGATAGCGATTTAGTTCGGAGAATTGTCAAGAGGGTGCAGCATGATTACGGCTTTAACGTTACCAAAACCGAATTATATATAGAGGGATACTGCAAAAAATGTCAGGACGAAGCTCACAAAATAGCACTCGCAGAAAAGAAACCTAAGTTGTCCATGGAGCAAAGAGAAAAAAAAACTAATAAGAAAATTTCTGAAAAAAGAAAGGCTTAGAGAACGTTTAAAAGAAAGTAAACAAATGGAAAAAGATAGAGAAACCTTACGAGAGTGTAGAAAAGGTGGAGGAATAGTCCGTAATACATGCCATAAGTGCTTTACAGAGGCTATAGATTTGGATGCCTCGTGTAGTGCTGCTAAAAATTGGCAAGGCATAATAAGTGTTAAGGCATTTTAGATGGGAGGAACAAATGAAGATATCTGTCTGCGGTAAAGGGGGCAGCGGTAAGAGTACAATTGTCACCTTGTTAGCAAATCATGCGAGAGCAAGGGGATACCGTGTGCTGGTCGTTGATTCAGATGAGTCGAATTCAGGGCTTTTCCGGACGTTTGGTTTTGACCAGCCGCCCGTACCCCTTATGGAGCTTGTCGGCGGCAAAAAAAAGGTCCAAGAAAAGTTGAAGAGTGGATATTCCGCTGATGAGGCTGAGACAGCAATGAGGGTAATGACACAAAAGCACATCAAGGTAGATGATATTCCAAGCGAAAATATCCTTAAGAAGGATAATCTTGGCCTGGTGTCTATAGGGAAAATCCTTCAATCATTGGAGGGCTGTGCATGCCCCATGGGGGTTCTGAGTCGTGAATTTTTAAGGAAGCTTAGCCTCTCCAGAGACGAAATAGCCATTGTAGATATGGAAGCAGGAGTAGAGCATTTTGGCAGGGGTGTTGAGACAAGCATAGATAGTGTGCTTATTGTAGTTGAGCCTTCTTTTGAATCTCTCCAGCTCGCTGACAGAATAAATAGTCTCTCTCGTGAAATTGGCATTGATAACATTTGGGCTGTCCTGAGCAAGGTCCCTTCAAATGGAATTGCCGCAAAACTAAGGGGTGAATTGGACACAAAAGGCATCGATATAATAGGATGTATCCATTATGATGAAGATGTCTTTCAATCTTCCTTAGAAGGCCGCATCTTTGGCAAAGGAAAGGCAAGTGGGGAGATTATAGATGTGTTCGATTCAATTGTTTCAAGAGCTAACCCAGGGAATTAGTTCCTCTGCTTGGAGCAGGCCATGATAATTTATCAAAATAACAATAATTAAAGAGAAAGGGGGTTTTTAAAGATGTGTCTGGCAAAGGCATATACGAACAGGGAGATGGTTGAACCAATCTTAGAAAATATTAGCCATATGGACCTTGATAGTAAAAGCATACGAATGGAAACCATGTTTGGGGAAGAAAAGGTAATCTCAGGTAGAGTCCTCGAGGTGGATTTTGAAAACTCTCATATAATAGTAGATATCTCCAAGACTCGCACGGTGGATAATAGCCCCTGATAGGACTGGATAGGTATTAACTTCGGAGATAAAGCATGCAATTTGACGTATCACTATTCTGAGGCATTGCGAGCTCTGCAAATGTTATAAGGAAGATGAAAAGCCTTATCTAATTCTCTTTAGACAGAAAGGGATACCGGTTTAATTATTAGAATGGATAAGCAGCTATTTTCCCTGGGATCCCATGTGAAATACAGAAAGATAGAGGCAGAGAAAATTAGAAAGAATAGCGTAGAGGGAAAGGGAATTGGTTTAGAACCTGATATCATTAGAACATTACAATGGGTAGGCATAAAGACTGCTCAGAGTATACTGGATTTTGGTTGTGGCTCCGGCACCTATACAATCCCGGCTGGTAAAATAGTTGGTAAACAAGGCAGGGTTTATGCCCTGGACAAAGATTACATTGCCTTGGATAATTTGATGAAGAAGGCCGAGTTAGCCGGTTTGAAAAATATAAAAAAAATGGCTACATCTGGAGAGCTGAGCATTGATCTTCCAGATGAATCAGTGGATGTGAGCCTTATTTTCGATGTCTTTCATCGTTATTATTTTCCCCAGATTGAAGACAGAAAGAGGCTATTAGATGAAATTTATAGAATTACAAAAATAGATGGATTCCTCTCGGTTTGGCCTAAACATATGGAATCTGAGGCAAGGGATGAGATTGAATATGCTAATTTTTATATGGAAAGGGAGTATTTTGGGACCTTAATACATGACAACAAGGATATTGAGACAGGTAAGGTGATAAATTTCAGAAAGAAGTCAGGGTATGGTTAGAATTGGATATATAAATGCTAATAATATTTTCGTTTTGATTATTAAAGGCACAATGTATAAATTCAAAATAGGATTAAATATAAATTAGAGAGGAGTTAATATGAGTAAAGTAATAGAAGTTACAGATCAAAGTTTTGAGGAAGAGGTTTTAGGATCAGATACTCCAACCGAGGTTGATTTCTGGGCACCCTGGTGTGGCCCATGTAAAATGGTTTCACCCGTGTATGATAAACTTTCAGAGGAGTATGAAAACTTCAAATTCTGCAAGATGGATGTGGATCAGAATCCCCAGATGGCAATGCAATACCATATTGTCAGCATTCCAATGCAGATGTTTTTCAATAGTGGTGAGAAGGTAGATGAGATACTCGGGGCAGTTCCTGAGCATATGATTCGCTCAAAGGTTGAAGAAATTATCAACAAATTCCCTGCTGATGAAAAGGGAAGGCTTAAAGTTATCTTAAATTCCTGGATTGATCAAAACAGAAGGCATAGTGAAAAATTCAGAAAATGGACCGAGAAGACTGAGATTGATGGAAATTACAGCCATATCTTACAAGCAGTAAAAGAAATGGAAGAAATAAATGATCATTTGCACAAGGCCTCTATAGGTCTATAGGACAAACTATAAGTGTTTGTTTTGGATCCACTTGGGTATAACTTGATAGTATAGAAAATTCCATCAGCTTTTCCCCCTTCCCAAGATGGTTAAAAGGAAGAAATATGGCAGATAATAAAGATAACATAAGAAAAATCTATGAACTCTTGCCCCACATAAACTGTGGTCTTTGCGGGTATGACAATTGTGGGCAATTCGCCAAGGCAGTGGCGGAGGGCAATGCATCGCCTTTTGGCTGTAGGCAAAATCCATGGGTAGGCTACAATATAAGCGAGATTATTGGGGTAAAAGTTCCAGCTTTTGGATACCAACAGAGATCCTATCAGCATTTTACCGGCCCAAGATTAGGATCGATTTCTTCTTTTGAATTATTAAAGAAAGAGGTAGAGGAATCATCAAAAAGGATTGAGGGCATCTTGAATAGAATCGATAAGCTAAGAAAAAGAAAAGGCTAACCCTTCATCATTTCTCAATGAGCTGGATATGGATAAATCTACCGGTAGTATGATCTGACTGAAATTGAAAACATGCTATATTCTCTATTGTCTCTGGAAGGAAAACTAGGTGTTACATATATACCATGGTGGGGCAAGGAGAAGTATATGAATGATAAAAAAGACATCCAGGATAAGACAATCCAGGAAAGGATGGCCGAGGAAGAGCTGGTTAAAGAGAAAATAGACGACCAAGGGAGAAAGTGGAGAAAAACATACTTTGGTGGTGGAGAACATTTCAAAAACTGGCTGGCCCAATGCAAAGAGTTAGGAGAGGTTGAGGTGGAAGAGGTTGACTCCACAGGGTATAAATGTTTTGAGGAAGGTGGAGAAAAACTATATAGGATCTGGTTGAGGATAGATGCAGCAAAACAAGATGACCTTTTTTAAGGATGATTATGGAAAAGGGAGAGGAATTAAAAAAAGAGATACAAGTCCTGGAGGAGAAACTGAAGGATAGAGAGGCCTCGCTTCCGGCACACTCTGTCCGGCCACAACAGATGTTAGCCGTTGAAGAATTAGAAATAGCTCTCGAGGAAAAAAAGAAGGAGCTCAAGAAACTGATAAAAGACAAAACAGGTCCCTCAGTGGAATAAGAAATGTCAATGATTATTGAAACCCTGAAACACGCCCTCATGATTACCAGCTTTGTCTTCGTAATGATGCTCATTATAGAATATGTTAATGTTCAAACCAGGGGAAGCTGGCAAGATTCATTACAGAAATCAAGATGGCTTCAGTATGGTTTATCTGCATTCCTTGGTGCTACACCTGGTTGTCTCGGTGCATTCACGGTCGTTGCCCTTTATGCGCATGATATAGTAAGTTTTGGTGCATTGGTGACTGTAATGATTGCAACCAGTGGAGATGAGGCCTATGTGATGCTGTCAATGTTTCCAGGAAAGACATTCCTTTTAATCCTTATTCTATTTCTCATAGGCATTGGCACTGGCTTTGTGACAGATATCCTGTTTAAGCCAGGCTCTATAATGATAAAAAAGTTGGGTCGCACGCTGGAGATACACGATGAGGATGAATGTGTTTGTTTTCCGAAGGGTGATATCTTAAGACAATTGAAGAATTTTACCCTTCAGCGTGGATTATTGATAGTTGCCCTGGCATTACTTATTGCTGGATTAATGTCTAATCAATTAGGCCCGCCACAATGGAACTGGATAAAGATAACATTCCTCATAGGGTCATTGTTATCCCTATTTATCGTTTCCACAGTCCCCGAACATTTTCTTGAAAAACATCTCTGGGAACATATCGTAAAGGTTCATGTTCCACGGGTATTCCTGTGGACATTTGGAGCCTTGTTGCTCATGTATCTTTTAATAGATTATTTAGATCTCGAGACCTGGATTAAGGCAAATTATCTAACTGTTTTGTTGGTTGCATGCCTTATAGGTCTTATCCCGGAATCTGGCCCGCATATGATATTTGTGACCCTGTTTGCACAGGGGGCAATCCCCTTTGGCATTCTTTTGGCAAGTTCTGTTGTTCAGGATGGTCATGGAATGCTTCCCTTGCTGGCTGAGTCAAAAAGAGGTTTTGTCTCTGTAAAGATAGTAAATTTTACTGTTGGGCTAATAGTAGGGCTGGTTTTGTATTTGGTGGGGATATGGCAATAAATAAACATCATATAATGATAAACATCTGGCGCTATACTGATTAAATCAAAAAAGGGAGGAAATTTTATATGAGCTTGGCATCAGAAGAGTTGGTGATTGAGGGGAAGCAGCTAAAAAACAGATTTATAATGGCCCCGGTAAAGACTGGCTATGGTACGAAAACTGGAGAGGTGACCGACAGGCATCTACAATTTTACAAGCGACGAAACAGATATTTAGGGGCTATAACTCCAGAGCCCTTTTATCTACACCCTACGTTACGTGAATTGCCTGTCCAGATAGGGATCCATAACGATGATATGATAAAAGGTCTAAGAAGGCTGACAGATGTTATACGTGAAAATGGTTCCCTATGCATTGCCCATCTGAATCATCCAGGAAGGATGGCAAACCCTAACATCCCTGGAAATCAATATCTGTCTTCTTCCGATCAAGTCTGTGCAACTGGTGGTAAACAACCAATGGCAATGGATGAGGAAAGCATAGCAGATGCTCAGGCGCTCTTTCAAAATGCGGCTGTCAGGGCTCAAGAGGCCGGTTATGACTTTATTGAGCTTCAGTTTGGGCATGGATACCTCATTGCTCAGTTTCTATCTGAAAATGTAAACAATCGAACTGATAGATATGGTGGAAGTTGGGAAAACCGCCTTCGTTTTGGGCTCGAGGTACTCGAAAGGATTAAGGAGACTATATCAATCCCTGTAATAGTCCGTTTGAGTGCTGATGAGATATTTCCGAAGGGGCTGAAGCTTGATGATATGATAAGGCTGTCAGTTGCGCTTGAACAAAAGGGGGCAGATGCTATTCATGTCTCAAGTGGCTCTGTCTGTGAAACACCGCCCTGGTACTTCCAGCATATGTCTATACCCAAGGGGAAGACCTGGGAGTTTGCCGCTAAGATCAAGAGCAAGGTTACTACTCCAGTAATTGCAGTGGGCCAGATAAACGAGAAGCATGATCCTGAAAAAATACTCCGGGATGGGTTAGCCGATGTAGTGGCTATCGGAAGGCCTTTGATAGCAGACCCTGATTTTGTTGGCAAGGTACTGGGAGATATACGCAGCCCTATTCGTCCATGTGCCTGCTGTCTGGAGGGTTGTATTGGAGGAATAAGGAGTGGTAAAGGCCTTATGTGTGTTGTGAATCCAGAGGTTGGAAAAGAGGAGAAAAAATTAGAGAAAGTTACCAAACCGAAAAAGGTTGCGGTCGTAGGTGGTGGTCTTGCCGGTATGGAAGCAGCTCTTGTCCTCAACGAAAGAGGCCACAAAGTAACCTTATTTGAAAAGAAGACACTGGGAGGATTGTTTAACCTCGCCTACCGTGCACCGAGAAAGGCCAATTTAGAGAAATTTAAAAAGTATTTTGTTGATGAGGTAACTGAAAAAATAAATGTCATTTTTGAAGATGCTCATCCAGATGAGCTGATGGAAAATTATGAAACAGTCATCCTGGCTACCGGGTCCCTTCCTAAAACCCCGAGTATTCCTGGATTGAAAGAATGGGATTGGGCAGAAATCCTGGAGCCGGATAAGACACCTAAGAACAAGAGGGGGGTTATTGTTGGTGGTGGCTTTATCGGGGCTGAGATTGCTGAGGTTTTGGTAAAGAATGGAAACGATGTAACAATTATAAAGAGATCGGAAGAGATAGCCCCAAGAATGGAAGTAATGTCGCGCAACTTTCTTTTAAAATCCTTAAAGGAATTAAAGGTAAAGATAGTAACCGGGGCTGATGTCGTAACAAAAAAAAGTGGTACCCTCTATCTGAGCATTGGCGACAAAGAGGGACGCATTGAGAATGTGGACTTCGTTGTTTACACAAAGGGGATGGTCCCGGAAAACTCAATGGAAAATAGACTCAAAGAAAAGGTTGAACTCTTCCTTGTAGGGGATTGCAAGGAAGTGGGGAGGGCCATGGATGCCATTCATAGCGCCTATGAGTGCGCTCTATCAGTTTAGGATTCTAAGAGATTGGAGAGATGTGTTAGCGTCTTAAATGAAATATACCATAGATTTAAAATTTGATCTTGATTTCCTTAATAGAAATAAAAGTCAAAACATTAACCATGGCTGACGTATTCCTGAATTTGTATAATCCTAAGATTGACTAACTAACTCCTAAAAAGTCTTTTGTGAGCGATTTTGGCCACTTTTGAAAAGTGATTCATGAAATGCTGAGCGTTTATCCAAAGGATCGACCCACCTATATAAGCCTAAGGGGTACCCTAAGGTTTCCTGCAATGATATTCCCTCTGATTGGGGGGATAATAGTTCAGCACATATCTTACACCTTCCTTTTTATAATCACGGTGTTAAGTGTATTATTCGGTTTTATTTTAACCTTTCGGCTCCATGAACCTCGAGAAATTGTGCCGATTAAGGACACGAAATCATGATGGAAATTTCTGAATGGACAGAGCTTTACCAGCAGGAACGTGTAGACAAGGACAGATTCTTTAGAGAGCATCCTCAGTCACCAATTCCTTTCGAGGAGAGGCAAAATTTTACAGGACTTGACTATTATCCCCCAGATCCGGGCAGTCGATTCGAACTTGAACTCCATCAGCATAGCGCCAAACAGGCGGTTCAGATTGAGGACACCGGTGGAAATATGCGGGACATGATACGATGGGGGGAATTTCACTTTCGAATAGGTGATTCGGAATGTACGCTTCAGACATATAAGAGCGACCCCCATGAGGAGCGACTGTTTATCCCGTTTAAGGATGCTACCAGTGGCAAGGAGACCTATGGAGCAGGGCGGTATCTGGACCTTGACTATCAGAAAGATCGTACGCCTGAAGGAAAATGGGTTCTTGACCTGAATAAAGCATATAATCCATGGTGTGCCTATAGCGTGAACTATGTGTGCCCGTTTGTGCCTATAGAAAACTGGCTTAAAGTGCCGGTATATGCCGGTGAAAAGAGTTATCCTGGCAACAATGGGTAATCAAAAGAGAATCGGTAATCATACTGTAGACAATTTGGTCTATGATTGTCCAATCGATTTCTCTGGCACTGTAAGAAAAAAGGAATAAAATGACTAGCCGAGATAGAAGTGAGGCTCATTTATGTCAATAGTTTCAACAGGCATTCTGCTGGGATTAGCAGTGAAGGCCTAACGGTTGAGGAGGTTAAATTATGGAAAAATTGGTAGTAATAGGTGGAGTTGCCGCCGGGCTATCTGCTGCGAGTGCCGCCAAGCGGCTCAAGAAGGAGAATATGAGCCCCGTGGTCTTCGAAAAATCAGGGTATATATCTTATGGGGCATGTTCTGAGCCATACTTCGTGGCAGGCCTTGTTCCTCAACCAGAAGATCTCATTGAAATTACTCCAGAGGAGTTTGAGCAAAAACGTTCTATCCCTATACACAGGATGCACGAGGTAGTTGAGATAGACTATAAAAATGGATATGTCACGGTTGATGATCTGATTAACCATAGGAGTTTCAAAGAGTCGTTCGATTACCTCATGATCGCCACAGGCGCTACTGGTAAGACCGTGGGCGTTTCTGGGGAAAAACTGAAGGGCGTGCATACCTTACGCACCGTGGAGGACGCTATTGCTATCCGGAATAGCGCGCGAGATGCAGAGGATGTAGTAATCTGTGGTGGAGGATATATTGGACTTGAGATGGCAGAGGCCTTCGTGAACATGGGAAAGCAGGTCACCATACTAAAGAAGACGTCTCAGATGCTGCTGAACTTTGACTCGGAGATGTCTGCCTTGGTTGAGGAAGAGGTGAGATCAAAGGGTGTAACTATCAGTACTGGTGTGGATATCCTCTCATTCGAGGGTTCTGGTAGGGTGGAGAAGGTAGTTACCAACAAGGGGGAGGTGAAGGCCGAGACGGTACTCATTGCAAAGGGGGCTGTCCCAAACGTGGGCCTCGCTAAGAAAATCGGTGTGGAGATAGGTGCAACCGGTGCGATTGCTGTGAACAAGCACCAGGAAACAAATTTAGATCGTGTTTACTCAGGGGGTGATTGTGCTGAGGCCTATCACATAGTGCGTGGGAAACCAGCGTATATACCACTTGGAACAACAGCCAACAAGGCAGGAAGAGTAGCCGGAGAGAATATTGGAGGGCTTAATACAGAATTCCCAGGCATTGTGGGTACCGCTGTATCAAAGATATTTGACCTGGAGGTCGCGCGGACCGGGCTCAGCTTAAAGGAGGCCATTGGTGATGGATTTGATGCCTATTCCACCACTATCCGCCACAGGTCTCGGTCTAAGCATTATCCCGGAGGTTATCCGATCACCGTTCACTTTATCACAGAGAGGAATACCCGGAAATTACTGGGGACTCAAATGATAGGCAGGGAAGGAGTTGCCCATAGAATAGATGTGATGGCTGCGGCCTTGCATGGAGGTATGACAGCAGAGGATGTATATCATCTGGATTTGGGATACGCACCGCCATTTGCCCCGGCATGGGACCCTATCCTGATTGCTGCAAATAAGGCCAGAAAAGCTTAAGCCAGTACTCACTCAAAAAAAGTGTGAGGGATTGTTAAAAGGACTGAAGATATCTGAAATAGAATAAAAAATTTAGAGCAAAAACAAGCTATAGTAGAAAGACACACTAATCATTTGTGGGTTGAATATTTTACGTTCGTAATTAGATTGTAGTTATAAAGGAATTAAGAAAGGAGGCGATTTAGATGCCAAGAGGAGATGGCACAGGACCAGCCGGAGGAGGCCCGGGAACTGGAAGGGGCCTTGGGCGAGGCGGAGGTCGTGGCAGAATGAGTAGCGGCAGTGGACTCGGAACGGGTGGAGAATGCGTATGCCCTAATTGTGGCTATAGAACTACTCACCAGACAGGTTCCCCCTGCTACGAGATTAAGTGCCCTAAATGTGGGGCGCCAATGACACGGTAGGTAACCTATACAGTATAACCCGGCCATCTTGTGTATTCAATAAGAAATGGCCGGGTGAGAGGAGAACCAAACAATGGCCAATCTCGTACTTGAGTTTTCACCTGAAGAGACTATGAGGATAGAGGCGATACTCATGGACAATGATGCTGAGGATGCATTACGTTTTTTAAAGGAGGTAATTAAGCCCAAGATAAGGTCAAAACGCTCTAATGAACTGGATACGGGTAAATCTACGGGTATTATGACATGATTGATATTTTTTAATGTTTTCCCTTGATCAATGCCAGTTACTCTTTAGAAAAATATGAAATATTACTGAACCAAATCTATAGATTACAGCATTATACTACATGCGAATTATTGAAAAGAGCATTTGGGTTTTGAATAAAAGGGGGCTTAATAAAAATAATGCATTGTGCTTTAAACGTCACGATAAATTAAAGAATAAATTGGATTGATGGAGAATCAGCAACCGAGTCTTGGTTCATACGATCGCTTAGAAAAGGCCTTAAGTGGTATTTTTGGCACTGGAGAAATTACAAGAAAATTGTCTCAGGTGCTTGCTTATGCCGCTGTAGAGGGTCGTATGTCTTATCAGAAAATAAGGGAGATTATCAAGGATGATCCAGAGGATGTGCTTCTTCTGGCTGAAAAATGGAGATTACTTTTGCCAGTGAGGACAACTAAGAGTTCTGGCTGGGAGGATCGATTGTTATTGCTTAAGGATGGAGAGATATATGAGATTCCAAATCTGATACGATATTTAGTAAAACATGCACTTGATACAGGAATATGGGATCCTGAAAACACCACAATAGAACTCTTTAAGGAATTTGAAGATCCAGACTGGGAAAAAATTACTGGATTAGTAAGGAGCATTGTCGAAAAGGCGACTGATTATAAAATTACCGGCAATCAACTAAAGGAAATATGCCTCCAGTTTGGTCTCAATGATAGAACTGATGGGCTGATAGCAGAGCTTAAGGCGGCGGGTATTATAAGCCCCAAGTTGGGCTCTATTCCAGATGTACTCGGAGCAAAATCACCTATCTATGAGCTAAACCCGTCCGTAATAATCTAAGGAGGAAAATATTAATAAATCAGCGTACGGGATATCCTCATCCATCGAGTCATAGGCAACTGCGAAGAAGTTGGTAAAGCCAAGGGTGCCATTCATAACGCCGATGCATGTACTATAATAATTTAATGTTTAAAATGATTGGAGAAAAATGGAAACAGATAACTCTTTTAAGGATTGTGTCATCGTCGCCTGTGGGACCTTAACCCCGGAGATAAACTACCTGAAAAAGGAAGGATTCTTAGATGCAAAAAAGGTCCTTTTCACCACTCCCGGACTTCATGAGATTCCGAAGGAATTAGAAACACAACTAATAGATAGAATTAAGAAGGCACGGGAATACTCAAATAAGATTATCGTTGTGTATGGAGGGAAATTCTGTTATGTTAACTCGGTTGACCTTTTCAGGACGATAGATACCATTATTAAGGAACAGGGTGAAGGGATTGTAAGGGTGCAGGCATCTCATTGTGTTGATATGCTGGCCGGTAAAGATGAAAGGGAAGAGATAAGAAAGGGGGAAAAGGTGTGGTGGATGACACCGGGGTGGATATTATTTAGACAGCATGTATTTAAGGACTGGGATAAAGGGCTGGCAAACGAAAACTTTCCAAAGCATACTGGAGGGGCGATTGTCCTCGATGGTATAGGTTTCTTTGATCACTATATAGAGGAACATACAGAGGAAATCCTTGAATACTCTGACTGGATGGCTATCCCGATTATTCCTCACGAGATTACCCTCGACAGATTCAAGAAAAAGTTACTTGATCAGCTTCACAAATTACAAGAGGGTGATACACAGTAATCATCTGATTTGATCTGTTTTCACAAAAAGACTATCAAGGTCGCAACCTACATGCAGGTTTTTCCCTCAAGCAAACTTATCTCAATTCGCCTAAGGTGATACATACAATGTATTTTTTTGGGAAATTTTTTGTAATTGCTCAAAATTCTGTGGAAATTTACTGCCTTTTTAGGGCATGAGTGTCTTTTTTTGCTTATGCCCTTAAATATAACTTAAGCTTAGTTGTCGTTTCAAAATTGGGTAATATAGACTGAGCATATGATTCTAAGGCCAAGTTGCTATTACCCAATTTTTAAACGACATGGCAAGGCGCCCTATTAGAAGGGCATAACAAAAAAAGACACCCATGCCCTTCCTTAAATTATTGAGCAGATACAATTTTTTGATCAATTACTATTAATACACCGCTTGCCTTGGTCGAAGTGATGATGGTTTCCTTTATCCCAATATATCGGGATTGCGCTGGTGATTTTTCCGACATGTCGGGATTAAACGTCAAACGATTCGAGATCTTAGCTTATATAGACACATAATTCAAATGATTATGAAAATGGATAAAAAAGAACTACCTGAACGTACTCGGCTTGAGACTGGGAATGAGATCAACCTGAGAGGCACTACGATCTGTCCTGGTATCGGCATTGGACAGGTGCGGATTCTCGATCGGGAATTCATTGTTCCAAGAAACGAGCTACTTGCAAGTCAGGTGCAATCAGAGCAACAACGCTACAGCAAGGCAGTAAAGCTTGTTACTGAACATCTCCGCGAACACATCGAAGAGGCCCATGCCGGTTCATCTCTTAGTTCCTCACTCATATTGAAAACCCACGAAGCAATGCTAACAGACAAGCAGTTTCATGATGCGGTGCTTTCCAGGATTTCAACCGAATACAAGAATGCAGCGTGGGCCCTCGAGGTGGAAGGCAAGCAGATCATTGCAGGGTTAGAGGCAAGCAGAAGTCCATATCTCATCTCCCGTGCAGAAGACATTCGTGATTTAGTTGCAAGCATTGTAGATGCCCTCTCTCCAACCCCAGAGACATACAAAAAAGCTTTACGTCAGAAGGGGGAATCGGAAGTGCTCATCTCCGACAATCTTTTCCCATCTTCAGTAATGGAGGCCCGCCGTTCCCACTCTGTTGCATTTGCCACTGAGAGCGCTGCCCTCTCATCCCATGCAGCGATACTTCTCAAAGGTTTTGGAATCCCGGCCATAGGTGGTCTGAGAGGCCTCAGAGAGTCTGTTGTAAATGGGGATCAGGTAATTGTAGACGCAGTCAACGGCCTCGTTATCATTAGACCTGAACCCGAAACCGTTCAACAATATATCACCTTGAAAAAGGAGCTGGAGGTCCCTGAAGAATTGCCTCCTTCACCTCCGATTAGTTCCCGTACAAAGGATGGCTTTGATATTCGTTTGATGGCAAATATCAATAATCCAGATCAAATCCAACTCGTGCTCCGCAATCGGCTTGAAGGGGTTGGACTATTTCGCACAGAATTTTTTGTCTTGGAGACGGAAAGCTTTCCAACAGAGCAGGCACAATACGACATTTATCATTACGTTTTCAGTGCCGCTGGCGGGAGACGGGTGGTGATCCGTACATTTGATATCGGTGGGGATAAACAGATTCCTGATCTTCATTACTGCACCGGGCAGAATCCTGCCCTGGGGGTTCGGGGGGTGCGCAGGCACCTCTTGCGGCGCCCCGATGAACTTCAGACTCAATTCCGTGCCATTCTTCGTGCCGCTGTGGGATTCCCAGCCGGCATATTGATCCCTATGATTACCACGGTAGATGACATAAGAGAGGTAAAGCGTCTCTTGGAAAGTGTTAAAGAGGAACTGCGTACCGAAGATAAGCCGTTTTCTGAAGAGATTCAAATCGGCGCCATGATTGAAATACCTGCTGCAGCGATAAGTGTCGGCGATATATTGGCGGAGGTAGATTTTGTCAACGTTGGGACCAACGATCTGCTCCAGTACTTCGTGGCAGCTGATCGAGATAACGATGTTGTTCTCAAATATGAGAACTTTGAGAACAAGGCATTTCTTTGGTTGCTGGGATTCATCATAGAGCGGGCCGCTGAATTGGGTAAGGAAGAGAACGTGACAATCTGTGGTGAGGGCGCTTCGCATCCAGAACTTGTCCCTCTTTTACTCAGCCTGGGCTTCAGGTCTCTTAGTATCACGCCAACTTCTGCTCAAGCAGTCCGTAATGCCATAGAAAACACAGATTTACGTGTTTCATCAATTAAGCCTACTGTGGACTAATATGTACTTGAAACAGATTTAAATATGCAGTGTCGTTATCATCCCGATAGGGAAGCCAGGGTAATATGCCAGAAGATGGGAGTAGGATACTGTCAGGAATGTCTGGATAATTGTGAGGCCTGCACAGATCCCTGCGTGTATTGTAAATTTAGGTCATCATGTATGATATGGGAGTTGTGTAAAAAGAGTGAGAAACGCTACCGTCTGGAGAAAGCAGCTACTGGTGAAAAGAAAGAATAGTAACTTCTCAATAAGTTGGGGCAGCAGTTTAAAAAATGCGACATATCATTTAAAGGAGCATGGGTATGTCTTTTTTTATCTATGCCCTATAATATATGCATCGGCGTGATCCCGATAATCGGGATGTGCCAGGCTTAGCACTCTCCCGATAAATCGGGATAAGGCCAAGTTGCTCTACATCCCGATTATCGGGATCCTGTGAGGCCCCATGTTTAAGGGCATAGATAAAAAAAGACATACCCATGCTCCCTGGCTTTCTGCATGCCTTGTTGTGCCCTTTTCAATGACAGATACCCCAACTTATTGAGAAGTTACAAAGAATAATGTAAAACGGGGAAGATAGCACAGTTGATATCGGTCGCATTATAAGAGAGCTGAAAAAAAGACAGAGTATCAATAAAATACCCCGCCGCAAGCGGACGGGGTATCTCCAAAGACATTGAGCGAACCACGAGAGGGATACAATCCCAAGTGATTTAAGTTTACAAAGTTTCCTCTATAGCCAATATAAGAAGAACTACAATTCCAGCCAGGAGTCGGAATAAAGCGCTTTTTTAAGAAGAATACGTGCTGTTTTTACATAATCCTGTAGCTCTTTTGAAATAGAGGACATATCAATAGTCTCTTCATCCATTACCTTCCCAATAATCTCGACTATATCGGACCGTTTCCCTTTTGCTATGTCTACGAGATCTTTATCATAGGCATCAGCAATAGCTGAATACATTCCGCTCTTCTCTAACATAACCATGTACGTTCGGTTTAATATGGGCCTGAGGTGATCAGGGGAGCCATTAGATACATTGGAGAGCCCGCAGGTAGATCTCAGCCCTTCTCCCAGATCTTGAACCATTGGCATAAACTGAAGCAGGGCATAAACCTGATCTTGTTGAACATTGACAGGGGTAACAATTCCGTCTATAAAGATATCCTCATTGACAATACCTGCCTCATTGGCTGCATATGCTAACTCTACTGCCAATTCAGCCCTCTCATGCTCATCTCTGGGCATACCATGAGGCCCCCATAGAAGTGCGATCATGCCCGCATTATATTTTGCACAGAGAGGAAGCATCTTTTCATATCGTGCAGGTCTACACATGATGGAATTAATAAGAGGTCTCCCTTTGCATACAGCCAGCCCGGCCTCTATGGCCTCAATATTTGATGTATCAAGGGTTAAGGGTACATCGTCAACTACCTCCTGAACAGTCTTTACAACCCACTCCATCAATTCAGGGCCTCCCTTCCTGGCAGGGCCCAAATTGATATCAATAAAGTCCATGCCTAATTCCTTCTGTTTTTTGGCCTCCTCCTGGATTGGAAGTGGATTTCTCTCTTTAAAGGCGCGGCCTATTTTTGTAGAGATAACATTCAAACTTTCTCCGATTAATAGCATTTCCCTATCTCCTTTTTAAATTTAAACAGCGAAGTCCTTGAGGAACTTCGTGATCTGAGCAGCCTCCCTTGGTCCAACAAGTACCTCAGAATCCTTAACCTCCTCTTCCAGATCACCGCTAATAGCAGCAGCGTAACCAGGTATGATAAGTTTTTTATGCTTAACCTTATCCAGGATCCCGCACTTATTGACAAATATACCAACTGCATCACCCACAAAGCTACCAGCAGCCCAGGCCGTCATAACCGAAAGGCCTTCTGTATCCATTATCAAGAGCCACGTTGGAATCCTGCTTGCATCTATCTCAGCGCTTACAATAAAGTATGTAAGGGCGAAATTGGTTGTAATAACAACAGGCGAATTTTCATTAGGGCCATTAATCTCATAGATGCCCTGGTCTACCATCATTGGCCTCTGTGGATCCGTATAGATATTTAATCTCTCTACCAGAAGGGAAAAGAGACTCTCCCCGATAAAATCAGACAGTATAATAATACCAGCATACTTGGCGATGAACATGGCTGCAATAACCGTTTCCTTATCCAGGTTGTCCGCCATCTCACAGGGGAATGTAATGGTTGGAAAACCTAGGGCCCTATTCTTTTTCATAATAGCCTCACGCCGCAACCAGATTTGGTCCTCAAAGGCCCTTCTTACAGTTCTCGAGTTGGAATCCAGGATAAGATCCTTCAGCCCCATACCGGTCAGCTTACCTGTGAGTTCCATAAGACCGTCCATATCATCCGCCTTGATAGCTAATGGAAGTCCCGTTTCCTTGGCAAGTGCCCCCATATCATCCACATTGTCCTTTGTGGCTGCATATATTACCGGCTTTCTGTCCGCAGAGGCATCTATTCCTACTTTCATAACACCAACATCTTCACTCATCAGTACCAGACAAAATTCGCTCTCATCAACCACCTTTTTAGCCAGTGCCGCAAACTTTCCCGGCTCACCATTAACATCCTTTATAGCTACCAACTCCGGCCTCAGGTTAAAACCAACCCTTATAAACTGAAAGGTATCCCACACCTTCAACTTTTCTGCCAATGTTCCTTCATCCGTGTCACTGGTTACCAGTACTCCAACTCCAGGTTGATTGACAAATGTCTTTTCATGCCTGAAAAGCACTGTTTCCCCACCAATCTTAAAGGATCGATCACCCGCCCCGATCTGCATCGGCCTCACTGGCGGCGCAGATGCCTCGGCAAGCTGCTCCTTTGCCTCATCACTCACATAGGGGCAACTGTCTAACTCCGCCTTGCCTGATGCAAGGGCCATTGCAAAGGCCAGGCATGTGGGATGCCCACATTCCTTGCAATTGGTCTTTGGCAGCATCTTAAATATCTGAATACCTGTTAAACCCATAACGCACTCCTTATTTTATCAAGTTAATTAAGACGCAGATCCTCGCAGATATTCTTTAAGATATTTAAAATCTTGATAATCTGCGTCCAAAAATGGGATTCCCCATACTTTTGAATTATCTCTATTCCTTGGCCCCTTAATTTAACAATTTTTTAATAGTCAATCGTCAATCGCAAATTGATTATCCCAGGATAGGATCCATCTCAAGGGCAGGATGCTTTTTCTCTTGGAGGAAGGGAAGTATCTCTTCCTCTGTAGTGCCCACGCTCTCATCTGCTACTCTATCTAATAAATCAGGCACATTAAGTTCCTCTGCTCTCTTATCATACCTTTCCTTTATTTCCTCCTTAAGGTGCTTGGGCATCCATACCATTCGCAGAAGTCCTCCTTCATACTTAAGGAATTTTCGCTGTGTGATATTATATTTTCCGTGACCAACAAAGCCTGGAGTAGACACACCGCCGCCAACAGCCCCTGCCAGCGTGCTAAACTTCATACCACAGGGCGTCATCTCAATGTAGTCCCTATCAACGGTCATGATTCCATTACAGGAAGGGAGCACTGCAGCGATAGCCTCACAACATCCACAGGTCGTATGTGGGTCATTAACAATGCTATACAGATTATAGTGGTCTACAGTCCCCCTTGAGGTCTTTTTGACAAACTCGTTTACTCCTTCCCACTGACCAAGATCTGCATCAATCACTTTGCCCTTCTCTATTGGCTGGTTTGGGCCTGTGGGGTCGATTTCATAAGCCGCTTTACAATCCATCCAGTTATATGCCCCGCATAGACCCGTTCTTTCAGGGCTGATCGTGCAAACATGATTTGGAGCAAAAGATTGGCACAGGGTGCACGAGTAATAGGTCTCTGTAGTCTCATCTGTCATTCCCTCTATCCTGGCATCCCTTGCACCATACACCTCTTTTGCCGTCTTGGTCAATTCATCTACATCCTTCTTTTTGGTCATGAGGGTAACCTGAAGCTTATCAAATATTCGGCCAAAATCCTGATGAAGTTTGGCATGCAGGATGGTTCCAATATCCTTCAGGGTAAAGCCCTTTTCTGCTGCTCCATCACCAACCCTTATCCATGAAATATCCCTCTGTCCTATATGCATTATACCTTGGGCAAAGTTTACAAGGTGATGAATCTGACGCTCAAGGATAGGCTCGAAATCCTCCTCCATCTGCCTGCCTGCTACCTCAACAAATATACCCAAGGGGAGGTTATCCCCTCTCTTAACATCACCCACATCCGGGCCATCAACAATAACCTTTCCATCCTCAATGTCTTTCATGTCAGCAATCCGCACTAATTCAGTGCACTTTGAGACACTCCCGCCCATCTCCAGATATACATCACCCTTTCGAACCCGCTCCCCCTCAAAGGCAGGGCCATAGGTGAGGGGTATATCTATCTCTGTAACGGATATCTTCAGCCCTCGAACCTCGATAGATTTAGCAGCAATCTTATCATGTGGCACCTCTGGCACAACATGTTCATAGGTGCACACACCCCAGGGTAGTACCGCAGGTATATCGGTATCTGCAATAGTCGGGAAACCCCAGTTTATAGCGCCCGCTGCGTTGGCAGCCCATTCCGCATTGACATCACCCAATGCATTGACAAAGGCAAAGATTCTGTCCTTTTGGTATTTCAGCATCTTCTTATAATCCCCTGGTTGTATACCACCAAAGGAAAGGCCTGCCAAGCACGCAAATCCGAGGGCGAATACCGCTGCAGAGATATCAGGGCCAAAGGGCACAATACGGGTGCCCCATCCGATCTGAACACCTGCCTCTATCAACTGCTCTGCAACTGTAGTACCGCTCTGATTGGCAGCCAAGAATATGTAGAGGTTTTTCTTCTGATATTCCTCCACGATGCTCTTGGCTATCTCTGGGTTTGGAGCGGCCCCAACAATGGCTGCGAAACCCGGGGCAGTGCCATCCACAAACTCAATGCCCCTCTTTCTCATGATTGTGTCATCGGCTGCACCCAGCCAGATTTTTCCATTGTCGATGTCCGGGTCTTCTACACTTGGTTGATAGAAATCAGGTTCCTCCACATAGCGAATGGCCTCCACTATCTCTTCGGCAAATAGAGCAGCCATACCGGCATCCAGAAGTGGACCTAAATATGGAGTATGACAGTCTTTCTTAACATGAGGTGGTAGTAACGCCTTGCAACGGTTCATAACCGGCTCTGCATCGGCCAGTGTTTCAATCTTTTCTCCCAGTATAGAATAGATAATAGGAAGATAGTATGCCGTGTTCGGAAATCCTATCTCCTGTTTAGCGCCATATTTATCTATGGCCTCCTTTAATTTTCCCTCTGCCTTTGAAACTATGTTGTAGCCACCTTGTATGGCAGCAAATGCTACTAATTTTGACATATCTTTCTCCTCCTTATTCTTAAGGCATTTTATGATTCAATTCGATAATATCCTTTAAGCCGCCTCTAACTCACGTCGTGCAGCCATATCAAAGAGCACCCTCTCCCTTGCCTTGTCGATACCAAGGGCTGCTCTCTTCTTATCTATATGTGCAATCATCTTCTGGGCATGTTTTACTGGATCTG
>Ga0315533_1000149_pt1 | contig 65066 bp, 61 predicted proteins | sample SalMarSW160130MG_FD_203081 | JGI IMG/M metagenome (GOLD analysis project Ga0315533, IMG submission 203081) | Salt marsh sediment microbial communities from the Plum Island Ecosystem LTER, Massachusetts, United States - Salt Marsh Sediment SW1601-30 ...
ATTCTGGTCTTTCAGGTTTAATCAAAACTGCCATAAGATGAGCGAGAATCATTGTAGTCCATAAAAAAATTTGGGTAACTACTTGATATACCATAATCTTTCAATTTTTTTTCCGGAACTGGGGTTAAATATTTGAGAGTTTTCCCAATCCCTTCAATCACCTGGACAATCACCGGGGTTTCATTTCACTGATTACATAACCTCCTCGCTGCCTGATAGCCCAGCCAGCAGAAGTAGACCAACAGAATCCCCTGGAGCATCGGGAAGAAGATGTAATAAGGTGGGTCTTTGGGGATTCCCATAATAACGTGAAAGACAAGCGGTTGGAGGATGATCTCGATCCCCAGCCCAATCCCGATGATGTAGCCCCAGCGAATGCGCAAGAGGCAGGTGACCAATGCCAGAACATAGGCAGCGGAGAGGGCCAGGACAGCAATGACCATTAGGTGAACCGTGGTTCCGGCCATCGCTCTCGCGCCCGGTAGCTCTGCCACCAGCTTGTGGCCGAGCTGCACCAGGATTAGCGCTGCTGCCGCTTGAGCTTCAATCGGTAGTCCCTTTGATTTAACCAGATTTTTATCCGTGTCCATCCGCGCAATCCGTGTCATCTGTGTGTTATTCCTTCTTTTCTTTACCAAACGGCTTCACCCATAAAATCAGTACCGGCGTGACCAGAAAATCGGCAAGGAGTGCCGCAAGAATGGCCACAATGATAGGGATTTGAAATTCATTTGTTTGATGAACTCAGTACAGAATTATCTGAGTACCAGGTCGTTCCTATATCCGGAAGTATAAGCAGCCCCTCATGTTTTGGGGACGATTAACCGATCTCTCTGTCTCATGCAAGTTCTTACAGAAGAGCCTTTCTTTATTTATAAAGTCGCACTTTCAGCCCACCATACACAATACGACCGGAATAAGGTGCGTACATAAAAGCAGCATCATCAGGGTGCCTTTCCTTTTGGACATAGTCAAAGAGATTTTTCGCACCCATAAAGATGGTAATCCCATTAGCAAAACTCCTGGCTATTTTTGCATTCACTACCCAGAAATCTGGAGTATGCACGATTCTGCTCTCTGGTTGTTCTATGTCCTCGTCCTTGGAATATTCAATATACGTCCTGCCTGTATGGTCAGCGGCTAAAGCCAAATCCCAGTTACCCTGAGTATATGTCAGCTCGATGCCTCCAGTAATCTTTGGGACACGTGGAATATACTTGCTATCCTTGGCATACTCTGGATGATGTTCCACCCAATCCTGACGCTCATTTTTATATTGAGCATCTGTATAGGCCAAATTGAGGTCAAGAACAAGATTGCTCACCAGCAGTGTTCTGGCACCCAGTTCCGTTCCCTGGGTGTAAGCATCATCTATATTGGCCCACTCATAGGTATAGCCCAATCTTTTCGATGCTTCGCTGGCATCGGCGAAGCCGATCTTATCTTTCAGATTAGTGCGAAAAAGGTTGGCACTAAGGGTAAACCTCTCGGCTGTATAATCTGCTCCCAGATTAAAGCTTACCGATTTTTCAGGTTCCAAACCTGTGGGTTTATTTACCCGGGGTGAGCCACTGCAAAGATGCAAATCCTCGCTAAAGCCGTAAGGAACCCTGAAGCCGGTTCCCACACTGCTTCGCAAGGTAAACTGGGGAGATGGCTTGAACATTACCGCCAATCTGGGACTAAAGGCTTCTTCGTCATACTCAGCCTTAACCCTCTGTTTAGGAGCAACTTTACCGGAACCACCAAAATCATCTTTGGAGTGGTGAATATCGTATCTGGCCCCCAGCACCACTTCCAGAATATCACTTATGGAAAGATCATTCTGAAAATAGAACCCGAGATCATCGGCATGTTTTTCGCTCTCCGAGGTGTATGCGCTGCCATATTCGGGATCTGTATCATCCACAATGACATATCTGCCCGTTTCCTCCAGCCGATTGTGGGAATACTGAACTCCTCCTAACAGACGATGGATTCCGAGAGGATGGGAATAGTTAAAATCCGCCACATAGAGGTTTTCATCAGCAAGGTAAGGCTGCATCTCATCTATGGGAGGAATTTCTCCATGAATAGCTTCATAGTCGCCTAAGAAGGCATCATTGGTGGCATTGCGATGATGAAAAGTATAGCCGAGGTTAAGGTTAATCCCATTCCCATAGCGAAACCATTTCTGGTATCCAATTCCCGCCTCATAACGAGTCGTCTTGATGTTTTCCGCACCGGCTGCAAAGGGATTTTCCCAGGTAGCTAACTCACCACCCTGTCGGGATTCATTCAAGGTTCTGCCCGTAAAGGTAAGCTGACCATCTCCTAACACCTCGTACCAGTTTAACCTAACTCCTAACGATAGATTATCCGTCTTTACTCGGTCAGTGATACCATCACCGTTTTGATCAATTTCATCACCGGTGTTTTTCTGCGCAGTCACTATCAGATCCGCATTGCTAACTTTTCTGGAAGCAGCTATGGTATAATCATTGGTATTTGCTGTGCCAAAGCTGGAGCCTATCTCTATGAACGGTTCCGAGGTTGGCTCTTTAGTGATAATATTGATCACTCCAGCAATAGCCGAACTGCCATAGAGAGCAGAGCCAGCACCCTTGACAATTTCTATCCTCTCTATGTTTGCTGTGGGAATCTGCTGCAGACCATATACCCCTGCCAGACCTGAATAGATGGGTTGGCCGTCAATCAACACCTGGCTGTGGCCACTTTCCAACCCTTGCACCCTTACAATGGAGAAGTTGCAGTATGAACACTGTTGCTCTACCCTTATTCCCGGCACTCCGGCCAGAGCCTCATAAAGAGTTGTTGCCTCTTTCTCCTCAATATGCTGGGAAGTGATAACCTCTGTGCGCACGGGGGCATCCTTTACATATTTTGGAGTTCGAGTGCCGGTGACAACGATAGTTCCCAGCTCGAGCACGCTTTCCCTTAACTCAAAATCAACAATCGCTGTAGCACCGGCATGGACCTCTACCTTTTTTGCCCCCGATTTGTATCCCATCATGAAGACCACAAGTTTATACTCACCAGCCGGAACAGCAGTTACGACATACTTGCCCTTGGCATCAGCAGCTGCCCCTAAGGTGGTACCTTCAATGACGACATTTGCACCGACAAGAGGCGCTCTAGTCTCCGCATCCACCACTCTCCCCTCTATCCTACCACTGACCTGGGCAAAAACCCCTATAGGGACCAAGGCAATCATCAAGACCGTTGCGACGATTGAACCTACGACTTTTCTTGTATCCATTGTCAAACCCCCTTGATTAGAAAAACGTTAATAGAAAATCATCAACCCTTAGGATCATTGGACACAGATTTTCGCCGATACCCGCAGAAAATTAAAATCTTGACAATCTGCGTTCACCCCGTTAGATAAGATGCTAAAACTCATTAAATTTGATAAAAGACCTAATCTAATTATCTAACGGGGTTCATCTGCGTCCAAAAAAAATTTGCTACGCTATCAGGATAAGCTAAACATCTTGCACCTCCTTTGTTTTTGGCAAGTTCAACACTCCCTTTCATTTAGAACATATCTCCCTTCTTTGGTTGGTTAGCCTATCTTTGATAGGCAAACCTACATTTAGGGTGAAAAAATATATTTCTATCTACAGGATTAGGTTAAGTAATCCTCCCACGAGAAGTGCGGAGATTATCATAATAATTGCTGATTTAAGCATATCTTTTATTCCCAGCTCCTTTACCAACACGGCAAATGTGGCCACACAGGGAAAATACATCGCTAAAACAACACAGGAAACCACAAGTTGTTTAAGGCTTAAGCCAAGTGGGGCAAGCATACCAACGGCCACATCCTTTCTCAAAAAACCAACAACTAACGCCCCAACTGCCTCCATAGGAAGGCCTAACACCCTGGTAACCAGGGGAGCAGCAATTCTGCCTAAAAAATCTATAATTTTCAACGAATAAAGGATGTTCACAACAAACACCCCCAGAAGGACATAAGGTAGGGCCTCTCTGAGAAACCCTTTAACCCGCATCCACAGTTTTTTGGTCAGCGCGGGGAAATAAGGGATACGATAGGGTGGTATCTCTGCAAATATCTCCGGGCTCTCCCCTTTTAAGAGCAAATTCATCAGACCACCCATTACAAACCAGACAACAAAAAGTGTGCCAAATACTAAACCCATCCCTTTTGCTCCATATTTGCCAATTAACCCCACAATCATGGCAATCTGGGCCATGCAGGGAACCGCAATTGCCATAAGTGTTGCGCCAATGAACCTCTCCCTTCTTGTCTCCAAGACTCTGGTGGCCAATGCCCCCGGGACATTGCAGCCAAGACCTAACATCATTGGGATTATTGCCATACCGTGAAGTCCTAACTGGTGCATTATTTTGTCAACGAGCACAGAGAGTCTGGGGAGATAACCTGAATCCTCCAAAAAACTTAAGGCTAAATAAAAGGCAAATATGTAGGGAAGCACCGCACCAATGGGAATATAGATTCCCGTGGTCAGGATACCGAATGACTGGAAAAAATCTATCTTCCCATCAATAAGTTGCCCAATTAATATCTCATGGAAAAAACCTCCTCCCCCCAGAAGGAGGGAAAACTTTGTCATTACAGGCATCCATAACCGATCAAACAGAGGGTTAAACAGATAGCCAATAAGCCCTTCTCCAATGAATCTGATTATCTTAAAGGTCACCAGGATGACCAAGAGGGCGATGGGGATTCCCGTAAGAGGTGTAACTGAGGCGTCTGCCAATCTCTCTAAAAAAGTGTGATGCTTGTGGCCTATCCTTTGGGTTTCTTCCACAATTTTTCCCACCTCGTGCCACCTCTCTTCATCCTCATACTCATAGGTTCCTTTTTTTGCTTCATTTAGTCTATCCACCAATCTCTTTATACCCTCGCCGGTAACTGCCACCGTAGGAACAACGGGAACGCCAAGCATCTCTTCAAGTTTCTCCACATCTATGGAAATCCCCGTATGCTTTGTCTCATCCCAGAGATTTAAGGCGATAACAAGCGGGATGTCCCGTTTGAGCAACTGTAGGGTTAGATTCAGGTTTCTCTCCAGATTAGTAGCATCAACGATGTCAATGACAAGTGTTCCCTCTTCTTTGCAAGCCTCTTCAAGCATTTCTACGGCGACCTCTTCTGCCCTGGAAGTGGGATCGAGTGTATAAGTTCCAGGCACATCGATAACTTCTAACCTCTCACCCCCAAGTCTCATATAACCCTTCCTGAATTCGACCGTTGTGCCCGGATAATTGGAGGTAATCACATTCACCCCGGTGAGACGGGTGAAGACGACACTCTTCCCCACATTGGGGTCCCCCATTAAAAGAATTCTCTTCATTTTAACTCCACAAAGACTCTCTTGGCCATCCCATAACCTATAGCAACCTCGGTATTCCCCGCCTTTAGGGTAATAGGACCCCTCATTATTTGGGCACTCGCCTTGGTGACTTCTACCCCCTTCCTTATTCCAAGAGTTTCTAATCTCCTCAATAGCCCAAGCCCACCCTCAATCTTCACCACTTTCCCCCTCTCCCCTCTTTTCATCTGCGTCAGATCCGTCATCTTGCACTCCTTAAATTTACCTTCTTCCTTTTGGACAGGGTTCTGGCCGTTTATTATGTTCGGCAAAGTATTTAAAACTGGAAAGCCAAGAGGGAAACCCTTCAGGACAGGTCTCAATGAACTCTATGAACTTGTTGATTCTCTCTAAGGACTTCCGGTGAATGAAGTGTTCGATCTTACAGGCATCCTCTGTTGCCGCTTTTAGATCAATGCCCAATATGCCGTGAAAGAACTTAACCAGGGTCTTGTGTTTCCCATAGACCTCATTGGCCACTCTCCTCCCTTGAGGGGTAAGTTCCACATAACCGTATCTCTCATGCACAACCAACCCCTTCTCGGATAAAACCTTCAGGGCCCCTATTACCGAAGCGGTCCTCACATTGAGAAACTGGGCAATGTTTCTCACTCGGGCCACTTTCTCTTTCAAGACTATTATTAGAATGGCCTCTAAGTAGTCCTCAAGGCTGGGCGTTAAGCTGATCATCTTCTCTCTCTGGGTTTAAAAAGCTCAAAAAGTTAGGAAAACCTAAATATAATAGCCTGACCTACAATTGTCAAGAAAAAAATAGGGGCCTAAGAAAAAATTTTTGCGAGCCAAGTAACTAGGCCGAATTATTCACAAAAAATCTGCACAGTAGCTGCAAATTACCCATAGCTGAGCAGTCAAATCCCCTGATCTGCCTAAAACAGGGGTTCTGCCCCCTCGTCTTTTAGAAGCAGATTAAGCCTCTTTCTCCAAATCCTGGGCCAATTCCCGTCCAGCCTGGAAGGCCTTTAGGTTTACCTCCAAGGCCCTTTTGGGCACCCTCCCCTGAATGGCCTCCCTCCAGGATTTTAGGGAAAGGGAAAGATAGGAGGAGAGGGAACCGAGCAGGGCTATATTAACCGTGCGCAGTTCGCCTACTTTGCGAGCTATCTGCAAACCATCGAAGAAGAACGCCTTCCCTCGGGAGTTGACCCTCTCCCTTATATCCTCTGGATAGGATTCTCCTTTGGCAGAGAGGGATAAGGGGACAACCCTCTGTAGGTTGACCAGGCTAAGACCGCCTTTTTTTAGAAAACGCATCCAGCGCAGGGTCTCTAACTCCTCAAAGCTGAGCAGGAAATCAACCTCCCCCTCTGGAATAAGGGGGGAAAAGACCTGTTCACCAAACCTGATGTGGCTGACCACACTGCCCCCTCTCTGGGCCATCCCATGCACCTCGCTTTTCTTCACATCCCAACCATCTCCTATGGCGGCCAAGGCCAAGACCTCACTGGCCAAGAGGATTCCCTGTCCACCCACTCCACAGATGAGGATGTTTGTCGGGCTATTCCTCTTCAATTGCCCCTACCGTACAGACCTGTTGGCACATATCACAGCCCGGCATACAGAGGAAGGGATCGATGACTGCCTTCCCCTCCTGATGGTAGATAGCCGGACATCCCAATTCTAAGCAGAGGCCACAATCTATGCATTTTTCCGGATTTACCTTATGGATCTTGCCCTCCCGCTTGACCTTGAGGGCACAGAGCCTGCGGAAGATGATCACCGATGGTTCAGGGACCTCCGTCTCCTCCTTGAGGGCCTCTTTGACCGCAGCGAGGTCATAGGGATCCACCACCCTTACCCTTTCAATCCCCGCCGCCTGGACCAATTTGACATAGTCAAGCCTCCTTGTCGGTTCTCCTCTGAGGGTCTTCCCCGTTCCCGGATGGTCCTGGTGGCCGGTCATCGCCGTGGATTCGTTATCTAAGATGCAAAGAGTTATTTCCCCTTTGTTGTAGGCCAAATCGATGAGGCCGGTAATCCCCGAATGGATAAAAGTGGAATCCCCGATGGTGGCGATAATCTTAGATTTAGCCCTTCCCTGGAGGGCCTTCTCCATCCCTAAAGCATTTCCCACACTGGCCCCCATACAGACACAGGTATCAACGGCGGAGAGGGGTGGCAAAACAGCCAGCGTATAGCAACCAATATCCCCGGTGGCGATCAGCCCTAACTTTTTCACTCCATAATAGAACCCCCGATGGGGGCATCCCGGGCAAAGGGCAGGGGGCCGGGGGGGAAGATCTTCGTGCTCAGAGGGAGAGGTCTCCTCCCCACCAAAGGCTTTCCTAAGCAGTTCTGGATTTAGTTCCCCACAGGTAGGCACTCTCTCCTTTCCCATTATCTTGATGCCCAGTATTTTCACTCCCTCTTCTATGAAGGGGTCATTCTCCTCCACAACCCAGAGTCTATCTACTAGCTGGGAAAACTTGGTGATGAGCTTTTTAGGGAGGGGATGGCTCATCCCCAGCTTAAGAAATGATGCCTGAGGGAATACCTCCCTGGCATATTGGTAGGAAACGCCACTGGCGATGATCCCCAGGGATGTATCATCTCCTAACTCGATCCTGTTTACCTCCATCCCCTCACTAAAAGTCTCCAACCTCTTCAGTCTTTCCTCAACCTGAATATGCAACAGCCGGGCATGGGCAGGGATCACCACCCACTTTTTTATATCCTTGATGTAAGGCTTGTCCTCAACCTTGCCCCTTTTACCCGGTTTGACCAGGGATTTGGAATGGGAGAGGCGGGTGGTGGAACGGAGGAGAACTGGGGTATCAAACTTCTCGGATATACTAAAAGCCAGACCGACAAAATCCTTTGCCTCCTGACTATCTGCCGGTTCTAAACAGGGGATCTTGGCGAACTTGGCATAGTTCCTGTTGTCCTGTTCGTTCTGGGAGCTGTGCATTCCCGGGTCATCCGCGGAGATAATTACAAACCCTCCATTCACCCCCGTATAGGAGGAGGTAAACAAGGGATCAGCGGCCACATTTAGCCCCACATGCTTCATTGCCACTAAGGAACGCACCCCACCCAGGGAGGCTCCCATAGCCACCTCAAAGGCCACCTTTTCGTTGGGGGACCACTGTGCCTTTATCTCCGGATAACGGGAGCCAATCTCCTCCAAGATCTCTGTGCTCGGGGTTCCTGGATAGGCAGCGGCAAACTTCGCCCCAGCCTCCCATGCTCCCCGAGCCAGGGCCTGATTCCCGGAGAGGAAAAGGTTATCGCTCATCTCTTAAAGCTCCGCGTCACCTTCCTCAGGGCGCGCAGGCTCCTCTCATCCAACACCTCTCTGAGGGTGTTCCCTGAACTGCTCTGCCCACCTTTCTTCTCCTTAACTCCCTCTATCAAGTGGGAGCCTGGCAATCCCTTAGCCCCCAATTTACGGGCCTCGGCAAGCAAATCCCTATCCCAGGAGGCCACGGCCACCTTCTTCACATTCACACTCCTCCCCACCAAACCCAGGATAAAAGAATTTACCTTCTCCCCCTTTTTGGTGAATGTCGCCCGCACCCCCTCCCTGCGGGGCAGCCTATTTAGACCCTCCTTGGAGTTGAAAACTACTACCAGCTTACAGCCCTTTGCCTTAGAATAGTCCGCCAGCACCCGGAAGAGGTGGGCCTTGGCTGACTTGGGGTTCTTGGGTGGGCGAGATAAGTGGGAAAGCATTGTTTGGCCATCTACAATAACTGTCTCTTGCATCTAATCTCCTTCCTTGTAACAGCAGTCAGGATTAGAAGTCAGTATTCAGCATTTAGCAGGCAGATAGCTTCCAGTTTTCGGTTGTCAGGATTTTCCCCTGAACCCTGGAAACTAATCCCTGTTCTTTGTTCCTGACTCCTGTTCCCTGCAAAGCATTACCCTTCAGGCGAGGTGGCAGAACCCCAATTCTGCCACCTTTCCCGTGCCATCAGGTAAGGGCACTTGATGGTTGGCCGATAGCGGTCAGATGAGGGCATCTAACCGCTCAATTATAGGAGCTGTCAGGAGGTAACTCCTGACAGCACACTTTTATTTTCCGTGTAAGTCCGTGGTAGGTCTTCTTCTGTTCTACCGCTCAGACCGATTCCCTAAAAGAGGCTTCCGAGTGCATCAGGAGGGCCTCGGTGATGGCAAAATACTGATCTGCCGCCTCCATTAGATCCCTGGCCGTATTATGGGGAAAGGAAAAAACCTCCACCTCTGGCCCCATCGTCTTCAGAAGGTTCACCAAATCGACAAAGTCCCCATCTCCGCTGACCAACACAACCACATCCAGCTTTTCGGCCAAGCTAATCATATCAATGGCCATACCCATATCCCAGTCACCTTTGGCCGAACCATCAGCCCTCAGCCTCAAATCTTTCCGCTTCACTTGATAGCTAAGCTGTTGTAACATACTCACGAAGCCAGATTGGTCGCTCTCCGGATTCTGCACCACATAGGCCTTGGCCACTATCAGCCTCCTATCCCTGAGGACAGAGCGGAGAAGCTTCTGAAAATCCAAGCGGCCATTGAACTGTTTGGCGGCATAGAACATATTCTGCACATCGACAAATATGCCTACCCTTTCCTTGTCTCCCCTTCTTCTTCTCTTCGGCACCTGAGAGGCCTCTATAATGGCCTTGAGCTCCGCTGCCCCCCCCCTTATCGCTTTAATCTCCCTGGCCTGCGCCTGCCGGGCGGCCTTCTCCTCTCCGATAGCCTCCTTGATCAGAACAGCCTCCGCTTGGAGCCTGGTAAGGGCTTCCCCTATAGCCTTTTCCACCCCCCTCTCCTTGGGTTGAGAAGGAAGATTTTTTAATTGGTATCTTAACTTCCTGTTCTCCCGTTCTAATTTCTTAATCTGTGAATTTAACCTCTCCTCTCGCTCCTGGTCAAACTTCAAATCCTCCATCTTCTCAGTAAGGTAGCTAATCTTCCCCTCCAACTCCCTTTTCTCGTTTTGCCAGAGGCCCCTCTCCCGGGAGAGCTCTGCATTCTCCTTCTGCAGTTTCCTTAGCCTCCCCTGAACCATCTGCAGCTTTGACCTTAGCTTGGATAACTCCCCAGCAAGGTCCTTAGGCACACCCTGAGGCTGCTGTCCCTCCTTAAGGGGAAAGAGGAAATCCCCCTTAGGCCCCAGCTCCTCTAACTGAGAGAGCAACTGTGGGGTAAGCCTGTTTACCTCCTCACGGGGGTCAACCGCCAGGACGAAAAGAAGTCGGCCCAGGCCATTTCCCCTTACAGCGTCCGCGGGGTCTCTGAGGAGCGACCTTATCTTTGCGGGATCGCTATGGGCAAACCGGGAGAGGAGGCGCGCGTTGTTCTTCTTCAGGGCCTTTACTATTCGCTGGGCGGAGGTTTCTATGTTATAGAAATTCTCCATCAGATCGGCAACCAGTCTCTCTGGGGGAAGGGACTTTGTCCTTATCCCATCATAGCTGATCCCACAGCTATTGCACAGCTTGGCCAATTCCTTGGGAGAAAAAGAGTCGGAGATGACCAGCAAGAGCTCGGCCGGAGAAAGCAGCTCCGTCAATTTACGAACTTCGGACATCTTCTCGCTCCTGGAGGTAGACCTCAAAATCACTAAGGGAAGGGAAGATCTTAGTAGAGAAGAACTTCACCACCCAATTTTCCCCCATAGGGGAGATCGTCCAGATGGGGACACCTGACTTGTAGGATTCCCAAATCTCAATGGCCGTCCCCAAGCTGGCCTCTGGCAGGTAGGCAACCAAGCAGTCAGATCTCCTGGCCTCTTCTATCATCCTCAGAAAGGTCTCCTTCCCCTTCTTTGCATCATAGTCAATGGATTTGGGGTGTAATTCATGGGGGCAGAACACCTCCGCTCGGGGGAATCTCCCCCGGAGAGCTCTCTTTATCCTCTCCCGATAATCCTGAGGATAAAGCCCCCTTCCCCTCCGCGAGCCCTGGATGATCCCAGCCAAGAAGAATCTTTTAAGCATATTCCATAAGTTCCTTCTCCCCTACTTCTACCCCCAGGCCCATAGTGCCCAATAGCCAATTAGCCCCTTCCTTGGTGACCACCCCCCCTCTGGTCGGATCCGAGGTCAGGTAGAGATGGCTGTCTAAGTCAGCATACTTTACATTGGCCAGGGCTAAGGCCAGATGGGTGCCCGCGGTGATCCCCACCTTAGTCTCCACCATACAGCCAACCATACAACCTATCCCGGCACCCTCTAAGAGGGCGGAGATCTGAGCACATCTCCTTATGCCCCCCATCTTCATCAGCTTGAGATTGACCAGGTCACAGGCCCCTAACTGGACCACCCTGAGGGCATCCTGCAGGCTCTTCACGCTCTCATCGGCCATAACGGGCATCTCCACCCCCTCCTTCACCCTCTTCATCCCCTCTAAGTCTTCCTCTGCCACCGGCTGTTCGCAAAATTCAACCTGGTAAGGTTCCATTTCCTTTAAGACGGAGATGGCCATATCCGGGGCATACCCCTGGTTGGCATCCACCCTGAGTCGCACATTTTCATCCAACTCCCTTATCCTCTTCACCTTTTCCAGGTCTTCCTCGGGATTGAGGCCAATCTTCAGCTTGAGGATCTTTACCCCCTTCCTGAGCAGCTCACCAGCCTCCTTAAGGGTCTCTGGGACCCCCTTAATACCGATAGTGATTGATGTCTCTATGGAGTTCTTATGGCCGCCCAAGATGTTTTTTACCTTGAGGTTTGTCCTCTTCCCCAAGATATCAAAAAGGGCTATATCCACTGCCGCCTTTGTTGAGCTGTGCCCCGCTAACTCGGCATCTATCCTCTCCCAGAGGGCTTCCACCTCCAGGGGATCCCACCCTATGAGCAGGCCGCGCAATCCCTCCAAACCCTGAAGGACATCATCCATTCGCTCCCCGGTTATCCTCTGAGAGGGCGAGGCCTCCCCCCAGCCGATAATGCCTATATCCGTGGTCAGCTTGACCAGACACCCCTCGTAGAAGGAGGTTTCCCCAGTGGCAATCTTAAATGGTGAACGCAGGGGAATCTTCAGGGGGAATGATTCTACCTTGGAAATCTTCATCTTACACCTCTATGGAACTTAGCTGGCCAATGAGATCTGCCAGGGCCTCCACCATTGCATGCCAAAGCCTTTCCCCCTTCTCCTTGCTGGCTTTAGCTGGGTTGCCCAGCACGCCTTGCCGGGAAAGCTCTCGCACATCAAACCTCCAGCTTACCCTTTGGGGGGAGGTGAACTCCAGATAGGGTGAAGGATATTTCACCTCCACCTGGGGTATCCTCTCCTTTCTGACCATCTCCCCCCTGTTGGCCAGGGAGGTGGAGGTCTCATACTCTCCCGCGTGAACATCATTTCTCGTGCCGATAAGCTCCCCCCTTAGGGGAGAGATCAGGCCTCCGGATTCGATGAAGAGAACCAACCCTTGCTTGTGTTTTAAGCTTTGCGCGGCAGCCCTCAGAGCAGGTTCGTTGCCCCCATGCCCATTTACCACCAGGAGCTTCCTCACCCCCTGTGCGGCCAGGCTCTCCCCTATCTCGCAAATTAGGTTGTACAATGTGGTGGGGGAGATGGAAATGGTCCCGGCAAAACCCATATGGTGGTAGGAGACCCCGTAAGGGATAGGAGGAAGAATCAGGGGCTTCTCCCCCTTAACCAGTTTTACTGCCTCCTGGGCTAGGTGGAGGGCATCCCAGGAGTCCGTATCCAGGGGAAGGTGAGGCCCGTGCTGCTCTAAGCTTCCCACCGGGAGGATAACCAGGCCCTTCCTTCCCAGCCTCTCCTTGGCCTCTGGGGAGGTCAATTCCCCTAAGAGAGCAGTTTCCATCTCAGCTCATCGCCAGGGTAATGGCCGCCAAGTTAACCACATCATCGACGCTACAGCCCCGGGAGAGGTCATTGGCCGGCTGGGAGAGCCCCTGGATGATGGGGCCTATGGCCTGGGCCCCGGCCAGCCTCTGCACCAGCTTATAGGAGATGTTCCCCGCGTTCAGATCAGGGAAGATGAGCACATTGGCCTTCCCGGCAACTTCGCTATGGGGAGCCTTCTTTTGCGCTACCTGCGGCAGAAGGGCGGCATCGGCCTGCAGTTCCCCGTCAAGCTTCAATTGGGGGGAGACCTCCTGGGCCAGCTTAACCGCCTCCCTGAGCTTCTCCACCAAACTATGTTGGGCGCTCCCCTTCGTGGAAAAGGAGAGGAAGGCCACCCAGGGCTCATCCCCGACAAGCTCCCTATAGGTGCGCGCGGAGCTCACGGCAATCGAGGCCAATTGGCTGGGGGTGGGATCGGGAACAACCGCACAGTCGGCAAAGAGAAGGGGCTTATCCCTCTCTCCTAAGAAGCGGCGGATAATCATCAAAAAAGCCCCGGAGACCACCTCAATCCCTGGCGCTAACCCCACGATCTGCAGCCCTGCCCGCAGGGTATCCGCCGTAGGGTGGGAGGCCCCGGCCACATATCCATCTACCTCTTTCCCTTTGAGCATCATCGCCCCAAAGAAAAGGGGATCCTGCATCCTTTCCCGGGCCCTCTCCAGGCTAAGCGGCTTTTTCTGACGCAACTCCTGAAATCTCTGTGCATAATCCGCAAGTGACTCTCCCTCCGCAGGGTCTAAGACCCTTACCCCCTCAAGGCTTACCCCCAGACCAGCGGCCAAAGAGGTTATCTTTTCCTTTTTACCTAAGATAGTGACCTCAGCAATCCCCTGGGCGGTTATCTCCGCTGCCGCCCTAATGATCCGTTCATCATCGCCCTCAGGAAGAACAATCCGGCCCCTTTTTCCCTTAGCCCTCTCCTTAATCCTCTCCAAAAGTCCCATTACTTAAACCCCTTCAGCTTCTTATGAATAAGCTCTTGCACTAGAGGAGGCACGAAAGAGCTCAACTCTCCACCCAACTCAGCGATATTCTTGACCAAAGTGGAATTAAGGAAGGTGTAGTTTCTGTTGGGCATAAGGAAGACGGTCTCTACCCGCGGATTTAGATGCCTATTGGCCAAGGCCATTTGGAATTCATACTCAAAATCGGAGATGGCCCGCAAACCCCTAATGATGGCCACCGCACCCTTCTTCCTTGCATAATTGGCCACCAACCCCTTGAGAATCTCCACTTCCACCCTTTCCATATCCGTAGTGAGGCCCCGCAGGAGATTCAACCTCTCCTTTGCGGAGAAGAAGGGGATCTTTTGCGGGTTTTCGGCCACGAGCACTATCAACCTATCGAAGAGCTTACAGGCCCTTTTCAAGATGTCCAAATGGCCTTTGGTGGGTGGATCGAAAGTCCCTGGATAGATCGCTAACCGCAAGCTAACTTCCTGAAAATGGAGACTAAAGTCTCCCCAAACCTCTTTTCCCTCCAGGGAAGGTTCCCCGCATAAGGCCAAGTATCATGTTGGGAATATTCGATGACTGCTATGCCCTCCTCCTTTAAGGGAAATTCCGGGAAGCCCCCTAATTTAGAGAGGGAACCATAGGGGGGATCGGCGAGGATCAAATCAAACCTATAGCCTTTCCTTTTTATCCGCCCTATGGCCCGCTGAACATCGCTTTGCCATACCTCAGCCTCCAGACCAAGCCTACCAAGGTTTCCCCTGATGAGATCCACCACCTCCCCCTCCCTCTCCACAAAGAGAGCCCGGCTGGCCCCTCTACTTAAAGCCTCTATCCCCAAGGAGCCAATACCGGCATAAAGGTCTAAAACATCTGCTCCCCAAACCCTCTCCCCCACCACGGAGAAGATCCATTCCCTCACCCTGCCCAGGCTGGGTCGCACCCTCCTCCCTGGTAAGGATTTAAGCCTTGCGCCCTTTAGCCTTCCCCCTATTACCTTTACCCCACGCTACTCTTCCCAGTCCACATGGCCATTTTTTATGGAGCCATGGTGTGGGCACTCGATCTTAAAACCAGTGGAGTCGGCAGTAATCTTGTATTCTGCGCCATCAAGAGGACAGGTATGGGCAATGGTCTTGGGCATAAGGGGCACGAGCAGAGAGAGACTATCCGTATAGGTCCCTTTTTCGTTGAAATATTGGAACTCGGCCTTGGAGAGCTGTTTCATCTGAGAGCGACAAAGTTCCTCTATCTTTTCTTTTTCCTTCTCCTTTAGTTGCGGGACGACCAAAACGGCGATTATCCCGGCCATAAGGATGATGATCAGAGCTACCAGAAGGGTTACTCCCTTCTCCTCCTTCAGATGCATCTTCCCCCCTTTTTTTTGCGTTTATCTGCGTCCAAAATGGAATTTCCCCATATTGTTAAATTCAAGCATACAAATTATATCCCCCCTTGTCAAGGGGAAAATGGTTTCCCCACGGTAATCAGCTCCTTTGTCCTTTGAAAGCTCTTCTCCCCAACTCCACTTACCTTCTCGATTTCCTCGATCTTTTTGAATCTCCCATTTTTAGTCCGATAATCAATGATCCTTCGAGCCAGGGCAGGGCCAATCCCAGGGAGGGATTCCAATTCCTCGAGGCCGGCGGTGTTTATGTTCACCTTTCTCCGAATTGGATTAGGGAAGGGCTTACGGTTTCCCTTTAGTGGTTCATCTACCTCAGATTTCTGACTTTGGGGAGGAATAAGCTCTGGGGCAAATCCTGAGTTCCTTCTTTTCAGGAGGGCAATAGCGGAGCCCACAATTAGGGCAAAGAGAAGGAATAGGATAACAGCCCTCTCCTGGTGGGTGAAGCCGAACATAGCTAAAACTTCATCTCCATCCAGAAACCGACCTCTCTTGCCTTTCGCTTTGTCCCCCTTTTCAGATCATCGTTATCGGAGATGTTGATATTCATCCCCCCGGTTATCTGGCGGGAGAAGGTGTAACTCCCATGGGTCCCCACCGACCAGGCCTTGGTATTTGCCGTTATATCGCTCCTCCCATCCTGAGCGATGTTTATACTCTTGCTGGATTTCACGCTTATGTCCACAGAGAGGTTTAAACTGGACTCAAACCTTATCTTCTTCCGCAAAATAGGGAGCTTCACCCCATGGGGAGCGCGAAATGACTTACTGAAGGAGGCCTTGTAGGATCGATCCTCTGTGCGGGTGGTGTTAGCCGCCCCCTGGTAGGCCTTCTTCTCGTTGATACTTCTTGACCCTTCAAATGTGGAGGAAACCCCATTTTTCCAGGTTAGCCTGAGGGAGAAGAGGGGGGAGTAGCTAACGGAGGTGTTCTTGCTAAATAATGTATCCAGGCCTTCTGGGCCACTGAGGTCAACTTTACGAGAGTAACCGGCGGAGAGATCCGCGCTGGAGGCAAACTGGTGCAAAAGGGGAAATTTCTCCACCGAATTCCAGCGCAGGGTAAGATTTGGGAAGGTCTCGCTACGGCTTTCGGTAGGGGAACTGGGATCACGGTTTACCCGGTTTCCCCTTTTATAAGATATGTTCACCTTTACGGGCCTGAGGGGGGAGAAGCCACTTCCCAGGTCCCAACTTTGAGACTCAGTCTCCGAATCCCGGGTAAAACCTACACTGCTGGTGTTTATTCTCACCCCAGGATCCTGGGTTATGCCCATCCGATAGGCAAAGGAGGGCCGCCCTAACAAGCCGTGGCGGAGGAGGTTTCTCCCCTGGCTATAGGAACCGCTAAGGGGATCAATGCTTGACCAAAGCTCCTTGAACTGCAAAAGGATCCATCTGGGTGACCCCTTCCTCAACCTCTTTATATTCTCCGGGGGCTTGATGAAGTTAAAGAGCCCGTTTATCCTCAAGCCCAGGCTGGCCGATCCGGAGAGGTCTAAGTTGGCCGTCCTCTCATCCTGTCCGTAGCTTTGGCGGTTAAAGCCTTCCCTGTAGTTGGCCCCATAGCTGTATCTCTGGGTAAGGAACTTCAAAAAGGTGGGGGAAAAGATAATCGAGCCATTCTCCGTCCAACCAGTCTCCCTCCCTAAGGAGAACCTCTTGGGGTTATAGGAGAGGTTTATCTCCTCATCCCTCCTTATGTCTCGATCGTTGGTCAACTTGTAATTGGCCTGGAGACTTTGAAAAGGGGAGAAGCCTGTCGAGGCGGTTCCGGTGAAGTTGCGGACATAGGTATCAGTTCTTGTGCCGGAGTTATCCACCTTCAAACCCTTTGTGCGGCTCACTGTGGCGCCAAAGTTTAAGCTGGTAGGGAGGTAGAAGAACTTTGCCCCAGAGATGAATCCGGGAACAAGTTTTGACTTGGCCCAGCCGAAAGGTGAGACTGACTTCTTACCTGGAGAAAGACCATATTTCCAGTTTAGATTGTAACTGCTGTTCCAGCTCGTGGGGGTCGTGGGACTGGTGCCTTTGTTATCGCCAAAGCCAAAATGGGTGGACATTCGGTTGAGAAAGAGGTTAAAGAGCGGATTATTTCCCTTTCTGTTGATGCCAAAGGAGGCACTTGCTGAACGAGAGGTGGACTCCGTCCTCTCATCCCTTCTCAGTTCCTTGGGGAGCATAATATCAGTGCCTGGTTTGAGCTCCGGGAGGCTGAGGTTTCTACTCCAAGAACCGTTCAGGGGGAGGTTTATCCCCCAGCCTTTAGGAAAGAACTTGTGCAAGGCGAAGTTGGATATGCTGAGGCTTTGAGAAGTTTTGGAATAGCCAGGTCTTGATCCCCCTAAACCGTGGAATTTGGATCCTTTGTTCACATAGCTGGCCCTGAGGCTAAAGAGGTCGGCAAACTGAGCGGAGAGGGATACCTTCTTGGCCCACCCTGGTTCCCTTTTCACCTGGGTAACCCGCAGCTCATCAATCCAAACCTCTCCACTCATCGGCCAAAGGCTATCCACATTCGTTACCCCCACTTCAAACCACTTTATTGCGGTGAGGGTGGGACTTCCCCTTATTCGATATGGGCCATCCGTGGTATCCTTCTGTCCGCTTACCAACATATAATTTTTGAGGGCGGTTATCTGATCAAAGTCGATGACCACCTCATTTTCTGGGTCCCACCTGGGATGGAGGATAGTGTGATATTCGTAGAAGTTTAAGGAGTCCGATCCCAAGCGGAAAAGAAAGAAGGGATGAGGAAGGGAATCCGGGCCATGGACGAACATCTTCAGAGTGTGGTAGTTGGTATAGTTTTCCCCGTTAGAGGAAAGCAGGTGTCTATACCCCCTGCCGGTATGCCCTGGCTGAATGTTCTCATATTTGAGAACCAAGGACTGCTCCCTGGCCCGAATGTGCGTCTGCCTGTCTAATTTCCCCCTTACTCCGGGAGGTGGAATATAGGTTTTCGGATTCTCCTCTGTATTTATCGTGGCAATGTCAAACTTCTCTGGGGAAAGGCTATCCTTGGGGGTGATACCCAGTTCTCGCCACTTGTTTCCCACAAGCTGGATGGTGGCTATCCTCAAGGTTGCCTCTGAAGTTGCTCCGGTTAACCACATTCGCACATAGTCAATATATTGCCAATCCGGGTTCCCCACCTTCTTGTGGTTAAGACTGTCCTGGAGGGGAATCCGATATAGCCTCCAATTATGATCGTTCCTCGAATCAGGAACTTCATAGGGAGATGAAGGGTCACTCAAGTCGATATCATATTCAAAATAACTGTTCTTCCGATCCAGGCTCAAGTTCCCATTTAGGTCCTCTGTATCGGGTCTCCTCCCCCCATCTGGATCATCCCTGTTCCCCTCGGTGCCATTGATGTGATCATAGTCATTTTTGTCATCGTAATTCCAATTATCACCATTAGGATCCCCAGAGCCACAAGGGGTATCACAACAACCACCGTTTCCATCCTCATATTTATCTGGGCAGCCATCCACTCCAACGTCTTCACCCTCATCCAGGATGCCATCCTGGCTTTTATCCTCTGTGTCCAGTTTCTCGTTGCCATTGATATCCTCGCTTATCTGACCCAAGTCAATTACCAACTTACCCTTATCCCCTTGAGCCCAGATCTCCAGATACTTGGTTTCGGTCTGATCCCGATAGCTTATGGGTAGTGCCCTCATCACACCACCCCAGAAGGAGGAATCTCCATCTAAAGGGGTAAAATCCAAGGCGAGAATGTTTATCTGATTTTCCCTACTGGTGGTCTCCTTATTCGGCCAGATGTATTTTACCGGATACCTGTCCCAGGGGTTATACCAAAGGAGCTTTCCTCGTAAGGAGTCTAATGAGCCCACCGGAGAGCTGGACTTCGTCCAAACAGTGCGAATAATCCCTAAGTCAAGGTACTCCCTGCTCCCCTCAAAATCATCTATGAGAGCCTCATTTTTGGTGTTGGGATTGGGGATGATCTGAGCCACCTCTCCGGATAAACTCAAGGACGATTTAGCATCTGTCTGGATAAAAGGCAAAGCATCAACCATCTCCGTCATCAGGGGGGGATTCAAGTTTAAGGAGGCATTTATATCCCAGATAAAATCCCGCACCGGCTCCTGTCCTACCCTCGGTCTCTCCTCCGGGGTGCTCTCGCTTCGGTAAAGGGCCAGTGCTCCAATTTTGAAGTGGTCGCTCCTTTTATAGTCCGCCTTCAGGCCTAAGAGACTCTTCTTCTCTATCTGCATAAAGGGGGCATATTCGTAGTGCACCTCTAAATTGGCATTTGGGTCTAATGCCTCTCTGGTCAGGAAAGTTATCTGGCCGATCTCATAGGTAATATTGTAATCCTTCCCCTTCTGTAATTTCCTCCCATTTAAAGTTACCACCTCACTCCCCGGGATGATGTTTGCCCGGAGGGAATATTCGGCTTTCCTCTGGGCATATTTTACCTTGATGTAATATTTGAACATAACTTCGCTGAGTCTGTTGTGGGGAGTGGTGTAAATCTGAGGGAGGCTATCTCTGAGATTAGGGGCATAGTGAGTAAGAGAATCGCGGCAACCGAACCAAAAGGGAAAGGAATCAGGGAAGGCCAGATGTCCCCTACCCAGGTCTAAGATGCGGTTGGAAATGTCTATCTTCCCATCGGGAACAGAGTTCCCATCCTGGTCCATCCGGTCTAAACCAAAGAGCTCTAAGTAAGGGATGGAATCCTGAGTAGTCGGATCTATCCCGCTGGATAGTTTCTTGTATATCTGCACCTCAAACCCGTCTGGGTTGATGTTCGTCGCCCTCAGGCTGTAAACATTCTTCCACTCATAAGCCCAGGTAGAATCATTATGGTTTGGACTTTCCGGTTTAATTAGCTTAAGGACTAAAGTATCATCCAGGTTAGGGCTTACTTTCCCTATTGTATCGCCCTTTGTAGTAGCATACCAAACACCAAAGATAAAATTCTCCCCTAATGCATGCTCGAACATAATCCATCCGTTCTGTTTGTCTACGAAGTACTCACCTTGGGAGGGATCAATAAACTCAAAGTTACCGAATTCAAATGCCGTTGAGGTGTCCGGATCAAAGTATGCTTTCCCTGGACGCTTTTTCTTTATGTCTGACAAACCGGATCTATCGTCTATGTAGATTTTATAGTCTTGGATGGTATCTCCCCTGGTCAAGCCCAACCAGTAGTAAGTGTACGACAGATAGTCCTTGTCATATATTGTTGTTCCACCCTCCGCCCCTTTGGCGGTGAAGTTGGCCTGATCTGCTGAGCTTTTGTCCTGGCTGGTGATGAGAGTGAGGTTTAAATGGCCTATCTTGGCCTGGGCCTTGATGCCAAAAAGGCCATGTGCCCGCCCCGTGTAGCTGCCAACAAAGCCAGCTCCACCCAGAGAGAGAGATGTGTTACCCGCCTCAACATTCTGGATTATCTCATCCTCATCCCCTTGATAGCTGAGGTGGATGCGGTTCTCCAAGTCCGTTTGCCTCTCACTATCCTGGTCTATGGAGACCTTGATCTTTGAGCCAATGGTTCCGGTGATGGTGAACCTGGATTTCTGATCCATTTTCAGGGCAGGGAATTTGGAGGGATGGTGAGTGGCAGTGGCCGCTTCCCCCTCGGTCCACTCGCTCCTCCCGGAGAAGCTTATCCTCCTGGTACCATTTACCCTTAAAGCAGGTCCCCCCTGACCGATGATGCTGGTGATGAACTTGGGCATCTTCAGAGGAAGTTCATACTGCAAAAAGCCTCCCGTCTTCTCCTTCTCCTCTTTGGTAAGCTCTAACCTTTCACTCTCCCTCCAGTTCTTCCAAAGGTTATACTCCTGAACTAAGGAGAGGTAAAGGGGGAGATCCATAAGCAGGGGATGGCTGAATTGATGGTTGGCAAGGGTTTCCTCCAGGTATATGTCCCCCTTTTGGAGTTCCACCATAAAACTTCTCCTTAAGGGGAGGGATTTATAGTTGAGAAGAGCAGGGGATTGGTGGGCTATGGATAGACCTGGGAAGGGTTGAGCCTGGTAATACCTCACAGCCGGCCAATAAGGATAGGACAGGCTCAGTTTCAACCCCACCTCGGCTAAGGCAAGGGAGGGGAATAAAAGAAAAACCGCCCAGATTAAATACAAGAACCCTCTTTTGGCGGCACTATATATTCTAAATCTTTCGGCATTCAATGCCTTAGTTGCTCCCTTGACTTGGTTTACGGGGGACAATCTCACTCTATATGCTATTTTTTTATCCCCACCAAAACCTTAGCTAAACTGCATAGGCAATCTCCTTTCATTTATAACCACGGAACCTCACGGAATTAAACAAATATCTTCTATCAACTAAAGCGGACATTGGGCCTAATTCTCAATTTTTAATTCTTAATTGCTCCTTAGCCCTGACAACTGTTAACTGTTTTTAAATATAAACATCTTCTCCACCAAAATCAAGGGAAAAATTTAGTTCCACTGACATTTTTTGTTGACTGAGGGCAAACCAGATCTATTTTAGGCACTCCTGCAATAACCCTATTGTACACACAGTGCCAGGTATGAGCCAATGACGAAATCCTAATGGCGAGTGAGTCAGGGCAAATTTTTTTTCCTTTTACCTTGACAATGGTGTTTCCATTTATATTATGTGAAAAGAGTAACAAGAAGGTGGAATCAACGGTTATTGGAAGTAATTGATTTAAATTCAAAAAAAGAGGAGGAGAGAATGGGTAAATTAAAGGAAAAACTGCGAGAGATCATCCCCAAAGAGAGGGAGAGGGTGAAGAATGTAATCGTCCAGAAGGGCACAAAGGTAATCTCCCAGGTGACGGTGAAACAGGCATACGGGGGGATGAGAGGGGTGAAGTGTCTGGTCTGTGACACCTCTTCCCTCGATCCAATGGAGGGAATAAGCTTCCGGGGTTATACCATTCCCCAACTGATGGAGAAGCTCCCTAAACCTCCGGGGAACGATTCGCCACTCCCCGAGGCCCATTGGTGGCTGTTGCTCACCGGGGAGATACCTACCGCAACCCAGGTGGAAAACCTGCAAGTGGAGATCAAGGAGAGGATGATGGTCCCCCAGTATGTTTGGGATATTCTAAATGCGATGCCTGAGGATATCCATCCAATGACCATGTTCTCCGCTGCCGTCCTCTCCTTACAGACGGAGTCCCTTTTTGCCAAAAGCTACAATGAGGGGATGAAAAAGGAAGACTATTGGGAACCTATGTATGAGGACAGCCTGAACCTCCTGGCCAAACTCCCCCAGATTGGGGCCCGCATCTACCGGTTGAAATACAAGGGACATTCCTACATCGAGCCCGATACTGACCTGGATTGGGGGGGCAACTTCGCCCATATGATGGGGGTGGAGAAGCCGGAATACAAGGATTTGATGAGGCTCTACTTCTTCCTCCATTCAGACCATGAGAGCGGTAATGTTAGCGCCCATACCGGCCACTTAGTGGCCTCTGCCCTCTCAGATGCCTATTATTCCCTCTCTGCTGCCCTGGATGGTTTAGCTGGCCCACTCCATGGCCTGGCCAACCAGATGTGTCTACAGTGGATAATGGAGATGATGGAGAAGTTGGGTGGTACCCCCAGCAAGGATCAGGTTGAGAAATATGCCTGGGATACATTAAACAGTGGACAGGTAATCCCTGGTTATGGCCATGCCGTCCTGCGGAGGACTGACCCCAGGTTTGTCGCTCAGCATGAATTTGCCCTAAAACACTGCCCAGATGACCCCATTGTGCAGGCGGTAACCAGGGTATATGAGGTTGTCCCAGCGATCCTGCAGAAACAGGGAAAAGCGAAGAACCCCTGGCCAAATGTTGATGCCCACTCCGGTTGTCTCCAATATCACTATGGGATAAGGGAGTTCGACTTCTATACGGTCCTGTTCGGCATAGGCCGGGCATTGGGGATTACCTCAGAACTGATCTGGGACAGGGCGCTGCTGCTTCCCATTGAGAGGCCAAAGTCGGTGACTACAAAGTGGATTGAGGAAGAGGCTTAAAAGCCACTGAGGAGGCAAGATATGGGACTTACCATAGCCGAAAAGATCATTTCCGCGCATACCGGAGCGAGGGTGCAGGCCGATGAGCTTGTGGTGGCCGAGGTAGATGGTTCCTTGGTGCAGGATGGGACTGGTCCTCTTTCCATCAGCGAATTGGAGGAGGCGGGATTGGTGCAGGTCAAGATACCGGAGAGGACCGTGCTCTTTATCGACCACGCCGCCCCTTCTCCTCGCAAGGAGCTTTCCAATAGTCACCGCAAGCTAAGGGAGTTCGCCCAAAAGACCGGGGCCATCCTCTCCGAGGTGGGTGAAGGGGTCTGTCACCAGAGGATGATAGAGGATTGGGCCAGGCCGGGGGACCTCATCGTGGGGGCGGATTCCCATACCTGCACCTATGGGGCATTGGGGGCCTTCTCTACCGGAATGGGTTCCACCGATGTGGCCTATGCAATGGCCTTGGGCAAGGTCTGGTTAAGGGTGCCCAGAAGTTTCCGCATTGAGCTCCAGGGAAAATTTCAGCCTGGCGTCTATGCCAAGGATTTCATTCTTAGCTTTATCGGCCAGATCGGAGCAGATGGGGCAACCTACAAGGCATTAGAGTTTTCCGGGGAGATGGCTAATTTAAGGATGGATGAGAGGTTTACCATCTCCAATATGACCGTGGAGGCCGGGGCAAAGGCCGGGCTCTTCCCCACCGATGAACTTACCAGGAAATACCTGAGGGAACAGGGAAGGGAGGGGGACTTTAAGGAAGTGAAACCTGACCCTGATGCTCAGTATGAAAAGGAGTTAGAATTTGACCTCTCCCAGATTGAACCCACGGTCTCCTTTCCCCATACCGTGGACAACACCAAGTCCGTAAAGGAGGCCAAAGGAATAAAGATAGATCAGGCCTACATAGGAACCTGCACCAATGGGAGGATTGAGGATCTGAGAATTGCTGCAGATATACTCAAAGGAAGAAAGGTAGCTCAGAGGGTCAGGCTCTTGGTCATCCCTGCCTCCCGCAAAACCTACCTCCAGGCACTTCAGGAAGGACTGATCACCACATTTGTGGAGGCTAAAGGTTCTGTCTTGGCCCCAGGATGTGGCCCCTGTGTAGGGGTACACGAGGGAGCCTTAGGCGATGGGGAAGTCTGCCTCTCCACCCAAAACCGCAACTTCAAGGGCAGGATGGGCAACCCTGAGGGGTTTATCTACTTAGGCTCACCAGCCACCGTGGCCGCCTCAGCAATTAGGGGGGAAATCACCGATCCCCGGGAGTTTCTCCTTTGAACTAATCTACCCCATAAGGACAGGGTTTTTAGACCTATCGGAAAGGAATGACGGACAGACCTCCCGACCACCTCCGGCGGCCGGGACAAGTTTCGGTCTGTCCCTACACCTAAGGGAATCTTGGGGGTTCCCGATGAGCCGTCAGATGTCTTCACCTACCAGCAGGAGAAGAGGGTGGCAGAACCCCGTTCTGCCACCTCGTTAGCAGGTCTCTTCAAACAAAGGAGGAAACTTGATCTTAAAGGGAAAGGCGATAAAATTTGGAGATGACATCTCCACCGATCATATTGCCCCGGGCAGGTATTTCCATTTGCGCAACAACCTGCCGGAGTTGGCCAAACACACCCTGGAGGATGCAGACCCCCATTTTGTCCAGAAGGTCAGGCCAGGGGACTTTGTGGTAGGCGGAAGGAACTTTGGCCTGGGCTCATCACGGGAGCATGCCCCGCGGGTGATCAAGATCTCTGGAGTCAGCGCTGTCCTGGCCAAAAGCTTTGCCCGCATATTCTATCGCAACGCCATAAATGTTGGCCTGCCAATCATCGAGTGCGACACGGACAGGATCGATGATGGGGACCAATTAGAGATCTACTTAGAGGAGGGGCAGATTAAGAACCTCACCAAGGGAGAGGAGCTAACCTTTGCCCCCATCCCTGGGTTTATGCTCAGGATCTTGCAGGAGGGGGGCCTTTCCGCCCATATCAGGAAACACAAGGAGATAAGGATAGAACCATGAAGAGTGAAGAGAAGATTAAGGTAAGGGGAGAAAAACTTGTTGTCCCCGACAACCCCATAATCCCCTTCATTGAAGGGGACGGGACAGGGCCGGACATTATGAGGGCATCATTGACGGTGTGGAATGCCGCAGTGGAGAAGGCCTATAGGGGGAAAAGGGAGATAAGTTGGAAGGAAATCCTGGCCGGGGAGAAGGCCACTGCCCAATTAGGCACCCCCCTCCCCCAGGAGACCATCGATGCCATCCAGGAGTATGTGGTGGCCATCAAAGGCCCTTTGACCACCCCCGTGGCTGGAGGGTATAGGAGCTTGAATGTCTCTATGCGTAAGACCATGGACCTCTATGCTTGCATAAGACCAGTGAGGTATTTTCAGGGGGTCCCCTCGCCCGTTAGGCACCCCGAGAAGCTGGACATCGTTATCTATAGGGAAAACACCGAGGATGTCTATGCTGGGATAGAATACAAGGAGGGGAGTGAGGAGGCGGCAAAACTGAGGGACTTCTTGCAGGACCAACTGGGTGCCAAGATCAGAGAGGACTCGGGGATAGGCATCAAACCCATATCCAAGTTCGCTACCCAGAGGCTGGTGCGCAAGGCGATAAAGTATGCTCTGGAGAGCGGGAGAAAGAACGTAACCTTGGTGCACAAGGGGAACATAATGAAATACACCGAAGGGGCCTTTAAGGATTGGGGATATGAGCTGGCCCTCCAGGAGTTCCGGGACAAGGTGATTACCGAGGATGAACTCTGGGATCAGGTGAAAGGGCCCGATGGGGTAACCCCAATGACCAAACCCGGGACCTTTGCCCATCTGCGCGGAGGCAAAGAGGCGGGCAACCCTGGCACAAGGATTATCATCAAGGACAGGATAGCAGATCAGATGTTCCAACAGGTGCTCACCAGGCCCAACGAATACGACATCGTTGCCCTCCCCAACCTCAACGGTGATTACCTCTCCGACGCCTGCGCCGCCCAAATTGGCGGGCTGGGCATCGCCCCGGGGGCAAACATCGGTGACTGGGTGGCCCTCTTTGAGCCCACCCATGGCTCCGCTCCCAAATATAGAGGAATGGACAAGGTGAACCCATCTTCCCTAATCCTTTCTGGAGTGATGATGTTCAGATACTTAGCATGGGAGGAGGCGGCCGTCCTCATAGAGAAGGCTCTGGAGAGAACAATTATGGACAAAAAGGTCACTTATGATCTGGCCAGGCAGATGGAGGGGGTCAACCCCATTAAGACATCGGAATTTGGTCAGGAGATTGTCAAGAGGATGGAGGGTTAATGATTGTCCTCTCCCTTAATTGTGGGAGCTCATCCGTCAAATACACGCTTTATGATTGGGACAAAAAATCCATCCTCAGCACGGGAGTGGTGGAGCGGGTAACCATCGGGGATTCCCTCTGTACTCACGAGGTTCCCGGAAGGGAGAAGGTAAAGATCAAACACGATTGTCCCAATCACCGAGAGGCCATAAAGTTAGTGCTGGATACACTGCAGCACCCAGACTATGGGATAATTGACGACCTCTCCACCATCTCCGCCGTGGGTCACCGGGTTGTCCATGGGGGGGAAAAATTTGCCAAGTCTGTGCTGATCACCAACGAAGTCCTCGCTGCCTTTAAGCAGCTTTATGACTTAGCCCCTTTACACAACCCCCCAAATGTCCTGGGCATTGAGGCCGCCCAGGAGCTGATGCCGCACATTCCTCACATAGCGATTATGGATACCGCTTGGCATCAAACTATGCCCTCCTTTGCCTATATCTATGCCCTCCCCTATGAGTGGTACGAAAAGTATGGGGTGAGGAGATATGGATTCCACGGGACATCCCTCCTTTATGTAGCCAAAAGGGCAGCTGTCCTCTTAGAGAAGGATCCTTTTGATTGCAACTTAGTTAGCTGCCACATCGGTAATGGTGTATCGCTCAACGCAGTAAAGGAAGGGGTCTCCTGGGACACATCGATGGGGTTTACCCCCTTGGAGGGCATGGTGATGGGAACGCGGGCCGGTGACCATGATGCAGCCATTGATCTTTACATTATGCAAAAGGAGGCCCGCACTCCCAAGGAGATGAATACCATCCTCAACAAAAGATCGGGGATTTTAGGGATTACCAGGAAATATACCGACCAAAGGGATGTGGTGGAAGCAGCCAGGCAAGGGGAAGAAAGGGCAGAGCTGGCCATAGAGGTAGAGAGCTATCGGATAAAAAAATATATTGGGGCTTACATCTATGTCCTCGGAGGGATCGACGCCATAGTCTTCACTGCGGGGGTAGGGGAGTTATCAGCTACCATCAGGGCCAAATCCCTTGACGGCCTGCAACCCTTAGGGATTAAATACGATGAGGGGAAAAATCGTTTGGCCCGCACGCGCAACGCAGAATCCGAAATCACCGGGGAAGGATCAAAGGTGAGGATATTTGTCATCCCCACCGATGAGGAGAGGGTGTTCGTAGAGGATGTGGTAGCTTTGGTTGAGGGCAGGTATGACCTCCATACGAACTTCACCTACAGGTTCCAGAGACCAGATTGCACCAACTCCTTGAGAAACATAGAATTTGCCAAAGAATGCCAGGAAAACCCTCGGCTCTTAGATGTTATGGCTCCCGTGGCCAAGAGGGCTTTTCTAAAAGAGGCGGAAAAAGACGCGGAACTGAGGGAACTTGTAGCCAAGATACCCCAAGGCCAAAATGGGGCTGTGGGGTAGCCTCAAATGGACAATATTCAACTTCAAACATAGGGTCTCTGCGATTGGAAAAAGGGGTTGAACCGCAAAACCTGCAGAGCTATCTGCAGTAAGGTATGGCTGTGCAAAACATAAATAGTACGATGCCATTGTTAAAAAACGGAAAGGAGGATTGATGAACGGATACAAGAGAAACCGTCCGGGGGAAAACTTAAGGCCGTATGATGTGCACTACATCGAGAACCCCTCTCAGGAGGAGCTGCGCGAGATAGCCCTAAAGCATACCCCAGCAATTTACAAAACCGCCTATGACAATCTGAACAAGATCTGCCGCAACAAGGCCAGGATGGCCAAATACACCTATGTGATTGCACCAGAAAGCGATAGCTCCCTGTACTCCCACAATGTCATTGACGCCCAGGGGGCAAAGAGGCTCCTCGATCTGCAAAAGGAGTTCATCGAGAAAAGCGGCGAGATTATTATGATTGACGGTTACTACGGGCTGGAGCCCGGATATGCTGTCCCCCTCCAGTTGCTCTACACCAGGGAGATTGCCAATGTGGCGGGAATGCAGCAGGTGCTTACCTTCCCCCGCTCTATGGTGGAGACAAAAGATGAGCTGAAACAACCATTTCAGCCTCTCTTTAGGTTGGTAATGACCCCTGGGCTGGTGGCCTCAGATATGCCTGGAGAACAGGCCATCATCGTGGACCTGGAGAACTGGACGACCCATGTGATCAGGGCCGATTACTTTGGAGAAAGCAAGAAGGCCATCCTCAGAATGCTTAATGAGTATGTCTATCAAAAGGGAGGGCTTGTCCTCCATGCTGGGGCGAAGGTGGTGACCATTGGAGAGAGAAGGGTAACAATGGGGATAATGGGCCTCTCCGGAACTGGCAAGACCACCACCACATTCTCCAAGCAGGGGGAACTCACCCAGCCAGCCCAAGATGATATGATCTGTGTCTGGCCAAATGGTAAGGTGACGGTCACCGAAAATGGCTGTTTTGCCAAGACTTACGGCCTCACCGCGGAATCGGAGCCCACCATCTATGCCGGGACCATAGACCCTTCTGCCTGGGTGGAAAATGTCTATGCCAACCCTGATGGCACCTTTGACTTCTTCAAGGAGCGGCTCACCCCGGAGGAGGTAAAAAGGCTAAGGGAGATACTCATCGAGACCGGGGCACCTGCCGAAAACGTCGATGCTTACATAAGAGGGAAAGTAGACATCGACGAAGTGGTAGACGAGTATAACATCCCCCAGGATGGATGGGACTTCTGTGTCTGGACCCAAAACGGAAGATCCATAATGCCAATGAGAATCATCAAAAACGCTGCCGATCTGGGGAACATTCCCCCAATGGAGTATATGGGTATTCTCAACCGGGATGAGGGTAAGGACGCGGCCACCCCAGGCATTATCAGGTTTACCTCCCCTGAACAAGCAGCAGGCTACTTTATGCTTGGAGAAACCTCTAAAACCTCTGCCGCCGGAAAGGAGAGAGGAAAGACAAGATCCCCCTTTACTCAACCCTTCTTCCCCCGCTCCTATGGGTTGCAGGCGGAGAGGTTCTCCGAACTGGTCAAAGTTCTTCCCGACCTCGAGGTATGGCTGATGAACACCGGTTATGTGGGCGGCGATGCCAAGGATGAGAAGAAGGGTGAGGCCTTAAAGGTAAAGATACGGCACTCCTCTGCTATGTTGGAGGCGATGCTCTCCGAGAGGATTAGTTGGAAGAGGGACCCTGACTTCGGCTACGAAATCCCGGACACAGATGCCCCGGAGAACAGGGAGCTTATGGATAAGGTACCCAAGGAGATACTTAACCCTAAACTCTTCTATGAACAGAAGGGCCGCCTTACCGAGTACGCCCAATGGGTAAAGAAAATGAAAGATGAAAGGAAGAGGTTCCTCGAGAAGTATCAGGTAAACCCTCAGATCATCAAGGAGGTAGTAGGTCAATAGTAGAAGCCTGGGTGATGTCTCTGCCCATTTCTCCTCTCCAATAGAGGAGATGAGCTTTAGGGGTGGGAAAATAAATTTCCCCGCCCCTTTTTTTCTTCCCAAACCGAACAAGGACCATGGATTACAATGAAAAGGCCAGAGACGAAAATTGGAAAGTGAGAAGATGGAAAAGGCAAAAACCGAAGACTTTGTTGAGGTGGCAGAATCCTGATTCTGCCACCAGTGCCGTCAGATGAGGGCATCTGACGGCTCAGGGTGAGTTTTCCTCTACCCGGTTTTAGCCCAAATGTTCTCCCACTCCGTAGGGATAGACCTTCAGGTCTGTCCGAAAGCGGGCAGGTCTAAAGATCTGTCCCTACAAGGGGGCCTAAAGGCCCTTAACGCGCACTGAAGTGCGGTAGAACCACACCGAGGTGACAGAACCCTGATTCTGCCACCAACGCCGATAGGGGGTCTAATTATCAAAAAACTGGGCAGAGACCACAGCACGCACGGCAAAGCCACAGCCAAACAAAGCCCCAAATTTCAAGGACAAAAAATAAGGCCCTCTCGATATTCATCAAGAGGGCCTTACCAAGGGAAAGGGGGCTATTTTCATCTCGCCGGGGTAAGCCGCAAAGTTATAGTCCCTAAATTCGTATCCTGCCCAGCAGAGACTTTGACCTCCGTCAGAGTGGTGTCCCCATACTGGCCCGCTGTCGGCTCAATATGAACATCATAATCGCCTGCAAGCAGGCCGATGAGGGAAAAACTCCCATCGGTGGGATTAGCATGGGCAGTTTGAACTGTATCCCCATCAGAAGTGGCTAAAATATAAGGGAACGCCTCTAAGGGGAGAACTGTCCCCAAAATTGTCCCGGAAATAACCAGGGGAACTACTCTGATCACCGGTTTGAGCAGGTAGTCATTACCGGTGAAGACAATTGACCTCTGCGCATCAAAGTCCAGTAGCAGCTCATACAATTCCCCTGCTCTTATCTCAAATTGATGATTGAGCTTTACCCCGGATTGCAGACCGCTGGGGATATGAAGTGGATAGCTCTCTCCATCTATAACCACCTGGCAACTGTCTGTCAAAAGGAGCCTTATCTGGGTATAATGGCCAGGGGCAAGCCCAGATTCCCCTAAAAACGCAGTGACTCCATTGGTCAATTGCATGAGATCATAGGTGGCCAAGCTGTCATTTACTACCTTCCACCCCGTAGTGTCACCTCCGGTGGCGGTATGCACGCTCACTCTGGAAATGGTGAGGTTGACCTGCTCGATAGGGCCAACAGAATCTGTAAGATATAACCTGAGGACTCCATTTTCCTCCGGTGAGGTGGATTTCTTGGCACAACCTGTCCAAAGGATGAGTGGAATAAGTAGAGTCATCAGGTATGCTTTCTTCCTCATCAAACCCCCTTTCGGATAATTTTAGGACTACCTGCAGACCACAGCTCAGCAAAGCCGCAACCAAACAAGGGCCACAGATTCACTGAATCTCTGGAACACGAATGACACAAATAGACGAATTTACACGAATATAAAACCGAGGTGGCAGAACCCCGATTCTGCCACCCTCCCATTGTTTTAAGTTCTTCTACTTGGCTTACCAGTTCCGTCTCGGGACGCGGGTAGCCCGTTCACTGGACTCAACCCCAAAAACCCGCACTAAAGTGCGATAGAAGTCTTCTACTTAAGGCAACCTGAAAAAACTTTGCCCAAAAAACAAGATCTTGCAAGATTGTATTACAGATTCCCATAGCGGTAGGTCTGGGAAATGTAGCAAACTATCGCTTTTTTCTCCTGAAGGTAAACGGAATTGCTAAAACCGCCAATATCACCAGTCCCCAGAGCAGGGGAGATACCCTTGCTCTCTGGGCTTTAACTTGAACCAAATGGGGAGTATCCTGGCTACCTGAGGAGGCGATCATCTGACCCCTTCTGTTTACTGCCTCAATATAATACTCCAGACCCTTGGCGTCAACCATATATTTGGGGATGAAAGCCTCAAACCCTTCCTCTGGGTTTCCTTGCAGGGGTAAGGAGAAGTATGCCCCTCCGTCACTCAGCCGATAGTGCAGGATGATTTCCATCCCCTGCTGGGGATTTTTCACTGTAACCCTTATGGGAAGAGGCCTGCCGCCTAAGGCTACCCTCACCGGTGAATGAAGAAGTAAAGTGGGAGGAACCTCGGGTATCTGACTCCTTTGACTCCGGGTAACAGTAGGAGGAGGTAGATGAAAGATCGGCTTTCCCGATCTGTCTTTGGTTACGGTCAGAGGGGCAAAAACCGAACTCCAAAGAAGAAGGGATAACGCTATGGCCCCAATGATAATACAAATTCTCTTTATCATTTCAACTCCTTTAGCTTAATGTGATATAACTTCCCGCAGGTTCGAAACCTGCGGGAAGTTTACAATTGACTGTGCTGGTAGGGTTCCTGCCCTGACGGGAGAATTCATTTTGTGGATGCTAACATCCACAAAGAGCAAGAATTACACAGACCAAAAAATACTCAACGTTCAGGTCTTCTTCTACCCCCGCTAAAGCGGGGGGTAAGAGGGCTTTAGCCCATTTGGAGTGCTGTGACCGTGCCACAGCATACGTCAACGGGAGTTGACGCACTCCATACAGGGGCTTAAAGGCCCTGAACCCGCACTAAAGTGCGGTAGAAACCTTCTATTCAAGCCTACTTGAAAATCCCTGTCAAAAAAACAAGATCTTGCAAGATTGTAGTACAGAGAACTGACGGTTTTTCATTTTTAATTCTACATTCTCCATCTTACATTCGAAGCTTCGCCCAATTAAATTGGGCAAAGCTTCGTTATGTCTCCTCTTTCCATCCGATTCTTCTCTTTCCCTTCACCTGGGGTAGATGGAGGCCAAAGTCTATCCCTCCACCGGTAAGCCTGGCATCATGGGTGAGGGTTAGGCTGTTGCCAAAGACCACCTGAGCCTCGTTCCTGGCTATTTCTGCCCCCATCACCAGGGCATTATCAGCGTAAAGGCCGGCCAGGGCATGATTGGTATACATACAGGCATATATCTGGCTTACCCGGTCAGCAGCTATATCACCGAAACTGGACACCCCCGGAGGCAGATTGGCAAAGTGGGCATCATCTAAGGGGACATCAAGCTTCAATTGGTTATACTCATATTCACCATCATAATGGCCGTCCCCATCTACATCCTCTCCAGTACCAGGGATAATCGACCAACCTGGGGGGACAGTAGCCGTGCCCCCACTAATGGGCAGATCCCTCCATTCCACTTCTCCGGTAGAGGTATTTCTGCATTGGACCGTCCACTCACCGTCATCCTCCTTCTCGCTGGCTCCATAGGGGTTGGCTGGATCATCCGGCCGGCCAAAGACGCCATCCATCCCTACATCCTCTTTGCCATTATTCCGGGGATCCTGTAACCAACTCATCGCATAAGAAAAATCGCTGTCCGTATAGTCGGCAACAACGATGTTCTCCCTGGTGGCCAGACCAACGATGTCCTTGTCGGCATTGTCCTCCTTCCATGTATCCACCCTTGCTTGATATTCCTCCTGGGTTTCGTTTCCATAATCAAAGACTGGAGGAGAGGAAGGGGGATCTTCAAAGATCAGATCACCGGCAATATAGGTATTCCTCCCCGCATATATGGTTCCTTTTCCACTTATCGTTCCCTTGATGATCACATTGTTGGTGATCACCACCGGCCCCTCAATGAGAATGGGCCCATCGCTCTCCCCAGCTAAGACTATATTACCTGTCTCCCCGACTTCGTCCCCATAGACGCCAGTAAATAGGACCTCACCAGCGTCCAGGACACCATTGTTATTGGCATCAATCCCGATCTTACCTGCAGGATCACCGAATTCCCCTCGAGCCAGCTTCTCATAGTAAGGGTTGAGTTCCTGCACATTCCCGTCGTTGTCCGCATCTCCGGCGTCATTCAGGTTAGGCATAGGGATGAGGGCCGGATCAGCTAAGCTCTTATCCACCCCTCCATAGCTATGCCTGTTAGCATCGTATTGAGCCATCCCATCGTAACCAGCTCCAGATGCCGGGAAGACATACCCTCCAGCATAGACCCCACCGTCATCGAGAACAGCACCATCAAAGATGTTTCGCCGAGGACTACCGTTCACGGTCAGGTGACCGGCTAAAAGATCATAATGGGAGTTTGCCCTGGTATTTCCATTTACCACCGCGTTGCCAGCTCCAAATCCGGACCACCAGCCGAAATGGTTCATAAAGTAGGAGTAGTCAAAAACCCAGGAGGGGCGAATGCCGTATCTCACCTGGAAGGTGATCTTCCTCTCCTCTCCGGTCTGGGTCAACCTGCCGGTTGACTCAATTATCACATCCCTGGCCTCTATGAAGGGGGGAACCATACCAGGATCCTTTACATCCACAACTTTTACCGTGTATTCTCCCCCTCCACCCAAGGATACATCCTGATAGAGGATGCTGTCCTTCTGCGAGTCCAGCCAGCCAAAGAGGTTATTCATCGGTGATAGCTTCTCATCGAAGAACCCGCTCCAGAGGTAACTGCTCATTGCCCTTTCAATGCCTGCCTCAGCAAGATAAAAGGCGGAAACCTCCCTTTTTTGACTACCGGTGATGTCAATCTCTGTCCTAGAGGTCATCACCGCCGCTGTGCCCAAAAGAGCCAACATCACCACAATGGAGAGGACGACGATCAGGGCGACACCCCTCTCCTCACTAAGAAATTCTCCCATCCATCTCATTTTCTGCCTCCAATGATAGTTTTTTGGGATAACAGTTCACAGAGGTCAGGGGTCGGCTGTCAGGTATTCGTCAGTTGTCCATTGTCAGTTGTCACGATTTTTACTGATCCCTGAAAGCTGAGCCCTGTGAACTGTTTATGGATTTTTCCTGATCCCCGAAAACTGACCCCTGTGAACTGATTTTACAGTCCCAGGTTCCTCACCTGGACCCGGGAGCTAAATACCCTCCGCCTGTAATGGTCACTGGGATAGTCTGGATCTTGCCTCTCCGTCCTGGCCGTTACGCGCACCCCTACCGTCCTTATATCCTCTGGATTTGCCGGGGTAGAGGTTGTGCTGCCATCTGCTAGAGTATATACGAACTGTAAATCCTCTATATCCTCGGCATAGACCTGGGGGGTTAGACCATTCACCTGTCTCATCAGCTTGGGATGAGAGGGATCGGTGGTTTGGTCAATGTAGTATTTGTATTCCTCCAACTGGAGAACAAGGCTTCCTTGAGGATAGACCATAGATAGAGGTCCCAGGCCATGGATGAGCTCCTCCCAACCATGACCAGCATTGATGGAAATTTTCGTAATGTACAACCACTCCCCATAGGGATATAGGGTATCACTCTCCGGAACCATTATGTAAACCCAGGTGCTTCCCTGGAAACATTCTACTTCATTGAAGTGAAGGGGTTTGCTGGGGAGGGGCATATTCTTGCCCAGGGTGGCAAAACAGTCCCGGGAGTTAAATCTGATGGCTATCGTATCCGGATTGGCGTCTTCTGCTACAATGGCCCCTATCGCCTGGGGGAGATCAACATACCCTGCCATCCTCATCTTATCTACCAGCTCGTCCATACTCACCCTGGCGTTCTGCTGCATATCGGCAATTTGATCCTGCACTATCCATTGCTTGTGCTGGTTGAGGTAAAAGGAGAAGGCTGCTGTGGTAATGAGCCCCATCATCACCAGGGAGATTAACAATTCGACAAGAGTAAAACCCTTTTGATTACCTATGGCTAATTTCATTTTCATCCCCCTCTCGGCTATTTTGCCCTCAGGGTAATCAATGTCACCAGATGATTATTCCCTCCTACATCCGTCCAGGAGGCCCGAAGGGTAATCTGGCTTATCCCTATGGACGGGGTATCCTTCTGTATCGTCCATTGTCTCTGAACCGTGCCTACGGTATCCTGGCCGGAAGCCATCAGGTCATAATTGCTGTTCCTCAATTGCTCGATTTTGTCCTGGGCTAAAAGGGCGGCATCGGTCATCCCCTCCCCAAAGCTATTTCCCTGAATCGCCGAGATGATCAGCGGAGCCAGGCCAAGCACCCCAATGGACAAGATTATCATTGAGGCCATCACCTCAATTAGGGTAAAACCATTTTTATTGCCAATTTTTTGGGGCATAATTAACCTTCCTTTTTAGCTTTACAATAATTCACCACAGACAACCACAGAATAGCACAGAAAAACAGCAATCAGTTTACAGGGATCGGGAACCAGGAATAGCCAGCATGAACTTTATTCTTAATTCTCAATTCATAATTGCTTTTTCCCGTGTGGTTCCGTGAATTTCCGTAGTAAGCTTTGTAGTTTCGTGGTAAATCTATCTATTCGTGTAGATTCGTTTATTCGTGTCATTCGTGTTCCAGAGATTCCGTGGTGAGTAGTTACATATTTTTTTATCTTATCAACTTCACCCGGCCTGTGCTGGGCAAGACATCTACGGCCAGAGAATCAGAACCCGATTGCGTTGTCAGAGATACATTTCCCCCATTGGAGCTTCCATTTGGCCGGAAGATAACTGCATTATTGGAGAAACCAATACTCTGGTAATTGGTCGTCTTATAGAACCCCCAGGTGAAGACAGTCGAATCCTGACTCGAGCTATAAGCTTCATCTAAATCCAGATCCTTAAATAAAATAAATCTCTGAGGAGAGGATGCATTATCAAAGCATAGACCGTAGAGCTTTCCCTCAGCCACAGCCTTCATCCTGGCCAGCCTCATCGTGGAGGCAATGCCCTTAGTATCGCTCTTCAATCTCATCCCAGGAAGGGTCTGAGCAAACCGAGGAACGGCTATAGAGGCCATTATCCCAATAATGACCACTACGGTCAACAGTTCAATCAGGGTGGCGCCTTTTTCTTTTTTTGTCTTTTTCATAGTAAGTCACCATTGATCACCACGGACTAACACGGAAGGGCACAGAAAAACAGAGATCAGTAATCAGTTTACAGGGAGCGAGGCCCAGGAATAACCAGCATAAACTTCATTTTTAATTCTTAATTGCTTTTCTCCGTGAATTTCCGTGGTGAATTTATCTATTCGTGTAGATTCGCTTATCCGTGTCATTCGTGTTCCAGGGATTCCGTGAAATCTGTGGCCCTTGTTTGGTTGTGGCTTTGCCGCGCTGTGTCTATTAGTGTTCATCCGTGGTTTTATCGGTTCTGTGCAGTTCCGTGAGAGTCCGTGGTAAATGGTTTTGTCTTTGCAAATATCAAAAAAGACCCAGATAAAGGTTTATCAGCTCCTGACCGCAGAAGACGGCCAGAATCCCGCTCAGGGCAATATAGGGGCCAAAAGGTATCTGTCGCCGCTTAGATAGGGTTCCCTTAATAAGCTCCACTGTCGTTCCGATAACCGCCCCTATGAGAAAGGAGAGGAAGAGAATCAAGAGGATCTGTTGCCAACCTAAAAAGACCCCGATCATTGCGGCCAGCTTCACATCTCCTCCCCCCATTGCCGGCTTCTTAAATATAATTTTGCCAAAAATTCCTACCAGAAGCAGGATCCCACCCCCTAAAATGGCCCCCAGGAGGGAATCCTTCAGGCTTAGATGGGGAAGAAACAGGGGAAAAATCAATCCCAGGGCTATTCCTGGCAGGGTGATAAGATTGGGGATTATCCTCTTGTCTAAGTCAATGAACCCAACTGTTATCAAGGAAGAGGTAAAGAGAATGTAAATCAGAGTGTGGGAGCTAATGCTGAAAAACCGGTAAATGGCAACAAAGAGGCAAGCGGTCAAAAGTTCCACCAGTGGATAACGGAAGGAAATCCTTCCGCCACAACTGCGGCATTTGCCTCTCAACAAGAGAAAGCTCAACATGGGTATGTTGTCAAACCACTTTATGGATGCACCACAAAGGGGACAATGGGAACCGGGATATACAATGGATTCCCCCCTGGGAAGCCTCCAGATACATACATTTAGAAAACTTCCGATGATCAGTCCTAAAGGAAAGAAAATTATGTAAATTAAAGAACTAAACAATGCTGCCACCCCCTACATTATTGACTCATCAATTTTCAAATATAATCTGAAAAAATCTCGGTAACCAGGATAAAATTTGTAAGATTTGATATAACTGCCCTTGCCAAACTTCGTTCGAGGCTAATGTTTATCCTTAATATATTCCTTAATCTGGAATAGTCTCAGCCAATACCACTGCTGCTCCATTATCAGAAATCCCCCATACATTCATGACTGCATCGTTGTCAAAGTCAACAACAGCCGTAGCTGTTGCACTATAGGTGGTTGCGGTTATGGCTCCAAGAGCAACTGTATATCTGGCCGGTCCGGCGGGAACAGCAGTAACCAAGGGCTGCTGGGCAAAACCGATATTGGCTAAAGTGGCGCCGAGGTAAGTATCATGTTCGTGGTAATATGCACGCATCAGATTGTGCACCTGCTTGAGCATAACAGGAGCCTCGGATTCTTTAGCTTTTCTCGCAGCTTCAAAATATCGCGGAATGGCAATGGTAGCCAAAACCCCAATTATGACAATTACAACCATCAACTCGATGAGGGTAAACCCCTCTTCTTTCCTATATGTCTTCAAATCAGCTCCTATCATCATCTAACACTAACTTCGGAGAAGGACAGGGGGACGATTTTTCATCGCCCCCCGCCTTTCAGCCGAAGCCACCAGGTAGTGGTTAGTCTGGTATCGTGTTCGTCAAGGTGACGTTAGTTCCATTGTCTGCGATAGTCCAGACGTTCATGACTCCATCCCCGTCAAAATCAACGACAGAGGTTGCTGTTGCCGCATAGGTGGTCGCAAGGGCGCTTGTAATAGCAATTGTATATCTGGCTGGCCCGGCAGGAGCAGCAGTAACCAAGGGCTGCTGGACAAAACCGATACCGGCTAAAGTGGCGCCGACATAGGTGTCACTTTCCTGATAGTAAGAACGCATCAATACGTGAACCTGCTTGAGCATTGTTTTTGCCTCGGACATTTTACTTTTGGTAGTAGCCGCCATAAACCTGGGAATGGCCAGAGCCGCAAGGATGCCAATGATGACCACCACGATCATCAGTTCGATGAGGGTGAAGCCCTTCTGGTTTCTCTGGAATTTGGAAAGCATCTTTTTCACCTCCTTTCATTTAGTTTCTCTTATCATTTTGACTTCCATATCTATTAAGCAAACCCTATGCCAATTGAAATGCTGGTTTTTAACTCTAAGTTAATTAAAGAATTAAGGCCAACCGAAAATTCAAGGATAAGTTATTAAGTCATCTCAAAAGAAGTAAAATCCCTAAGAATTTGCAAAAAGCAATTTCTTGAGATGGTGTTGAAGTGAAAGCCGAGACACAAGCCCAATAGCCTGCCTCTTCCTTGAAATCGCAAAAGATATGCCAAAGGCAGCTAACATTAGTAACCGGTTGATAATGCTTGAATTGGCTATTTTCTCATTTTTAAAAGGAGGTTTTAGGAAGGGTGGATAAGGTAGGCATTTTAAAAAGAAGAGAGAAGTTTGCAATATTAAGGGGTCAAACCTTTAATTACTAATTTAGCGGTCAGACCCCCTTCCGAGCCGTCAGAACCCCTGTTCTGACGGCAAAAAAGCAGGTGGCAGAAGAGGGCTTCTGCCACCTCACTTCTACCGCACTTTAGTGCGGGTTCGGGCCCTTTAGGGCCCTCAAAGGTTACCCCGGCTAAGGTCATCATAAGGGGTCACATCATAAGGGGTCAAACCTCTAATTGCTAATTTAGCGGTCAGATCCCTTTCCCGAGCCGTCAGAACCCCTGTTCTACCAGCAAAAAATTAGGTGGCAGAAGAGGGCTTCTGCCACCTCACCTAAGAGAATGGGCTAAAGCCCTACGACCCCGGCTAAAGCCGGGTAGAAGAAGAACCACCTCGCTCTTTGTGGATGTTATCATCCACAAAGGGAGTCCTTCCGTCAGAGTCATAATCATCATAAGGGGTCAAACCTCTAATTGCTAATTTAGCGGTCAGATCCCTTTCCCGAGCCGTCAGAACCCCTGTTCTACCAGCAAAAAAGAGGGTGGCCGAAGGGGGCTTCTGCCACCTCACCTATGGAATGGGCTAAAGCCCCTCAAAGGTTACCCCGGCTAAAGCCGGGTAGAAGAAAAACCCCCTCGCTCTTTGTGGATGTTATCATCCACAAAGGGAGTCCTTCCGTCAGGTCAGGAGCCCTGACGGCACAGAGAAAACCCTCAGCTAAAGCTGGGTAGAAGAAAAACTGGGTTCTGCCAGCTCTACTGAAAATCCTTGACTTTTTTTCTTTCTTACCCTATCTTTACCAATGAAAAGGAGGTGGTCCTGGTGAAAGAAGAAAAGTTGTCCTTAGCAGAAATGAAGAAGAGATACAAAAATGAATGGCTACTCATCGCTAATTATGAAACCAATGATGCAAAGCAGGTGCAGAGGGGGATAGTTATAGCCCACAGTCCCCAAAGGGAAGTTATCTACAAGAAGATGATGGAGATGAAAGGATCCGATCTGGCAATCGAATATACGGGAGAAATTGCCAAAGACGAAGTCTATATGCTATGATCCTCTGGCATCTGATAAGAAAATTAGGCTATTAACCGGAAGTGGCATTGAATACTGTCCGATTGTAAACATAGCCAAGATAGAGACAATTGGTAAAACCGTTCAAAACATTGATGTTGTTTGTCATACCCTTCCAAGTGAGAGCAAATTGGATGGTTTACTGGGATTGAATTTCCTCAAGAACTTTGACTTTTCCATAAAATTTTCCAAAGAAATGATTGAAGTTATTTGATTAGTCTGAACCTTCTGATCTGACCATAGCAGAACAGGTGCTTTGCTATTTCAATTATGAAGATTTGGTGGAGGCAATTCACAAATTGCCCCCATTCCTTGCTCTTTGTGGATGTTATCATTCACAAAGGGAGCCCTGCTGTCAGGAGGTAACTTCTGACAGCACTTGGGGAGGTGCCTTCTACCGCACTTTAGTGCAGGGTTAAGGGCCTTCAGGCCCTAAGAGGATGGGCTAAAGCCCCTCAGAGGTTACCCCGACTAAAGTCGGGTAGAAGAACCCTCCTTCGCTCTTTGTGGATGTTATCATCCACAAAGGGGGGGACCTTCCGTCAGGGCAGGAGCCCTGACGGCACAGAAGGGATTCTACCGCGCTTTAGCGCGGGCTACTATGGAGTACGTCAACTCCTGTTGACGTATGCTGTGACAGGAGTCACAGCACTCCAAATGGACTACCCGCCCCGACACGGAACGGTTCGGGAAAGTCGGGTAGAAGAAGCACCCCCTCGCTCTTTGTGGATGTTATCATCCACAAAGGAAGTCCTGCTGTCAGGAGGTAACTCCTGACAGCACTTGGAAAGAGGGATCCTGCCGTCAGGGCAGGAGCCCTACCAGCACAGAACATTTAGAATTAAAGTGTGCTGTCAGGAGGTAACTCTTCCGCCAGGAATCCCGTCGGAACAGGGCTGACAGCACTTGGGGCACTTGGAAAGTCAGGAAACCTCTCCCAAGAAGGATAACGGACTGTGATAGGAGTCACAGCACTCCAAATGGGCTAAAGCCCCTCAGAGGTTACCCCGACTAAAGTCGGGTAGAAGAACCCTCCTTCGCTCTTTGTGGATGTTATCATCCACAAAGGAAGTCCTGCTGTCAGGAGGTAACTCCTGACAGCACTTGGAAAGGGGGACCCTCCGTCGGGGCAGGAGCCCTACCTGCACAGAGGGTTTAGAATAATGACCTAAACCTGAGGAACTCCCGTTCCTCCAGCCTAAAAAGCCGGGCGAGAAAAAGATAGACCCCTAACCCAGCCAGAATTCCTGACCCGAAAACCAGAAGCTGAGGGAGAAGATGGGCCATTCCCACCTTCGCCTGGACGATCCTGTAGGCCCCCCAGGAGGCCCCACCGGCCAATAGGGAGGCCAAAAACATCCTTCCAAAGGAAGAGAAAATCCTTTTCCCATCTATATCCCCAATCTTCTTCTGCAGAAGCACAAGCAATCCACCAAGGTTTAACATAGCGGCCAGGGCAGTAGCCAGGGCCAGACCTCCGAGCTTTAAAAACTGCATCAGGATTACGCTCAGGACTATGTTTACCCCCATTGCCAGAGCTCCCACCTTAACCGGCGTCTTGGTATCCTTCAAGGAGTAGAAGGCCTGCACCACTACCTTCACCCCTCCATAGGCAAAAAGACCTATCGAGTAGAAACCCAGAGCATAGGCAGTCAGCGGGGTGGAGAGCGCGGAGCTAAATGCCCCCCTCTGAAAGAGGAGCCTCACTATGGGATAGCGCAAAGCTATGAGGAGAAACGAGGTAGGGAGGATGAAGAAGAAGATCCCCCTTAGGGAGCGGGAAAGGGTTTTGGTTAACTGTTTTATGTCCCCCTTAGCCGCTGAAGCCGACATAGCAGGGAGGGAGGCAGTGGCCAGGGAAACGCCAAAGATTCCCAAGGGAAGAAGCATTAGCCTGTTGCCATATTGGAGGGCTGCTACACTACCCGCTGGGAGGAGGGAGGCCAAAAATGTATCCACTAAGTAGTTGATCTCCGATACCCCAAGTCCAAATATCCCTGGGATCATCAGCTTTCCCACCCTACCAACCATCTCGTCCTTCCAGGGGAGGAGGGAAACAGGCTTAAAACCAACCTTAAAGAGGAGGGGAACCTGGATGAGAAATTGGAAGAGCCCGCCGATGAGTATCCCTATCCCCACCCAGAAAGCCTTTTCCGGCAGGCTATTCCCTAAGAGCCCCCCCAAAACAAGGGCTCCCATAATCCAGAAAATGTTTAAGACCACCGGGGAAAGGGCAGGAACGAAGAAACGGCGGTGGGAATTGAGTATGCCCATAGCCAGGGCGGCCAATCCCACAAAGAAGAGATAGGGAAAGAGAAGCTGGGCTAACCTTACCGTCAGTCCTAACTTAATTGGATTAGATCTCCATCCCCAGACAAAGAGCTTTATATAAAGGGGAGCACCAAAGACCCCCACGAGGACAAGGAGAGCCAATAGCAGGGAGAGATAAAACCCCACCGTAGTGGCCAACCCCCGGCTCCTTTTCTGATTCCCCTGGGATAAGACCTCGGTATAGGTGGGGACAAAGGCAGCACTAAGGGTTCCCTCCCCGAAGAGCCTGCGCAGCAGGTTGGGTATGCGGAAGGCCACCACAAAACAGTCGGCCACCATACCGGTGCCAAAAAGCGAGGCCATCACCATCTCCCGCACCAATCCGAGGATCCGGCTGAGAAGGGTAGCTATCCCTATCCTGAAGGCTGGCCTGATAACATCCTGACCTGAAGAGGAGCCCCTCTCTATATATCCACCTCCCCAAACTCCTTTAGCTTCTCGGTCACTAGCGATCTTATCTCCTCCAATCTGGCCTCTGACTTGGCCTCGAACCTGAGCACCAAAACAGGTTGGGTATTGGAGGCCCGCACCAAGCCCCAGCCATCCCCAAAGAGAATCCTTACCCCATCTACGGTGATCGTCCGGTATTTGGAGGAGAAATATCCCCTGGACTTCTGGGCTATCTCAAACTTCTCCTGATCATTCCTGCATTTGGCCCTTATTTCTGGGGTAGAGAAATAGTGGGGGACGCTTTGCAACATCTGGGAGAGGGAGAGATCGGCTCCATCCATTATCTCCAGCAACCTACAGGTGGCATAGATGGCATCGTCGTAGCCGAAGTAGCGGTCGGCAAAAAACATATGGCCACTCATCTCCCCAGCTAATACGGCACCAGTTTCCCGCAGCTTCTCCTTGAGCAGGGAGTGGCCGGTCTTCCACATTATTGGCTCCCCCCCCATCCTCTCTATCTCCTCCACCAGGGCCTGAGAGCATTTGACCTCGAAGATGATCTTTTCGCCTGGTTTTTTCTTCAGTATCTCCCGGGAAAAGAGGATGAGCAGATAGTCACCCCAGATTATCCTCCCCTTCTCGTCGATCACCCCAATCCTGTCGGCATCTCCATCATAGGCAATCCCCACGTCTGCCCCCTCCCCCTTTACCTCCTTGATCAGGTCCGCCATATATTCCACCACCGTGGGATCTGGATGATGATGGGGAAAGTGGCCATCGGGCTCACAATAAAGCTCGCTCACCTCACATCCCATATCCCGCAGAAGCCCGGGGGCGAAGATCCCCCCGGTTCCATTTCCCGCATCCACGACAACCTTTAACCTCTTTTTAAAGGAAAACTCCGCCCGCAACCTCTCCTGGTAAGGGCCGATGAGATCCTCCTTGGTTAGCTTACCCATACCTGAGGAAAACTGCGCCTTCTCTATAATCTTCCTGACCTCCTGGATCTGTTCCCCGTAGATGGTGGCCTTTCCTACGGCCAGCTTAAACCCATTGAATTCAGGGGGATTGTGGCTCCCGGTAATCATCACTCCTCCATCCACATTGAGGTGATATAAGCTGAAATACTGCACCGGGGTGGGAACTATCCCTATGTCCACCACATCCACCCCTGAGGAGAGCATCCCTCTGCTCAGGGCCTCCTTGAATTTGGGGGTGGAGAGCCTTACATCCCCTCCCAAGGATGCCCTCTTTCCCCCCTTTCCCCTGAGATAAGTGGCAAAACCCCTTCCCAACTCTTCTGCTACCTCCTCGGTCAGATCCTCATTCACTATACCTCTAATATCATACTCTCGAAAAATGTATGGGTTCACCCTCCCTCCTTTCTAATAGTTTACCACGGACTGAAGAAGAAATGGTCAATAATCAATGACCAATTAAGAACTTAGCCGCCTGCGGCGGGGCTTTTTTGACAGGATAACAGGATTTACCGGATTTTTATTCATCCCCGCTATTATTGTAAGAGCTGTCAGCCCCGTTCCGACGGGATTCCTGGCGGAAGAGGTAACTCCTGACAGCTACCTTTTGATCGACATCAGGAGATGTCTCCCACCCACTAACTCGCTTAGATGTAACATTGGTGGACGAGTTTTATTTATCCTGATCATCCTGTTAATCCCGTCTAAAAAAGGAATTTCCTATGCTTTCAGGTTATTACTCCGGCCACATTATAGTTTGCACATTGCTATTTCAAGTGTCATTGCGAGGAGTACTTCGCTTTGCTCAGCACAGGCTCCGCGACGAAGCAATCTCGTAGTCTCAACAGGTATTCGGTGTCTTCAGATTGCTTCGCTGCGCTCGCCCCATTAGATATCGATGAGATCTTAGAGATCTCAGGAGAATCTGACATTGAGAGAGATTATTACCTAACGGGGCTCGCAATGACATGCAATCTACTTTACGCTCCCAGTAGTAGTAGAGGTCAGAGATCAGGAATAGCCAGCATAAGTTTCATTCTTAATTCTTAATTCTCAATTCTTAATTGCTTTTATCCGTGAAATTCCGTGGTGAACCGTCACCCTCCTCTCTAATAGTGGCCTAATAGCCCCCTCTTCCTGGCTATCCCCAAAAACAGTTTAAAGATCCAAAAACCGACCAGAAAATAAAATGCGGAGTTGATCAGCAGGATGAGAAGGTCCCCAGAGGAAAGCAAAAGAATTGATCTCTTGTCCACCATTACCCCCCCGATTAGATCACTACCCAGGGATAGGGGGAGGGCCTTGAGCAAGGGCAGTTTGGAGATGGGAGCAGCAATAAGTCCTATAAAAACAAACTGAATGATCTGAAAAAAGGCTTGAATCTGCTTGAAAACCAGGGCCAGTCCCCCCATCACAAATCCAATTCCGTAGACCCCGGCCAAGGAGAGGACTAAAAGGGGCGTAATGCTTAGAAGGTCCAAATGGAGATACCTTCCCGTGGTGACCATCATCAGGGCCAAGATGGGAAGGACAAAAAGGAGGTTCAGAAAAAATGAGGCAATCACCCTGAAGATGCATACCCAACCAAATCCAAGGGGGGTCATATAGAGCTGTTCCAATGTCCCCATCTTGGCCTCATTCATTAACTCCCAGGAGAGGGTAGAGTAGGCGCTGATGGCAAAGGTCCACATCATAAACCCCACCACTATTCCATCTAAGGTATTCCCAAATTTGGGGCTTCCAGACCCCAAAGCCTTATAGCCCACGAAGACAACCAGGAAGATGAGATACAAGGCAATCAGCCCGGAGAGGAGGTTAAAAGGATACCTCTTTAACTCTATCCACTCGCGTATAAACATCGTCTTAAAGAGGGTTAACTTCTTCATTTTCTCCTCTGACTATCTTCAGAAATATCTCCTCAAAGTCCGGCTCCTTGTGATCTATAGAACCGACTGCACAACCAAACCTTTTGAGAATATTCACCAAATCGTAGAACCTTTCCGCCGAGCTGAGCTCAACATCAATCTGGGCGTTTGTGCCATCCCTCCCTATTTTACATAGCCCAAACTCCCTCTCGATTTGAGACCTGGCTTCACTGGGTAGATCTCCCTCTAAGTTAAAGCGATAGGAACTGACCTTAAAAAGCTGCTGGAGACCCCTTACGGTATCATCGGTAATCACCTTACCGTTGTTGATGATGATCACCCTCTGGCAAAGGTCCTCTACCACCTTCATATCATGGCTGCTCAAGAAAATCGTCTTTCCAGTATCGGCAACTAAGTTTCTTATCAGTTCCCTCATCTCATAGGATGATTCTACATCCAAACCCAAAGTGGGCTCATCCAAAAGCAGTAATTCGGTCCCCTTCACCAGGGAGCAGGCCAAGGCCAGCTTCTGCTGCATCCCGCGGGAGAGATACCTAGCCTGTGACCTCTCCTTCTCCTTGAGGCGAAATATGCGGAGCAACTCCTCGATATAAACCGCACTCTTCCGCTGAGGAATGCCCATCATCCCGGCAAAGAAGGAGAGGTTCTCCCGTGGGGTCAACCTCCAGTAGACATTGCGGTTCCCCTCTAAAACCGCACTGAGCTTGCCCATCCCAAACTTTGGGTTCTTCACCGTATCAACTCCGTCTATCAGCACCCTCCCTGAGGTCGGCGTAATTAGCCCACAGAGACACTTAATGGTTGTCGTCTTCCCAGCCCCATTAGGGCCTAAGAGGCCCACTACTTCACCCCTACCAATGGAAAAGCCAATCCCATCCAAGGCCCTTACCTCAGGCTTCCCTTTCTGCCTATAGACTTTCGTCAAACCCGCAACTTCTACCACCTGCTTCAATCCATCCCTCCAATGTTTCGGAACCTCCCAGACCCCTGACTCACCCAGACAATTATATCCTTTCCTTCCCTTTTGTCAAGTGGCTTTATTCTGCCAACTGAATAACCACAAAATGAACTCAGCTCCCTTGTGGTCGCTAACTCCTCCAGATGACCTCACAACCTATGGCGATCCGCTATCTTACGTCTGGTTTGCTCCGCCCCCACCCTTAAGTCCCGCACTTATGTATAAATGCAGGACTTCAAACAACCCTAACATTTCTGAATTTCTTATAAATTCCAAAGATTTTAGTTGACGAGGGGCAATTTATTGGTTATTTTGGGGCAGTTAACTTAAGTGGTACGGATAAGCTCTGATAAGATGTCTTCCCCTTGGGGCAGGGGGAGGGACGGACTGGGATTAAAATAGGAGGCAAAAAAGTTCAAGGAGGTGATATTTGCCCACAAAAATTAGGCTCCGCAGGATGGGGGCCAAAAAGAGACCCTTTTATAGGATAGTGGTGGCCGACTCCCGGATGCCCAGAGATGGGCAGTTCATTGAAGAGGTCGGCTACTACAATTCTCTCGTCGATCCTATGGTGGTGAACCTCAAGGAGGAGAGGATCTACCTCTGGTTGGAGAGGGGGGCCCAACCCACTGAGACGGTGAAGTCTTTGCTAAAGAAGGTGGGCCTTTGGGCCAAGTGGGTGGTGAAAAAGAGCGGTGGCGATACCTCAGAAATGGAGATCGTCTCCCAGGTCCCTGGCAGGAAAAAGGGGAAGAGGAAAAGGGAGGAAACACCTCCGGCTGTGGCTGAGGCAGAATCTGTTACACCAAGTGAGCAGGAAAAGCCTGGAGAGCAGACAGAGGAAAAGGCTTCCGGAAAGGAGAAATGAAAGATGAAGCAGCTAATCGAGTATATTGCGAAAGCTCTGGTAGATAAGCCTACTGAGGTTGAGGTGAAAGAGGTAGAGGGCGAAAAGACGATTGTTTACGAATTGAGGGTTGGCGATGGTGATCTGGGGAAAGTCATTGGCAAGAATGGTCAGACCGCCCGTTCTATCCGCACCATCCTCAATGCCGCCTCGGCAAAGCAGGGGAAAAGAGCTGTCCTGGAGATCTTAGAATAATCCCCTTTCGGGTTCACCACCAGACCTGAACATTATTACGGTTCTCGGGAGTCGGGGGAAAGGGTTGGGGATTGCCGGGGGCAGAGGTGAGATGAGCATACCCTACACTGTGAAAACTTTAACACTCCCCCATGGTCAACCTTCAGAGGTGAAAAGGAGTCGTGGCCATTCACAAATACCTGACTGCTGACTCTTGACCCCTGATCCCGGTGAATTTACTCTATGGAAAAGGGCTTTGTCACCGTTGGCAAGATCACCCGGCCATATGGCACCAAGGGAGCGCTAAGGGTAAAACCCTTAACCGATTTCCCCCAAAGGTTTCAAGAGCTCAAGGAGATATGGGTGCAATCCCCCAAAGGGGAGAGGGTGATTATGGAAATAGAGAGGGTGGAGCAGAGGAGGCGCTGGCTTATCCTCAATTTTTCCGGGGTGCACACCCGCTCACAGGCCCAGGAGCTAATAGACTCATACATTGAGGTAAGCGCTGAGCAGAGCTTCCCGTTAGAGGAGGGGAGCTATTACATCCACGATCTCTTGGGCTTGCCCGTCTATGCCGAAGAGGGTCGCTTAGTGGGCCATTTAGAGGATGTATGGAGGCTGCCGGCCAACGATGTCTGGGTCCTGAGGACAGATTCCGGACAAAAGCTCCTCCCAGCTACCAAGGAGATCGTCAAAGCTGTCGATCTGGGGCAGGGGAAGATAATCATTCATCCCCTCAATGGACTCCTGGATTAAGAGGAGATGAAGATTGACATTATCACCATCTTCCCTGAGGTTTTCCCCCCTTATCTGGAAAATGGGATGTGGGCTATCGCCCAAAAAAAAGGGATAGTTCAATTTGGGATTTACGATTTAAGGGATTACACCGAGGACAGACATCGCACGGTTGACGACTATCCCTTTGGCGGCGGACCGGGGATGATTATGAAACCGGACCCCCTCTTCCAGGCCATAGAGGCAATAACCACAACATCTCAAACCTCTCATCCTTTGACCATCCTCCTCTCCCCTCAGGGGGAGAGATTTGACCAGGAAATAGCCAAGGAGCTTTCCCAGGCCCCTTGGTTAATTTTACTTTGTGGCAGATACCGGGGAATCGACCAAAGGGTAAGGGAAAAGCTCGTTGATCGAGAGATTTCCATCGGGGACTATGTGCTCACCGGGGGGGAACTCCCGGCGATGGTCCTCATCGATGCGCTGACCAGATTACTTCCCGGGGTCCTCGGCGATATGGAATCGGCCAAAGAGGATTCATTCTATCAGGGCCTGTTGGATTACCCCCATTATACCAGGCCCCAGAACTTTCAAGGGTTAGAGGTTCCTCCCATCCTCCTCTCGGGAAATCACCAGGAGATCCACAAATGGAGGAGGAGGAAGGCATTGGAGATAACCTGGCAAAAGAGACCAGACCTGCTCAGCAAGGCGGACTTGACGAAAGAGGATCTGGCCTATTTAACGCAAATTGGCTACCATCCGCAATCAGGAGGCAAATAATGGATCTGATCAGGGATTTCACCGCCGCATACATTAAAAAGGAGATCCCCGATTTTAGGCCTGGGGATACGGTAAAGGTTCAGATAAAGGTTAAGGAGAGCGACAAGGAAAGGCTGCAGATTTTTCAGGGGACGGTTATCAAGAGAAAGGGTGGGGGCACAGCGGAGACCTTCACCTTAAGAAAGATAAGCGGTGGAGTGGGGGTGGAACGTATCTTTCCCCTTCACTCTCCCAACCTGACCAAGATAGAGGTGGTCAGGAGAGGTAAGGTAAGAAGGGCAAAGCTCTACTACCTGAGGGAAAGGAAGGGAAAGGCGGCAAAGGTTAAGGAGAAGATAACATAGGTGGGGGGCTTAGCGGTTTCCCTTTCATTTGAAGAAGAATTCAGAGATCTGGGGTTTAGGCATATTGCCGGGGTTGATGAGGCCGGAAGAGGACCCTTGGCCGGACCAGTGGTCGCTGCGGCGGTCATCTTCCCCGCAGGGGTTTTCCTCCCTGAGGTTGACGATTCCAAGAAATTAAGCCCCCACAAAAGGGAGAGGCTCTACCAAGAGATAGTAAATGGAGCATCGGCCTTTGGAGTGGGAGAGATCGCTGTGGAGACTATAGACCAGATAAATATAGGTGAGGCTTCCTTCCAGGCGATGAGGAAAGCGGTAGAGGCCCTCCCCATCTCCCCTGACCTCCTCCTCATAGATGGCAACCATCCCATCCCTGGGATAACTATAAAGCAGATAACGATAATTGGAGGGGATGCCCAGAGTTTCTCCATTGCCTCAGCCTCCATCCTGGCCAAGGTGACCAGGGACAGGACAATGGAAGCCTACGAGGTGCTCTTTCCAGGTTATGGATTTTCCCAGAACAAGGGCTACGGCACCCGCTCCCACCGGGAGGCCTTAAAAAGATTGGGACCCTGTGAGATCCATCGCCGCTCTTTTTCGCTCTTTGGCCCATAAAGGAAGGCATAAAACCTTAGGGGAAGGCTCAACCTCCTCCTTAGGGAGACGAGGGGAAACCTTAGCTTCTCGCTATCTACAAGCTAAAGGCTATCAGATATTGGAGACCAACTACAGGGCCCTCAGGGGTGAGATTGACATTATTGCTCGCAAGCGAGGGGAAATTGCCTTTGTGGAGGTAAAGAGCGGCAGGAGCCAGAGGTTTGGCCCCCCTTTGGAGAGGGTGGATATATACAAACAGAGGCAGATAGCTAAAGTAGCTTTGGCTTGGCTCCAATCAAAGGGATTAGATGATGTCCCCTGCCGGTTTGATGTCCTTTCCATAACGGAAAAGGAGGGGGCAATCGATATCGAACACATCGAGGATGCCTTCCAGATTTAACCCCCCGGGCGACCGTTCCACCCTGCAAACACCCCCAACAGCTTAGCACTTTAACACATAATCCAAGATGAAGAGAAGAAAGACAAAAGCCATCCCTGTGGGGAAGATCTACATCGGTGGGGGTTACCCTATCGTAGTGCAATCTATGACCAAAACCCATACCCAGGATGTGGAGGCCACTTTGGGCCAGATAAGAGAGCTGGAAGAGGCGGGATGTCAACTGGTCAGGGTAGCCGTCCCGGACAGGGAAGCCGCCGCGGCCATCTCCCGCATCAAACCCCAGATAAATATCCCCTTGGTGGCCGATATCCATTTCGACTACAGGTTGGCCCTTTTGAGCATAAAAAATGGGGCGGATAAGCTGCGGATAAACCCCGGGAACATTCAGGATAAGGGGAAGCTCAAGGAGATAGTATCGGCAGCAAAAGCCCAGGGGATTCCCATCCGCATTGGGGTAAACTCCGGCTCCCTCCCCCCCGACCTCTACTTGAAATATGGAGGGGTCACCGCTAAAGGTATGGTGGAGGCGGCCTCAAGGTGGGTGGAGCTATTGGAGGGTTGGGGGTTTGAAAGGATCATCATCTCCCTCAAATCAAGCGATCTGCCCCTGACCATAGAGGCCAACAGGGAAATCTCCTCCACCCTGGACTACCCCTTGCACTTGGGCATCACGGAGGCTGGTCCCCCCCACTTCGGAACAATTAAATCGGCAGCAGGTATAGGCACCCTGCTGGCCGAGGGGATCGGGGACACCCTCCGGGTCTCCCTTACCAGTGATCCTGTAGAGGAGGTGAAGGTGGGAAAGGCTATTCTCAGGTCACTGGACCTTCTTCAGGAAGGTCCCGTGATCATCTCCTGTCCCACCTGTGGCCGCTGCGAAATCGATGTAGTAAAGATCACCAAGGAGATGGAGAAGAGACTCAAGGGAATCAAAAAGCCGCTCAAGGTGGCGGTAATGGGCTGCGTGGTCAATGGTCCAGGCGAGGCTCAGGAGGCAGATGTGGGCATGGCTGGGGGCAAGGGATCTGGGCTCATCTTCCGCAAGGGAAAACCGCTAAGAAAGGTCGCCGAGTCAAAGATAGTGGAGGCACTGATGGAGGAGGTGAGAAAATTATGCTAAAGTGGGCCTTATTCTTTCTCCCCCTTTTTTGTCTTATCCAGGATGGATTGGCTATACCCTGGGATCAGTATAAACTCACCCGCTGGCAGGACCCCCTGGGCAGATCCCCTCTCAGTTTTGAGGATTTCCAGAGGGATAACCCCCCTCTGGGTTAAGTTCACCGTAGGTGAGGTGAGCTTAAGGGATGGATCCCCGTTCGGCAAGCTGAGGGCGAAAAACGAAAAAGTTGCCATCCTGGTCAACTCCACGCTCTATCCTAAGATTGTTTCCTCCCTAACTCTTTATACAGATGACCTCATCGCCGAGGGTTACTCCGTAGTTATGGACACTATAAGGGGAGGCCAGGCTGCGGACCTGCGGGATTTCCTCTGGGAGGAGTGGGCCACGGACTCCCTGGTGGGAGCCATCTTTATCGGCGATCTCCCCTTAGCCTGGTATAAGATGGAGGACTCCTGGGGTGATTCGGAGGAGTTCCCCATAGACTACTATTTTATGGATTTGGATGGGGATTGGGGGGATGCCAACGGAGATGGCATGCTTGACTCCCACCTTGGAGCCACCGAGCCGGAGATCTGGGTAGGAAGGCTCACCCCTTCCCACCTCACCTGGGGAAACGAGGAGAACCTGTTGCGCGGATATTTCACCAAGGACCATCAATACCGCACAAGTGAGCTATCCCTTCCGCAAAGGGCCTTAGCCTTTGACGACGATTGGGACTACGTGGGAGATGCCTCGCTGAGCTTGCTCTACGACACGGTAAGCGTGGTGGACAATTCCTGGGAGACCACCGCCGCGGGATACTAAGCTAGGTTGGAGCAAGGTTATGAGTTCGTCCACCTTATGGCCCATTCCTCCCCCTGGACCCACACCTTTAAGCCTCAGGGTCAGGGGGGAACGGTTTACAACTATGAGATAAATCTCTTAGGGCCCAAGGCCTTCTTCTATAACCTCTTTGCCTGCTCCAATGCCCGCTGGGTGGAGACGAACAACATAGCCTCCTGGTACATCTTCTCCAACCCCTATGGCCTGTTGGCTGTGGGCACCACCAAGACGGGTAGCATGCTCTACTTTGATGATTTCTATGGCCCCTTAGGGGAGGGCCAATCCTTTGGAGAGGCTTTCAAGAGCTGGCTGACCTTGCATGGGGAGGATTCACCTTCCTGGTTCTATGGGCTAACCATCTTAGGTGACCCCACCCTCCACCCAAAAGCCGGTTCCTCGGGGTTGGTCTCGGAAGAAATTGGGCCTTCATTCCACAGGGATAGCTCCTGGACCCAATACAGGGTAACCGATAATCCCTTTACCGATGGGGATGCCGCCCTGACCAGCAGCGAAAACGGAACCATCTACCTTGTCTGGGCCTCTGGCCGGGATATAAGGTCCAACCTCTATGCCAGCCACTTTACCGGAGGGGGTTGGTCAACCCCCCAACAGGTCTGTCCCCACGAGTATTGGGACCTGGCCCCTTCCATTATCAGTGAACCCTCTGGCCGGGTCTGGATAGCCTGGCACAGCCTTCGTTCAGGAGGAGTGCAAAACATCTTCACCAGCTACAGCGACGATGGAGGGGTGAACTGGTCTGAAGCAATACAGCTCACCTCTGATCCCGGATATGATGTGGAACCAAAACTGGTCATCGGGCCAGAGGGGAAACCCTGGGTCTTCTTCAAGAGCTGGCGGGATGGAAATGCCAACATCTATTTAAGCCGCTATACCGCTGGCTGGGGGGCTCCAGAGCAGGTGACCAACGATCCCCGGGATGATATCTCCCCTGCGGCTGCAAAGGATGAAGAGAGAAGGGTATGGGTAGGTTGGGCAGCGAACCCAGGGGATAACTGGGACATATACGCCAGGTACAGGGATGAGGGGGGTTTCTCCCCCATCTACCGGCTAACCTCCCATCCAGGAGCTGACCTTCACCTCTCCCTGACCTGCGACAACTCCGGCCAACTATGGGCTTTCTGGCAGTCATTCAGGGACGGAGATGCCAACATCTATGCCAGCCAATTCACCGCGGGATCCTGGTCTGCCCCCTTTGCCCTGACCAGCGACTCAGCCGATGATCTCTCCCCTTCTGCCGCCCCCTTTGGTTCAACCGGAGCAATCGCAACCTGGAGGAGCAATAGAGGCCAACATTGGGACATCTGGGAGCGCAATTTTGAGGAGGGTTCCTGGAGCCAGCCAGCAATGATCTCCACCGATTAGAGAGATGACATCTCCCCTGTGGTCTGTTCTTCCCCCCAAGGGGATAGTTGGCTTGCCTGGTCATCAAGCATGGGGGACAACTGGGAAATCTATGCCAGTTGGAATCAACCCTTAGGTTTATCAGAAGATAAGCAAAATCCCCTACCCTCGCAGTTCTCCCTCTCCCAGAACTATCCAAATCCGTTTAACTCTACCACCCTCATCCACTACACCATCCCTCAGGTTATAGGTGAAAGGTCTAAGGTGGAAGGGGGCCCTAACACCTCTCACCTAAAACCTATAACCTTAAAGGTTTACAACATCCTGGGTCAGGAGGTGCGAACCCTGGTAGCCGGGGAACAGAGAGCGGGCAACTATCAAGTCAAATGGGAGGGGAAGGACAATTTCAGCCAGGATGTTTCCAGTGGAATCTACCTCTACAGGTTAGCGGTGAAAGGTGACAGGTCATGGGTGACAAGAACGAGAAAAACGGTATTACTTAGGTGATAAACGAGATGGACTAAAGCCAATCGTTGATAGCAAAGCAACGATGTGCCCCTTGGCTGTCATTGCGATGAAAAAGATTAAACTAATAGCGGGGCAATTGTCGCAAGTCAAGGGGCTACCCTTCTAACTAGTGTCTGTCCGGAATTCCAGTTTTGAGGGAAATGTCATTGCGAGGAGTGAGGAACGAACGACGAAGCAATCTTCTTATTTCCATGAGATTGCTTCGCTCCTTTCGGTCGCTCGCAATGACGGAAATATTTCAATTTTGGTAGTTTTCGGACAGACACTAACTATCCTTTTAAACCACTGCTTTGGCCCTGGGCTTCAGCAGGGGGGCAAACTCCTCCCAGGAGTAAGGGACAAATACCCGTCCCAAGGTTGTTTCAAACCCTTTCTTCATAGCCTCTTTCACCTCAGTAAATTCCACCTCCCGGCCCAGACTAGCGGAGAGGTCTGTCCCCCGTAGCTCTCCAAAGGGAGAGGGGAGAAGGTCGGCTATGGAAAGTCTCCCCCTCCTCAAGGGAATTGACCCATGCTGGAGGATGGCTTTCTTTAATCTCCTTTGGGCACTGCCCACAAGCTTCCATCCCCCAATCTCGACCTCGTATCTGCTTACGGAGGCAAAACAGGGCCTCCCTTTGAGGTGAGAATGGGTTTTTACCCTCCCTCTTTCCAACCTCACATCCACCCCCAATATTCGTAGCCCTTCCACCAAGGCTTGACTGATAAGCAGATAGATACCAGTCAGGCCCTTCGCCTGACGGAGATCTTCCTCCCTTGCTACAAAAGAGTAAGTGAAATCATCCAAATGAAGGATTGCCCTTCCTCCAGTGGGCCTTTTGACCACTTCTACCCCAAACTGGCGGCATTTCCTGAGGTTAACCACCTCCCTTGGCTTTTGAAAATAACCAAGGGAGACAGCAGGCGGCTTCCACCCATACACCCTGAGGATGAGGGGGAGGTCTCCCCCCTCGGCCTGGAAGAGAAGGTCCTCATCTAAGATCATATTAAAGCGGCCATCCCTAAATCCGGTGTCCAAAAATATCCCCGGCCTCATAGAAGATGGGATTCCCTTAATTTGAAATACAATTTCTCGGCCACCTCAGATGGCTCCCCCTCCCAGATTTCCCCCTTTTCCCTGGGTTTAGGGGCAAAGATCCGCAACACCTGGGTGGGTGACCCGCTCAAACCAACCTCCTCCTCTTTAACCCCCAATTCATCCAGTCTCCAGACCGGGATATCCACCTTCTTGGCCCTCAGTTTCCCCCTTAAAGAGGGTAGCCTGGGCTCATTTATCTCCTTGACCACCGTAAGGAGGGCCGGGAGAGGGGTCTGAATGACATCATAACCTTCCTCGGTCATCCTTTGGACTACTGCTTGCTTAGAGTCTATCTCCTCTATCCGGCGGACAAAGGTCACCTGGGGGATGCTCAGATGCTCGGCCACTCCGGGACCTACCTGGCCGGTATCCCCATCCGAGGCCTGTCGGCCACAGAAAATGAGATCATAAGGGGAGAGCCTGCGGATGGCCTGAGCCAGGGTGTAGGAGGTGGCCAGGGTGTCCGCACCGGCAAAGGCCGGATGGGAAAGGAGAATGGCCCCATCAACCCCCAGGGAGAGGGCTTCCCGCAAGGCCTCCTCGGCCTGCGGGGGGCCCATACTAATGGCGATGACCTCACCTTCCAGCTTCTCCCTTATTCTCAACCCCTCCTCAATGGCATACATATCAAATGGGTTAATGATGCCGGGCACCCCCTCACGGATGAGGGTATTCGTCTCAGGGTTGATCTTTATCTCTGTGGTGTCCGGAACTTGCTTTATGAGAACAATGATCTTCAAGCTTAATCACCTAAGTGTTTTTGAAGCCATTCCCCAATGCACTTGGCATAATCCCAAAGAGCTGTCAGGTGCCCTCACCTGACGGCGAGAGAGGAAGGTGGCAGAACAGGGGTTCTGCCACCTCGGATGGGTAAGAATACCTGACCGCTGATCCCTGGCTACCGTAAACTGGCATTTTCCTAACCTGTCTCCGATGCTTTCCACGTCTGTCATAGAATTCCTTCCTTAGCAACCCGTTCTATCAAAAGCCTCGTGTGTCTCCCATAATAATATTGGCGATCGAAGTAGCGGGACATAACCCGGAATTCAAACCTTATCCTCTGCAGTTCATCTTTACAGTAAATCAGCTTCCCCTCCTTCACCACCCTAAATTGAAAGGAAAGGGGAAGATCCCTGAGCAGAAGAAGATCAATCCGATCGGTCTGGAAAACGACTGAGAGGTCACTTATCAACCTAAGCCTGAGGCCGAAACGTTGGCCCTTGTTTAATCCCTCATTCAGGTAAACGGCGATATCCAGATCGCTTCTCGGCCCAGCCTCCCCCCTGACCTGGGAGCCAAAGAGATAGGCAAAGACCGCCTTATTCCTGCTCAAGACCTCCACCAGCTCTGATTGATCAAATTTAGACATGAGTTTGGATTATTCACTCCTGTGCAGGCAGGGCTCCCGCCCTGACGGACTACAAAAGAAGACCCCTTCTCTCAAGCCAGATCTGCAGCTAAGTCCCATTTTGAGCTAATTTGACAATGACATATTTCTGTCAGGGCTCTGCCCTGACAGCACGGTGGAACAAACCTCTCCCAGCCACGGTTGAGCAAAAGGGCTCTTAGTTTAGAGAATTTGAATTTGGTCATTGGGATTTGTTTCGGATTCGACATTCGGATTTCGGATTTCCTTATTTGCCCCGTCGGGTGTGAAACTACCCACGGGGCAGGCTTCCCACTCGAGGGTTTGAGGCGAAGCTTCGTTAGCCCTTTACCTCCTCTTCCCGGCTAGCTCCTTGATCAGGTTTGAGGCGATGATGGCCCGCTGGATCTGGTTTGTCCCCTCGTAGATCTGGGTTATCTTGGCATCTCGCATCATCTTCTCCACTGGATAGTCCTTCATATAGCCATAACCACCAAGGATTTGCACCGCATCGGTGGTTACCTTCATAGCCACATCAGAGGCGAAAACTTTGGCCATAGCAGATGGTTTGGCCACCCTCTTGGCCCCCCGGTCGATCAGCCTGGCCACGGCATAGGTGAGGGCTCTGGCCGCCTCTATCTGAGTGGCCATATCGGCCAGCATAAACTGAATCCCTTGAAAGGAGGCGATCGGCTTTCCAAACTGTTCCCTCTCCTGGGCATAGGCCACAGCCTCCTCCAAGGCCCCCTGGGCTATACCCACTGCCTGCGCGGCCACCCCGGGGCGGGATTGGTCAAAGGTACGCATAGCGATGAGGAAACCCTGCCCCTCCCTTCCCAAGAGGTTCTTCTGGGGAATAAAGCAATCCTGAAAAATAAGCTCCCTGGTGGTCGAACCTCTAATTCCTAACTTATTCTCCTTCTTGCCAAAGGAGAAACCAGCAGTCCCCTTCTCTATAATGAATGCGCTCAAGCCTCGGGAGCCTCTGCTCTTATCGGTTGCCGCTATTACCGTATATATCTGTGCCTCACCACCATTGGTAATCCACTGCTTTGTTCCGTTGAGCAAATAGCCATCCTTCTCCCTCCTTGCTGCTGTCTTCACTGCCCCGGCATCAGAGCCTGCTTCTGGCTCGGTGAGGGCAAAGGCGGCAAGCCCCTTTCCCGCGGCAATATCTGGCAAATACTTCTTCTTCTGTGACTCAGAGCCGAAAAGGAGGATGGGAAATGTGGCCAGGGCGGTGGCGGCAAAGGCCAGAGCTATCCCCCCACAGACTCGGCTCAGTTCCTCGGTGGCGATAACCATCTCCAATATGCCTCCCCCCAATCCGCCGTAATCCTGGGGGATAAAGAGGCCAAAAATATCGGATTGGGCAAGAACTTCCACTATCTCCCAAGGAAAATCCTGCGTTTCGTCATACCTTGCCCTTAACGGCTTTATCCTCTCCTCGGCAATCTGCCGGCAGAGCTCCTTTATCGTCCACTGTTCTTCGGTAAGCTCATAATCCATAAATTTCCCTCAGCTTTTTTAGGGCCTCCTGGGCCGCACGCTGCTCCGCTTCCTTCTTTGACCTTCCCCTGCCTTTTCCCCATACCTCTCCCTTAAGCTTTACCTTAATTTCAAACTCCCCCTCAGGCTTCACCTCCACCGCGTAGAGGGGCAACCCCCACCCTCTATCTTGGCTGAACTCCTGTAATTTCCCCTTGTAGTTTGACTCAACCTGAAGCAGCTCCTCCCCAATCACTCCCCCTTCCACAAATGACCTGGCCTTCTCCATCCCCCCGTCCAAGTAGATGGCCCCAATCACCGCCTCCAAGCATCCGGCCAGGTTTGAGGTGTTCTCCTCTCCCCCCTTGCTTGTTTCTCCTTTTCCCAAAAGGAGAAACCTCCCCAGACCCATCTCTCTGGCCTTAGAGGCCAAAGTCTCCCCCCGCACCACATTGGACTTTAGCTTGGTAAGCTCCCCCTCATCGGCCTGAGGCCGTAGCCGATACAAGAACTCCCGCACCACAAGCTCCAAAACGGCGTCGCCCAGAAACTCCAGCCTCTGATTGGACTCGCTCTCCCCCCTTTCATAGGCGAAGGAAGCATGAGTCAAGGCCAACCTCAGAAGTCCGGTATCTTGCAGATCTATCCCCTTTTGGACCAGCCATCCCCTGAGCTCACTCGGAGAAAAGGAATCCCCTATAATCATTGAGGTCTATCCCTCAAATCTCCTGAGGGCCAGGCAGACATTGTGCCCTCCAAAACCGAAGGAGTTGCTCAAGGCTACCTTAACCTCCTGGTGGCGGGATTGGCCGGGGACATAATCCAAATCGCAATCCGGATCCTGATACTCGTAGTTTAATGTGGGATGGATGGTGGATTCCTGAATGGATTTAGCGGTGGCTATCAGCTCCGTCGCCCCTGTTGCTCCCAATAAGTGTCCCACCATCGACTTAGTAGAACTTATCGGCACCTCATAGGAATATTCCCCAAAAACTAATTTTATGGCCTTGGTCTCCGTGCGATCATTGAAGGGAGTAGAAGTGCCATGGGCGTTGATATAATCTACCTCCTCCGGTTTGATGCCCCCATCCTGCAGGGCCAACTCTATAGCCTTGGCTGCCCCCTCACCGTCGGGAGAGGGAGCAGTTATGTGATGGGCATCATCGGTCATCCCCAGACCTACCAACTCAGCATATATCCTGGCCTTCCGCTGCAGGGCATGATCAAGGGTTTCCAGGATAAGGGCCCCCGCCCCCTCCCCCATCACAAAGCCATCCCTTTGGGCGTCAAATGGCCTGCTAGCCTCCTGGGGGACCTCATTGCGGGTGGAGAGGGCTTTGGCTGTGCAAAACCCAGCCACCGAAAGGGGGGTGATGGAGGCCTCCGCTCCCCCAGTGATCATCACATCAGCCTCCCCTCTCTGCAGGATGCGGAAGGAGTTCCCAATGGCATGAGCCCCTGAAGCACAGGCGGAGACCGTGGAATAGTTGGGCCCCTTGGCATTGATAGCAATGGCCACCTGACCAGGGGCCATATCAATGATCATCATCGGGATAAAGAAAGGGCTTAACCTCATCGGCCCCTTCTCCAAGAGGATCTTGTATTGCCTCTCCCAGGTCCCTATCCCTCCAATGCCTGAGCCCACCACCACGCCAATTCTCTCCGGATCCTCGGCGGACAGATCAAGTTTCGCATCTGCCACAGCCATCTTGGCCACCGCTACCGCATACTGGGCAAAGGTATCCATGCGGCGAGCATCCTTCCTGTCTATATAGTCCAGGGGTTGGAATCCCTTAACCTCACCAGCTATCTTGCTGGAGAACTCACTGGGATCGAACTTGGTTATCCGCACCACCCCGGAGCGGCCAGCTTTCAGATTTTCCCAATATTCCTCCACCGTATTACCTAAGGGGGTTAACACCCCCATACCGGTAATTACCACCCTCTGCAAATCTTTATCCCCGTGCGGGCGGGGTTCGCCTCTATCCCTTTTTGTTCTTCTCGATGTATTCAATCGCCTCTCCCACAGTGGTCAGCTTCTCAGCCTCCTCATCCGGAATCTCCAAACCGAACTTCTCCTCCAAAGCCATTACCAGCTCTACGGTATCTAAGGAGTCCGCCCCTAAGTCATCAACAAAGGATGCCTCTAAGGTCACCTTGTCAGGATCAACACCTAACTGTTCCACTATAATATCCTTTACCTCTTCCTGCACCGGCATTTTAACCTCCTTCTTTATTCAGTTGACAGAAGTCAGGGACCAGTAATCGGTTGGCAGTTGTCAGTCGCCAGTTGACAGAGGTTTCCCCAATCTCTGTAAACTGACCTCTGATCCCTGTGAACTGCTTTACATAAGCATTCCCCCATCCACATTTATGGCCTGGCCGGTGATATAGCCACTCTCCTCTGTGCAGAGAAAGAAGACCAGATTGGCCACATCCTCGGGTAAACCACTCCTCTGGAGGGGAATCTGGCTCAAAAATGAATCCCAGATTTTCTCAGGAAGGGATTTGGTCATCTCCGTCTCTATAAAACCAGGGGCAACTGCATTGACGGTAATACCTCGGGAGGCCACTTCCCTGGCTACTGCCTTGGTCAGACCGATGAGCCCCGCCTTTGAGGAAACATAGTTGGCCTGCCCAGCATTTCCCATTTTCCCCACCACTGAGCTGACATTTACAATTCTCCCCCATCTCCTCTTCATTATTCCCCTAAGCACAGCCTTTGTGCAATAGAAGGCCCCCCGCAGGTTCACCCCCAACACAGACTCCCAATCCTTGCTGGTCATCCTCATTATCAGGTTATCCCTGGTGATCCCGGCGTTGTTGACCAGGATGTCCACCCCTCCCCACTTTTGGTTGATCTCCCCTATCCCCTTCTCCACCTCTTCCTGGAGAGAGACATCAATCCTCAAATGGAGGGATTGCACCCCCATTTCCTCTATGCCTACGGCTGTATCTCGAGCGGATTCTGCGTCCACTTCAAACAGGGCCACATCGGCGCCTCCCTGGGCTAATCTCAAACAAATGGCTCTGCCAATTCCTCGTCCCCCACCGGTAACCAGGGCTTTCCTTCCCTTTAGCTCCATCATTTTTTAATGCTTTTCCCTTTGTCTAAATTTTAAGCGAGGTGGCTGAACCACGATTCTGCCACCCTCCTCTCTTACTGGTAGATGAGGGCACCTGACGGCTCATTAGGATCAGGACTGAAGGACAACACAGCGGAGCGAAGCCGCAACCAGACAAAGGCTACAGATTACAGAACCCGAAAGACGCAAATGAACGAAACTGAACGAAAAGATGGTCGTATAAATGAGGTCATTACGCTTCTACCCCCGCTAAAGCGGGGGGTAAGAGGGCTTTAGCCCAAAGGTTCCTGCGGTCTTTTCGTCATTCGTCATTAGGATTTCGTCATTAACCTAAGGCCCGCACTAAAGTGCGGTAGAAGTTGGCTGCTCAAGCCTACCCTAAGAAACTTTGCAAAAAAACAAGATCCTGCAAAATTGTAGTACAGCTAAAGGCCATTCCCCAGGAAATCCCTTAGCTCTTCTTGGTCTGATACAGGATAGACCTTTATCCCCCTGGCTATCCTCTTCACCAGTCCAGAAAGGACTTTCCCGGGTCCCACCTCCAAAAAGATCTCTGGATTGAGGGCAGCAAGGCTCTCCACAGTCTTTGTCCATCTCACCGGACTGGTAATCTGATCCTCTAAAAGTTCCCGTATCCTGGGGGGCATATCCTCCCTCTGGGCCGAAACGGTAGAGAAGAACTTCACCTGAGGGGGATAGAACTCCAACCTTTCGAGAAACCTCTCCATTCTCTCCTTGGCAGGCCCCATTAAGGGAGTATGGAAGGCTCCGCTCACCCTAAGCTGAATAGCCCTTTTGGCCCCCTTTGCCTTGGCCAGCTCAACCGCCCTCTCCACCGCCTCCACCTCACCACTTATCGCCATCTGAAAGGGGGAGTTATAGTTGGCCACCTTGACCAGTCCCTCTACTTCTCTGCATAGCTCCTCCACCTGGTCTGTGATGAGGCCAATTATGGCAGCCATTGTCCCCAGCCGCTCCTCTCCCGCCCCTTGCATCAACTCGCCCCGGAGCTTCACTGCCCTTAACCCCTCCTCAAAGGATAAAACTCCAGAAGCCACCAGAGCGGAATATTCCCCTAAGCTATGTCCAGCCACAGCCAACGGCTTAAGTCCCTCCCTTTTCAAAAGATCTAAGGCCGCTATAGAATGGAGAAATATGGCCGGCTGGGCATTAACGGTCTGGTTGAGCTCCTCAACAGGCCCCTCGAAACAGAGCCTGGCCAGATCAAAACCCAAGATCTCGTTGGCCCTCTCAAACAACTCTTTAGAGGGAGGGTCCTCCTCCCAGAGCTTCTTTCCCATTCCCACATACTGTGACCCCTGCCCAGGAAAGACAAAGACTGCCTTCAATTTTTCCTCCTATATCTGTGTGATCAAGGCAGAGCCCTGACTGAATAAACGACTCCTCAGATCAGAAATTACAATCGTGCACAATCCAGGTGTTAACCCAACTCCGATTTCAAAATGCTACTAATCCCTATAACTGTAAAACCGACTAATTTACCGGTCTTCTCAATATATCTCAATAGCACCCCACTGCCCACATCCATCGTCAGTGCCGGCCTGGGCTTTCCAAATGAGATGTAGAGCGTAATCAGCTTCCCTATCATAGTCCCAAGTGATTTGCTCTGGTTTTTCCACAGTTAGGGTTTCCATACTATCAACCTCCTTCTTGAACTGTGGGAGAGGGCTCCAGACCTTTCAAGAGCTGTCAGCCCCGTTCCGACGGGATTCCTGGCGGAAGAGGTAATTCCTGACAGCACACTTTTGATCGACATCAGGAGATGTCTCCCACATCCCAGCTTCTTGTGGATGATGACCCACACAAGAAACAGAGGAGGTGAGTTTTATTTATCCCGATCATCCTGTCAATCCCGTCTAAAAATGGAAATTCCTATGCTTTGAACTTGAGTAACTACAGAAAAGAACTAACCACTACCTCCCTCTCTGGGTCGTAGCTCAATCTCACCTCTGGAAAATCTAATAGAGAGATCAAAATACCTGAGAAAACTTAAACCTAACAACCCATCCACTCGACTTTCTTCTGGCAGATCGTGACAGAGAACATCAAAGTTCTCTATTCTTTCCCCAAGAGAGGAAAATGCTTTTACTTTGATCTCTGGGGCAAATTCAATCCCACTCCCTGTTATGAGCCGTTTTCTACTTGCAGACTTTGCAGGATCATAACCCAGGGTCATCACCACATCCCAAGGGATGATTGTAGAACTGGAACCTGTATCCAATACCATTCTCAGATTTCTAACCTCGCCTCCAATGAGACCCTCAACCTCTGCATCTACTAAGAGAACGCTATCGTTTGGATCGAAGTTTACAATTCCCATAGGAACATTACCTCAACATCCTTGGGAAGTTTGCCTGCATACCTGACCCCAACCTTACCCTTGTATTTCTTCATCTGTTTGTAAATTTCGCTTCTGTCTTTGCTATGAGCCACCAAAATCCCTCGTTTGGGCCTATTCATTTCGTCAGCCTCATAGTCCACAAAAAGTAACCACTCATTAGGATGTGCCTCGATCATCTCTTCGATAGTTTCCATCTTTCCCATTTCTCCCTCCTGTCTTAATATTGTCAGGGCAGAGCCCTGACAGCACGGTAAATCGATTGTTTGTTACCCCAGTGACAAAATAAGGAGTCTAATGTCCCCACAATTTCCTGACAGAGTATATTCTCACCTCAAACTTATCGAATACTTCTTTTATGGAATCGTATTTAACCCGGATTATTCACAAACTGATAACCAATTGGTATAACCTTTACAGTTTTAGGGGTTTATGTATTTACCCTGTAGGGACAGACCTTCAGGTCTGTCCACTTTCTTCGGACAGGGCTAAAGCCCTGTCCCTTGTATATTAAAGCCTAGAGCCCGAAACTGCAGAAGGTAGGCTTATCATCATTGATTTTTAAGTTTTCTGTTCTTTGAGATACTGGTTACCCTCGGGAGAATAGGGTTGATAAAG
>Ga0315533_1000151_pt1 | contig 64909 bp, 55 predicted proteins | sample SalMarSW160130MG_FD_203081 | JGI IMG/M metagenome (GOLD analysis project Ga0315533, IMG submission 203081) | Salt marsh sediment microbial communities from the Plum Island Ecosystem LTER, Massachusetts, United States - Salt Marsh Sediment SW1601-30 ...
CTATCTCTTTAGAAGATTTTATCCTACCTTTTCGGGTTTGTTCTTTTAACATGCGGGCAAGGAGTTTAAACTCTTCGGTATTGCTTATCTCTTTATCCTTTCTGTATAGAGAATAGAGTTTTAAGCCATCTTTTAGTACTCTCTTGATTTTAGTATTTAAATCTTTATCCCTGGAGCGGTAGATGGTATCATTATAATGGCTTTCATCTAAATAGGGTTTAAACCTTTCCGGTAGTTTATCTATTACCTTTATGAGTCTTGCTACCGTAGAGTAGATAATCTCCAAACGGGATAATTTCTTACAAGAAGAGCTTATCATCAAGGAGTCCATTCGGACGTTTTTACCATCTATTTTAAGTAGTTTAGAGAAAGATTTAGCCTGTGCTTCTATCTCTTCCTGGATAAGGTCAATACCGTGTTCTTGATTGTATCTGTATACCGCTGCCCGAAAGTTGGTCAGGCTGTTTTTGGATACCGGCTGTTCTTGGAAGCTGGTAGTATGTAAGGCATGCTGATACCTGATATCAAACATTAGAGAATTGAGGGCTTCTTCATCTGATTGGTTAAATATTTCTCTTAAGATGAGAAGTCCGAAATAGATATTTACCGGATTGTTAGGCCTTGAGGCCGAATTGTCACTATATAATACGCTAAACCGGTCTTCCTTTATGAAAGGGAATATCTTTTTACTAAATGTTTCTGCCCAGGAGCTCATAAGATGTTTCATTTCTCTTTCGGTAAGTGATAATAGGGAATCATTGATGGCCATTTGTTGTGCGTTATTTAGGTGAAAGGATATTGGAACTCTCCTTTATTTGTAAGTATTTTTATGACTTATTATACCATAAAACACTAATAATATAAAGGGTTTTAGCCATTTTTGCTGATTAAGTTTTCAAGGTGCTATGAATAAATAATTTAAATATGTTGTTTGATACTATCGAATACTATTTGTAAAGTATGGGTACTTTTTGGGTAGTAACCATAATATATATAACTTTAAATAAAATTTAATATTGTAACCTGTATGAAGGTAACAGGAGAAATCTTTTCTTTTCAAAAAAAGAGGAAAGAAGCCGAAGAGGCAAGATACCAAAAATATCTAAACTTTCAGGCAAAAGGACTGTTACCGGACAGAACTCTGGAGAGCTTTATACTAAAAAGCACCGACGGGGCAACTCCTAATCTTTAGGAAAACCCTTACAGAGTTTACCAAAAGAAATATTTCCTAATTACATAGGAAGAATCTTTCAGGTAAAAGGACAGAGTAGGAGAGTAATGTAATTATTTCCTTACTCTGTTTTTTGTTTATTAGAAACATCTTGTTTTAATAAATTAGGATTTTCCTGAAATGTAAAAAAAGTGTCGCGGAAATAATTTGATCTGCAACCTAAAAAAATCTAATTGATGCATCAAGTAGATAGTTAAAATATTTATAATTAATTGGGATATAGTCGTGAAAGTAAAGTGTGACAAAGAACCGTCCCCTGTCACATTTTTAAGTGATTAAATCAGAAGGAGGTTCTAATATGGAGAAAATCAAATTAGAAATACCAATTGCAGGCGTACCCGAAGAAGTAGAAATTGAGGAGATAGAGATAGATAAATTGGTTTTAGACGAAGAAAACCCACGAATAGGTTATTGGCGAGATAATATCCAGAGAGTAACTGACGTAACCTCCCAAGGCGATTTAGAAATAGCATTAAAAAGTGGAAGTTATGAAGATTACAATCGTCTCAAAAGAGGTATTGAGACTAGCGAAGGAGCAATGGAGGAAATTTGGGTATATCCAATTGAAGATGGGAAATACAAAATAATAGATGGAAATACCAGAGTGCTAATTTATAGGGATTTAAGAGACAAATACCTGCAAAAGGGCACTTATAAGAAGATAAGATGCAAGGTTTTACCACCAAATATATCTGAAAAGAGTATCAATTTCATAAGATTAATCGCTCACCTGAGAGGTATAAATGATTGGCAAACATATGAAAGAGCAAGAATGTTATATATTCTATGGTATCATAAAGGATACACAGAAGAAGAACTCCAAAGTACAACAAAGCTCTCCTTAAACGACATTAAAAGGTGGCGCGAAGCGTATAAAAATATGAGTGAGCAGTTTTTGCCAAGCTATTCTTATAAACCCGATGCACTATTGAAATTCTCATATTTTGTGGAATTTGAGAACAAAAAAATTAAAGACGGTATGAAAAGATATGGTTTAACAATCAAAGATTTTTGTGATTGGGTAGGCAACGATGATATTACAAGAGCTCAAGATGTGAGAGATTTGAGAAAAATGTTTGAGAATGATGATATAGCAAGAATTCTCAAAGAAGAAGGTTTTCAAGCAGCAAAATATGAATTGGGTATGAGTATCCCTGCCTACGCCTCCAGGTTATTTGAGCATATTGAAAAGTGTATAATTGGTCTCAAAAGAATGTCAAGAGAAGAAGAACAAAGTATACTTGGTGATGAAGAACCCATGAAAAAAACAAAAATAATGGAACTCTATGAGGAATTATCTAAATTTGTTGAGATGATTAAAAGGTATGAGAAGTAGGGAATAAATATGCCATCAAAATTGCATCAAATGATTGTAGGTCTGATCGGAAGAAAAATGCGAGAAAAAGGATATTATATCGTAGCGTTTGATGGAAATGAGTATTTATTCGATGGACAAAAAATAAATATTCCACCATCAATAAAAAGACACAGACCAGATATTGTGGGTTTTAAATTTGAGACTAAAGAGATTTGTATCGGTGAAGCAAAAACAAGCAAAGATTTATTCTCAAAAAGGACCAAAGAACAACTATTGGACTATTCTAATATTAAGGGTCTATCGACAGGTAAACACATAGAGATAATACTTGGCATCCCTAAATCAGCAGAAGGGGATCTGATAAGATTGTTGAGCGAATTAAACTTGTTTGAAAAAGATTTCATTTCTTACATCTGGTTACCGGAGGAGCTGGTTGATAATGGTTGAAAAAATTAAATTTGATTACTCACCAAGAACACCACCATTGCGTCATCAAATTGAAGCAATAGACTATATTAAAAAACATAATATCATACCCCTCTTTGATGAGCAGGGAATGGGGAAAAGTAAAATGGTTATCGATGCATTATGCTCAAACATTGAAAGCAAAGAGATTGACGGTGCATTAATTGTTTGTAAAAAGACGCTTCTATATACTTGGAAAAACGAAATTCTAAAGCATTCTCATTTATTCCCAGTAGTGTTATCAAGATCTAAACGCCAAAGAGGGCGGTTGTTTTTAACCTACGGCCATTTTTATATCGTAAATTATGAGTCTCTCATTCAGGAATTAGAATTAATTCGATTAGTATTAAAACATAAAATTTTTGCAATTGTTCTAGATGAGTCTCAAAAGATAAAAAATCCAGGCGCAAAAATTACAAAAGTAATACTTTCATTGAGAGAGATGAGCAAAAAAAAGATAATAATTACAGGGACACCAATAGCTAATAGACCAGAAGATATATGGTCACAATTTTATTTTCTAGACGGTGGGGAATTATTGGGTAATGATTTTTATGATTTCAGGAAAAAGTATAACTTGAAATTAAAGGGAGAAACTTCATTGAAAAAATACGAGAATGACTTGTTGAATCTTCGTAAAAAAATCAATGAAGTCTCCATCCGGAGAACAAAGGATATCTTAGAATTACCAGATAAAAAATATACCGATGTTATAGTTGACCTTTCTCCCAAACAACAAGAAATTTATGATACAGCGAAGAGGGAATTGTATTATGAAATAAAAGATGAAGATGGTGAAAGTATTATAGAAGAAATTGAGAATTATTTGGTAAAGTTGCTACGGTTAACTCAAATTGCTAGTAACCCTGCATTGATTATAGAGGACTACGATGAAACACCATCAAAGTTTTTAAAATTGGATGAGATAGTTGATGAGGTTGTGGGAAATGAGGAAAAAGCTATAATATGGACGAGTTTTAGGAGAAATGTTAGAACGTTAAGAAGACGATATAAAGATTTAGGAGCACTGATGCTTTTTGGTGAAATTCCGATAGAAGAACGTAATAATGTAATAATAAAATTCATGAGTATGCCAAAACATAAAATTTTAATTGCAAATCCTGCCGCAGCTAAGGAAGGATTAACATTAACATCCGCTAATAATGCTATTTATCTTGATAGAAGTTTCAAGATGGACGATTACTTGCAATCTCAAGATAGAATACATAGAATTAGCCAGACAAAAAAATGCAATATTATAAAATTGATAGCTAGAAAAACCATAGATGAATACACAGACGAAATCTTAGAAAAAAAAGAATTAGTAGCTAGATATGCATTAGGAGATTCCAATAATCTTGATATAAAAAGACAATGTCTTTCCAAAGAAGATCTTTTAAATATATTGGGGTGAAAATATGGCCAAGGAAACAACAGATACGGTTGCACTGTCTATCCGAGGAAGGGAAATAAATTATGAATATCAAACCTTGAATATCAACGATGTACAATTTTATAGAAAAAATCCACGGGTTGCAACTATTTTAGCTGAAGATACTGGTGAAATCACAGATGAAGTTATCGACGGAAAACTCTGGGAGAGAAACGAGACTCATAAATTATATCGTCGAATTGAAAAAGATGGAGGATTAATACACCCAATTCTTGTATATCATAATGAGGTATTAGAAGGAAATACTAGATTATGCTGTTATAGACATTTATACAGCACAACGAACGATGATAGATGGAGGTACATAAAATGTCATATAATTCTAGAGGAACTAACTCAAGATGAAATTTATCGACTATTGTGTACTGAGCATATAGAAGGAAAAATCGAATGGGGGGCATATGAAAAATCCAATCTCTTTTGCAAAATGAAAGAAGAAGAAGACATGACTTTAGAACAAATTTCTGAGATTGTAAATGAATCCACAACATCAATTAATAACAAAATAAGGGCCTACAGGATGATGGTAGAACATAGTGTCATAGATAAAAGTAAATATAGTCATTTCGAGCAATTGGTTTTGAGTGGCCCAATAAGAGAAATTAAAAAAGCTCAGGATAAAGATGTTGAAGAAAAGGTTATTGACCTAATAAAGGAAGGAAAAATAAATAAAGCAACAGATATTCGAAAAATAGGTGATATTTATAAACATAGAAAAGCAAGAAAAAGATTATTTGATCAAAAAGAAGAACTGGATCAAGTATACATCGATTTAAAAGCTAAAGCCCCTATGACAGATTCTAGTTTTATGAAAGATATAGAGGGATTGGTTAAAAAAGTGAGAAAACTGAGTAGAGAAGACCGAGAGGGATTAAAACAAAATAAAAGAGACAGTTCAAAAATAGAACAATTGGCCAAAGAATTAGTTCGTTTGTGCAAAGAACTTAATATCAAAATTCATATCCCAAAAAAGATGAGAAAGAGGTAATTACATTGAAAGTCCTATTAGTTGAACCAAATTTTCCAATCCCAAAAAAGAGCAAGAATCACAAAAATTTCTTACCAATAGGACTCCTAAAATTACACGACTACTATAAAAGTAAAGGGCATGGAACAAAATTAGTCCGTGGTAATGAAAATAAAAGAAAAATCGGAACTAGATTCAAGCCTGATCAAATTTTGATTACATCCTTATTTACTTACTGGTCAAAATATGTTTGGGAGACGGTTGCATATTATAGAAACAATTATCCAAACGCTAAAATTATTATCGGAGGGATATATGCTTCGTTAATGGGTGATGATCAAGAATTTAGAAAGAAGCTTAGAAAATATAAAGCTAGTGTGCATTTTGGAGTGCATAAAGGTGCCGAAAAATACGCTAAAACCAATACTCTAAATTACTCTATACTCAGTAATCCTAGCCCAGTCGATTATCAAATAATTCACGCCTCTAGGGGATGCGTCCGACATTGCGATTTTTGCGGTACGTGGAAAATAGAACCTAATTTTCAGGCAAAAAATAATATTAAAGGTGAGATAGAACACCGAAAACTGGTTTTTTACGATAATAACCTACTGATGAACCCATATATTGAAAATATTTTTAGTGAGCTCATAGAATTAAAGAAGCAAAAAGAAATTTTATGGTGCGAGTCTCAAAGCGGATTTGACGGGAGAAAATTACAAGAAATCCCTCATTTAGGAGAATTGATAAAAAAGGCAGGTTTTCGATATCCGAGGATAGCTTGGGATTGGGGGTATAAAGAATTTAGAACTATTAAAAAACAACTTGATATTTTAATTAATGCAGGATATGGCCCCAAAGACATATTTGTTTTTATGCTCTATAATTGGAATATACCTTTTGAAGAAATGGAAAAGAAGAGAATAAAATGCTGGGAATGGGGGATTCAAATTGCAGATTGCAGATATAGACCTTTAAATCAATTATTTGATAATTATAACAGCAGAAAAAGTGTGCAAACTAATAAAGATTATTATATTCATAGAGAAGCAGGTTGGACGGATATACTCGTTAAACAATTCAGAAAGAATATAAGACGGCAAAATATTTGTCTTAGGCATGGTTTCCCTTTTTATTCTAAAAGTTTCGAACATAAAAGTTTTGGTAAAGAAACTACAAAAAAAGTGAAAGATTTGAAAAATATCAATGATAAAATAAAATTCATTGAAAATATCGGTGCGGATTATTGGTTTCCTGATTAAGAATAAGACAAGGGGACGTTTCATTTGTCTTATTTAAATTATGAGGTGGAATATTATGAAATTTAAAAGAATTATTATTTCGACGATTTTTATTCTAACCATCTTTTCATTATTTGTGTCAGCTGTCTATGCGGACAATAGTGGATATTTCCTTAAAGGATTTGCAGACGGGTTTAATAAAGGCTTCCAGATGGGTATGCAGATAAAGCAAAAGAGAGAAATGAAGTGGAAGGCAGAACAGTTAGAAGAATTAGAAAAAGTATTTGTGCAATGGGAATTTTTTACCGATACAGTTCAGAACCTTGTTGAATCCGGACAGATGACTCCCGAATTGGGAAGAAAATTCTTAGTTTTAAATTCTCTATTACCAACGGATTTACAAGAACACGGACAAAGTTTATACAATGGAATAATGTCTGTTGATAAGGATAAAGTTACAGAGGAAAAACAATATTTTAAAAATGTAATAGACACAATAAGTGTAACTAGTGGACAGATTAACTCAAAGACATTTAGTAATTTATCCAATTTCCTTTCATATAATAAAAAAGCATTAATTAATATTATTATTGAAAGTGGTTTTTCATATACAACTTCGCAGAGCGAGTTAAAATACAATCCTTTCGAAAATAAATGGGAATACGCTCCTTCAGGCAGTGTTCTTAAGTATAATCCTTTTGCAGATTCATGGAGTTATGAATAATTAAAAAAATAAAAAAAACAGAGAATTAGATAAATAGGGAAGGTGTACCAGGTTAATAATTCGGTAACTTTAGCGAAAAACCTATAAGATCTGAGGAGTTTTTTAACCAGAGGGTTAAGGCTTTAGATATTATTATAGATAGACGTCCTAAAGGAAGACCTTGCAAAACGGAAAGCTAAACCGTAGAAAAAATAGGATGTGTTCTTATTTATTAACGGCCAGAACTACAGCCAGAGTTACAGGCAGAGCTATCTTTGCAAAATAGAATAGTGCGTATTTTGAAAGGCTTAAAAGAGGGATTCAAATCTTTATCCTTAACAAAGAGCTTTACTAATTGTCAAAGAAAAAGACTCCGGTAATTGACTTTTGTGAAGACTGACACTGGGAATTCTTCTAGGCTCTTTAGGATCTTCCGCGGAAGATCAAGGCATAACAAGCGCTATTCGAGAAGCGCTTAAGACAATTAATATCAATTTGCTGATCATATTCTAATCAGCGGGAATGAGTTATTTTAGCTTTGTTGAAAAAAATCTGTATTTTTAAAGAGGATTATTCATGAACAGATGTGATGTTGCAGAATTACATTTCATTACATATATCGAGAATGTTCCTTCAATTCTAAAGAGAGGGATATTGTCGCATAATGAATCACGAAACATTAATTTTCACGATATTTCCGAAAGCGGAGTACAGGAACGAAGGGCGAAAAAGAAAATTCCTGGTACAAATAAGAGCTTACACGATTATGCTAATTTATATTTTGACGCGCATAATCCTATGCTAAGCGCAAGAAGGTCAAAAAATGATGAAATATGCGTCCTTAGAATTAAGAATATAGTTTTGAATATTGATGGTGTGATAATAACTGATAAAAATGCGGCAAGAGAATGTTGGTTTAAGACTGTTGATGAAGGTTTGCCATTATTAAATAAAGATGAAATTTATGCTACTTTTTGGACTGATAATAATCCGATTAAAGAATATAAGCATGCAGGTATAAAATGTGCGGAAGTTTTAGTACCAGATTGTGTTCATTCGGATTATATTATTGGCGCATACGTTGATAATATTACAGCTTTAAATAATTTGTGTAATTTATCGGATTTAGGTGCTATAATAAGAAGCGAGTTGTTTTTCTAAGGAGAGATTATTATGAAAATATTAGTTGGTGATATTTTTAATTCAGAAGCACAGACGCTGGTCAATACAGTTAATTGTGTTGGGATAATGGGAAAGGGAATTGCCGCGGAGTTTAAAAAACGTTTTCCTGGTATGTTTAAGGATTATGTTGTCCGTTGTGAACGAAAAAATATTAAGCCGGGAATACCATATTTATTTAAGGAAGGAATGTTTTCTCCTCAAATAATTAATTTCCCTACAAAAACCCATTGGCGGGCGGCTTCTCATATTGCAGATATTGAAAAAGGGTTAAAAATTTTGTCTGAAAAGTATAAAGAATGGGGTATTGAGTCTATTGCAATTCCTCCCCTTGGGTGTGGTAATGGGCAATTGCTTTGGGAATCAGTTGGTCCGCTTATTTATAAATACGCATCTAAGTGGGATATTCCTGTGAAGATGTATGCGCCATATGGTACTCATCCCGCACAGTTAAAGGTTGAGTTTTTGTCAAAAGAATTTAGCCTGAAACAAGCCGGATCCGGTATGAGAATATTACAAAAATTGAATCCTGCATGGGTAGCGCTGACTGAAATTGTTCATCGTATTGAACAACAAAAATATCATATGCCAGTAGGTCGCACTATATTTCAAAAAATTGCCTATGTTGCTACTGCTTTAGGTTTACCGACAGAGTTGAATTATGTGAGAGCATCTTTTGGCCCTTATTGTCATGAATTAAATGATGTAAAGAAAAGATTGGTAAATGCGGGATTAATTCAAGAACAGAGACTAGGGAAAATGTATAGGGTCCTTCCGGGGTTAAACTACGCTAGTGCTCGGGATAAATATTGTGAAGATATTAAAAAATGGGATGATCTAATCGATAAAACAGCTGATTTGTTTTTACGTTTAGACACACATAGAGCAGAGGTTGTCACAACAGTTTTATTTATTGAAAAAGAATTGAATAAAAAAGGCGAGACAACAGAACAAGATGTCTTAAATGAGGTAATAAGGTGGAAGCAAAAACGGAAACCATCTTTAAATGAAAATGATGTTGCTGAAACTATTCGTAATTTAGGTGTTTTGGAATGGTTTAACCTAAAACCTTCTCGAGAATTGCCGGTTAGTCAAACTGATTTTTAGTTATAATCTACCGGATATGATACACAGTATGATACACAGGGTCTTGAAACATAACAAAGGAATGCTATATTGGCAATATATAGGAACGGGGGACAGGTTCTCTGTGCTTATTTACTCTCTTTAAAAGCCTTTATTTGCAAGGGTTTAAGAAATAATGGGGATAGATTTTACTTTTTGTCTTGCACTAAATGCGGGAGGACAAAAGAAGACTGTCCCCCCTTTTTTTTGCCTTCCAAAACCCTTCAAATAAAATAGGGACACCTATTTTCTTTGACATCACTTCTACGAAGACATATTAGGTATTAATAGTATTAATAGGGTCTTGCAATATAACAAGGGCTATGCCATATTAGCAATATGACCAGACCACTCCTGAATGAGATCTTTAAATGTAAGGACAAGAAGTCAAAAGACCAAGCAATGTATGAGGCGCACCTAGAGTATGGCTATACCTTAAAAGATATAGCAGAATATATTGGTTTGCATTATATACTACAGTGAGCAGAGTGATTAAAAAAATCGAGCGGGAAGATGAAAAGTGATATTGCAAGATCTGCCTCCCTAATATGTTATAAGGAAAATGATTTCATGATCAAATCGAGTATGGAGATTGATAATAATGTGAAGTTGTGAAGCCTAACCCCAGATCTTCCTAATTTCCAGCCCTTTGGTATTTTGCTTAAGGGTTTTTTTATTTTTAAAATAATTTTTAAGAAAAAGAAGGATTTTTAAATAGACTTATAGTACAATGTAATGGATTTATCCAAAAAGATCATTGGCAAAAAAGTGTTGGGATTTCAAATTGGGAAAATAGCAAAATGATTAAGCACAATGAATTCTCGCTTGTAGCCAAAGTACTTAACGGAGGTAAATTGGCTGAACTATAATAAAAAAGACAACTTATCTGCAGTTGTATATCTATAATGGAGGCGAAGGATATGACAAAAAAACTAAATCTTGTTGATTTTTTTCCTAAATTAAAACTTAAAGTAAAAGAAACACTTATAGACAAGCCAAAATTTCCCTTCATTGATGGCCACAGTCATCTTCAACTGTTAGGAGGAAATTGGATAGATCGACCAGTAGAAGACCTATTGACCATGATGAATAATTCAAATATCCAAGCCATTGTGGATCTTGATGGTTTGGATAATGATAGTATCCTATTTGCCCATATAGAAAAGTTTAAGGCAAAAGCACCAGATCGTTTTTACCATATGGGTGGAGTAGATTGGACAAAATGGAAAGAAAAAGGTAATAATTTTGGAAACTGGGCCGCTAAGCGTCTTGAAGAACAAATTAAAATGGGAGCTTCCGGCATTAAAATATGGAAAAATCTTGGCCTTCATGTGAAAGACCAGAATGGGAAATTAGCGAAAGTTGATGATCCGAGATTGGATCCAATTTTCGAAACCGCCGCTTCTTTGGAAGTCCCAGTATATATGCATATCTCCGATCCAGTTGCTTTCTTTGACCCGATAGATCAATTCAATGAGCGATGTGAAGAGCTCAATGAGCGCCCAGATAGGTCTTTCTTTGGCCCCCGATTCCCACCATTTCAAGAAATCATTGAGCAATTTGCAAACCGAATTCGTCGACACAAAAAAACAGTATTTGTTGGCTGTCATGTTGCCAACTATGCTGAGAATTTAGCCTGGGTTTCTGCTTTATTAGATGAATGCCCACACCTTTACATTGATATCTCAGGGAGAATCGGTGAATTAGGTCGACAGCCATATACTGCCAGAAAATTTTTCTTGAAATATTCTAATCGTATTATTTTTGGCACTGATCGACTTCCAAATATAGAGTGGTACAGAATCTATGCCCGCTTCCTTGAAACAGAAGATGAATATTTTAATTATTTTCCGGCTTTTCCACCAAAACAGGGTCGCTGGTTTATTTATGGGATTCATCTACCGGATGATATATTGAAAAAAATATATTCTGAAAACATACAGAATATTTTAAGCATCATGTAGAACTAAAAATGTCATGGGGACGTTGACAATATAATTTGGGGCGATGGAGGATAATTATGAAAGCATATGAGTATATTATATCAAAGCAAATACAATGGGCGTATCGTAACGATATAGTACTTATCGGGGACAAGGGAAACTGGGGTCGAAAAGCCTATACTCAAAATTTAAACCACAATCTATTCGAACCTTTTATGCTTGAAATCCGAAATAGTTTTACTCAAGCTGATGGCGGAGAATTAACTGGGAATCCCTGTAAAATGCAAGCAGTTCACTCTTCGTCTGCATTGGGTGTGAATATTTTTCATTATTGGAAAAGAGAAAAACGTATCCCTCTTATAGCTGCTGCGTGTGGATTTTGTAGTAAAAATAATACTTCTTCCCAGGATATCATCTTTGAGGTTAAATTCCCAATAAGTGAGAAATTTCAACATAACCCGAATATTGATGTTGTTATTAAAAACTCTCCGGAATCAAGATTTAAGGTTTTTGCAATAGAATGTAAATTTTCAGAAGCTTATTATTCAAAAACACATTCCGGGATTTCTCCCAAATATATTGAGTTAGATAAAGTATGGGATGATATGCCAAATTTATTGAAGTTGGCAAAAGAAATAGCCCCTAATGATAATAAATATTTTTATTTGAATCCAGCTCAATTAGTAAAACACATTTTAGGACTAAAAGAAATATTTGGCAAGAACAAATTTCGCCTTCTCTATCTCTGGTATGATACGATTGGGCCAGAGAGTGTGGAACATCATAAAGAGATAGACGAATTTACTAAAATAACTAAAGAGGATGGCATTCATTTTCATTCTATAAGTTATCAGGATTTGATTATTAAATTAGCAAAGAATTGTCGGAGGTTACATAGAGGCTACATCGATTATATTACTGGACGATATCTGTAGTATAAATGCAATGTAGGAACAGGCGATGGTTCTCTGTTCCTATTTATCGCCCCTTTAAACCCTTTATTTATAAGGCTTTCAGACCCCCTTCAGGAATGCCCTTTTAATGCACGTAGAGTACCTTTAAACGCGTCTCAATTTTCAAAAAAACAGCAATTACGACGTTTTTTTAGCCTTTTTTGACCTCTTCAAAACTCTGTAACCATTACAGGAAGCCATTTTTGGATTTTGGTGGAGTGAAAATAGGCCAAAAAACAACCATTTTACGAGGGTAAAAGTATAGGTCGAGGCAAAATTCGCCCGTATAATCAAAATATGAAGCCTACCATTGAAACCCTTATGTTACAATGTTTTCCTGAGCACGACAGGGGACGGTCTGTAATTAAAAAGGAAAAATAAGGGAATAGGAAGCCTGATTTTTAGCTAAGTAAAAGAGATAAATATATTTATCGAATTAGAGGATTATCAGTTTTTATAGGAAAAAATAGCAAGGCTCTAAAACGCAGTAAATATAAGGGTTTCTGCGTTTTTTTGCTATATGGGATAGTGGTAGTGGTTCTAAAATAGGGAGAAAATGAGGCAAAAAAGGGCTAAAAGTTGTATTTTTACGAGGCTGAAAGCCTTGCAAAATAAGGGTTTTAGCGGAATATTGTCGTAGCGGCGTTTTTTGAGGTTGGTTAAGGTGATTGTTCATATTTTTTAAAATAGGCGCTTAAAACGGCTTAAAATGGCTTATTTTAAATGTGGGTGAAAAGACTTATTTTATAAGGGGTTGAGCGAGGTTTTGGTTAAATAATAGGCAGACACCTATTATCCAAGTTTTCACATTTGCCATAAAATTATGCTAAGCAGAATGATTTAAAACATAGGGTTAGTTCTTTAGTAGTTTAAAGATGTAAAATTAAAAAACTTTAGGAGTTGGATTACAGCCCGTTAATGTGGGAAGAAAAGAATATTTAACAATTCTTGTATGCAAAATTTAATTAGAAGAAGCAAATATAATTTGTCAGTAAGAAAGATACGATTCCGATAACTGTACGATGTAGAATTATTGGAAATGTATTAATGCCATGATTTAGGACAAACTAATTTTTTATTATCTTTAAGAGGGATTATATCTGGTAGTATGCTACTTTTTAAGTGTTTTTCTTTTATTTTCATATGAAAATCACATTTTAGTTTTAAAAGTTCTGCGCGCCTTCCAATTGGAATAATAACTCCTATTTGTTTATGGGAGAACAATGTTTTTACTGCTTCTATAGGAGGAATTAAATCACTATCTCCTGAGATGATATACGCTTTGTCGAACTTATCTTGAATTGCTAATTTGAATAAATAAATTGCGATGTTAACATCAGTTCTTTTCTCTTCGAATGTTGTATATGTTTTTTTACACAATCGGCATATTCTATCTTTTTTTCGAAATTCTCCATATACAATTTTAATTTCCTTGAGTTCTTGAACCTTAATGAAGATTTTATGTCTATTCGTTTTATCTGGAGACCAAGGAGTTAAAGCTATAAAGTGGTATATTTCTTCAATATGTTCTTTTTTTGTAATGAAATTTTTGCAAGTTCTGATAAGTCAATCCACTTATATTTATTAAATCGTTTATTTGCAATTTAATGATAAAGGTTGAAGCCATCTATAAAAAATATAATAAGTAACTTTTTCCATAAAATATTTCTTTCATAAATAGATATAAAATGAAAAACCCGAGCGCACAGGCAACTCGGGGCCAGTAAAATACAACATCTTACTGGGATGACAACAAATTATACCAAAAAAATATTTTTATGTCAAAATTTTTTTAATATTTTAATATTTTTATAAATAATAAATAGGGACAGAGTCCCTAAATTATAATCCTTTAGCAATAAAGCTGAAGTTCTTTTTTATGTCTCTTTTTTGATCTTACTTAGTTCGAATTCATCATGGAGGGCTTTAACCGCTTCATCTAATTGGGATAGCTTGATTAAACAGGATATCCTAATTCTTGAGGTGTTAATGGTTTCCATGTGAATACCCGCCCGGGATAATGCACGGAACATTCTTGAAGCAATGCCGGCTTCTTTTGCTATACCGTCACCAACGATGGAGACCTTTGCTAAATTACAATCAGTATTAATTTCTTGGACCCCAATTTTTCCTGCTATTTTTTTAGTAATTTTTAAGGAAGATATGAAATCATCTTCTGTAACAATAAAAGAAACAGTGACAGTTTCTTGATTATAAAAGTCCTGAACAATCGAATCAATGACAATATTTTCTTTGGCTAAATCTTCAAATAACATACAGGCAAGATCAGTATTTTTTTTCACTCCCTGAAGGGTAATTTTTGCCACATTTTTTTGATAGGTTACTCCCCTAACTATAACATTTTCCAGCATGGGAACCTCCTTGGTAATCATGGTACCTTTACTCGAACCAAAGGTTGATTTCACTAAAATCGGAAGGTGATATTTACGTGCTAAATCAATCGCTCGATGGTGCATCACCTGGGCACCCAGAGCTGTCATTTCTGACATTTCATCATAGGAAATCTTGGGAATTCTTTGGGCTTCGGAAATAAGTTTTGGATTAGCGGTATATACACCATCAACATCCGTATAAATTTCACACAAGTCCGCTTTTAATTGGACAGCAAGGGCAACTGCGCTTAAATCCGAGCCGCCGCGTCCTAAAGTAGTCACTTCATCATGGTGGTTAATTCCCTGAAATCCGGCTACAATTACTATTTTACCTAAATTCAAAGTTTTTTCAATTTTTTGGCTATTGATTTTTATTAATCTTGATCTGGTATGTATCCCGTCAGTTAAAATCCCGGCATGTCTTGCGGTAAATGAAATCGCTTTATTCCCCAATACATGAATTGCCATAGCCAGAAGGGCAATGGAGACTTGTTCACCGGTTGAAACCAACATATCTAATTCGCGTTTATCCGGTGCAGAGCTAATTCGGTAAGCCAATTTAAGTAACCTATCTGTTTCATTCCCCATAGCTGATACAACAACGACGATTTGATTTCCTTCTTTAAAACGGGCAACAATTTTTTTAGCGATTTTCTTCACTTTACCAATGGTTGAAAGAGAGCTTCCACCATATTTTTGAACGACTATTTTTTTCATTTGCTATCCTTTGTCAAAAAAGATATTATTGCAATTTTATCACTTTTTTTAAAAAATTAAAAGTTTAATATATAAATAGGTCCCATTTAGTGAACGATATTTGTAGTACGAAAGGTTACTTAATAACATGGAGAAGTGTCATGTTAGACAGAGAAGTTGTCAGAGAATTCTTAGATGAAGAACTTATGGAAATAGAAATACCTGATGATATTTTTAAAGAAGCACTTGTAGAGGCTTTCTGTAAGTATGTTGAAGATGACTATTATGAATGGTTGAAAGACAACTTCAAATCATTTTTTAATTATGGAAAACCCGATTGGCAGTGGGTAAGAAAATGGAATAGAAAGTATAGGGGAATGACATAAAAGGAGCGGAAATTACCTAAAGGAAAGAGGAATAACAGAAGGAGTAATAAGATTGACACGTCTTTTCGCTTCTTGAAACGACCATAACCCTTTATTTACAAGGCTTTCAGACCCCCTTCAGGAATGCCCCAAAAACGCACGTAGAGTGCCTTCTAAGGCGTCTCAATTTTCGAAAAAACGGCAATTACGACACTTTTTTTAGCCTTTTTTGACTTTCCCGAAACTCTGTAACCCTTACAGGAAGCCATTTTTAGATTTCGAGGGAGTAAAAATAGGCCAAAAAACACCCATTTTACGAGGGTAAAAGTATAAGTTAAGGCAAATTTTGCCCGTATAATCAAAAATACGCAACCTACCCTTGAAACCCTTATTTTACAAGGCTTTCCTACTGGCTATTTTCTCGCAAACCTTGCCCAGAAGGTTATTAATATTAAACCGTTATAAATTTTTTATTTCCTATATTGGCGTATAGAGATATGCTTTATGACTAAAAATTCTAAATTTGAAACTATTATAAGAAAAGAGGAATTTTATGAGTTTTATAGAATATATATAGTAAACATGATCATGATTAAAAAAATAGTTTGCGATTGTAGACGCTATATATAGAAAAAAAGAAAAAAAGGTAATAGGATATTTTTTATTATATAATAATAGAGGAGTGAGTAAATTGAAAAACATAGAATTATCCCGAATATTTGAGCAGATTGCCAGGATATTAAAGATTAAAGGAGAAAATCCCTTTAAGATTAGAGGAGATTTGCATTTACATACTAAGTGGAGTGATGGGGTACATACCATTAGACAGATAGCAGAAGATACAAGATCCCTGAGGGAAAGTATGAAAGATACTAAAAACTTTATTTTAAGTTCAGGTTGTGATATTCCTATAAGTACCCCATTAGAAAATATCGAGGCCTTTATGAAGGCTGCACGGGAGTAATTCGAAAACTTGACAAGATTTTTATAGGGCGGTAAATTATAGGTAGTCTTTTAGGAAAGCTATACTATTACTTATTTTTAATTGAAAAACAAAAGTAAATAGTAGTTTTTTATTGTGAACCAAAGGAGTCAACTATAAATAGTAGAGTTTCCTTTTTTTGCAATATGTCCTTTTTTCATCGAATTTCCGGAATGAGAGAGCGCCGGATCGGTACCGAAATTAAACATAGGAGATTTGAATGACTGAAAATCAGTGGGGTTTGTTGTGTGATATTGTTGATGGGAATACCAGTAGGCATGAAATTGGTTTTATTATAGATAGTCCATGGCTACCTGGATGGTACAATATTCCAATTATCGATTATTATACTAGTGATGAATTATGGTTCAGTGCAAATAAAAAAGCTGCAGATACTTTTCCTGATGCGATATTTCTCCCAGGATTTTGGGTTGAATACGGCATGTGTACAGAACCCTCTGCCTTTGGAGCAACATGTGTTTTTCCATATAACGAATTTCCAAATGTTAAACCTCTGCCCTTTAAAGACTACAATTTTGAAAAACTGGTAAAACCCAATCCCTGTAGTGATGGACTGCTTCCTTTTGTTGTCAATAGGTTGAAACTAATGCGGAATAGGGTACAAAAAGCTGGTCATATATATCCTTTTGCGATTTCCCGTGGTCCTTTGAATATCGCAAGCTTCCTGCTCGGTACAACTGAATTCTTGATGCTTATAAAACTTGAACCGGAAAAAGCCCATATAATTTTACAAGTAATAACGGAGTTCATTTGCGATTGGCTGGAATACCAGCTCAAAAAATTTTCAACCATGGATGGTATCATGATGTTGGATGATATTGTGGGATTTTTAGGAGAGGAAGATTTTAAAGAATTTGCCTATCCCAATCTAAAGCGAATTTTTACACAGTTTTCGGTTAAAGTAAAATTCTTCCACAATGATGCTCCATGTACCGTCTCTGCTCCTTTTTTGCATGAAATTGGAATAAATATGTTGAATTTTGGGATAGATACGGATATTAATGAAATGCGCAACCTATGTGGTCCGAGTATAGTGCTGGTTGGCAATATACCGCCTCGGGATGTTCTAGCGAATGGGACTCCAGATGAAGTGCGAGTTTCGGTGCGATCACAATTAAATGTAATGAAAGATACGTCGCGTATCATTATGTCTTGCGGAGGAGGAATGCCCCCGGGTGTTTCAACTGATAATCTTGAAGCATTTATCGATGAGGTAAAGACGTTTTGAATACCCTAAAATATACGAAATACAATTTGAAAGACTTTTCCCATAAAGCATGGAATCTGGCAGTAACTTCTTTCCACGATAATGTTTTTACCCAGGAGGCAAGATATTACATATAGGTTTTTGTCAGTTCCCTCAAAGGATCTATCATTCTTTTTGCAAATTAAAATCAAATAATTTTTTGAGGTAAGAAAAGTCCCAAGTTATTGACTTAAACTAATTTGAATGGTATCATAAAACAGTAATTTAAAAAAATATAATAAAAATATAACATTCAGATAAAATCCACATCATATCTTTAGAAATGATTACTCTTAACAACTCGACGTGAGGGTAATTTAATTATTATCCCACCAAATTAATGTTCTAATATAACATTTTTACCTAAGCAGCAAATTTACGTCAATATTTTCTTTGAAAACTAAATATCGAAGATAATATAGTTGTATAAAAGATTAGAAAGCTTAATTCTAGGTCCATTTATCAAGCCCTTTATCAATCTTTTGCAGTTTATTACTGATATCCTAAGCCCTAATTACACTTTTGAACGTACTAATCCCCTTGCCGGCAGGTGATCTATATTATAACTTCTTAGGACCGAAGGGATGCCATCTATCAAAACTCTCTTTCTGGCTAACTGTTGATACTTGGATGTCCCTATTTTAATGATAAGTTGGGTTCTATGTAGTTTTTAAGATTTACCTTGATAATTAGATAAATTTTATAAAAAGAGAGCGTGAAATTTGTTCACCAAAGTTTGGGGGTAGAATACCACGGGCATGCCCGTGGTATTCTACCCTTCAGGGTTAATAAAGTATAGTAATATAAATAGTAATAAAACATACACTTTTTATAATAATGATATAGTTTAAATTAAGTTAGCTTGCTTGTTTAAAATTGAGAGAGGTGAAAAGGCAAATTAAATTGAATAGGAGGTGAAAAAGAAGAAAAAATAAATATTTGAAAAGTTGATTTTGTTTAATCAAAATTTAAAGGAGGGAAGAGTAATAATGAAAAGAAGTGTTTTAATTTTAACATTATCTTTGGTCTTTGTAATTGGAATTAGTTTTGCAGCTTTAGGGTATCAGGAAGCGCCGCAGTTAGCTGAGTTGGTCCAAGCCGGGAAATTACCGCCTGTAGAAGAGAGACTCTCTGAAGAACCCTTGGTCGTTGAACTGATTGAAGACATCGGAAAATATGGGGGTACCTGGCGCCGTGGTTTTACCGGCATCAAGGATTATCATGCTTTCGGTAGACATGTGTATGAACCAATGCTGCGATGGCCACGGGATCCCAGAGACCCCGTTCAACCGGGACTTGCAAAAGAATGGGAGTGGTCTGACGAAGGGAAGACGCTGACCTTGTACTTGCGGAAAGGTTTGAAGTGGTCCGACGGATACCCCTTCACTACTAAGGATATCACTTTTTGGTGGTATGATATCGAGCTGAACACCAAGATAACCCCGGCACCTCACGCGGAATGGGTGATTGACGGTGAACCGATGGAATTGGAGGTTGTGGACGACTATACGATAAAACTCAAATTCGCCAAACCCAACGGCCTCGCTGAAACCGTAGGGTTAGCGTTCCATGGAAATCAGTGGCCATTGGGTTTCGAGCGTTTCGGGTTTTTTGCCCCCCGGCATTATCTGGAACAGTATCACCCCACGTACAACAATGCGGTTGATTACTCTGTATTCGAAGAAAAAGTGTTTGATTACAACACCGAGAGACCGGTTATGACCGCCTGGAAGATTAGCGAATGGGGACCCGGTGCTACTCGGTTGGTGGCCAAGCGTAATCCTTACTATTGGAAAGTCGATCCCGCAGGAAATCAACTTCCGTACATCGACGAACTGGTTCTGACGCTTTTCGAAGAGATCGAAGCTTTGAACCTTCGTGCTATCGAAGGTGGTTTTGATTTTCAATTTCGCCGCATCAGCCTATCAAACTATCCGGCGTTTCAACTAAACAAAGATCGTTATGGCTATCGGATTCTCCTGTGGCCGGATGCGGTCCCCTCTAAGCTTTGCTACTTTTTTAATCAGTCTATTGAAGACGATGGATTGCGGAACATTTTCCAGAATCCTAAATTTCGTCAAGCAATGTCTGTTGCAATCGATCGGGAACAGATAAACGAAGTAAGTTATTTAGGTTTAGGCGTACCACGTACCTTTACTGTGGTGCCTGACTCGCCTTATTTCGAGCCTGATATTGAACAGTTATACGCTCAGTATGACCCCGCTCTCGCCAATCAACTTCTCGATAAAATCGGTTTAAAGAAAGGTTCCGACGGTTTCCGCACTCGGCCGGACGGCAGCAGGCTAGAGGTAACCGTAGAAGGTATGGATTGGGATAAAGCGACACTCGATGAAATGGAACTGGTAGTGGCAGCCTGGAATGATGTTGGAGTACGAGCGTCGATGAAGACCATGTCCAGAGAGATTTATTGGATTCGGGCGACAAGTAATGAGATTCAAGTAGCCACCTGGACGGAAAGTCGGGCTATTGATCCGATGGTAGATCCTATTTGGGTTTTCCCTTTTGATGAACGTTCCTGGATGGCTCCGGCTTACGGAAGCTGGTATAAGAGCGAAGGTAAGCTTGGTAAGGAACCGCCGGCATATTTTAAAGAGATGATGGCCCTGTACGACCAGTATAAAGTGACGGTAGCTCCTGATAAGCAGAAAGAAATTGCAAAGAAACTTATTCGGACACACGCCGAAAATGTTTTTGTTATCGGGACTGTTGGAATGACACCTAATGTGGTTGTGGTGAATAATGATTTTCGCAATGTTCCTGAAACTTTTACCACGGACTGGATCTACATGGCTCCGGGTACTCTGGACCCGTGTCATTTTTACTTCGATCGCTAAGGTATTGAATCAAGTATAATAACTGTATGGCCCGGGGCCGGTTGTGAAAAATCTGCCCCGGGCATTAAGAAAAGGTACTATATGATTGCATACATTGTAAAACGCATTTTAGGTATGATACCCACTCTCATAATAATTTCAATTATAACTTTTATTATCATCCAGCTCCCGCCGGGCGATTTTGTGACTACCGCCCAAGCTGAAATAGCCGCTTCGGGAGGGGGCATGGATGCCTCCGCAGTTGAGGCAATGCGCATTCGATACGGATTGGACCAACCCATGCTGGTTCAATATTGGCGATGGGTCAGTGGGTTTCCTAGAGGAGATTTCGGTTATTCCTTGGAATGGAGTGCCCCGGTTTGGGATATTATAGCCGGACGTTTGGGTTGGACACTCTTACTTTCCGGTCTGGCACTTGTTTTTATGTGGTTGGTTTCAATCCCCATCGGAATCTATTCGGCAAGGAATCAGTACTCTTTGGGAGATAATGTGTTTTCTTTTCTCGGTTTTTTAGGATTATCCGTTCCGGACTTTATGCTTTCTTTGATGTGGCTTGTTTTCGCTACTATGACGTTGGGAATATCCGCAAGCGGTCTTTATTCGCCACAGATGGTTGATGCCCCCTGGAGCTTGGCAAAATTTCTTAACCTGCTGAACCATCTATGGCCCCCGGTAGTTATCATGGGAGTTGTGGGGACCGCAGAGCTTATCCGAATAATGCGTGGGAATCTTTTAGATATTTTAAACCAACAATATGTAACAACCGCTCGTTCCAAAGGATTAGTGGAGAAAGTTGTCGTCCGGAAGTATGCCGTTCGAATGGCTATTAATCCCATGATCAGCGTTTTGGGGATGCAGATTCCTAAAATGATTTCCAGCTCAATTATTGTTGGTTTTGTGCTTTCCATCCCTACGGTCGGACCGATCTTTTTGCGTTCATTGATTACGCAAGATATGTACCTGGCGGGGACGATCCTATTGTTAATGACAGTGATGCTGCTCATCGGTAATTTTCTCGCGGATATAGCATTAGCCTGGGTAGATCCAAGGATACGGTTCGAACAATGATTGATTATAAAGGAAGATCTGAACATATTAAGAAATTATATGAACAGCAAAACGCTCTTGATGAGTCCATCGCACATCAGATGATGAGCTCGGAAAAGATTGCCTTTGCTACTTCTCAATGGCGAATGATGTGGCGAAAGTTCATCCGCAACCGGATAGCCGTCATCGGGGGAACTGTGATATTGCTGTTTTACCTGACAGCTTTATTCGCCGATTTTGTCGCTCCCTATACGTTGAAACAACGGATGACTGCGTATTCCTTCTTATCTCCCCAGAGAATTTATTTTTTTGCTGAGGGGAGATTTCAGCCATTTGTTTATGGTTTGAAAGGAAGCCGTGATCCAAAGACCTTGATGAAAATTTATGTTCCCGACCCGGAGAAGCGGATACCGATACGCTTTTTTATCCACGGAGAACCATATAAACTCATGGGGTTGTTTCCAGCCAGTACCCGTCTCTTCGGGGTCGAAGAAGGGATAGTCAGTTTATTGGGTACCGATGGTCAGGGAAGAGATATGTTTTCCCGTATTATAATAGGCAGCCAGATTTCCCTTACGATCGGACTTGTAGGGGTGGCTCTGAGTTTGATAATAGGAGCCTTTTTAGGTGTCTCCTCCGGATATTTCGGTGGTTGGGTGGATAACCTGATTCAAAGGGTTATCGAAATTGTCCGGTCATTCCCGCCGATACCGTTATGGATGGCGTTAACCGCCGCGATACCTCCACACTGGCCTCCACTGCGGGTCTATTTTACTATTACCATTATCTTATCCCTGATCGGTTGGACCTGGTTGGCCCGTCAACTACGGGGTAAAGTATTGGCTTTGCGGGAAGAAGATTTTATAATGGCAGCCCGATTGGCCGGCGCAAGCGATGGGTGGATAATTTTTAGACATCTAATTCCTGCTACCCTCAGCCATATTATTGTTATATCAACTCTCGCTATGCCTGCTATGATCCTGGCGGAATCTGCTTTAAGCTTTCTGGGTTTGGGTCTCCGTCCCCCCTTGACCAGCTGGGGAGTCTTGCTCAAGCAAGCCCAGAATATCCAGGTTTTACTACTCTACCCTTGGTTGATGATTCCGGGCTTCTTTGTGGCCATTTCAATCCTGGCCTTTAATTTTCTGGGTGACGGCTTACGAGATGCCGCCGATCCTTACACTGTGTAGGTCTTATGAACGAAAACGAAAAATATCTTTTAAAGATAAACAACTTAAAGACATATTTTTACACCCTGGATGGAATTGTCCGTGCGGTGGATGGAGTCTCTCTGACTCTCAAACCCGGAAAGACCATGGGCCTGGTAGGAGAGTCCGGTTGCGGAAAAAGCGTTACCGCCCACTCCATACTAAGATTATTGCCGCTGAAAACAAGCCAAATAAAAGAAGGAGAAATCCTTTTCCGTCGCCGAAACGATAAGGAAGTAATTGATCTGGCAAAAATTAATCCGCAAGGTAAATTGATTCGTTCTATTCGGGGGAAGGAGATAGCCATAATTTTCCAGGAACCGATGACAAGCCTTTCTCCAGTCTACACTGTGGGAAATCAGATTATTGAGGCTATTCTTCTTCATCGTCAGATTAAGCCTCAAGAGGCTCGAGAACACGCCATTCAGATGCTCAAATCAGTGGGGTTGGGAATGGTGGAGAGCATGATAGATGAATATCCACATCGACTTTCGGGAGGACAACGGCAAAGGGTGATGATAGCGATGGCTCTATCATGTAGCCCCTCTTTACTAATAGCGGATGAACCCACTACTGCCCTGGATGTTACCATTCAGGCCCAGATTATTGAACTTTTAAAATCTCTTCAGAAGCAGTTCCAAATGGCTGTTTTGATTATAACACATAATTTGGGAGTGATTGCCGAAATAGCTGATGAGATCGCTGTCATGTATCTTGGGCGAATAGTTGAAAGCGGATCGTTAAAGCAGGTTTTTGAAAACCCTTTACACCCATATACTATTGGATTGCTTAAGTCGGTACCTATAATAGGAAATCAAACAAAAAAAAGGCTTGCCCCTATTCCGGGGAGTGTTCCTGATCCGTTGTCGGTTATCGAAGGGTGTGCCTTCCGATTACGCTGTCCGGCTTATAAGCAGAAAGAGTGTCCCGGCCAGGAAGGCGTGGCCATGGTGGAAGTCGAACCGGAGCACTATGTGCGTTGTCTTCTCTATGATCGAGATGAGGGAGTGAGAGGGAATGAAAACTGATATGACCGATGGCAATGATACTGTTATCTTGGAAATTAAAAATCTCACTAAACACTTCCCGATTTATCGAGGGTTCTTAAGGCGAATTGTGGGAAATGTACAAGCGGTCAATAATGTCAGCTTTTCCGTGAAAAGCGGAGAGACGTTAGGTATTGTAGGTGAGTCTGGGTGTGGAAAGACTACCTTAGCACGAGTTATCCTAAGGGCATACGAGGCGACGAGTGGAGAAGTATTGTATCGGCAGAACGGAGAGATGATAAATATTTTTTCATTGAAAGGACAGGAACTTAAGAAATTACGTCGGGATATGCAGATCATTTTTCAAGATCCGTTCTCTTCTCTCAACCCAAGAAAAACGGTTATGGAGATAATAGCCGAACCGCTTCGCATTCACGGTATCTCTCGAGGTCAGGAGTTAAAGTTACGGGTAGGGGAGCTCTTAGAATTGGTTGGATTGAATGTCAAGCATATGAACCGTTATCCTAACGCGTTTTCCGGCGGCCAAAGGCAACGTATCGGGATTGCCCGCGCGTTAGCTTTGCGGCCGAAACTGGTGATATGTGACGAACCGGTAAGCGCTCTTGATGTCTCCGTACAGGCTCAAGTAATTAATCTTTTAGAAGACCTGCAAAATGAGTTGGGGTTGACGTATCTATTTATTGCTCATGATTTGTCGGTGGTTGAGCACATCAGTGATCGGATTGCGGTAATGTATTTAGGAAGCATTGTTGAGATGATGCCGGCCCAGGAACTCAATGAGATTCCTAAGCACCCTTATACTGAAGCGCTTCTTTCGGCGGTTCCAAGCATCGACCCCAATAGTCATAAACCCAGGATCATTCTTCCCGGGGAGATCCCCAACCCTTCCGATCCGCCCACGGGATGCAAATTCCACACCCGTTGTCGTTATGCCGAAGAGAAGTGTAAAACCGAGGTGCCTGCTTGGGATGAGATTTCTCCAGGTCATTGGACCTTATGCCATTTTTCAAAAACTTTGAATCTTCATGGTATTGACACGGTAAAAGCTTCCGAATAAAAGGATAAATGATGAAGCTAAGAAAAACGAAGGGTTTGATTATACGATTCGGGATTCTCAGGGTAGTGATATTTCCCCTTTAACAATTAATAAGCAGTTATAGATTAATCCAATTAAAAATGTTAGACATAGAACAAAAGGTTTTGCCTTTTGGAGGATAAATGAGTGAAGAAAAAAAGCTTTAACTACAATATTGATGATTCTCAGGGAACAGTTGTTAAACCTATTTCAATTAAAGAATTTGATATTGAGAGATATCATGAATATGAACTATCATTAAGGGAAAAGTGCCGGTCATTCTGGAATTGTGATGAAGGTGTGGCTGTTTACCGGCGGTTCAGGGTTCCCCAGGTTTTTGCCTCGGGTTGTAAACATATGGAAACCTCACTAGAACTGCAGTTAGGTGCTTTAGAAAAAAGCATGAAATACAGGGCTGATATTCCTAATTTCCTGGAGCCCTGGTATGGTATTGGAACTATTGCCAGTGCCTTCGGGCTTGATTATATCTGGTATGATGGGCAGGCTCCGACTACTAGACCGCCCTTTAACAGTATTGGGGAGACCTTAAAGTATGATTATCTTCCGGTAGAGGAAACCGAGATTGGTAGGCATACAATGGATATGATTAAGTTTTTTCTTGAAAAGACTGGAGGTAAGATTCCTGTTTCCTTTACTGATACCCAGTCCCCTTTAAATATTGCTTCCTATCTTATACCAATGGATAAATTGTTTCTGGAGATGTATGATAATCCAGAAGGGTATAAAAAGCTACTTTCGGTAATAACTGGACTATTAATCGATTTTACAGGAAAGCAGCAGGAGCTAATCGGTGATGCACTAGTCTATCCCGGCCATGGTTTTGCTAGCAGCAGGGAATTTCAAGGAATTGGCATAAGCGATGATAATGTCCTGATGGTATCAGATAATTTCTTTGAGAGGTTTGAAATACCATTCAGGGAAAAGATAGGCTCAGTGTTTGGAGGTTGCGTTTTTCACTCCTGTGGCAATTGGTCTAATAAGATAGCAGTAGTTAAAAAGATTGATAATCTCATTATGGTTGATGGAGCCTTTTCTGAGGAGACTGACCCTGATCCGAATGAGGTTGCACCCTTTGTTAAAGGGTTTAGTGATACCGGTATTGTTGTTAATGCTAGGATAGTGGGTGATGTTCAGACAATATCCGATAAGGTCAAGAGACTCTGGAGCCCGGGGATGAAATTAATAGTCGTGACTTACTGTCAGGACCCGGCTGAACAAGAAGAGGCCTATCACAGGATTCATCAGATCTGTGGCTGAAGTTAGTTCTGAAGAATATAAACTGGCAAAACCGATAACGGTTATATATGAGTGAGAGGAGGGAGAGAAATGACTGGTAGAGAGAGGATACTGACTGTACTGAAAGGAGAAATACCGGATAGGGTACCTGTAGGATTATTTGTGCAGGAGGAGTACCTCGGCTGGTTTTTCCCGGAGAAGGAGCAGGTCGACAGGGTCATGGATGCGGTAGAGTGTGCCCGGATTTTAGGGTTTGATCTCCTTACCAGGGATAGAAAGTTTGAGGTCCCCCATTTTATGAAAAAAAGTTTTGGCAACTGGGATGTTAATGAGAAAGTAAAGAAAGATAAAGGTAACCTCTATCGGGTTACTGAGATAACTACCCCTGATGGGATCTTAAAACAGGCAGAGGCAGGACCTTATGAGGAAAGAACTGTCTCGGGAATTCATTTTTCTACGGTTGAATATCTGATTGAAAACGAAAGGGAGTTTGAGATTTTTAATAAATTTGTCCCCAGAATTGACTCTGAAACAATCTCTGAGATGAAGGAACGGGCTGCCTTTTCCAGGGAGTTAATTGGTGAGCTGGGGATTTCTGCCCCCTGGGGGTGGGGAGGTGTCTTTAATCAGGCCGCAACTTATAGGAATGTTCAGGAGCTGTTGATGGATGCCTATCTTAATCAGGAATTTTATCAGGCCTATATGGAGAAGATGACCGAATTAATTGTGGAAAGCAATAATGCGCTGGCTGATACTGATTTCAAGTGTATCGGTATCCAGGGCAATATTGCCAACGCAGGAATGGTTGGTGCCGATTTCTTCGATAAATACATTTTACCTTATGAAAAAGAGCTGGCGAAAGCCATTCAAGATGCCGGTAAATTTACTTTGTATCATAACTGCGGTAAGGCCAGGGTCCTTCAGGAAAGTTATGTCAAGATGGGCCTGGATATGTGGGAGACTGTAGCTGCCCCGCCTCAGGGTGATAATGATTTAAAGGAAGCAAAGGAGTTGATAGGTGATAGTATTACCATTTCTGGCAATCTGGACCAGGTGGGTTTTCTTAAAAAAGCCGCTTTAGAAGAAATTGAAGAAGAGGTAACCAGGATTATGCATATTGGGAAACAGGGAGGAAGATATATCTTTGCCGCCTCCGACTTTCTGGAAAAAGGCACACCACTGGAAAACGTCAAAAAGGTGATTGAAGTTGCTAAAAGGGAGGGGCGCTATTAAAGTATCAGCTGCCTAAATGAATAGGATGGCTTATATACCCTTATTTAGTACTGGTGAGATCTTCTAAATAGATTTTTTACAGAGAGGAGGGATGTTTAAATGGGAGACTTAAAGTCAGATACTTTTTTACCGGTAGCCTTTGTTTTCCATCCCGAATGGTGGCATAAAAATTACGGTTTGTGCTTTGAAAGGGATTTCTTTTATGACCCTAATACTCGGATCGAGGCCGATCTTAAAATGCGTAAGATAATGAAAGAGCGCTTTGGTGGTTACGGGATTGAAAGAGAGATTCAGCCTGAGCCACAGCCCTGTATTGGGGCGGTCCATCTGGCAGCAGGTTATATTATCTCTGAGATGTTTGGCTGTGATATTAAATTCAGTAAAGAATCTTCACCACAGGTTATACCGAAGAATATCACCGATGAGGAAGCGGATAGAATTAAGCCGGTAAATTTTGCGGAGAACAAAACCTTTCAGGAATTAAAGCAGATGGTTGAATGGTTCAAAGAGAGATTCGGCTATGTGATAGGAGATATTAACTGGCAGGGGGTTCTAAATGTAGCCCTGGACCTGCGGGGTGATAAGATTTTTATCGATATGATGCAGAATCAGGAAAGGGCCAGGAGGCTCTTCAGTGCTATCACAGAGACAATTAAGGAATTTGTTAGTTATATCAGGGCTGAGACCGGTACTTCTTCAATTTCGGTCAACAGGACGATAAAGTTTGTCAATCCAGAGCTAAACCTGCATTCAAACTGCTCGGTAGTGATGATCTCTCCCGATATATATCAGGATTTGCTTTTAGAGTATGATATTGAACTGGCCAAGGCCTTACAGCCATACGGTATTCATCACTGCGGTAATAATATGCATCTTTATGCAGAGGGCTATGCCAGGGTAAAGTGGGCTTCCTTTTTTGATGTGGGTTGGGGCTCGGAAATCTCCCTCTGCCGGCAGAAACTCCCGGAGGCTTTTTTGAACCTGCGTTATGACCCAGTAAAGATGAGACAAGCACAGCCGGATGAGGTGAGAACCGATATTCAAAAGATGCTTAAACAATCTGCCAATCCGGAGAAAACCGGTGTCTGCTGTATTAATATGGGCTGGGATGTGCCCGATAAAAATATCAGGGCAATTATACATACTGTAGATGAATATCGGAAACAATTCACTAAACACTGATCAAGAGTTAATATATAATAAAAAAAGGGAAGTTGTAAGGAGTGAAATTATTCTATAAAAGTAATATTAATGATGGTTTTACAGAGGTTATCGATGACGATGTTAAGGAATTAGATTATGTTACCCTGAATTATTTATAGAAATTTTTTGAGAAATAATTGGTCTGAAATTTTAATTACCCATGCATAAATTTACCAAATATTAAAATTAACAACTTGCCAACTTCTTTAAAAAGGCAATAATAACATGTTATAGTATATATGGTAAAAAGTGTAATTAATTTAGGGTGCACTACTCCTCTTCAATATCTTCTTGTGATTTTTAAAACTACTTTATGTTATATTATTTATCCTATGCAAACTGTAATTTCCGTATATTTTTCAGCACCTGAAAAAATAGTTTCTTATTTGGGCAACTGCTACAAAGTTTGAAATAGATACCCCTATTGAAATTGTTCTACATTCTCTTTATCTAATTGAGTATTTACTCTGGATATTTTTGATCGAGAAGCTAAAGTATTTTTATCTAATGCCGATTTAAATGCAACATCATTATGCAAATCATTTGCATCATCATCTGAATGAAATCCGGTAGTATTTTGATATATTCTTTGAATGATTACATCATTATTTTCGTGCACTCTATGATCCATAACATTGTTTACTTTAACTGTTTTACGAATAGCTTAGCTAAACCCAATTTTATTATCAAATTCTTTATAAAGTAAAATCTCAGAACTCGAAGTTAAATATCCACCGTTAAAATTTATTTTTATATTTCTGTTGAAATCCATATTAAGAAAAGAGGAATTTTAAGAGTTTTATAGAATATATATAGTAAACAGGATCATGATTAAAAAAATAGTTTGCGATTGTAGACGCTATATATAGAAGAAAAGAAAAAAAGGTAATAGGAGATTTTTTATTATATAATAATGGGGGGCGCGGGAATTGAAAAATTTAGAATTATCCCGAATATTTGAACAGATTGCCAGGATATTAAAGATCAAAGGAGAAAATCCCTTCAAGATTAGAGCTTATGAAAAGATAACTTTAGTTTTAGAGAATTTACCCATTGATATAGAAACAATTTACCACCAGGGAGGATTGAGTAATATCCCGGGAGTTGGCGCAGGTATTGCCAAAAAGATTGAGGAGTTTTTAACTACTGGCAAACTTGAGTATTATGAAAAATTAAAAGAGACTATCCCTTCCGGGGTAATAGAGCTTTTGGATATTTCCGAAGTGGGACCTAAGACAGCTAAGCTTCTATATGAAGAATTAGGTGTAGATAATATAGAGAAATTAGAAAAAGCAGTTAAAGGACATCAGATTAAAGACTTACCGGGGATGGGTGAGAAATCTGAGACAAATATTTTAAGAGGAATAGAATTATATAGGAGACGGAAAGAGAGAGTTCTTTTGGGAACTGCTTTACCTGTAGCAGAAGATATAATTGAAGCCTTGAGTCAATTAAAAGAGGTAAATAAAATAAATTTTGCCGGAAGCTTAAGAAGAAAAAAGGAGACCATTGGGGATATTGACATTTTAGTAACTTCCCAAAAATCAGAAAAGATAATGAAGACATTTACTTCTCTCCCCCAAGTTAAAGAGATTTTAGCGGAAGGACCTACTAAATCAAGCGTTATTACTAAGGATGATATTCATATTGATGTAAGAGTAGTAGAGCCAATAAGTTTCGGAGCAGCACTGCAATATTTTACCGGCTCCAAAGCCCATAATATTAGATTGAGAGAATTGGCGGCGAAGAGAGGTTTAAAGATAAATGAATATGGAGTATTTGACCAAAAGACAGAACGTAGAATAACCGGGGAAGAAGAAGAGGAAGTTTATAAGATTTTAAATTTACCCTTTATCCCTCCAGAATTAAGAGAAGATAGAGGAGAGATTAAGGCAGCACAGGAAGATAAATTGCCTGAACTGATAAAGTATTCCCAGATTAGAGGAGATTTACATCTTCATACTAAGTGGAGTGATGGGGCGCATACGATTAAACAGATGGCAGAAGCAGCCAAGAAGAGGGGTTATAAATATATCGCCATTACTGACCATTCACAATCACTTAAATTTGCCGGTGGGTTAATTGAAGAAAGATTAAAAGAACAGATAGAATTAATCAAAAGGTTAAATCAAGAATTGAAAGATTTTACTATTCTAAATGGGATTGAGGTTGATATAAAATCAGATGGCAGTTTAGATTTTTCTGATGAAATATTAAGTAAATTAGATGTGGTGATTGCAGCAATTCATTCTGGTTTTAAACAGGAAAGCAAAATTATAACTGGTCGAATTATTAAAGCTATGCAAAATAAGTTGGTGAATATTATTGCTCATCCTACCGGACGTTTAATTGGATATCGTGAAGCATATCAGGTAGATATTAATAAAATTATGGATGTAGCTGCTGATACAGGAACTATCTTAGAAATAAATGCCTATCCGGAAAGGCTTGACTTAAATGATGTCTATTGTCGGATGGCTAAAGACAGGGGAGTGCAATTAGCCATTGAGACCGATGCCCATAGTATTGACGGATTAGAATTTATGAATTTAGGAGTAGATGTAGCCCGCCGAGGATGGTTGGAAAAAAAGGATATAATAAATACGCTTTCTCTGGATAAATTATTAAAAAGATTGAAAAATAAATGATAATTAATATTTTGCAAAGAAGAAAGAAGATTTTATGTTTAATTTTAACGATGTAAATGAAAAATTGAGTCAAGATAAAATTTCTAAAATAAAAGATATCATTGAATGGCTTTTGGATTCTTACTATAAAGCAACCGGATTTAAGGTGATTTTTGTAGATAAAAAGGGTAAGATATTTTTATCTTCAACTTCTGATGGATTTCTTTGTAATATTTGTAAATTAATTCAGAGCAGCTCAGAAGGAGAAAAAAAGTGCTTTGAGTCTTTTAGTAATAGTATGTTACAGAGTGCCGAATATGGATTTCCTTATATTTTTCGCTGCCATACCGGTATTATTGAATGGGCTGCTCCTTTTTTGTTTGAGGGTGAATTTTTAGGTTGCTTTATTTCTGGTGGAATTTTGATGAGAAAGCCAGATTCTTCTTTTTTAAAAGAGATAAAAAAAGTAGATAAAAGTTTAGGACTGAAGGAGTCTCAGTTCGAAGAAATTCTTAAGAGGATTAAGATAGTTTCAGAGAAAAAGGTAAAAGCAGCTGCGGATATTCTCCATATTATGGCTAATTATTTAACAAAAATGGAGTTAACAGATATTAAACTACGCCAGGAGAAATATATACAACAAGCAAGAATTTCTGAGGAGATTCAAAGGATAAAAAGAAAGGAATTAGAGTTGCTTGAAAAGGAAGAAAAAAATGAAAATTCATTTATTTCTGTTAGTTCACTTTACCCTTTAGAGACAGAGAGAGAATTACTGAGGAGAGTTAGATTGGGGGACAAAGAAGGAGCAAAAGAAGTATTAAATGAGATTTTAGGAAAAATATTGTTTAAAAATGCCGGTCAAACAGAATTAATTCGAGCTCGAATCCTGGAACTGGCAATTGTGCTTTCTCGAGCTGCGGTGGAAGGTAAGGCAGAATTAGAAATGATTTTAGGATTAAATTTTGAATATATTCAAGAATTAGGAAAGATTAGGTCAATTGAAGAGTTGTGTATTTGGGTTGTAAAAGTTTTAGATAGATTTACTGAATCTGTTTACGAAAATAGAAATATTAAAAATGTAGATATTATTAGAAAGACCAGAGAATTTATTCGAGCAAATTATAAAAAGAAGATAAGATTAATAGATATAAGTAAAGCAGTTTATTTAAGTCCTTATTATTTAAGTCATATTTTTAAAAAAGAAACTGGATCTACTCTATTGGAATATCTAACTAAAGTTCGCATTGAGGAATCCAAATACTTATTAGAAAATACTCAATGGAATACCACTCGAATTTCTTTTGAAGTTGGTTATTCAGATCAAAGTTATTTTTGCAAAGCTTTTAAAAAATCAGAAAGTATATCGCCTTCTGATTATAGAAAAAGAATGAAAAGATAGCTAATTTATTTCGATATTATACTTAAATATATCCCCAATATACCACTTATAAGCCTCTTAGTTTCATATTTGTTACAACCAAAAATATTTTATTTCTTATTTTTTAAATTTTCTTCGTATGCTTAATTAAAGCTTAAATGGGGTCAGATGAATAATAATATTTTCTTAAAAAAGCAAGATATTACCTAATAGCACAACAATATGTATAGTTTTAATACAGCTTATTTTATAAACTTAATTTAGATTTTTTAAAAAAGATTTGGAGGTAACGTTATGGTAGATTTAGATAATGTATCTGAGGCTTTGCAAAGAGGTGATGCAGAAAAAGTACGTGAACTGGTTAAAGAAGCTTTAAAAGAGAATTTAACACCTAAGAAAATTTTAGAGGATGGCTTAATTAAAGGAATGAATATTATTGGAGTGAAATTTAAAAATAATGAGATATATGTTCCAGAAGTCTTAATTGCTGCTCGAGCAATGCATGCCGGGATGGATGTTTTAAGGCCAAAATTGGTTGAAACCGGAGTAAAAAATATAGGTAAAATAGCAATAGGCACGGTAAAGGGAGATCTACACGATATAGGGAAGAATTTAGTAAAAATGATGTTAGAGGGTGCAGGCTTTGAAGTAATAGATTTAGGAACAGATGTTTCTGAAGAAAAATTTGTAGAAGCTGTAAAAGTGCATCGACCAAATATAATAGGGATGTCTGCTCTTTTAACTACTACAATGGTTAATATGGTGGAAGTAATAAAGGCGCTTGAAGCTGCAGGGTTAAGAGATAAAGTAAAGATAATGATTGGGGGAGCGCCTATAACTCAAAATTATACTGATCAGATAGGAGCAGATGGCTATTCTCCTGACGCTGCTTCTGCGGTAGATAAGGCAAAAACCTTTATTGCCTAAATATTTATAATATTCAAAATCTTAGATCTATTCCTTCTCAAATTATGCAAGACAAAGAAGGGAAAATTAAGATAAGATATGAAGACTCCCAGGATGGAACCATAGAGAAACCGGCGGTATATTACGGGAAAAAAGGCTTAATTTAACTGCTTTAGGTTTTGTTATATTTTATTAATATTGCGATAAAAAAATCAAAGACGTTAAATGTTTGTGACGATTTTTGTCTTGCTTGGTATTGGTCCGGAAACTCCCCCTGCACAAATAGTGAGAATAGAAAGTGAGAATATAAAGATCTCTTGAATTGCAGGTTTTATTGTGGTCTCTTTTTTGAGAATGGCAAATAGTTACAAAATAAAATTTTCCTATAAGGTCATTTTGTTGAATGTTAAAATATTGTAGATTGTAGTTTTTCGGATTAACCAATTTAATTGAGATAGGAGAGTATCATGATTTATCACATCCAGAATAAGATCTACCACGTTGAATTTTTACCACCCAAACAGGATTCAGAAAAGCTTGAAAAGGATCTTGAAATATTTTCAAATAAATATCTAAGGGTTATGGACAGCGGTTATTGTGCATGTATAACCGATAATGCAATGGGTCTTCTGTCATTCCAGGGAACAGAAATGATTGAGGAACTTGACCTTCCCGTCATACCAGAGCAGGTGATGATTCACCTGAATACTTTTCATACAAAAGATGATCTGGACAACATTCTTGACATATGTAAGTCAAAAGGAATCAGGCATCTCCTGATAATAACAGGAGACGGTTCGGAGCGTCTTCCCAAGCTTCAGCCTTCAGATGTAGGCGCCACTGATGTCGAGTCCGTCACTTCTGTTGAACTGTTAAAGTACATAAACCGTGAGTATCCGGATACTTTTGTACTCGGAGTCGCATTTAATCCTTATGAACCGGAAGAACATGAATTTGAAAAGATGGAAAGAAAAATGAAAGCAGGTGCCACTTTCATTATTACCCAGCCTTTGATAGAGAGAAATGAAGTTGTCGACAGACTTCTTAAAAAATATCCTGAAATACCGGTAATTGTAGATGCCTGGATGAGCAGAAAACTGCATCTTCTTTCGGAAGCAGTCGGCTATGAAATACCTGAGAATACAGAATTTGACCCCATATCCACTTTAAAAATACTCCACAAATTATATCCGGAGTACGGCATTTACCTATCACTGCTCGGATTTAAAACACAATACGATCTGATTAAAGATATCTGGGTCTGAAGGCCCGTAATTGCAAGGAGACGTTATGAAAATAGTAGTATGCATCAAGCAGGTACCGGCAACTAACGATGCTAAAATCGATCCTGAAACAAAACGCATAGTAAGAAAAGGTATAAAAGCAATTCTGAATCCTTTTGACACTTACGCCGTGGAAGAAGGTGTACAGTTGAGAGACAAATTCGGAGGAGAAGTAATTGCCCTGTCAATGGGTCCGCCAAAAGCTGAAGAAAGCCTGAGAGAGGCTGTTTCAGTCGGAGTTGACAGAGCTATTCTGCTTAGTGACCGGGCTTTTGGCGGTTCGGATACGTGGGCTACAAGCTATGCCCTTGCAAAAGCCATTGAAAAGATCGGGGATGTTGATCTTGTAATTTGCGGCAAGCAGGCTATAGATGGTGATACAGCCCAGGTAGGTCCTGGAATTGCAGCTCATCTTGACTGGCTTCAAGCAACTTATGTTATGGCCGTGAAAGAGATATCTTCTTCATCCATCAGGGTCAAAAGGATGCATGAAGATGGTTATGATATATGTGAAATGTCTTTTCCTACAGTAATAACCGTCGTAAAAGACATCAATACACCCCGTGTACCATCACTTAAAGGCCGACTGGCTTCAAAAAAATGTGAAATACCAGTATGGAAACCCAATGATATAGGTGCGGATACATCAAAAATTGGTCTGGACGGATCACCCACAAGGGTTATAAAAACACAGCCTCCACCACCCAGACACACAAGCACAAAAAAGATTGAAGGATCTTCAATAGAATGTGCACAGAGTCTGCTAAGAGAGTTAAGACTGCGAAGTATAGTTTGATTCAGAGGAGAGAAAAATGATAGCTTTTACAGATGCTGAAAGAAAAGAATATCGCAATATATGGGTAGTTGCTGAGATTTTGTCCGGCGAAATACAACCTGTGACACACGAGCTGACAGGTGCTGCAAGAACTCTTGCAGATCTTAGAAAGAGTGAAGTCTGGATTGTTGTAATGGGATCCGGTATTGAAGGAAAACAGGAGTCGCTTTTTGCATATGGAGCGGATGTTGCAATAGTGGTTGACAATCCGGGATTATCCGGTTTTATTGATGAAACCGAAACAAAAATCATGAAACGCCTTATCGCAAAATATAAGCCCGAAGTCGTGATCTGCGGAGCCACAACAAGAGGACGTGCCCTGATTCCACGAGTTGCTGTAATGACAAACTGTGGTCTTACAGCTGACTGCACGGGTCTTTCAATTGACCCTGAAAACGGTGACCTCCTTCAGACAAGACCGGCTTTTGGTGGTAATATCATGGCCACTATCCGCTGTTCAAACCGCAGACCTCAGATGGCGACCGTACGGCCAAGAGTCATGAAATCGCCGGAACCCGATCCTGGTCGTACCGGAAAAATTATAAAAGAAGAGATACTTGCAAGTGATACCAAGGAGATCAAGCAGATAATAGATGTTTTCCATAGTACGGAAACTGCTGTTAATCTTGCCGATGCACAGATAATAATATCAGGTGGAAGGGGAATGAAAGGTCCCAAGGGCTTTAACCTTTTAAAACAGTTTGCCGAAAGGGTAGGCGGAGCAGCTGTAGGTGCAAGCAGGGCAGCTGTTGATTCGGGCTGGATCCCTTATGCACACCAGGTCGGACAGACGGGACAGACAGTCCAGACAAAGGTTTATATAGCCTGCGGCATTTCCGGACAGATTCAGCATCTTGTAGGAATGCAGTCCTGTGATTTGATCATAGCTATAGACAAAAACCCCGATACACCCATGATGCAGATTGCGGATATAGCCGTAGTCGGGGATCTATTTGAAATCATTCCTGAAATTGTCAGGGAGATACCTAACCTCTAGAACAAATGTTCCGATTGCAATAGATACTGAGTAATAAGGTATAATAATTTAATATAATTTATTTATATTTGTAATGGTTGTAAAAAAAGGAGGTTAAATGATGTTAATTATCGGAGAAAAATTAAATTCTACTCGGAAAAAAGTTAGAGAAATGATTGAGAATAGAGATGTAAAATCTATTCAGGATTTAGCCAAAAAGCAAGTAGAAGGCGGTGCTGATATTTTAGATGTAAATTCTTCTGCTGCAAGTGGCAAAAAAGAAGAAAATATGGAATGGTTAGTAAAAACAGTTCAAAAGGCGGTAGATGTCCCTTTATGTATTGATAGTCCTAATGCAGAAGAGATTGAAAAAGGTTTGGAAGTTTATAATTGGGACAAAGGTAAAGCTTTAATTAATTCAATTACCGGTGAGAAAGAAAAAATTGATAGATTATTACCTACAATAGTAAAATATAAATGTGCGGTAGTAGCGCTTGTTATGGATGAACGAGGTATTTCTGATAATTCTAAAACCCGGGTTGAGATTGCCGAAAAATTAATAAAAATATTAACTGATGTCGGAGTTCCTTTAAAAGACATATTTATTGATCCGTTAGTAGTACCTATAGGGACTAACGATAAAAATGCTATAATAACGATGGAAACTATAAGGAGTGTTAAAGAAGCCTATCCCGAAGTTAAAATAGTAACAGGTTTAAGTAATATATCTTTTGGTCTTCCGGAGAGAAAACTAATTAATCAAGTCTTTATGATTCTAACTATGGGCTGTGGCATGGATGCAGCAATTATTGATCCTACAGATAAAAGAATGATGGCCATTACTAAGACTGCTATGACTCTTTTAGAAAAAGATAGTTTTTGCTGTGGCTATATTCAAGCTTACAGAGAAGGCAAATTAACTTTCAAAAAATAAGATATTCTAATTTTAATAAATTATTAATTTTAAAAAAGAGAAAAAGGATTAATTTACTAAAAGATGATAAAAATAACTTTCTTACCTGATAAAAAAAATATTAAAGTAAATGAAGGAACTACTATACTGGAAGCATTGGAAAAGCTAGGAATGAACATTAATACTCCTTGTGGGGGAAAGGGAATTTGTGGTAAGTGCAAAGTATTGGTTAAGGAAGGAATTGCCGCAGTTGCTCCTATAGAAGAAGAACTTTTATCAGGAGAAGAAATAAAAAAAGGTTTTAGATTGGCCTGTCAAACTAAGCTTTTTAAGGATACTGTAATAGAAATACCTTCAGAAATTAGGTTGGATTTTAAAAGAGTATTTTCTTCTAATTTAAAAGGAGATATTGATCGCATTAAAAATAATTTTTCTCTTGGCACTAATTTAAAGAAAGTATTTTTAGATTTGAAAAAACCTTCTTTGGACGACCAGAGGTCAGATTGGGAAAGAATTAAAGATGGGTTGTCTTCAAAAAAGATAGAAAATATTTCTAATTTAAAGACCTCTTTAGAAATATTAAAGAAAATTCCTATTTTAATCAGAAGAGCTAATTTTAAAATAACGGTTACTTTATATAATAATGAAATTATAGATATAGAAAAAGGCGATACTACTAAAAATAGTTATGGTATTGCTTTTGATATTGGAACAACTACAGTAGCAGGATATTTAGTTGATTTAAATACTGGTGAAGAGCTTTCTGCTGTAGCTAAAGCTAATCCTCAAATTATTTATGGTGATGATGTTATTTCACGAATTGGATTTGCTCAAAAACAAAAAAAGAATTTAGAAATATTACAAAGAAAGATAGTAAACATTCTAAATGAAATAATTAAAGAGGATGCTCAAAAAGCAGGAGTTAATATAAATAATATATATAAAATAAGTATTGCTGGAAATACCTGTATGCATCACTTATTATTAGGGCTTAATCCTTCTTATATTGCACCTTCCCCTTATATTCCAATTATAAAAGAGAGCCTTAACTTGAAGGTAAAAGATATTCCTGGGTTATCACTCAATCCAACTGCCCATATTTATATACTTCCTAATATCTCAGCATTTGTAGGAGCGGATATAGTAGCCGGAATTTTAGCAATTTGTATGTGGAAAAATGAGAAAATATCTCTTTTTATCGATTTAGGGACTAATGGAGAGATAGTTTTAGGCTCAAAGAGAAAAATGTGGACTTGCTCTACGGCAGCTGGTCCCGCTTTTGAGGGAGCTCGCATTAGTTCAGGAATGAGAGCAGCGGAAGGGGCTATAGATAAAGTTAAAATAGATAATGAATCTATTACTTATAGGGTAATAAAAGATAGTAAAGTTAGGGGTATTTGTGGTTCGGGATTAATTGATCTAATTGCTGAATTAATTAAATTAGGACTGATAGATAAAAGTGGCAAGCTTATAGATAGGGAAGAATGTGACCCCAAATTGAATAAAGAGATTAGGAAAAGAATTATTAATGAACAAAAAGGTAATAAATTTCTTTTGGTGAAGGGCAAAGAAACAGAAAATGGGAAATCTATTTATATTACTCAGAGAGATATTAGAGAAGTGCAATTAGCTAAAGCAGCAATATTTGCAGGAATAAAAATACTTTTAAAAGAAGTAAATATTCTCCCGAAAAATATTCAAAAAATATTACTGGCTGGAGCATTTGGTAATTTTATTGATAAGAAAAGTGCAATAAGAATAGGATTAATCCCTTATTTGCCTTTAGAGAAAATAGAATCAGTCGGTAATGCAGCGGGAAGAGGGGCAGAGATAACTTTGCTTTCTGAAAAAACGAGGGAAATATGTAAAAAGATATCCAAAGATATTAAATATATAGAGCTATCTTCAAGGGCTGATTTTCAAGAAGAATTTGTGGAGGCTATGTTTTTTAAAAGCTGAATAATTAACTAAGAAAGAATTTATATGAAAATAATAAAAAATATTAAATTAAAAATAGACGAAGAAGAAGTTTTAAGATATCAAGGTTATCACCGAAATAAAGCAGGTAAAACTGGTGAAATAATTTTAGAAACCACTCGAAAAGAGATTGAACAAGGTTGTTGTCTTTTTGAACCTAAAGGGATTTATTCTAGGCTAATGATTAGAAATATAAGTTCAGAAGGAAGAATTAATTTAGAAAATGGATTGCATTTAGAAATTAATAATTCTATGCTTAATTTATTAAGAGGAACAAGTTACTTAGTTTTTGGGTTATCAACTATAGGTAATCATTTAGAAGAAAAAGTGGCTGAATTATTTGCTCAGAACGAATATCCTAAGGCAATCGCTCTTGATGCTGTAGGTACAGTAGCGTCTAAATTTTTGAGTAATTATGTTAAAAGTTTAATCTGCTAGGAAGCAAAAGAACAAAATTTTCAAAATACCAAACATTTTACTCCTGGTACCACAGAATGGGATATAAGCCAACAGAAGAATATTTTTGAAATTATCCCGGCTGATAAAATTGGAGTAAAATTAACTGAGTGTTGTATGATGGTTCCTAAAAAATCCTTATCCTGGGCCATGGGAGTGGGGGAAAATATTATAACACCCTCTAAAAAGGATGATTCTTGCCAGATCTGTCAGGCAATAAATTGTCAGTATAGAAAAAAATTTAATTAATTTTTATTTATTTAGCATGTATTACTTATCGAAAATATTTTAGTACTTCTTTATTAACCAGGCTTAATGGTTTTTCTCCTTTTAAAACTCTTTTTACTTCCTGTGCGGCTGATTTTCTTAATTCTGCTTCTGCTTCAATTGAATTCCAAGCTACATGTGGGGTATATATTAAATTATCAATATTTATTATGTCATTTAGTGATGGTGGGTCTTTTTCCAGTACATCTAATGCCGCACCAGAAATTTTCCCATTTTTTAGAGCCTTATATAATGCCTTCTGATTAATAATTTCTCCTCGACTGGTATTAATTATAAAAACTCCCTTTTTCATTATCTCTATTTCCTTAAAGTCAATTAAATGTTTGGTATATTTATTTAAAGGACAATGCAGAGAGATATAATCTGATTCATGTAAGAGGGTTTTTAATCCTACTTTTTTTCCTCCATATTTAGATATTAATACATTGTTTACTAGAGGATCGTAAACGAGAATAGTTAGTCCAAAGGGACGAATTTTTTCGGCAACTCTTTTACCGATATTACCAAAACCTATAATTCCGAAAACTTTATTCTCTATTCTAAAAATTGGATCTCCTACCAGAGGATCCCAGAATCCTTTTTTTACCAATTGATTATATTTTGAGATTTTTCTCACTAAATTTAACCATAAAGCAATGGTATGAGTAGAGACTTCTTCTACACAATATCGAGGTACATTTGCCACGTATATTTTTTTTTGAGTTGCTGCTTCTAAATCAATATTATCTAGTCCAACTGAGTATTTTACTATTACCTTGCACTTGTGTAGATTATTTATTACTTTTTTACCAATAGGAACATAAGAAACCAATAAACCATCCATTTCCGAACCAAGTCTAATTACATCTTCCTCAGTCTTACAGTGGCAAACCTTTACTACTGCATTGATTTCTGCAAGAATTTCTTTTTCTATATGAAAATTCTTATGATAGGGATCGGTTATTAGTACCTTAAATTTCACATCCATTTTTACTCACACTTTAATAATTATTTTTAAATTTTCTGGTTTAATATAATTATCAAGAACTCTTTTAATTTTTTCAAGTGGTTCAACCGAAGTTATTAGAGGAGTTACTGATATGCGGTTTTCTTTTAACAATTTTAAAGCAATATTAAAATGAAAAGGTCTATAAGCAGAAGTTCCGATGATTTTAATTTGATCATAGTGTATTTTATTAGAATTAATTAATAAATCTGGATTTGAAGTAGAACTTCCAAAAATAAATACTGTACCTTGTTTTCTGGTAAATAAAAAACACTCTTTTATGATATCTTTTTTAAAGACAGTAGTTATAGCAACGTCAACATCTTCAGAACAGGTTTCTTTCGTGATAAATTTTTTTAAATCTATTTCCTCCGGGTTGACTACCGTAGCGCCGAGACTTTTCGCAATATTTCTTCTATATTCGCTAATTTCACTAACTATAACTTTTGAAGCTCCTTTTAATAAACTTAGTTGTAGTAATAATAGACCCATTACACCTGCGCCGATAATTACTATTATATCTCCCAGACCAATATTACATTTTTCAATAGATTCTATGCAACAGGCAATAGGTTCTAAAAATGTAGCTTCATTGGTGGATAATTTATCAGGGATTTTAAGTAAAGCAATTTTAGCGAATTTTTCTTTTATGGAAACATATTCAGCAAAGCCACCATTTGATGCCCTTTGTTTATTTTCACACAATTCAAATAAACCTCTTTGGCAATAACTGCAATATCCACAATTAACCGCATGAATAACTGCTACTCTATCTCCCTTTTTGAAATTATTATTTTCTTTGGGTGTTGTTACTATATTTCCTACATACTCATGCCCTAATATTATGGGAGGTTTACAATAATGACTTTGACCTTCCTGATATGCTTTGACATCGGAGATGCAAATTCCACAAGCAGCAACTTTTATCATGATATTACCCTGGTTCGGTGGTAAATTTACCTCCTCAATTTTTATGTTCTTTTTTCCATATAAAACAGCCGCTTTCAACATTTACCTCCTAAATTTTAATTTAAAAAAATCTTTAAATTTCTTCGAGTTCCTTAAATAATTCTATGTTATTTTGATAAAGTTTTTTATAAATAAGAAACAAACGCGAATAACAATGATGGTGTTTTTCCATATCAGGTTGGAATATTCTATCTATATGTACCATTTTTTTTACAGCTTCGTTAAAACTATAGATTTTTAATCCTATCATTGCTAAGATTGCTCCGCCTAATAATCCACTTTCACAAACTTTGGTTGTAATAACTTTTTTTCCCAAAATATCAGCTTTTATCTGACTTGAATAATTATTTTCAGCTCCACCCCCAGAAATTCTTAAAGAATCAGGAATGTGATATTTATTAGAAATTTCTCGTAAAATTTCAAAATTCTGTAAAATACTAAATCCGATGCCTTCCAGTATAGCTCGATAAAGATCAAATCTAGTATGTTGGCTATTCAATCCGAAAAATATTCCTCTTGCACTCGTATCCCAGATAGGACTCCTTTCTCCCTCTATATAAGGGAGAAATATCAAAGGATTCATTTTGTGAAAATCGTTTTTTTTATTTGTAAGCATTAATTTATTTGGATTTTTATCACTTCCTATAATATTCTTTATAAACCAATTTATAGATTTTCCACTTGCTTGAGTTGCTTCAAAGATAATTTGGAGGTTATTGTAAAATGGATAATTAAAATAGGGCTGTTTATTTGTTCGGGATAGATTAACTTGTTGGTCAATTGAAATTCCAATAATTTCAGAAGTTCCGCTAATATTATAACACATATTCTTTTTGGTGATTCCCGTACCCATTATACTGGTGATAGAATCCATTTCTCCAGCAATAACTGGAATTTCTTTAGGCAGACCTATTTCTTCTTCTAATGATTTTGTGGTAGTTCCAATTATACTATAGGAAGGCACAGCTTTAGGGATAATAGATTCAGGAATTTCTAACATATTAAGAAACTTAGAATGCACTTTTCCCGTTTTAATTTCTATAAAATCTCGACCACTTAAAAGGCTGGTGTTATATTCTCCTGTTAACCTGAAGTTTATATAATCTTTAGGTTCAAGAAGTGCATAGACTTTTTTCATGATGTCGGGTTCTTTATTTTTCAGCCATAATAGTTTAGCAATACGGGAGTTCGGAGTAAAGGGAGAAGTCATTATCGATCTATAAAATTTATTATTTAACCTATTTTTAATATATTCTACTTCCTTTACAGCTCTACTATCCTGCCAGATAATAGCTGGTCTTAAAATTTTTCCTTGCTTATTAATGCAAACTAAGGTAGGGCTATGTCCGCAACAAGCAATACCAATAATAGAAAATTTGGGGATTTTTATATTTTGTTTTTCCTTTAAAATTTGATAGATCCCAGATTTTACAGCATACCACCAATCTTCAGGGTCTTGTTCTAAACTGTTAGGTTTTAAGTAATGAGTAGGGTAAATAGTTTGGAAAGTTTTTACTAATTTCCCTTTTAAGTTAATAGCAGCCACTTTTACTGAACTTGTACCTATGTCAATGGCCAGGATTACTTCCATAAGATTGTAAACCTTTCTGCAAACAAATAAAAATTATCATTTTTCTTATTTATATATTTTTATTTTAATATTTTCAAATTATCTTTATTAATCTATATACAAGAAAATTGATTTCAAATAAAGAATACGTATCTTTTTCTATTTCAATTACTTCATTAAACTAAATTGATTATTAAGCTAATTAATTTTCTTGACATAGTATAATAATAAATGTATTATTTTTATAGAACAGCGTTCAATAAAATATTTAACCGTGTTCTTTATTTTACCATAAATTATTGATTAATAGAAAGGATTAATATTTTTTTATTACTTCTCTATTAAATTGAGAGGTTTAAGGTAATAGGAATAAGTATAAAATAAATATTTAGTTAGGAGTTACAAGTAATGGAAAAGAAAATAATTCAATCCATAGATCGAGCTTTACAAGTTATCGAGTTATTTAGTTTAGAAAAACCTGAATGGGGAGTAACCGAAATAAGTAAAGCTCTAAATATTTATAAAAGCAATGTGCATAATGTTTTATCAACCTTAGCTGAAAGGAGTTTTGTAATAAAAGATTCTAAAACAGATAAATACAAACTCGGTATAAAATTTTTTGAGCTGGGAAGTATAGTTATCAAAAATATGGATTTAAGGAAAATAGCTCACCCTTATATAGAAGAATTGTCTAAAGAATTTAATGAGACAGTACATTTAGGAGTTTTAGATAAAGGAAGAGTTGTTTCTATAGAACGGGAAGAATCTGATAAAAGTTTGTGCTCTCATATCGAAATAGGCAAAAGAACTCCTCTCCATTGTACTGCAGTAGGTAAAGCCATAATGGCTTATCTTTCTGAAGATGAATTTAATTTAATAATAAAGGAAAAAGGTTTAGAAAAATTTACAGAAAATACTATTACCACACAAAAAGATCTCGAAAATGAATTTAAAAAAATTCGAGAACAAGGATATGCAGTAGATAAAATAGAGCATGAAGAAGGAGTCCGATGCGTAGCAGGACCAATACGAGATTATATCGGAAAGGTTAGTGCTTCTATGAGTGTTTCCGGACCAGCATTTCGAATAAATGAAGATAATATACCTGTTATTGCTAAAAAAGTAAAAGAGTATTGTAATTGTATTTCTAAAGAAATGGGTTACAATTTTGATCAAAAGAAATATTAACGAATTTTTTATATAAAATTATCTATAGGAGGATTTGTAATGTTTGATAAAGAAAAGTACGGAAAGATATTGACTCCATTAGTCACCCCTTTTAAGGAGGACCAAAGTGTGGATTATGAAGCAGCAGTAAGTATTGCTGAAAAATTGATTGAAGATAATATGGCTGATTCTATTATCCTCGCTGGAACTACTGGTGAATTTTTTACCATGAGCTTTGAAGAAAGAGTGAAACTTTTTAAAGTTATTAAGGATGCTGTCGGTAATAAAATTCCATTAATGGCAGGAGTAGGATGTGCTTCTACTATTGAAACTATGGCTTTAGCTAAAAAAGCGGAAGAATTAGGTTTTGAAATAATGATGGTAGTTTCCCCTTATTATACCAAACCCACCCAAAAAGAACTTTATAATCATTTTAAAAAAGTTGCTGAATCAGTAAATATTCAAATGATGCTTTACAATATTCCTATATTTACAGGTGTTAATATTAACCCTGAAACAGTAGCCAAGCTTTCAGAAATAGAAAATATTGTAGCCGTAAAAGAAGAAGCAGAGCTTAACCCTAAACAGATGACCGAATTTATCAATGCTACCCCCGATGATTTTATAATTTATTGTGGGGATGACACTATGATCCTTGAGGCTTTTGCCCAGGGAGGAGCAAAGAGGATAGGAGGAATTATCAGCGGTGCCTCTCATATAATAGGAGTGCAATTAAGGAATATGATTAACATGTTCCTTAATGGAAAGGTGGAAGAAGCAGCTAAAATGCAACAAAAATATTTACCACTATTTAGAATAATGGGACAGAATGGTCGCACTAATCCTTGTTCTCTTATAAAAGAAGCTATGAAGATGGTGGGGTATAAGGCAGGGATTCCTCGTCTACCTTTAAGTCCTGGTACTGAGGAAGAAATTGCAGAGGTTCGAAAGGTTATGAAAAAAATCTCAATCATTTAATTGAATATTTTATAAGAAAACATATATTAAATTTAAATATCTATTATTGTATTTTAAAAAAACAAAAGAGAATTATCGGAGGCAAATTCAGTGGAGCGGAAATTTCAAGGGGTTATTGCAGTTGTATTAACTCCTTTTGATAAGGAAGAAAATATCGATTATTCTGCTTTAGAGAGATTAATTAAATTTATGCTAAGCAAAGGCATACATGGTTTATTTCCCTGTGGTTCAATAAGTTTAGGACCTCTCATGAAACCGGAAGAAAGAAAACAAGTACTAGAATTTATTGTTAAAGTTAATCGGGAACGTGTTCCTATTATTGCTCAGATTGGTGCTGCTGATACTCGAACAGCTGTGGATTTAGCTCGTCATGCCCAATCGTTTGGGGTGGATGCAGTAGCTAGTATACCGCCATTTTATATTCCTACTGATGAAGAAGCTGTCTATGCTCATTTTAAAGATATTATAGAAGCTGTTGAAATACCGGTTTATGCCTATAATAATCTTTGGACAGGTAAAATTATCTCAACTGGTTTATTTAAGAGGTTAGTTGATTTAGGGTATCAAGGAATGAAAGATGCTGGTGAGAATATATTACTTCATTATAATTATTTACGTTTAGCCCCACCGTCTTTTAATTTATTAATGGGAAATGAAACATTAGCATTACCTGCTTTAACAATGGGTGTAAATGGTTTTACCAGTGGAACTGTTAATGCATTCCCAGAGCTGAATCTGGAATTATATCGATCATTTAAAAAAGGTGAATTAGAAAAAGCTGCAAAATTACAACAGAAAATTTTACAATTAACTGAAATATTATCAATTGCTCCTGTCATTTCTAGCATGTATACCTGTATAAATTTGAGAGGGATTAAATTTGGTCAGCCTAGAAGACCCTTGCGACCCATTAGTTCAGAGTTGAAGGAAAAGATAGAAGATGAAATAAGTCAGCTGGGTTTACTGGAAGAACCTTACTATTAAAATAATAAGCTTATTGTTTTTTTATTAACTCGATGGGTAAATTACCGCGGGTTTGTACGTGGAGTTTCTACTTTTCAATTTTAATTTTTTCGAGATAGAATATTATAAAAATAATAAAATTAATATTGACAGAATTCTTTGATTAATATATAATGTAAACGTTTACATTATATATTCAGATAGATTTAGGCATTTCTCGAAGGGATTGAATATGAAAATAAATATAAAAGATGTGGCCAAAAAGGCAGGAGTTTCTACGGCAACCGTTTCCAGAGTTTTAGGACATTTCCCCGGGGTTAGAGATAAAACCAGGAAAAAAGTTCTTAAAGCCGTATCGGAATTAAACTATGAAATAAATGCAGTTGCCAGGAACCTGAGACAGAAAAAGACCAATTCTATCGGGATAATTGTAGGGAATGTTCTTTCGCAGTTTTATTCAGTCATTGCTAAATCTGTGGAAGATACCGCAAATAAATTTGGTTATCATACAATTTTATGCAATGGAGACGAAAATCCTGAGAAAGAACTCAATTATCTAAAAGTTTTAAAGTATAATAGAGTAGATGGAATAATACTCATTCCTACCGGTAAAAATTCAGAATATGTTCAACACCTGATAAATTCAAGAACCAAAGTTGTGCTTTTAGACAGGCTGATAGAGGGAGTAGATTGTGACGCGGTTTTAGTTGATAATGTCAATGGAGCATATAAGGCAGTAAAATATCTGATAGATCAAGGTTATAGAAAAATTGGAATAGTGGATGGCTACTTAGACCGGACTACCGGCGCAGAAAGACTGAGAGGATATTTGCAAGCGATAGAAGAAGCTGGTATAGCCAAAGATGACAGCCTGATTAAAATTGGTAATTTCAAAAAAGAAAGTGGCAGGAAATTAACTAAAGAATTATTGGAACAATCTAATAGACCGGAAGCAATCTTTACCACCAATATAGATATGTCTATGGGTGCATTAATTGTTATCAAAGAGATGGGACTTACCATACCCGATGATATAGGCATTGTTTGTTTTGATGATTCGGATTGGGCTTTGATATTAGAACCCTCCATAACTGTAATAAGACAACCCGTATATCAACTTGGTTCCACAGCAGCTGAATTATTAATAAAAAAAATAAAAGGTAATAAAGATGATTCAGATCCTAGGCCAACGGTAGTAACTTTAAACACAGAGCTAATAATCAGAAATTCTACCAAAAGACAAATATTGGTTAATTAAAAAATAATTAAGATAATTTTAATTTATTCTAAGAAATTAGATCTATCAATAGTAATAATTAGAGAGGTTTAATAATGTCAAATCTACAAAATAGATTATGCGGAACTCTTCCTAAGATAGGTATTCGTCCCATCATCGATGGACGTCGAAAGGGGATTAGAGAATCCTTAGAAGAGCAGACCATGCGCATGGCTAAATCTACCTCAGCTTTGATTAGCAAAAAGCTTCGGCATTCTAATGGCCTGCCGGTGGAATGTGTAATAGCTGATACCACTATCGGTGGAGTAGCAGAAGCTGCCAAATGTGCGGATAAATTTGCCAAAGAAGGTGTAGGAGTATCGATAAGTGTCACCCCCTGCTGGTGTTATGGGATGGAGACCATAGATATGGATCCTCTTATTCCTAAAGCCATCTGGGGTTTTAACGGAACCGAAAGACCGGGAGCAGTATATCTTTCTGCTGCTCTTGCCGGTCATGACCAGATAGGACTACCGGCTTTTGGTATCTACGGCAAAGATGTCCAGAATCAAGATGATACTACCATCCCTGAAGATGCAGAACAAAAACTATTACAATTCGCTAAAGCTGGGCTGGCTGTAGCTACTATGAGAGGGAAATCTTATCTTTCTATTGGAGGAGTATCTATGGGAATAGCCGGTTCCCAGCTTGTTCCCGGTTTCTTCCAAGATTACCTGGGGATGAGAACAGAATATGTAGATATGACCGAGATTATAAGAAGGATAGAAGAAGAGATATATGATAAAGAAGAATACGAAAGAGCCCTTCACTGGGTCAAAGAAAATTGTCCAGAAGGAAAAGACCGCAATAGAGAAGACTTAAAACACTCCCGCTCCCAAAAAGATGCAGAATGGGAGATGGTGATAAAAATGACATTAATTGCCCGGGATTTAATGGTGGGTAATAAAAAGTTAATAAAATTAGATTATGCCGAAGAAGCCGAAGGACATAATGCCCTTGCTGCTGGTTTTCAAGGTCAAAGACAATGGACTGATCATTTTCCCAATGGAGATTTTATGGAGACTATTTTAAATACTTCCTTCGATTGGAACGGGATAAGGGAGGTCTTTGTCTTTGCCACAGAGAACGATAGCTTAAACGGAATCTCTATGCTATTTAATCATCTCTTAACCGATAGAGCCCAGATCTTTTCTGATATCAGGACTTACTGGAGCCCTCAAGCAGTAAAGAGAGTAACCGGAAAAGAGTTGACCGGCTTAGCCAAAGATGGAATACTTCATCTGATCAATTCCGGTGCTACCACTTTAGATGCTACCGGAAAGCAGAGGAAAGATGGAAAATCAACTATGAAACCCTTCTGGGAGATAACTGAAGAAGAAGTGAAAAAATGCTTAGAAAACACCAAATGGAGCCCTGCTAATTTAGAATACTTCCGGGGAGGAGGATATTCTTCTACCTTCTATACAAAAGGGGTTATGCCGGTAACTATGGGAAGAATAAATCTTATTAAAGATTTAGGCCCAGTAATCCAAATTGCCGAGGGCTATACGGTAGATTTACCCTCCGAGATTCACCATATCTTGGATGAACGAACCGATCCCACCTGGCCGACCACCTGGTTTGCCCCTCGCCTAACCGGTAAAGGGACCTTCAGAGATGTCTATTCAGTGATGAACAATTGGGGAGCTAACCATGGAGCTATTAGTTATGGACATATTGGTAAAGACTTAATTACTCTATCCTCCATGCTCAGGATACCGGTAGCTATGCACAATGTCCCCGAAGAGAATATCTTCAGACCTAAAACCTGGACCTCCTTTGGAACTTCTGATTTAGAATCTGCTGACTTTAGAGCATGTGAAAATTTTGGTCCATTATATGGTAGAAAATAGAAGGAGGACTATTAAAAATAAATATGCCCTGGGCTTAGACTTTGGTTCCTTAAACCAAAGAGCAGTATTAGTTAGTGTAAAAGAAGATAGTTAAATTTAAATATTTTAGAAGGACCGGGGAAATGAATAGGGAAATAAAAAAGTTACTTAAAATTGTCGAAGAAAAAAAAAGAATAGATCCCCAAGGAAAGGATAGAATCGCTGATATTTTAGAAAATAGAGAAGTAGATGTTTTACCTTTAATTTTTTGGAGACCTCAAAATACTTCTGTTCCTGGAAAGACTTATAATATGGAAGAGCAGTTTCATGATAAAGAAAAAATGCTTTACGGACATTTAGAAGAAATAGCAGATTGTGCTCAAAATGCTTTTGATGCACCTATATGTATACGCCCTAATTTTGGTACGATATTTATTCCTGCTATGTTTGGATTAAAATATGAGCTACCAAAAGATACTTTTGCCTGGATAACTTCTCATCTTACTAAAGATGAGATTAAAAAATTTAAAATTCCACATTTAAGTGAAGTAGATATGATGAAAAAGGCTATTGAATATCTTCAATTTTTTAAGGAAGAATTACCAGAATGGATTCATGTATATCTAGCAGATACACTTGGTCCTTTTGAAATTGCTCATTCAGTTTACGGGGATAATATTTTTTATGAAATTTATGATGACTCAAGTTTTATTCATTATCTTTTAGATCTTTGTATCGAAATGTATATTCAAGTTACTGAAAAATTAAAAAAAGTTATAGGTGAAGAGAGGGGAAGTTGTTATCATGGACATGCTTTAGTCCGAGGAATTTATATGAGAAATGGAGGCACCAGAATTTCTGAGGATAGTGCTACCCTAATATCACCAAAACATATTGATGAATTTGTAATCCCTTATGATAAAAAAGCTTTAAATGCCTTTGGAGGAGGTTTTGTCCATTTCTGTGGGAAAAATGATTATTTATTAGAATCTTTTTTAAAATTAGATGAGGTACGGGCAATTAATTTAGGTAATCCTGAAATGTATGATTTTGATATTACTATGCCAAAATTTGTAGATTATAGAAAATGTTATTTTGGCTTGTGGCCAAAGGAAGAAAGTGAGACTTTGGAAGAATATATATTTAGGATAAAACAGGCTACGGATGGAGGTAGAAGGGGGCTTATTCTTCATTTTGACGAAACTATGTTTCCAGAATATTCTTGCCAAGAAATTTTACTAAAATGGAAAACAATAATGAGAGGTTAAAATAAAGGAAAAGACTAAAATTTATATTATAATTATAATAGTTAGATATTAAAGAAAAATTGCTTGAAAATAATAAAGTGGAGTATAATAAATTATGTAACAATAGATAAAAAATTCAAAAAAATAAACTAATTAGCTTGCTTCACTATAAAGGAGGTGTTTAAGAAAGCATAAAAAGAATTTTGCTAGAAAGTATGAGAGACAGGAAGTAATTTTAGCTTAAAAAAATATAAAAGGAGGATTTCAAAATGAAATTCAGAAAGTTAGAAATTATTTTGGTTGTCTTTGTTTTGGTTTTGGCTTTTAGCTGTGTAACTGTTTCTGCTGCTGATGTTAAACTTACTTGGTCCTCAATAAGTGTACCCGGAGATGCTCATACTGATGCAATGACGGTCTTCAAAGAGGAAGTGGAAAGTCTTTCAGCAGGACACATAACCGTAGACCTTTATATTGCTGGTGCAATCTATACTCAGGAAGGAGAGTTAGCAGCCGTTCGAGAAGGAACTCTTGATATGGCCTATTATAGTGCCAGCTGGTTGGCAGAATTTGTTCCCTATCTATCCATGATTGGAGCAGTTTATACTTTCAGTGGTTTTAGACATATGGATAGAGTATTAAACGGAGAGATTGGGGAAAGAATTTTTAATGATGTAGCTCAAAAAACTGGGCTACGTCCTCTTGCTGCTTTCTATTTAGGAACGAGACAGCTCAATGTGGTGGAAAAAGTGGGTCCGGTTAGAACCCCTGAAGATATGAAAGGTGTTAAGCTGAGAACACCGGGCAGCCCTTCCTGGATCGCTTTAGGTAGAGCCTTAGGTGGTAACCCTACTCCTATGAGCTTTGGGGAAGTGTATATGGGATTGAAAACTGGTGCTGTTGAAGGTCAGGATAACCCCCTTCCTACCGACAAAAATGCTAAATTTTATGAGGTAACCAAATATATAATTCTTACTGATCACGTAGTCAATTCTGTATGGCCAACTATCAATGAAAAAAAATGGCAATCCTTAAGCGATATAGATAAATTAATAATAAGGAAAGCAATAGAAAAGGCACGAAAATTCTGTGCAGAAACCAATCTGAAAGCTGAATCAGAATTGTGTGATTTCTTTAGAGAACAGGGGTTGATTATTATCGAAGATCCCGATAAAGAAGCATTTGCAGCCTACGCTAAGAATTCTTATGCCACAGAAAGCAAAGATATTTCCAAAGATTGGGATATGGAACTATATGAAGAAATTCAGGCACTAAAATAATCAACAAGACTAGTTAAACAATTTTGTTGGGAAAGAACAAGAAGGGTTTCATTAATTATAATGAGACCCTTCTTGTTAAAGGGAAAAAACATAGTTATGAAAAAAAAGAAATTTTGGAAGCGATTGGGAATATTTATTCTGGATTTTTTTGAAGTATTTACACCAGCAATTACCTTTTCTTTATTATTTATTGCTTTTATGGTTCAAGTATTTTTCCGTTATTTTTTGGTTCCTCTTACTTGGCCGTTAGAATTTACACTTATAGCTTTCATCTGGACAACTCTATTTGGAGCATGTTTTGCCATGCGTGATTCTTCCCATGTAAAATTTAGCCTAATTTATGATATGTCAAAACCTAAAACTAAAATATGGATGAGAATTATTGGAAATGTCTTATTAATTTTTTCCTTCTGTATTGCTCTATTTCCTACTTATCGATATATTGATTTTATGTCTTTTAAAAGATCTAACGTGCTTAAGATTCCTATGAATATAGCTTTTAGTCCTTTTATTATATTTATGCTGATTATGATTGGACGGATAGGATACAAACTCTTTATCGATTTGAAAAAACTTTATAGAGGAGAATTATAATATGAATTTTCCCCTATTTATTTTTTTATTATGTTTTATTTTAACTTTTATATTAAGGATACCTATTGCATTAGGAATGCTAATGAGTTCGATCTATTATTTTGCTCTTGCTCCGGGTCCTGCTACCGGATTACAAATGGCTGCGACTCAATTCCTTACTCAGCTTAATGTAAAATTTATTCTCATTGCTGTTCCTCTCTTTGTTTTTGCTGCCAAAGTAATGAATACTGGAAAAGTTACCGAGATGATTTTTTTATTTGCCAGTACTTTAGTGGGTAAATGGAAGGGAGGAATGGGCCATGTTAATGTAGTCGCTTCTATCATTTTTTCCGGAATGACCGGTTCTGCGATTGCTGATGCTTCAGGTTTAGGTATTATGGAAATAGAAGCTATGAGAAAACATGGTTATGAAGATAGTTTTAGTTGTGCAATTACTGCTGCCTCAGCAACTATTGGACCCATTTTCCCACCTAGCATTCCTATGGTTTTTTATGCTATGCTTTCTGGTGCCTCCATTGGTAATCTCTTTCTGGGAGGTATGGCGCCAGGCATATTGATTGGTCTTGCTTTGATGGCTTATATTGCCTATATAGCCAAAAGGCGAAATTACCCCAGAGGAGAGAGATACACCTTAAAAGAATTTATCAGAAATACAGCTATAGCATTTCCAGCTCTTTTAACGCCGGTTATATTGCTTGGGGGTATTTACAGTGGCATTGTTACTCCAACTGAGGCTGGCGCTCTGGCTGGATTCTATGCTGTTGTTATTTCATTTTTTGTTTACCGAGCTTTAGGTTTAAGACAATTAATTGAGGTTATTATTGATACCATAAAGACAACAGGTACTCTAACTATTATTGTTGGTGCTGCCTTTTCCTTTTCTTATATTGTTGCTATAGAGCATATTCCAGACATGTTTGCCAATATTCTTTTAGGAATTACTACCAATAAGTACATATTACTTTTAATTATTAATATCCTTTTTATAGTCTTGGGAATGTTTATTGATACAATGTGTATTACTCTGGTATTTATTCCTATGGTATTACCGCTGGTAAAATCTCTGGGAATTGATCTGGTTCATTTCGGGGTAGTGATTGTACTTAATATGATGATTGGTTTATCTACTCCTCCTTTTGGTATGTTACTTTTTATCGTATCCGGCATTTCTGGTACCTCTCTTAAGACAATTATAAAAGAAATCTTCCCCATGCTTTTAGTACTTATTGGTGTTCTTTTCTTGATTACCTATGTACCGGTCATTGTAATGTTTATTCCTAATACTTTTGGAAGATAAAAGAGTGATAAACATTATTAGAAAAATTCATTACAATTTGGATAGAGGAAGTATGTAAGTTTTTTCAAATTGTTATGAGAAAATATAATATGTATTGAAAAATTATTTTAAAAAATAGTAGATAATTAAATTCTTTAAAACAAGATAAAAATATAGAGATTAATTTTAGTTCAGAGGTAAGTAGATGGCAATACTAAAATTGAGGAATCATATTCCAATAAGTGGTCCCGCAAGAAGAGAACCTGCTGATGGAACAGAATCTGATATGAGAGTCTCTCTCGGTTTTATGCCAGCTTGGTTTTATCAGAGATGCGGTATTGATTTTTCTGAAAAATGGCATCAGGTTCCCTTTTATCGCTATGATAGCCTGGTTAAAATGAAAAAGGAACTTTGTAAAGCTTTTCCTTCGATTTCTTACTGGAGTGAAGATTATAAAGATGATTTAGCAACTATTTCTGGATGTTACGGGGCTTATGTTATTCCGAATGTATTTGGATTCCCATTAGTATATAAAGAAGATAGATGGCCAGAAATTGACAAAAGTAAAGAGAAATTATCTATTAAAGAAATCGAAAAGTTAGATGTTGATGAAATTCTTTCTAGCTCCTCCGTAGAAGAGATTTTTCATCAAATGGATATAATCGAAGCAGAATGGGGGAAGATCCACGGATATTTAAACTGGCAAGGTATTCTTAATAATGCTTTTCTCTTAAGGGGAGAGAATATTTTTACTGATTTTTATGACAAGCCAGATCTTGTGCATCATTTTTTCTCAATAATTACTGGTGTGACGATCAGATTAGCTCAAAAAGTTCAAAAAAGACAGCGAAATTCTGGCTTTTATGTCAATCATTTTTGCGTGAGCAATTGTACGGTTAATATGGTATCTCCACAAATTTATCGTGAATTTCTATTACCTTATGATAAGAAGATTGCAGAAAGTGGTTTTGAAAGGTTTGGTATGCATACTTGTAACTGGAATGTTACTCCCTATTTAGAAGAAATAAAAAAAATACCCAAGGTTGGTTATCTGGATATGGGTATAATGTCTGATATGAAAGAAGTTAAAAAGATGTTCCCTGAAGCAAGGAGGGCAGTAATGTATTCACCAGTCCGACTACAGGAGGCGAGTTTAAATGAAATTAAAAAAGATATGGAAAAAATATACAATGAGTTATCCCCGTGCGATATTGTGATGGCTGATATTCAAGCTACAACTTCTGATCAAAGAGTGAACCAATTATTAAAAATATGTAAGAATCTTGAATCAAGAAAAGATAAAGAATAAAAATATCTGCTTGAAAAAATATAAAGTTTAGCAGCGTATACAATTTTGGTTGCTATTTAGTCTTTTAGTTCTTTTTAAAATTATAAAATAGTAGTAGTATTGTGGAGAGTGTGGGCAACCTGAAGGGTTGTCCAAGTAATGAGGGTAACTCTTTAAGAGTTATCCACATTACGTCACTATCCACAATTAACACTTTTGAGAAAAACGTACCCAGTTGATATTGCTGGTGCCTATTCCAGCCAGTTCAAGAGGTGATTTTCCATTATTACCGGGTATCCTAGAGCAATTAAAGTGGTGAAACCGGTAACGCATAACTAAAAGTTTAATAGAGTTGAAAGCCGTCTCATAGAATTCGAAGCCGGCAACCTTCTTGAACTTTTGATTGAGCTGTTTGATGACATTCTCGACAATATTATTGTCTGGTCTTAAATTATGGTCTTTGAAACGTTTAATAAGATTCGGGAATCTGATTCTCAAGATATTCATTCTATTAATAAGCTTGGCCTCTCTTAACTCATCTTGATGGTGCTCTAGATAATCCATTGCCCTTAAAGCGGTAGACAAGGCCTTACACCTACAGATGATCCTGGTAATAAGAAGGAATTTTCCGGCCCAAAGTTTATTACCACCGGTATAGTGATACTTAAAGTAGAACTCTGTTGCCCGATAGGCATGGTAAGTACAGAACTGGTGAGGTATCCCTGGTAAAAGCCAGCGGACAGTTCCAAAGAATTCGGGCAAGAGATCACTAATAACTCCTTTAAAAGGATATTTTATTACCATCTTGATAATAATGAGAAACCAGGCGACATTGGTCTCATCTTCTCTTGAGACTAATTCCCAGTGGACGATATCTTGGGTCTTTAGATCTACAGCTAGAAGCAAGAACCACTCCACGCCTTTGATGAAGATTCTCTTTTCATCTATAAAAAGATAGCCAGACCATCGAGGTTTAAGTTCATTTGCCACATCTACTGTAGACTTACAATTAGCCCCTAAAGCATTGGTGATCTTAAATATTCGGTAAGGGGCGATTCCCAATTGTCGGCTGACTGCTCGATAGCTTACTTCAGAATCATAGTACAGTTCAGCGGCTCTAATTTGCATAGAGAAATTGATCGGATGATCCTGGTTAGGCCTAAAGGCTCTTTTACAATCATTACAGTACCATCTTTGATAATACAGGTTCCTTTTGCCAAAAGATGTTTTTCTCTGTTTAGATCTAGTTCCGTGTTTTTTGGTATTGAGACTACCACAGAAAATACAACGTTTTTTGCGCATAATAGACCCTCCTTAGCGTGTTGAACACGCTAACACAATGAGGTCTATCATGCAACATCAATTAATATAGGTGTTTTAAACACATTTTGTCAAAGAACAGCAACCAATTTTGTATACGCTGTTTAAAGTTTTGGAATTTCCTAATTTAAATTAGAAATAAACAGGGAAAAACATAATTTACTTACTAAGTTATGAGGAGGTCTAGTGAATGATAGATATTACAAACAAGAAAAAATTAGAAGGTATCATTCCTGCTTTAATTTTGCCTTTTGAAGAAAGTGGTAAGATTAATTTTATACTTTTAGAGAAGCAGGTTACTTACCTTATTTTGGCAGGTGTAAACGGTCTTTTTATTAATGGAACAACAGGTGAAGGGGCCTGGTTAACTACAGATGAAAAAGTAGAAGCATTTAAAGTGGTAAAAGAAATAAGTGGAGGAAAAGTATTTCTTTGTGCAGCATGCATTCAATCATCTACAGAAATGGTTATTAATGAAATTAAAGCTTTTGAAAAACTTGAACCAGATTATATTGTTGCTGTGACTCCATATTATTATAGTGTTTCACAAAATGTAATTATAGAGCATTTTAAAAAAATTGCTCAATATAGTTCAACACCTTTAATTATATATAATATCCCCCAATGTACCCATAATAAAATAGAGCTAAGTACGGTATTAAGACTTACTCAAGAAGAAAATATTGCTGGCGTAAAAGATAGTTCTGGAGATTTTATATCTTTTACGCTAGGAGTATATACCTCAGTACCTGAATCTTTTGCCTGGATTCAAGGTGAGGACTATCTTGATGGACCTGCTTTTAATTGCGGAGCTAATGGAATAGTTACCGGATTAGGAAATGTTTTTATAGAGCCTTATATTCAAATGTATGAAGAAGCTAAAAAAGGAAATGCCACTAAAGTTAATGAGATACAGATGAAGATTAATGAACTGTATGAAATAATTCAAATTAGTGGTGGAAAAGTAATTCCAGCAATTAAAGCCGGAGTTACCTTATTAGGAAGAAGCACAAAATGGATGAAAATGCTTTCTCTAACTTTAGGTGACGAAGATATAGAGAAAGTAAAAAGAGTGATTATAAAACTTGGTTTACTCAGCGAGAAATGAAGCTAAAAAGGATTATAAATTAGAAAAGTTATTTTAAAAAATAGTATAGTATATCTTTGACAACTCATATTGGAAATTTGACAAGATATTATATTAATGTTATATTTTAGTCAAATAAAATTTTAAAAATCGAATTATTGAAACTCGTATAAACTCTTGAATATGGCAAGGGTGTTTCTACCAGGTGACCGTAAATCACGACAGGCTACGAGTGGAAGTGCACCTTAGGGAATCGCTTATTTTAAGTTAATTTATATCTGTAAATATTATATTACACTTAGATAAGATTAGAACCAAGTGGTGCAAAGTATATTTATTTTTATACTACACCGGAGGGTTAAAATCCCAGGCGGAGAGGTTCCACTCTAATTGATGGAATTTCTGTTGTCTGGGCTTTTTTATTTGTTATATAGTTATTGATTAAATAGATAGAAATTTAGGGAGATTAAGGGGAAAGAATATGAATGATAAAGTAGCGATAATAATGGGAAGTATATCAGATAAAGAAACTATGAAAAAAGCAGCTGAACTATTAGACGAATTAGGTATTTCTTATGAAATAAAAGTGCTTTCTGCTCATCGTACTCCTGATTTACTCTTTGAATATATTGCAAAAGTAGAAGAAAAAGGGTTTAAGGTTATAATTGCCGGTGCAGGAGGGGCGGCTCATCTTGCCGGAGTAATTGCCGCTAAAACTATCTTGCCGGTTATCGGAGTACCTATAGAAACAAAAGCCCTGGGAGGACTTGATTCCTTATTGTCTATGGTTCAAATGCCTGGTGGCATTCCAGTGGCTACAGTAGGAATAGGAAATGCCAAAAATGCCGGGTTAATGGCAGCACATATATTAGCTATCGAAAATTCTAAAATTAGAGAAAGACTTAAAGATTATAGAGAAGCTATGGCACAGAAGATAAAAAATATTAAGATATAGCGTATAGCGTTTAGCGTGTAGCGAATAGGATTCGTATCTCGTAAAGAAGAAGTCAGGAGCCAGAATAGAATCATATCGCGCATAGTGTAGCAATCAACGCATAATGTGTTCATAGGGGCTCGATTCACCGAGCCCGCTGAAAAAAATTACTAAAATATTTGGGTCGGATAAATCCGATCCCTACATCAAATTCAGAGTAATGATAATGACAGAGAACATAATAAATCGATAGACAGGCGAGACGCCTGTCCTACGAATTGGTAAATTAATATTAACTGGCTAATTAATTTAATTGGTGAATTGGTCAATTGGTAAATTGGCTAATTTGTAGAAAGGAGTATTAACCGTGGGCAGTGTAAAAGATTTAATTGTTATAGAGAAGCCATTAAAAAACAAAACTGGCAGGGGAAGGTTTATCTTCTCAGACCGGTATTCAGTATTTGATTGGGGAGAGATGCCGGATCATATTCCTGAAAAAGGAAAATCTTTATGTATCTCGGCTGCTTATTTTTTTGAAAAAATAGAAAGCATGGGGATAAAGACACATTATTTAGGTTTAGTAGAGGATGGTCAATTAAAGAGAATATCTGAGGTTAAAAGTCCTGTAGATATTATGGAAATTGAGTTACTTCGGGTATTAAAACCCTCCAAATCTGCCGATGGTTATGATTATTCAGATTATAAAACAGAAAATTGTAATTTATTAGTCCCTTTAGAGGTTATTTTTCGTAATTCTTTGCCTACAGGTTCAAGTGTATTTAAAAGGGTAAGAGAAGGAAGCTTAAAATTAGAAGACTTAGGTTTGAAAGATATTCCTATTCCTGGCCAAACTTTACACAAACCCTTTTTAGATGTTTCTACCAAACTTGAGGCAAGTGATCGTTATATGAACTGGAAAGAAGCAAAAAGAATTACTAATTTTAATGAGAGCCAATTAAGTGAAATTAGAGATATAACAACTATAATTAATAAATTAATAACCGAAGAAGCTAATCGAATTGGCTTAAAATATGAAGATGGAAAAATTGAGTTTGGGTTAGATGTTAATAAAAAATTGTTAATAGTAGATGTTTTGGGAACATTGGATGAATGTAGATTTACTTTTAAGGAAATGCCTATAAGTAAAGAAATCGCCAGATTATATTATCGGAAGACTCCCTGGTTTAAAGAATTAGTAGAGGTTAAAAAGAAAGATGAATTAAGTTGGAAAGAGAAGGTAAATCTATCTCCTCCACCCTTACCGCCAAGATTAAAAGAACTTATTTCCATGGCTTATTGTGCCTTTGCCAATGAAATTACCGGTAGAGAATGGTTTAAGAGTATTCCTTCTATGCGAGAGTTATTAGAGGAAATAAATCAAATAATAATAGCGTTTAACGGATAGGGAAAAAGCGAAAAACTAAAAGCGCAAAGCGCAAAACCATAACTTAAAATTTAAAATTAAGAAAAAAGTTTTGAGTTTTTAATTATGATTTTACGTTTTTAGTTTTAAATTTTTAATTTAACACAACATACTAGATATAAATTAAAATAAACGTATCATATATTAATTGCTAAATTAGTGAATTGATTAATTGGCTAATCAGCTAATTAAAAAAAGGAGAAGAAAATGTGGTTGGTTAAAATTTATGTAACCTTAAAAAAAGGATTATTAGATGCTCAAGGGACGGCTACCCAAAACGCCTTAGAGTCATTGGGATTTGAAGAAATAGAAGAAGTAAGGATGGGAAAGTATATAAATATTAAATTGAAGGGGCAGAATCGCCAGATGGTTATTCAAAGAGTTGAAGATATGGGTAAAAAATTATTAGCCAATCCGGTGATCGAAGACTTTAATTATGAAATCGAGGTGTTAAAGTGAAGTTTGGTGTAATTCAATTTCCAGGTTCAACCTGTGATTATGATTGTTTTTACGCCCTTAATGATGTTTTAAAGGTAGACGTTGAATATATCTGGCACAAGCAGACTAATTTAGAGGGATATGATGGAATATTTTTGCCGGGTGGATTTACCTACGGAGATTATTTAAGGGTTGGGGCTATAGCTCGGTTTTCTCCGGTTATGTCAGCAGTAATCGATTATGCTACGGCCGGAGGATTAGTTTTGGGAATCTGTAACGGATTCCAAATTCTTACTGAAGCGGGTTTATTACCCGGAGCATTAATGAGAAATAATAGTCTGCATTTTATCTGTAAGTACTGCTATCTTAAAGTAGAGAATAATCAAACTCCCTATACTAATTCTTGTAAAGGCGGGCAGGTTTTAAAAATACCTATTGCTCATGGGGATGGTAATTATTATATTGACGACCATGGTTTGTCTGAACTTATAAAAAACAATCAGATTATCCTTCGTTATTGCGAAAAGAACGGAGAGATTACTTCAAAGGCTAATCCTAACGGTGCTCTTTATAATATTGCTGGCATATGTAATAAAGAAGGAAATGTATTGGGTATGATGCCTCACCCGGAGCGTTGTATGGAAGATTGTTTGGGCTCTTCCGATGGCAAATATATTTTTAGTTCTGTTTTAGAATTTTTAAAGAAAAAATCAGTACATAGATAAATAAATCTCGGAAATTAGAAAATCATAATAAATTTATTAGCAAATTGGCAAGCTAGAAATAATTGGACAATTGGTGAATAGGTGAATTGGCAAATTATTAAAATAGGAGATTAATTGTTGATGAAAAATTTTAACCAGGAAAAATTTTGGAAAAAATGGAATCTTACTCCAGAAGAGTATAAGAAAATAAAAGAATATTTGCAAAGAGAACCCAATAAAGTAGAGTTAGGAATGTATTCGGTAATGTGGTCAGAACATTGTAGTTATAAAAATTCGAAACCGCTTCTTAAATTATTTCCCAATTCAGCGGAATGGGTTCTTCAGGGGCCGGGAGAGAATGCGGGTATTATTGATATCGGAGACGACCAGATTATAGCTATGAAGATGGAGAGCCACAATCACCCTTCGGCGATAGAGCCCTTTCAAGGAGCGGCAACCGGCATCGGAGGAATAGTGCGGGATATCTTTGCGATGGGAGCTCGCCCTATAGCTTTGTTGGATTCTTTAAGATTTGGAGATTTTGATAACTCACAAACTCAATATCTTTATAAAGGAGTAATAGATGGAATTTCTTTTTACGGTAATTGTATAGGGGTGCCGACGGTTGGGGGAGAAACAGTTTTTTCCTCAAGTTACCAGGAGAATATTTTAGTAAATGTAATGTGTGTAGGGTATGCTAAGAAAAATGATATTTTACGAGCAGTAGCAAGGGGTGAAGGGAATTCAGTAATTTTAATAGGGGCTAAAACAGGCAGAGATGGAATTGGAGGGGCTTCTTTTGCCTCGACAGAATTAGATGAAAGTTCTGATGAAGATCGCCCTGCAGTTCAAATAGGAGACCCCTTTTCTGAAAAATTATTAATTGAGGCTTGTTTAGAGTTAAGAGGATTAGATTATGTAATTGGACTGCAAGATTGTGGAGCTGCTGGCCTAACTAGTTCTTTATGTGAAATGGCTTGCCGAGGAGATAGCGGGTTAGATATTGAACTATCAAAAGTACCCAAACGAGAAGAAGGGATGAACCCTTTTGAAATTATGCTTTCTGAATCTCAAGAAAGAATGATAGTGGTAGTTAAAAAGGGAAAAGAGGAAGAGATTAAAAAAATATTTGATAAGTGGGGTTTAGAATCCGCAGTGATTGGCAGAGTAACTAATGATGGTAAATTTAGGGTCAGAGATAAAGGAGAAATAGTAGCAGATATACCCGCTAAATCACTTGCCGAAGGAGCGCCTTCTTACCGTCGCAAAGGGAAAAAGCCGGATATCTTGAATTCGGTTAATAAGCTTGATTTATCCGAGATTTCTCAACCGGATGATTATAATCAAGTGTTATTACAGTTGATAGGTTCTCCAAATATTACAAGTAAAGAAAAGATTTATGAACATTATGATTATATGGTAAGAAATAATACTATACTGCCTCCCGGAGATGATGCTGCAGTATTAAGAATAAAGGGAACTAAAAAAGCTATAGCCCTTACCACTGATGGCAATGGAAGATATTGTTACCTTGACCCTTTAATGGGAGGGAAGATAGCGGTAGCAGAAGCAGCCAGAAATTTGTCTTGCAAAGGAGCCTTACCTCGAGCGGTAACCGACTGTTTAAATTTTGGAAATCCTGAAAAAGAAACCATCTACTGGCAATTAGAAGAAGCCATTAAAGGGATAAGTGAAGCCTGTCGAGTATTACAGACCCCGGTCATAAGTGGGAACGTAAGCTTGTACAATGAAAGCAAAGGAGAAGCCATTTATCCTACACCAGTTATCGGGATGGTGGGGATTATCGAAGATTATAACCATATCTGTTCTATGGAATTTAAAAATCGCGGTGATCTGATAGTGCTTTTAGGAGAAAATAAAGAAGAATTGGGTGGAAGTGAATATTTTAAAGTTATTCATAATTTAGAAAAGGGAATACCTCCCCAGATTGATTTGTTGAAAGAACAGGCAGTTCAAAATGTATGCCGGGAGGCAATTAAAAAGGAATTAGTTTCTTCAGCTCATGATTGTTCGGAAGGCGGATTGGCTATTGCCCTGGCAGAGAGTTGTATTAAAGGGGTAAAAGGAGCGAAAATAGAGATTAAAGACAAAATAAGAAATGATGCCTTGTTATTCGGAGAAAGCCAATCTCGAATCATTATATCTCTTAATCCGAAAAATCTATCTTCATTACAAGAGATAGCCGATAAATATCAGGTTCCTCTTTTGGCATTAGGTTCTGTGGAGGGGAAAGAATTAAATATTAATCAGTTGATTAGTATAAAAGTAGAGCAACTAGAAAAAGTTTGGAAAGGTACAAAATAATGCATGAGGAATGTGGGGTTTTTGGAATTTTTAATAAAGAAGATATGTCTATAGATGTGGCTAAATTAACTTATTTTGCTCTTTATGCCCTTCAACATCGGGGGCAGGAGAGTGCAGGCATAGCAGTATCTGATGGAAAAAAGCTCTTAATCTATAAAGATTTAGGGTTAGTATCTGAAGTATTTAACGAAGAAAAATTAAAGACCTTGCAAGGGAATTGTGCTATCGGTCATGTAAGATATTCTACAACAGGTGCTAATATTTGGGAAAATAGCCAACCTCTTTTAAAAAATTATAAGGGAGGGACTTTTTCTTTAGCTCATAATGGTAATCTGGTAAATCAAGCAGAATTGAAGGAAAAATTAAAAGAAAAAGACGTTCAAATTTATTCCTCAACAGATAGTGAAATAATATGTAATTTAATAAAAACAACCCCGGAAGAGAGCATTGA
>Ga0315533_1000153_pt1 | contig 64297 bp, 136 predicted proteins | sample SalMarSW160130MG_FD_203081 | JGI IMG/M metagenome (GOLD analysis project Ga0315533, IMG submission 203081) | Salt marsh sediment microbial communities from the Plum Island Ecosystem LTER, Massachusetts, United States - Salt Marsh Sediment SW1601-30 ...
TCACCTATTCTTGTCCTAAACCTCTACTTGTTGCATAATTTGTCATTTCAGTATATTCATTCTTACTAAGCGCAGCAGCTTCCTCGACTGATAGTTTATCTACTTGCCATTTCTCTCCCTTAAAAACAACATCGGAATTATTAGCAGCACCAGTTGGATTATATAATCTAAAGCTCGGAAAATGTGGAGTAATAACGAGAAATGGAAGATACATTGGATCTAAAATACTTGCCTCATCAAAATAAATATATTCAATATTACCTCTAGGAGTTCCATGAGGTGTTCCCTTAGGAAATTCAAACAGAAAACCCAAGAGTCCATCTATTCCAACGAATTCTACGAAATACATATAACCGTCAAGCGGTTTTAAATATGTATCCCAATCTTTAGTTGTCACTGTTAACGTAGCAACAGATCCAGTCGCCTCTTTATGTCGTAAATCCTCAATACCATTTATTCGATAAAATGTCTTTCCCAGTTTGACTACATATCCAATAAGAAATTTATATTTTCTTCTATTATCTATGAATATAATAGGCATTTAATTATACACCATTTTTATTTTTATTTTTTTCACTAAAATCAGAACTTTCGATATAATGATTTTTAGTTATTTTAAACTGAGGGCAATTAAATATTTAAAGATTAGGGTATTTCACTTTTTTTTCTATAAAACCATTTCCATTACATTCAGAGCATATTTGCGTTATTGTTAAATCAGTCGGTTTATCCTTCCGTAATTGAATAAATCCATTCCCTTTACATTTTGGGCAATCTTTTCCCTTGCTTTTTTTCGCTAAATATTCTGCTTTATCCTTAAACTCTTTGGTTTTTATTTTCCAATCAAGAATTTTTTTGTTTATCATTTTTATAAATTAAATTTTTCTTTGATTTTTCTCTCAATTTCTGAGAAATCAATTATTTTATCTCTAAAATATTTGGATAATTGATATGTATTATTTATACCTATAATAGACATAACTCCGATTAATATTAAGAATGAAATATTCACACCATCCACAGAATTAGGATATTGCAACCTTAGATGTTGTAAAATAAAGGGTAGGGATAACTTAAATATATGATGCCCCCATCTCATCCATTTATTTTTCACAAGAGGATTAATTTCTATTGCTCCCTTTCCTAAGCCGTATTCTGTGGAAATAATATCACCTAACATTAAACCCTCAAGAATTATCGGAAGAATCATTTTAATCTATACATTATTATATGGATCTGCTGCGGCAGTTTGCTTGAGAGTATTAGTTCCGTTATCGGTAAAGTTTGTATCGTTTCCGAGAGCGGTATTTCCCATAACAGTATTTTCATCATCATTAGCATTTGCAATATATATACCGTATCCTGTTCCACCTCCTAAATTCTGATTACCATTACAGGTATTCCCACTTATTGTATTCATATCACAATGCTGGTCTAAATATATTCCTGTAAGTGGATTTGCATGACTTCCATTATTAGCATAACAAGTATTTCCAGTTATTGTAGAATCATAAACAAAATAGAAATAAATACCCCCTACGCCACCGTTATTAGTACAATTATTCCCTGTAACTGTAACATAATTAGATTCTCTAACATAAATACCATAATTTGTATTATTATGACAATTGTTTCCGCTAATAGTATTAGCATGATTATTAGTTATAATATAAATACCAGCATCATTATTGCTATAGCAATTATTATCTGTAATATTATTATATTTTGAATTATTGTATAAATATATTCCACTATCATTGTCATAACAAGTATTTCCCACGACAGTAGTATAATTAGAGGTATCTAAACTGATTCCGTATAGATTGTTAGTATTACAATTATTCCCATCAATCGTATTAAGATTTGATAAAACACGAATTCCTATTCCAACAGATTTTATATAACAATTCTTTACAGTACATTCATTTGAATTAACTTCAACACCATATCCATTAGTTCCGTCACCAATTATAGTAATATTATCAATAACAACTTTATTACCAGCCGCTTCGGTTATATCTATGATCTCCATTGCAGCGGTAGTTAAATCCGTAGCGTCTATCTTAAAATCTCTGAGAATACAAAAAGCACAACCCGTTATATCAAATGTTTTATAATCTCCGTTTATATCAATTACTGTTAAGTCTCCCATTCCCTGAATAATTACAGAACCAGCAATGTTAATTGTAATAGCCGCCGTTAAAGTTATTGTTCCGCTTTCAAGAATTATAGTTCCCGCTCCAGCTCCGATTGCCGTAATTGCTGCATTAATATCTGCTTCGGTATTACAATAATAAGTATCGGGAGCTCCAGCAGCAGCAAATGTAGGAGCAACTGCAGCTCCTTGAGCAGTCAAAACCTCTCCAGCAGCTCCTAACGCTAATTCGGTCATAACACCAGAGCCGTTGGTATAATAAACTTTCCAATTATTTACGGCAGTAGGCATATTTGTTATTGAGATTGCAGAAATATCAATTCCATCTACATTTCCCACGCCTGTAATATTTTGAGCATTAAAACCAACATCACCAGTAGGAACTGTAGGCATATTATCCAGAGCAATAGCAGGTATGTCTATACCATCAACCGTGCCTACATTTTTAATTAAAGCGGCATTTAAATCTAACTCTCCAGAGGCGGGAGCAATTTTTAAATCGCAACCGCCTTGAGTATTTATTTGCGGAACATTTGTATCTGTTTTAAATTGAATATAATCATCATTATCTCCGCTCGGCTTTATATCAATTGTAGTCGGACTTGCAATTTCGGATATTGCCGATAAAGTAGCCGCTCCATCTATTGTAAGCGTATCTCCGACTATTGTAGTTGTAATATTTGTCCCGCCTGTAATCACAAAAATATCTGCTGAAGTACTTGCTATGGTAGATCCTACATCAGCCGTGATTGTTTTCCAGATATTTGATATAGCCTTTATCTCCCTTAGCTTGTTAAGAAATAATGCAGGATTTTCGTGCTTTTTGATTAATAGAAAGTGCATTAAATCGTCATAACTTTCTTCTAATGTAGGCATTTAATCAATTCCCGCCTCTAATCTTTTTACAATCTTTAAAGTAATATATTCAAAAGTAGCTGTAGAATTATAAACTCTAATATAACAACTTTCATTAAAGAATATATTTTGAAAGGTTAATACATAACGATTTCTTGCGACATCTTCAAATGCGGACATATCTGTTTGGTAGTGGCTTAAATCATTAAATTTGACGAAAGTGTTATCATATATTTTTTTATCGTCAGCCATAATTTGAACGGAATACATTCCATTTGCTGCAACCGTAGAATCGGATAGAAATATAATCTCTTGTATCCCTCCACCATGTTTCTCACTATAAACATCCAACTCTCCAACGATAATTTGATTAGGGTATTCAAACATAAATGAAGTATATCGAGATGCACCACCTAAAATTCCCTCTATATCAATACCAGCTTCGGGATAAACCCCTATTACTCCTTCGGGCTGAGCCTTCATCTGTAATACTAATAACCGATTAGTTATCTTCTGAGCCTCTAATAATTCGGACATTAAGATTTGGTTTTTCCTTAGAAGTTCATCAATTTGAGTATATCGATCTATTAAATCTTTTGTTAGAAATGCCATAATTAAAAATAATATTAATTTAAAATAATTTAAAATTAGTGGAAAAAAAAAGATTTTAGTATTTTATAATATATTTTTGTGGTGATGTATTCATAAGTTCAAAAGTTTGCTTACCTATCGTTGATAGGTTATCTTTTACAGTCTCATAATGAATCTTTGGCGGGACTTTAACAAGATTATAGTTATGCTTTAAATATCTACATCCATGTGGATAACCACCATCCCTTATTGCTGCTTTAATCGGTGTGCATCTTTTATTTTTCTTAAATCGTTCTTTATGAACTGTACAAGTCTTAGTTTCTAAGTTAAGAAATTTACAGGGTTGATTCGGGAGTATAATATTATAACCCTCAATAACTTCACTAATATGACAGCATAAACCTTTTATATTGTCGGGACATTTCTTACATAGATTTCTATGGCGATCTATGAAACCTAATATAGAATTTAAGAATCTCATTAAATAAATAAAAGAAAAAAAAGTTTAAATATATTTTGGGGGTATGTCAGTTTATCAATTATGCTTGTTGTGTTCCAAAAGGTATGTAGCTAATTATTACCTTAAGAGCGTTTCCTCCTCCATTATCAACTTGAATCTCACTACTAGTATAGATACTCCATTCGTTTGCACCAGGAGCTGTAGCACGTGCTTGTTCAAGAGCAGGCGTATATATAGCTACTGAACCTACTGTATTATCCATTGCGAATAGAGATAAGACGGGATGTCCTATTCTCAGATCTATCTTAGGAGCGTATGTAGGTAATGTAATAACACTAGGATCTGCTCCAGTACCATCAGCTGTCATTATAATTGGTTTTCCATCAACATTTGCCATATTTGGGACTATTGCCATTTTTTAATTACCTCTTTAAGCTTGTTGTGTTCCAAAACCTATATAGCTAATTATTACCTTAAGGGCATTTCCAGCTGCATTACCAAGATGAATCACACTACTAGTTTGAATAGCGAACTCAGTAGCTCCAGGAACACCAGCACGTGCCTGTTCAAGATCAGGCGTATATATTGCTGCTGTATTTAATGTATTGTCCATTGCGTATGCAGCTAGGACTGGATGTCCTACTCTTATATCTATCTTAGGAGCATAAGTGGGTAATGTAACAACGCTAGGAGCTGCTCCAGTACCTTCAGCTACCATCATAATCGGCTCGCTATCAATATTTACCATATTTGGGGTTATTGCCATCTTTTCTTTACCTCTTTAAGCTTGTTGTGAACCGAAAGGTATATAACAAATTAATACCTTAAGTGCAGCTACACCTACATTATCAACATTAATTACACTCTCATCTATAATACTCCATTCACCTGCACCTGGAACTGCTGTGCCACGTGCCGCCTCTAAGAGAGGCGTGTGTGCGAATGCCGTAAATGCTGTATTATCATGTGCAAATATAGCTAAGACAGGATGTCCTTTTCTTATATCTATTTTAGGAGCATAAGTGGGTAATGTAACAACGCTAGTAGCTGCAGCTGTACCATCAGCAGCAATTACGATTGGATGTCCATCAACATTTGCCATATTTGGAACTATTGCCATTATTCAAACACCTCTAAAGAAGTCCTAATGCTTCTTTGTCTGCTATTCTATACATAAGGGGAATTGCAATACCAATTTGATCAAATGCTTGTCCATTATAAATAATATAATCAACTTTCTCCTGTGCTTCAGTATAAATAACATGGTCAAAATCCAGATAAACGTGTTTAGGATTCTTTGCTTCATACACAACTCTAGCTAGAAGTTCAGATTTAACAACATCTTGCTTTAGAACTCGAAAATAGCCTGTTTGTGCTGGATCAAAATCACAATACCAACCAAAGGAGACATAGGCATTAGCAGTTGGAACAGTAATTGGAGTAGCTTTAGCTAATAAATGTTCTTCAGTAACGGCTGTATGGGTTGCATAATATTGTTTCGCAGTACCACCTATCTCAGGATCTTCAGGTCTAAAGAATCTATAGCCAAAACTGTCTGGATCTGCATTATACTTGTTCTCTGCCCTTTTAGTGAAGCGTTTCAATAGTCTTTTGATAATAAGTCCCAATTCTGGAAATTCATTTAATAATATACCTTCTAACATCTTATTTTTTCACCCTTCTCTCTAAATTTAATACAGCTTTTGGAGCTATTCTAAATAATAATGGTATTGAAATTGCCGTTAAATCCCAAGCAAAACCATTGTAGGTTATATACCTAATCCTTGCTGTTTCGAATGCTGTTATAATATTATTTAAATCTACGTAATAATGGTTTGGATTTTGCTGACGCCATACAATTCTCGCAGGAATTAATATTTTATCTACAGTTTCTTTTTTGATTAATAGATATCCTTTCTGGTCTAAATCTGTATCCAAATACCAACCAACAGATATAATTGCTTCCGCAGTTTGAACAACAACAGGTTGTCCCCCAGCTAAAATATCCTCTTCGGTAACGGCTGTCATTGAATAAGCATACAGTTTTGCAGTACCACCAGTGATCATAGGATCATCAGGTCGAAAAAATCTATACCAATATTCGCCTGGTTCTGCATTATATCTTTTTTCCGCCTCACGCACAATTCCACCTACTGCATTACCATTTGCATCGGGTACTCCATCATTACCAATAAGTTCGTTTCGAATCAGTTTCCATATATGCGGTGCTTCAAGTTTTAAATTTCCGATCAATTTTTTTTACACCATTTTAATTTTTATAGAAATTTTTTGTTAGATTAATAATAATTGCTATTACTAATTATAAAAGGATTCCCGAGAATTTTGATAAAAGTTAATAAAAGTTTATATATTTCTAAAATAAAATTATATTTATGGAATCTCTCGTAGAAATAATAGGATACTCAAAAATATTTAATGGGAATGTACATATCCCAATTGATGTAATTAAGCGTTTTGGATTTAAAGATGGTCAAAGAATAGTTTGGGGTATCACTCAAAAAGGTGAGCTTGTTTTTAAAAAGGCTGAATCTACTTCAAGCGAGTACTTCTAAAAAAAAGGGAAAAAAATTAATAAGCTATTATATCTTTTTCAGTAATTGGTATTGATTGATAAGATTTAATAATATCTTCTGATATCTCAGTTATTCCCCTTCTAGTATGCACACCTGGAGCTTGAAAACCCCCTACACCCTTAAAAGCGCCTAAAGGATTAAAGCCACTAAATGATGGAATAACACTTTGTATTGCTCCGATAATTTCATCGGGCTCTTCAACAATTGCTCCGAAAGCTGTACTGAAGTTACCATATCGAATTCCAGAAATTAAGTCTTGAACATTTCTCTTTAATTCACGAATCTGATTTGGTGTGGGATCTGTAAAGCTGAACATCAAATTTGTAAAGAATGCTCGTAATTCCTCTCTAAGTCTACCTGAAGTATAATTAGATAGTTCATTTATCAAAGTGCCAATAATTCCAATTCCAGTATTTATAGCTTTATTCCCAAGCTCAGTTGTGAATAACGAGATTGCAAACTTCGGGATCTGTGCAAAGCCTTGTCCCACTATTTGCGTAGAAATCGCAGGATTTTTAAAGATTGCATCAGCCCAACTTGTCATACTCAATTTATTTTCATTCCATTTTTTAAAATTATTGTTATTGTAATTATTTTTGTTTTTTGGATATTTAAATATTGCGAAAGGATTTGAGAAAATATTATCAAATGTGCAATTAGGGCATTTTTCATATTGAGGGATAATTTTATTAATCATATATGATTCCGTATAATCAGTTTTTGGATACCATACATACATTAGCTTCTCCTCGTCATAGATACCAGATGGCTTCTTGCCCCAATGCGCTATTATGCCTTTTCCCTTGAAATCTCTTTCGATCCGAGTAGAGATAAGATCGTCATTTATATTAACTATCCAATATTTCGGATTCCCAGATTCAATTCTTAGCATAATTAATATAAAATTAAATAAACAAAAATAAAAAACTTAAGGTAAAAAAATTAATAATTTAATAATACTCTGTATCAAAATCATCTTCACTGGGCATTCTCTCTACGGGCTTGATGGGATTTGAGACTGTAGTGGCTGTAGTGGCTGTAGGGACTGTATATGGTGATTGAGGCTGCTGTTTCTGTAGAGCCTTGCTCTTGATAAGTAAGTGTAATTTCTCTTCTAAATCTTTTGGCTCTAAATTAACATTCATAATTACAAATTTAATAATTTTCAAAAAAGATCTAAACCATTTTTCACCTGCTACTGTTGTAATAATTGGTACTAAATCCCGACGATATTGAGCAGTATATTTTATTACATTCTCAAACTTTAGAAGTGCAAGTACTTCCTTTTTATGTTCTTGTATAATCCTCCGCAATGGTTCTTTCAAAAAATCTGGAAGTCTTATATTAAATATAGGTGGTCTGATATTATGGGTAATAAGATTTTGGAGTGAAACTGCATCAATTCCTTGTATAGTACCTATAACAAATCCTTTAAATAATTGAAGTGTATGTTTATCTTCTTCAGATATTGCCATTAGAGACACCTCAAATGTCTAGGTCTTCTATATTATCCATTGTTTGCAGGTTAGAATTTGTATTTGTCTCACCAGGATTAGAAGTCTTCGGCAGATTTCTTCCAGTTATATTAACTATCCCCTCACTCACGCCACTTCCCAGATGTTTCATTACGGAGTCTATAGCTTTACCAATACCATTAACCACAGTAAAGGATTTCTGGTCATCCATTAGTTGTTTATTCATTTCTCTTTCTTCCAATCTTTTTAGTTTCGCTTCTTCAATATCAAGTTTCTTTGACTCAATTTGATAGTTTAATTCACTATCAGTTTTTGATGTTGAATCTCCTTGAATTTCTTTATATACTTTAAATGTCTTCAAAAGTTTGTCTTCAGGGTTTTGATGTAAAGCTGAAGCTACCATTTCCATAGCTTCTTTGAATTTAGTATTGGACTCACTCATTATTGCAGCTAACTGTTGTGTTTGGTTATTAGCCATCATTTGACTCATTTTATCGAGTATAAGCTGGGTACTTTGATTACCAGCACCTTGATTTTGATTCATCAGTTTTGTTAGAAGCAATGTTTGAGGATCTATAACAGGGCGTTGCTGTTGCTGCATAATATTTTGCAATTCAGAATATAGATTTTTTATTATCTCAGTATTTATATTAGGATTTGCAACTGTAGTACCGTTGGGTTTTTGCTGATTAAACATATTAGCCATAGATAGCATAAAAAAGAGTTGTCCTAAACCACCTTGATTACGACCTCCTCCTTGAGAAGCCATAGCCATTGCTAATGTAGTTGGATCTAACTTAGTATAATCCAATCCGCCGTTCTGCATTTTTTGTAACAGAGGTAAAAATGAAACTAAGCTATTAACATCAATTTGTCCTTGTTCTTGGTCGTCAGAATCTGGATTATTTTTCGCTTTGTCTCTATTGATTTTTATTAAATCTACAAGCTCGTGGATTTGTAGTTTATCTTCCAACATTTCTCTTATACCCTTAAGGGCTGAAGTTGTTTTTGGCATTTTGCTCACATATTTATTTATTTGGTTATCTATTTCAACTAAATCTTTATCTTCTTTAAATAATATATCAAATAATTCTTTTTTATCTTTTTCTAATAATATCTCATCTCTTGCCTGTGCAGCTGCTTCAGTTACAGCTTTTGGTGGTCTTCCACGCTTAGATGGTATTGGTATATTTCTCGGAGGGGATGAAGGTATGTTTTTCTGTGTTCCATCACTTTCTGTGTATCGTTTAAATGTAGGCTTTGCAGATTTAAGTTCTTTCTCATTTGGAAATATATCATCGAATTTTATTTTTTGCTTCTCGCTCATATATTTATTCTACCATTTCAATCATTTTATGTGCCCATAATAATACATATTTAACTGCGGCATATTTACTTAAAACTGCTATCTTACCCTTCGCAAAGAGAGTCTCCATAACTTCGATTGCTTTTACATCTTCTTCCAGATTTAAGTGTGTCCCCCATTTAATAAACTTTCTTTTCTTGGTCAATACGGGAGATTTCGGTGTGGGTTGTATAGAGTTATAATCTTGCATGTTCACTTAGAATTATTAGATACAACTTAGATAAAGATTAATTTTTACTTAACTTAATAGATTATAAATTAAGAGTTATTTAAATTTTAGGGATAATAAAAATGAGATGTCTAAAAATATCGTTTAATATACTTTAATTCAAGAATATATTAGAGATAAAAAACAACTTCATTAGTTCTAATATACCTTTCTCACTCTAATTTAAATATATGGGTAATAATAATATTATCAATGACAGTTCAAGTTATTCTTAAAGAAAAGGGCACAAACCTACCCATACGCTTTGTAAAGATATATCTGGAAGGAGAGCAATGTGTTTATGAGAACTCTACCGATGGTCTTGGTAGAGTGTCATTTCCTAAAGTTTCGGATGGAAAATATCTGGTCAAAATAAAAAGTCCAAATCATAGACCGTATTATAAAAAGACTTATTTATCTCAAAATTCAATATTAGATATAAAGCTCGATAAAGCTACTTTATAATGAAGCCTAAAGTTCTCATCATTGCTCCCTTATTAGATATTCCAACAATTACATCAAACATGGCTGTATATGAGATACTGGATTATGCTAACAATCGCACTAATAAAATAGATTTCGATTTATTATCAGGTCTACAAGCAATTCGCCTTATATACGATGTTAAAAGTTATTTTAAAAAATATGATTTAATAATTTATTATGGTCATGGTAAACCAAGTAGATTAATGGGAAACCATATCTGGCTCTCCCTAATTGACGCAAGGAATTCTGATACATTAAAAGATAAAATAATCAGCACAATGGCTTGTTATAGTGGAAAAAGATTGGGGCAAATTGCTATTGATAGTGGCGCAAGGGCATATATAGGAACAATAACAGAATATTATGCCGCATTTCCAGAAACCGAGAGGAACTATCTTACCGATTGGATAGACTATACTACATCAAAAGATAAGGCATTAATAGACGGCAAAACTGTTGGAGAAGCATTCAGGATATTCCAAGAGAAAGGAAGACATTACTCAAAAATATATGAGAACAATATCAACTTTTTTAATTATGAATGGTATTATAATTCCATAGAATCAAATTTAAAAAATACGATTTTAATTGGAGATAATAATGCAAAGATTTTTTGACCAACTTAAAAAAACATTTGATAATTATTGTGGGAAATGGAAAGCCTCATTTGAAGCTAACCCAAATTGGAGAGACCTTTTCGGCTCTTTCTTTATACCACTTATCGCAGCGGCAGCTGTTCCAGTAGCTATTGAAGCTGTTAAAGGTGGAGTAGAAGCTGTCCAGAAAGCAAAAAAAGAGGGGAAAATATAATAGGTATAGAAAAATTAAGACCATTCACGACAATGATATCCGAGTTAGGAAAGATACTTATAGAGGATGACAAAAAAGATATAGGTAAATTCGATAGATTACATCACTGGCAATATGGTTTTATATTGATACGATTAGCAAATCTCGGTCATCATATTATTAATAATCACATAGAAAATAAAAAGAGAAAAAAATAAAATGGGAAAAATAGAAAATATTGAATGGGAAATTAAGGATGGAGAATGCGAATGCCGATTATTAAGTAAATGTGAAATAGTAATTAATAGAGCCGCCAGAGTTGATCCACAAGCTCTTGGAGAATGGTTTGGTAGTGCTATGGAAGATAAACTGAAAAAGGTTGGTGTTAGAGGAGGCGAAATAGCATCTGAATATTTCTGGGGAGAGGTATTCAAAGGAAAACATAATATGGATGAGATTCACGATGTAATAGATAAAACATTAGCAAAGAAAGGCACACGAGAAATGGCGCTTAGAATAGGCGACTTAGAGGATACAGCTAGGGATGCTTTATGTGAAGCAGCCATAGATTATATAGAGGCTTATAAAGAAGATTTTCCAGAGTTGAAAGAATAATGCCCGGAAGAACATTACATAATTTATTTGACGCTGCTATATTTGGAAAGAGCGGTAATGATTTGCATCAATATATGGATAGAGCCGCAAAGAAATTGCGAACAAAGCATAGGGAAGTAGGACATGATGTACAAGGATTGATATCAATGTTGATGATGTTTAATCATAAATATACTCCGCAGGAGATCATATCTCATTGGGCTAGCCATAAATTTCTGGATGGATTATTCTCTGGTATTCAGGCTGGAGTCCGAGCCAAGAACAAGGGATATGGTAAAAAGAAAGATCCCACTATGGAAGTAATTAATAAATTAAAAAAAGAATTGTTAAGATTATAATGTCAGATAATAAATTTGTTATAATTGTGGGAGAGGAATGTCCCCATTGTGGTGAAGCCAAACGATTATTAGAAGATAAGATTAATTCTGGTAGAGTTAAGGTTCTAGATTATGATAGTGAAGAGGGCTCTAAATTAGTATCAAAATACGGAATAAATGAAGTCCCTACAATTATTCATAATAATAGAACATGCCAATTATCTTTAGATGGTAAAACACTATTCTGTGGAAAGGAGGAGATCAAAATATAATGCCTGCAAAAACTGTATTGTGTAAACCCCAAACCATAGTAGATTCAATAGAAGCTATAGATAATAATGCAGATAAGGTAGCGTATGTAACTAATATGTTGAAAACCTGCACAATATCTAAACCAACTAAAAAAAAGGCTAAGCGTAAGATGAGCGGTTATAATTGCTACTTAAGACATTGTGCCATAGAGAAGTCATTTCCTGAATGTTTAAAGGAAAGGGGATGGGCTAAACTATCTGATAAAGATAAAGATAAATATAAAGAACTCGCTAAGGAAGGATGTCAGACATAACAGATAATAAATGTGATGCCAGAGTTATTCTAAACCTAATGAATACTCAGCGAACTTGGACTGAAAAACATAAATTCCTACAAGAGCAAATAGATAATTGCGCATCTGGTTCGAAGAAAACTAAAACTAAGAGAAAGATGAGTGGTTGGAATTGCTATCTTAAACATTGTGCGAATCAAAATGATATGGATTTTCCTAAATGTATGCAGGATAAAAAAAGAAAAGAGAAGGAGTATATCCCAAATAAAGAATTCTATGATTTTGAAGCAAATAATGGATGTGTATTAAAATAATTGAAGATAAAGAGATTCTCGATATTGGCGATGGTTGTAAGCTCGAATTTACTCGTGATGGTAAGCTCAAGATAGGAAAGGATTGTGAGGGAAAAATTCTGAATCCAGGAGAGATACAATTATTAGACAGAGTAAATCAAGAAAATGAGGCTACATAATGTCAAAGAAACCAGAGCGTATAGAGACCGATAAAGAATGGTGGGAACTTGGAATAGAACCGCCATCAGAGATCCTTAAGGAAATGTGGAAGAAAGGCGAAATAATAACAAAATCTGTTCCTAAGATTGTTGAGAGACAAAAACTAAAACAACCCTCTGATGTATTAAAAACATTAAGAACTGATTATCTGCTTGGACAAATAGCGAATCTTATGTCCCTAAAGGTAGAAGAGACAGTAGTAAGTAAAAGGGATATGTTCTCGGGATGTAGATTAGCCTATGATGGAATACAGGAAAATAAAGATGAAGTAGATAATACTATGAAAAAACTATTAAAAAAGGCAACCATTGCTAATTATGATAAAGCAATGTCTCCACTTGGGAATATGATAATTGGATATAAAGTTCTAAAGCATTATTGCCAACCATATATAAAACCAGATGAATATCAAAAAGCAGAGGAGTTCTATAAACAAAAAAAGAAAGAATTTGAAACTATTGATGAGGCTTTTCTAACAGAGGCAAATAAACATATAAAAGAGGGCGAAGAACAGGTATTATATAAACATCAATTAAATAGGATAAAAAGAATACACGGAGTTATCCCTCAATTAAAAAGGCATCTCGCTCCAGTTCTATATAATGTAAAAGGGCGACCTATAAAATATGTAGATTTGTTTGATATAGATGAGTTAATTGCTGAATTTGAATTCAAACATCCAGAGAAATTTGCAGTTAGACAAGGTAAAGAGACAAAAGCTTTTAGAGATTGGTTGGATAAATATTAGTTATGAATATAGATGATTTAGATATTAGCATATTTCTTACCTTTTTAGAGAGTGAAAGTAATTTCCTTACTAATTGTGATGTAGCAAAAAAGATTTATAAGCCAAAAAATAAACACGAATTAATAAAACATACTACTAAATTAACTTATAGATTAAATAAATGGGTAAAAAATAATTTATTTGATATAACTAAAGTTAAGAATATTAATCATTACTCAATAAATATCAAAAATATAACATACGGCGACAGTACTCTTAAAGTATTGGATGAAGAAATACAGACTGGAAATGCTCTTATTCTTGAATTGACCGATAATAGTTACATCATTCAATTTATTAGTGATAAGGTTAAAAATAATTTTTAAACCATATTTAAATATAAGTTTATAGTATTTTAAATTAACAAATTATTAAAAGTGATTTTAAAAATGGTCAAGACTGTAAGAATTTTTGGCACAAAATATATTCCAGATGGTAGAGTAAAAAGGCTTTTGCGTAAAAGTCCAAAGGCAAATGCTAGGGCAAGAGCTATTGGTAAATGTGCAAGAGGTAAATCCCTACCAGAAAGAAAGAAATGTTTTGAATCTGTTGGTGGAATGAAAGGCAGTTAAATTGCCTTAAAAAATCTAATTTTTTTTTTTTTCCTTATTTTTATTAATCTCAAAAACTATAATTAATTTATAATGGGTATTATTGAAGATATCAAAAAACAACTTGAGCCTTATGATGTAGTCCGTAAAATCAATGCTCTCGAATCAAAGATGAGGGCAATAGAGGATTGGAAAGTTAATAGTGTATCACCTCAGCTCAGAGATTTACTTAACGCTACTAAAGACAATGCTAGTAAGGCTTTAAATGCTGCAACCCAAGCTTCAGATGCCGCAAAGAAAGCTGTTTCTGCTCTTTCTCTTTCTCAGAATGCCGTTTCACAATCTCAGAGTGCTATAAGTGTAGCTCAATCAGCAATTGGTCAAGCAAATGATGCTGTTGAGAGTGCATATAATGCAGCAAATATGGCAATAGATGCAAAAAATGATTCGGGAGATGCCCTGAATGATGCACGAGCTGCTATGAAAGAAGCGGTGGCTGCAACAAATCAAGCGGTAAATGCGGCTAACGAGGCTTTGAATGCTTCTAATATTGCTACAAATGCACAAAATGCTACTGTCAATATACAAAACTGGATAAATACTGAGGCTATTCCTAATATTAATGCAGCATTAACTGGTGCTCAGCAAGCATTAACTGAAGCTCAAACAGCAGCACAACAAGCTATAGATGCCTCTGGTCTCGCAGAAGCAGCTAAGACTCTTGTAGAAGATGCCCAAACCAAAATATTTGCAATTAGAGATGTTTTTGTAAATATCGGGACTAAAATACAAGCTCGAATAACAAGAATTCAAACTTTGATTGGAGAAGTAAATACTGTAATAATTACTGGAATGGAATCTATAAGAGTTAAAGCACATACTACTGCTAATAAATTTCAGAGATGGGGAGATGTTTTAACGAGTGATGGTTATGCTATTTATCTACAAGCATTAGACGCTATAGATGAGATTGCCGTTCCTTTGGAAAGAATAAAGCATTATACCGATATTTTAGCAAATCCAAATATATTTGATTTGCCTTTCACATTTTTTAATGTTTATGCAGCATTTGCACATTTATCATTTGCAACATACGGTGGTCAAGGTTCTGTTGTAGCAGAAATACAAGAGGGGTTTAACCAAACATTTAGAGCCCTTAATACAATGGGCGGTCATATAAAATCAGGCTTTTATGAAATTAGGGATACTTTTAAAGCCACTTTTGATGATATGAAATCAAGATTTAATACAATAAGCGGGAAGTTAACAGAATTGAATAACGAGATTCTCGGAATGTTTAATGATATACAAACGGAGATCGCTAAGCTAGGCTAGTATATATGATCATAGCCTTTTTTATTCTGGCTTGCAATAGCAACCTTGATATAATTCTGAGCCCACTTTCTCAAATCATAAGGTTTGTTTTTATGAATTCTTCTCAGAGAAATATAAGAAATAAGTGCAGGATCAATAAGAAGTCGCATTCTACCATACTTCTTTTCTAAACGCTCCCATAAATAAAGGTCTTCTCTGCCTTTTATTTCCTTATCTTTGAAGCCTTCCATACTATCAAATATTTTCTTATAAACTGCAAAGCCATTCCCAGTTGCCCCTATCCAACTCCAATGCGGAATTAAACCAATCATCAATAACCAATCAGCTGTTGATGGATTCTCATCAAATCGTGGCATACAAACAGAACCAACTGCTACATATAAATTACTGAATAATTTAAAATCATCATATAATCTATGAAGAAAATTAGGGGGATAACGACAATCTGCATCTATATGAACTAAGATTTTACCTATTGTATTCTGTGAGGCTCTATTTCTATTACCCGTAATACCAAGATTCTTCTCTCCCTTAATCAGTTTTAGGGGCATTGAATAAGACTCCAATAATTTTAATGTATTATCGGTAGAGGCATCATCCGCAACAACCACTTCATATTTATCTGATGGAAAGTTTTGATTAAAGAGAGTATTAAGACAGTCAATAATATTGTTCTCCTCATTAAACACAGGCAAACAAAATGAAAATAAAATAGTCATCTTAAAATAAATATGTATTAATTAATTCTTTAATTTTTTGCTGCTTTAATTTTATTACCTGCTCAATTTTTGTACGAGACCATTTTTTGATCTGTAATTCACGCCTTATTGAACGGGTTCTCTCAACCTTCCTATTCTTATCCTTAATAATCTCTAAATAAACAACCTCTACTCTTCCCTTATAACGCTTGGTATATTTACTAGAGCCTTGTTTGTGTTCTAAATAGCGTCTTTTAATATTATTGGTATAGCCTTTATAATAATAAAATTTATGTTTATTATTAGATCGATCATTGGGATCACGATAACAGCGCAGAATATATATAAAAAAGACCATTAAATTAAGGATAGTTTTTTATCCTTTTAAACCTTTTTTTATCGGTCTTTAGATATTTTATTTTTATAATACGAATTCGAGATGTATTACAATATGGACAAAATCTCGGTTTATCCTTTGATTTAAATTTCCTAAAACATACTATACATTCTGCTTTCACATATTTTATTGGCATTAATTATACGCCTCTACAATAACAAATTCAGATGGATGACAATCATAATAAATAGATAAGCCTGTGTTCACAAAATTAATAGCATATAAAATATCTCGGGATATTAAACTACCAATATAAACACCATCCCGAAATATGTAATATTTATTCATCATCTTTTTGCTCCTTTTGAGTGTAAGTATTTTTCCAAGTCCATTCAAATTCCATAGTGCAGTTAAGACATTTATATTGGTTATTCCCTATATCTTTAATTGTAGATGAACCACAATGAGGGCATCGAATTGTTGTAGTATAACTTATTTTTTCTCACGTTGCATTTTTAATTCTTCTCTAATATTTTGTAATATTAATATCATTGCTTTTTGATAATGAAGTACACCCAATCTAAAATCGTATTTACTTATTGCCTCACCTTTATCAGTCATACATTCACCTTTAAAATAAATTTTATCTAAATGTTTATCTCCCATTTCTACTTGTTTCTTTTCACTCATCTTTTTATTATTCCTTTATATAATGGTTAGGTGGTGTATATTTAAATATCTCCATAATTTCTTCTATACAATTCTCACAAACTGGTCTATCATCATATAGCCTACGAATCTTTCCATGCCATTCTTTCTTACATATAGAGCATGTCTCTTTTATCTTTTCACTCATTTCTTATCACATAATTTTGATAATATTCTTTTTAAACTTTCTCTTACTATATCTTTATCCCAAATACCAGTAGGTCGTGTTAATTCATCAATTAGTTCTTCATCAGATAATTTAGCAATACCATCTCTAATTTCATAATTACTCATTTTCTATCATCATCTCATACTAGTTGAATCTCATTTTGTATTTCTTTTATCTTTAGGTATTCAATCAATCTTCTTTCCCAACGACCCATTTCCAATAGAATTGGCTCATCAGGATACTTTTCCTTTATTTCCCTTATTATATCCAGCATTTTACGTATTTTATCTATCATACTTTACTTCTCACTTCACTTAATCTTTTTTCTTTTCTCTTTTTATGCTTTTTCAATTCCTTTTTTGAGATTGGTTGTAATAAACTCTTACCAGATTTGAGAGCCTCTTTTAATTCACCAACTACTGCTCCCATTCTTGATCGAATCATCATACTCTCAAGCTCTGTTTTTGTTGGTGGTTTATCATCTCCAGTAGGAACTCTTTTCAATTGCTGTATAGGAATTGCCTTTGATGGATTTGAAATTTGTTGCACAATGTTTAACTTTCCATCAATTAAGTTTCTTAAAAAGTTACTGAGTGTAAATCCTAATTCTTTTGCTTGTTCTACATATTCTTGCTTCTTTTCAGTAGTCACCCGAAAGCCCACCCAATCATCCATTTTAATGGTTTCAGTTGATACACTCATCTGTTTATCCTCTTGTTTCTTCTTTTTCCTTTTTTTTCTCATTACATTATTTTCCTACTAATTCTATTAGATGTTTCTCAAAGGTTTCAATTGTTTTTTTCATAGCAGGACGTCTGATGAAGCTTAGTTCAGGATTCCCTTCATTCCAATCTCTAAAGTAGCGTTTGAGTTGTTCCCATAAATCCAGCATATAACCATAATCTTTCTTAGGTTTGGGAATCTTTATTGGATAAACTATATTTATCTTTTCCTCCTTTTTCTTTGGTTTGTTAGTCCATTTTGAACTTAAACCCACTTAATTAACTCACCTATTAATTCAATTCTTGCCAATTCTTTTGGTGTTGGATCTTTATCTTCAATTGGACTCATATATTTATCCATAAAGTTATATAGAAAGGTGAGGTGCTCAAAAACATCTCTAACCAGCTTGCTTTTAGTCAATCCAAAACTTTTAGATGTTTCTTTAATTGCTTTTATAAGATTTTCTGATAATGTAAAACTTGCAGTTTTCAAATCTTTATTTCACTAATATAAAATATTATAAACTATTATTTAAATATTATGAAATATTATTCTTAATTAAGATGAATAAAAAAAAGTATAAAGGAATGAAAGTTTCAGAAGATGTTTATAACAAACTTAATGAATTAAGAGTGAGAATAATCCAAAAGGGAATAAAGAATCTACCCTTTGATACATCCGATATTAAGAATATGAATTACGGAACTATAATAAATCTATGTATTAAAGCAATAGAATATCTGTTTAGACATGAAGGATAAAATAGATTATAATAAAATTGATAAGAATATCAGATATTATATCAGAAGAATAAATAAACTAAATTTTGTTAAAACAAAGTCATCATGTCAGGGACATTTTACCAAGAATTTTAAGAATAGCCCCATATATTATACAGAAGTTAGAAATGGTGATGCAGTAGGGAGGTTCGTTAAAACTCAGATACATAACCCATATATACTTCTCAGGTTTGATCATAAATATGACAGAGATACTTTATACAGATTATTTATTTCCAACAGAAGAAGAATATATAATATTTATGCTAGACCTAAAATAAGGCTTTATGCAATTACACCTAAAAATGAAAAAAATGTAGAGTATATTCCTGATTATAGTATGATTGTATCTAAGATTAGTAAGCAATATATTTCTATCTGTTTCTTTATTGGAGAATCTTATCAGGAATTTAGATTTGAGACTAAAATAGTATTCAATAAAGCTATAAAAAGATTTAGAAAAAAACTATTCATGATAGTTATTTCTATGTTAGAATTTATAGAGAAATTAAGAAAGTAAAAAAAATTAAATTTTAATTATATATGGATATTCTATTATTTCTTTGAATAAATGTGGATATTGTAATTTCCAACCCCTAACCCTATAAATCTTTCTTTTAGCTTGGAGTCTGTTTTGTAGATGATAACTTCTATGATTCTGTCGTGGAAATTTACGCTTCTTTTTCCGTTCTTTTTTAACTAATAATGACATGCTAGCCCGTCATTGGGTTAGCCTCACCCGTTTCTGTTTTACAATTACCAATTAAATAATTTCTTCATTTTTGATATGAAATCGTTAGTCATATTCTCAAAATCTGTCTTTAATTTCTCAAGATTCTCGCGAGCCATACCGAAATTCAGAATTTGACCTAATCCAATAGGCTCGGTATCTTCACAACCACTACGACCGATATTAGCCCTTACACCACGACCAGAGCCATCACGTCGAGGTCGTTTTTTATCATTATACGACATGAATAATTATTCAAAAACAAGATTAATAAATTTATTGGTAAAAATTATGCAATTCCTATTAATTTTCTGAGTTCCATTAGTTTATTATGAATTTCATCAAAATTTAATTCATATTCCTTTGTTGCCATTACTTTCTTCTCTATCTCATAATAGCTAGTCCAGATTTGAATATTTGTTGGAACTTCTTGGTAATAATATTGAACTTGTTCATCGGTTATTACATCATATCCAAGATGATCATGCATTATTTGGTTAAAAAGCTCTAATGGAAAGTCATCGGGTAAATACTCTGCATTTTTTACATGAGCAAACTCCTTCTTCACACTCTCAATTTGTACTTCCTCTTCATTATAACCATTATAACTTTCATATATAACACAACTATCATAAGGATTTGGGACTTTAGCACCCGCAATTGCCCAAGAAGTATTCCATGTTAAATCCGTTCTCTCGATATTTGTATAACCTAGAATCTCATCTAGCTTATGTCCCATTTCCGTATTAAAGAACATACGATCTATTTTCCCATCATACATAAAATCTGGAATATAATTATCTTCAGTTCCCGATTGCGTATCAGTATATTCATCAATTATTCCATATACCGCTTGTCTTCGTGCCATATCATCATAATAATCCTCTACCTTACTCGCATATTCACTCACGAATATATAATAACCAACCTGAGCACCAGTAATTTCTATAATTTCATTATAATCCTTCTCTGTTAATATATCTTTTACTGGCTTGAATTTCTCTATAAACCTTATAATCCATCTATAGTCTATCTCTTCTATCGGCGTCATTTCTTGGTATTCATATATTTTATTAAGAAGAAACAGTTTTCCTATCTCTGGATCGATTTCAACTATATGTCTCATAAGTTGGTTTGCCAAAAATGGCTGTAATATATAAGGATTATAGTCTTGCTCAAGCCATCCAAAAATAGAGCTAGTATGAACTCCTAGTAATGTAGTATATGGATATTTATTTTGTATATCTGGGGTTGTTTCATAAGATGTTTTATGCATCTCCTCAAGATTCTCAACATACTCTGCTGGATCTTTTGCTACTTTTATTGGTCTTATTTCCCATCCTTCGTCTTTTAGTTTATACATAAATGCTTTTTTCTCTCCCTCATCAAGAGTTTCTACTGCTTTTTCTACTTCCTCTGGACTTATAAGTTTAACTCTTTCTGTTGGTCGAGCCCAAACACAGGTTTCACGACCTATCTCTCCCCAGTAATCCTCTCTCTCTATATCAATATTGAGATGATTATGCAGAAAGTCAATTAAGTCTCCTGAAGTGAAACCTATTTTCTGAATACTTTCTATATCTGGTAAAAAAGAGTCAGCATTAGTATATACTATATCTGATTTTAATGTTTTATCTTTAAAGAATTTCATTATTTCATAAACAATATTTGATAAACCTATCTCTCTGTTTCCCTCTACAACAGAGTTATAATATCTATCTCTCATAAAACTTATTGTGGTCATTGTCTCTTTATTTATTTTCTTTCTTAGTTCATGAATACTTACATACCCCATCCTTCCAGCATTATCTGGTGTTTTATTAACTCCAACAACAATCCTCATAGTCTTACCGCTTGGAGTATCAACTATTCTATCCTCTTCAATAGGAAAATCAAGACATCTCCTTTCTATTGTTCGAACTCCTAGATTTAAATCGGATGGCTCATATACACCTTTCTCAACCAATTGATTATCGTGAGCTTGTGCAATAGAGAGAGAATTATCTATAGCAATGGGACAAACATTAAGTTTTTTCTCTTCTTCTAGCTTCTTAAATAACTTACATTTCAAAAGAGTTTTTTCTCTATGTTCACTTAATTCTATTCCCTGCTCTATTTGATATTCTATACTCTCACATCTCTGACGGAAATCATCAATAGTATGATCAGTAGAACGAGATAGATCGGCTAATTTATTATCTACTTTCATTACTGCCCATTGACACGCCTCAATCTTAGTTTTCAACTCATCTTTAGAAGTATTCTTCCAGAAATCATCCCACATCTCACTATCAATATCCTTAGTGGGAACACCAGGAAGAATCTCACATTCATCCAAAAACTTTGTTATTTGCTCTTTAAATTCTTCGCTCATTCTGTGATAAGCCTTTTTCGCTTTTCTATATATTTTAACCTTTCTGGTTTAAGTCCGTCTTTATATTCCTCATGTGTTGGTAGAAACCATCCATATTTCTCTCCCTTTACAATAAGACCAATTAAAAGACATTCTTCATCTTCCCTACATCTTCCCAATTCATAAATCCCAACTGGATATACTAAGTCTTCTCCTTTCTTAGTAATACATTTCTCTCCGTCATGTTCTGTTCTTGTTATACATATATCATTTGTTATACATATATCATTTTTGGGTTCTATACAATAATCGCTATTAAATGCTATAGCAACTTTTTCTAATCTTGAATTATATTCCTCAGATTCATAGGGAACGCATGTCCTTACCGTAGTAATACGACCTTTTGATATTCTACTCACTCTCTTCTTCTGCTTGTGATTTCAGTTTTATGGGAGCTCTCTCTTGGCGTTTTTTAACGGCTTCTTTAGAAAAAAGTCTTTTCTGCCAATCTTTATTTTTATCATTTTCATTTTTTTCATTCATTAAGATATATATTACTTTTTTATTTTAAAAAATCTAATAGGTAATTAAACAATATAATTTTCTTATTATGTCTGAAAGAAACCCTACTCCCATTATTCCAAATGATGAAGTCCTAAAGATATTTCACGATGTATGCAATCTTACAGATGATAAATGCAAAGAAGCATTTGAGAAATATGAGAAAAACAAGGATATGATTGATTTAGTGAATAATGTTTTTAAAACTCTTGAAACTTGTGATTCCGAATTTTGTAATATGAATAAAGGAGAGATGATGGATAAATTAAATAAATTTCTTAAAAAAGCAGGTGAGTAATAATTGACATTTGAGGAGCAAAAAACTAAGTTTCTGAGTATGGTAATGGCAAATGAAGCTCGTCTAACACAGGGAATAATAATCCCCACTATACCTCAAGAAATTCCAGCTCTATTTGAGGGTTCGGCATTACCAGCTTCTAAAGCCGTACAAACTGCATTATGGATTGCAAAGAATAATAATTTAATTGCCAGAAATACACCTCTCAGGTCTGTATGGTATGATTTCATAAAACTTGTTCTTCAAAAGATAATAAAAAGAGTAAGAAATCCAGCAGATTCATATTATAAATCATTTGGAGACATAATTAGGAAAACTGATTTATGGTATAAAGACTTTAATGTTGTAAATGAACCAGCTGCATACGCAATAGTTGAATATCCAGGAGAACGATTATTCCCGAATGTGATGATATGTCTTGAGAAAGAAAGTTATTTTCAGGTTTTCAAAACATTCTGCGATTTATTAGGTTTACATCTTTATGCTGGTGGTGGTATGCCTAGCTACTCAGCCGCAGAAGATATATCCAGAAAGATTCATGATGCAGCTCTCGATGAGGACTTAGACATATTTACCATATCTGATTACGATCCGGTAGGTTTTGATATAGCAAATACATTTGAAACCCAGTTTTCAGATTATCTAACTAGATTTGGAACACAAGTTAAAAGCGAAAGAAAAGCTCCATATCCATATCATTATACAGAGGATGAAAGAGAGAGGGGTATGTATGGAGTAAAACCAGCAACAGTAGATAGAAAAAGATGGACAGAAAAGGAATATAGAGAAGAGAGACTAAAATATGGAGTTTTTGATGAAAGATTTAAAGATCCCAATTTTTATGATACAGATAAAAGCTCTGAAATACATAAATTCTTAGATGAAGCCTCAGAAGGAAAAATGACTAAACCTTCGAGAGATGCTTGGATTAATAAATGGAGAGATAGAGCTAAACATGGGGACTTTCCTCATGTTATGGGTTTTGAGGTTGAATCCCTACCAGGAAGACCATTCGATGAACAATTACCACCAAATTTTGATCCTGCTGATGCTGTAGGTCGAGCACGTATGCGATTTATTATTTTTGATAAATTGATTGAATCATATAAATTAGAAGACGCTTTAGAGAAATGGTTAGAGAATAACTTTATAACCAATCCAGAAGAATCTGCTAAAACTAAAGTAAAGGAAAGTAGTAGATTCGTAGATATAGATAATATAAAAGATGAAATAACAAGAAGATTAGATGAATTAATGGATATGAAATTTAATATGCTTTTTGGGAGCGATGTGGAAGAAGTAAAAAAGAATATTGAAGAATGGCGTAAAGATATTATAGAAGAATATATAGATGATCCAGATAAAATAAAGGATTTTGAAAATACCTTAAGAGTAGCAATTGCCAAAGATGAAGATAAATGGAATTTCGGATGGAGATATAATAGATTATTACCAAACATACCAGATACTGTAACTGAAAATCTTGTAGTACCTGATGAGGTAAATGAAGCTATAGAGGATAATAGAAGTTTTCTCGATGATTTATTAGAACAAATAAATAATAAAATAGAGGAAGAGGGACTCGAAGAAACTGAAACTGAAGAATCCTCAAGATTTACAATTAATGATAGAAGGAATGGTTTTTAATAACATCTAATTTTTTATATTTGAACGATTAATAATATTTTAAGCCCCTGATGAATATTATATTAGGATAAGTATTTTGCCATAATACAATCCTCCATTTGTGTTGGGTGATTCGGGGGCACTTTTATCCCAAATAAGTGTATATAATGGAAGAGTTAGAGAATAATGTAAAAGAGTTCTGGGAGGGACTTCGCAGAGCCGATAAAGAAATAGAAAAAATGAAAAATGAATTTAAAGAAACTGCAAAAACAGCAATTGAAAAAATTGATAATGAATTTATTAAAGACAATCTAAAAAAATTGTTTAAATTAGATTAACTTCGGCTTTTTAATAATTTCTTATAGCATTTATAACATAATCCTTGATGAATCTCAGGTATACTTATAGCTTTATTTCTTAAAAATGCTACTATACAACACATTTTAAAACCAGATTCTATTCCGTGAATAAAATCGGCAATATTATAAAGCATTCTTACTAAGAAATGGACTCCCCTACTCCGTGCATTTCCACGCTTCCAATCAATGATACCAAATGAGTATGTTTTATTTCCTATTAGAGTATCATTTCCAGTAAGTTTTATTAAAGAATTCTTATCTGTAATAATAATACAATTTTTTATAATCATTCTCTTAACTTCTCTCTTAAAAAGTTACAGTCTGCATTTTACGAAAATCTATGGTTAGATGCAAGCCTCTCTTCCGACCTTTTCCTTTAACAGAAAAACGGCTACAATTATAACCTTCATTCACTCCTAGATCAATTAACTTATCTATGAATAATAATATATTTTTATTCTCTTCCACTATTTTTCACCTCCTCTCTTTCTGTCTTAATGATTTGACCTAAAAATTCAAGTAATGATAATTGCCTTTCAAGATTTTTTAACATATCTATAGTTCCATATTCTTTAACTATCTTCTTGAGGAAACTGTGCCATTCATTCTTATCTATTTTTTTATCTTTTATCATCTCTTGAATTTTAGTCATTACCTCTGCTTCTAAAGAAATCCACATTATTGTTTTTTCTTTAATTTCTTCATCTATCATTATGACCTTCATTTTACCTAATCTTTTGGTTATCTCTGGATGCGAACACCATCTATCTACGGTATAGAAAATAAACTGTTTCCCAAGAAAATATTTACAATTAAAACATTTCTCTTCTACACTAATCTCTCCCTTATGAATCGGGCATCCTGCAAATAATAATGACATTATTTTTTTATACCTACTTTAATTTTTGATTTGTACATTCTATATATATTACATTGAGTGGGACATGCTTCACATTTTTTAACATCAACCATTCTATCCTCTATGATACAATGAATTTCATCTGCTTGTTTTTCTGATTCCTTAGGTGGCATTATAGATATTTTCTTACGCATATTGGTTAATAACATTATTCCCATAAGATTTATCATATTATCTCCACTTTTTGGCGCTTTTTTACTAACCATTTTAAATTCTATTAATTTAATAAAGTCTATTAAAATATCATAAGATTCTTCATAATCTCCCTTCTTTAATAACTCTATTATTTTATCTCTCTTTTCATTAAGTAAAATATCAATATCTTCCTCTCCTAACATTATTTTTTTATCTCCTTTAATCTTTTCTTTTGCGTCTCCCATCTTCTTGAGAATTTCCGCTTTAAATATTTTGGTAATTTTATTTTTCTTGGCTTCATCATTATTTTCTCAGATCCTTTATTTCCTCAAATGTTATTTTATTATTTGCAATAAACTTAATCATATCCTGAATTTCTATAGCAAAGCGAAGAATTTTTGGCGTTGTCTTTTTATCCCAATTTTCATATTGATCTTCGGTGATATAAAGCATTTTCTTATAGTCTTTTATTTTTTCAAGTCCCATATTTATACTATAAAAAAGCACTATATAAGAATGCTACGGAAAACTACTACTAAAAACATACAATTCTTAGGGGGTAAATTATTTTAAAAATTTCTGAATTATATCAACAATATATTCAATTTTACATGCGCAGCCTTTATATCCCTTACATCTATCCTTTATGCCTGATCTCTGAAGTGATTGCTCTAAACAAACTCTTTCTATAAGTGTGAAGCGAATAATATCTTCAAGAAGATATTCAGCAAAGCCATTCTCATAATATAACCAATAGTTATAAATTCTTTTATCATAATACTTTTTTATAAGCTCAGTCAATTTCGAAAGATATATCCTTACTAATTTCTTCCTTTTATCATTCATTGCAATCCATTTCTTAGTGGGATACAATGAAACATCATAAGTAATAGACATTTCTATTCTTCAGGACTTTTTTCTTCTTTCTTAAAAATAACGGACTTCATTTTCGCCATTGTAGTTATAGATTCGAAAAACTCGGTATCTTTGCCCTTATATCTAAACTCGATTCTCTCATTATCACCACAATCTAGACAAAACTCCTTAGTGCCATCATCAAGAGTTTTGGTTGTTATTTCACAACTATCATCTATTTCTTTATTATTTTTTTCGGACATTTTAGATCTTATATTTTTTAGTATCTATCCAATAATTTTCGGTTGCTATATCTGATGCTATATCTAACCCTTTCTTTACAATATTATGTTGATCATCATAACTTTTTGAAGAATCAAATGAAATAATTTTACCTATTGCCTCATTATATATTTTTGGTTTTCCATGAACATAACATTTTTCTTTCTGCATTTCTCTTAGTATATCGATAGATTCTTGAACAAATTCATTAATTCTCTTAGTCTCTTTCTCTCCTGCATCATGTTTATGAGCATTATATAAATTATCAAGTCTAAATGCTAAATTAGCCCCCATTATCGGACATTTACATTGTTTAAATAATTCTTCTTTTATTGGTATTTAAAATCACCCTTTTTGTTTTTTATTTTTTTATTTGGATATTAAACTCTCTTATAAATTGTTTTATTTCTTTTGAACTAAATAATATTTTTTGAACATCACATTTAAGATTATCTTTACAAACAATACACATATTTTCTAATGTATATTCTGGAAGCTCCTTCTTAAAACATGAGACACATCTTACAGCAACTCTATAATCATCATAACTATCTTGAACAATAAGTATTTTCCCCTTTCTCTTCTTACACATACTACATTTCTTTAAGTCCTTAATTTTGTATAGAACTACTGGATATTCTACTTCTTCGGACATTTTTATATACCAAAATAATTTAAGACTTTTTGTTTTAATTCCATATATTTTTTATTTAAATCTACTTTCTCTCCTGATAATTTATGTAATTCCGTACATCCAACAGAATCATTATGAATATCACAGTTATGCATAGCCATAAGAATTTTAGTATCAAGCTCTAATAAATGAACGTGAGCAACGCCATAATCCCATAATAACTTATCAATTTCTTTATCTCTTTCGGGCATTGTTATTTCTCTACATCTATAGCCTGTTTAACAAATTGTAATCTACTTAATATTTCCAACCGTTTTTGTTGATCTATATCATCCATTTCTTTCTCACCAACTAAATTAGTAGAGCAAACTTTCCAGACTATATTATTTTGATATTTTAGAACTCCTAAATACTTTTCTGCATCTTGTTTAGAAATATATTGTTTAGATTTTATATACCAATCTAATCTCTCTTCTAATCCCTCATTTGCTAAATCACATAAATCTAATAAATCTTCTACTTTAATTTTCATAATCCTTCCTCCAAATCTATATTAACTCCATCAACCCAAAACATATCTGAGTTTTCATATATCTTAAGAGCCTCAAGCTCCTCTTTTGAAAAACCTTTCCAAAAATCTTGTATCACTTTCTTTCTTCTTATTTGTTCTTTCTTATCTATCTTAACTTTCTTTATTTCTTTAAATAATTTTTTTGTAAATTTTTCCGCTATTTTGCTATATTCATTTGTCTTCATACCAACCTTGAGATGTTCTTGCAATTCCCTCTTCAATTTCTTCTTCAATGCCATAACTTCGGGGGTATTAAATTCGGGTGATATATCATTTTCCCTCGCAAATTTCCCAAATTTAAGCCAAACTGTCTGACCTAACAAAATTTTAAAATTATCTTCGGACATTATTCTTCCTCTACTAAATCTTTAATATCTATATCTGCAAAGGTTACTCCTAATCCTTCTGCTATCTCGGTCAATTTTCTATAATCTTTATCTATCTTATCATATTCTTCTTTAAGTCCTTCAACACCTCTCCCCTTTACACAATGCTGTTTTACGGCTCTGAGTGCTAACCCTACCCAGCCTGTAGTTTCCGTTGCTTTTATAATTTCTTTCATAGATGGTTTCTCCTTTCTTAGGAAGTACTCCTGAATTTCACTATCTGCTTCTACAATTTTATTCTTAACTCGCTCTATTGCTAATAAACAAGTCCTATTTCTAGCTTGTGTTGGAGTTAGCCAATCTTCATTCTCGGACATTATAACCCCAAATAATCTTTAATATTTTTATATGCTTTCTCTCTCTCCAAGACCAATCGCTGTCTTAGCTTCAATAAATCGGGCACTATGTCACACGCATCATCCATATTATGCTCGGAACAACGATGCTCTGCATTTAAGAGACGCCTCTCATTACTATTAACGGCATCTAAAACTATAATGAAATCATAAAAAAGTTTCATTACCGATTTATCAACTAAAACCATTGAATAAAATATTAATTTTTCGCACTAAAAAACTTTTATTATCAAAAGGTATAATATTTTTATATGGATGTTTTAAAAAAATTTGATATTATAGAAAAAATTGACGAGCTCATATTAATAATGGACTTGTCTAAAACCAAATTGATAAGCATAAAAGATATAATTATCGCCCTGAGAAATAAAGAAGAGGCAACTAAAGAATTATGGGATGAAATCTCAAATAAATTTTATGACATGCTTATTTATACCCTTGAAAGTGCGCTTAACCTAAAAAAGTCCGAAATTAGAAAAAAAAAGGACAAAGAAGATTTGGAAAAAACCCTCATAGAATTGAGTAAAGGCGAAAAGGCGAAGGTAATTCCACTCCCAAAACCATAATTTAATCAAAAGAGAAAAGAAGAAATAAAAAGGGAGATACAAGGGTTAGTATATTTTTTAGCACTTCAATCTTGAGGTGTATTTTATATAAGAATATATTATTTCTTCTTTCCTAAATGAATATTAAAAATGATATATTTAAATATTTTGAAGGGAATTAATAATTAGAAAATGGGTTTCCATTTTCAGCAAGAAAATGCTTGAACAATACTATAGGTTTCAAAAAAATATCTTGACAGTGCCGTTAAACTATTTTTATAAACCTTAGTTGTCGTTTAGGCTTTTCTTGTCTTTCTTCCTTCCTTATTAATTAAAGTATTAAAGGCGGGATATTTAAACCTTTATCTAACAATTTTAAAAAATAATGCAAAGTGATGCGGAAATGATGCAAAGTGCATCACCTTATCAAAAACCCCCAACCCCCCCCCCAAAACCAACCAACCCATAAAATAACTAACTTAAACCAAAAATAATCAACAACCAAAACCACCATAGTTATATTCCTAATACCTAAAAAAACTTAAAATTGCTAAATACAAGAGCGACGGTGCGGTTGATCAACTTTTGGCTGTGGGATTTTTCGAATAGGCAAAAGTTTATTAAATCTGGCTACTTTAATTATTTTGATGTTAAAAAAAGGTTTTATGATATTTTACTGGGATTATAAAAAATTGTTTCTTAAATCGAAATTAAATAGTGTTTTTTGGGATTATTTTATAAATTCCGATCCTAGTATTGAAGTTATTTTAGAATTCATAAAAGGGATTTTAGAACAGGAAGGTTTTTTTGTCGCTTTAAATCCCATTAAATCCCTTTTAAATTGCAATATGAAAAATTTAGTAGGCAAAATTTTTAGTGAAGTTAAATTAAATATTAATAAAACCTTTTTAAATCAATTTCAAAACTTTCAATATGCTATAAGCAATCAAACTTCAATAAACAATAAAATCTTATTTTCGGCGATCTATGTGCTATTTAGCAATTTGTTTATTTTTTTGTTATTAGGAATATTACTATATTGGTTATTGTATTGTTTGGTTAATTTGGTTAGTTATTTATTGTATTTAGTTATTGTTAGAGATTTTTGTCGATAAATTTAAATAATCTTGTTGATTTTAATAAAATTGAGAATTTAAATAAATTAAATTTTCAAAAATTTGAATATAAAAAGGTATAACATATAATGACACAAGTAAAAAGTAAAGTTGTTAGTAAAGTTAGTGTTGTAGATAAATTAATATCTCTTAGAGAAAATATGACAGCTTGGACAGATAGGAAAACAATTAAATCTTTACCCCCAGAAGTAGCTATCATTAAAACCCCTGATACATACAGCGATAAGGAAAGAACTACTATTAAGAAATACGGAAAACTCAAGCTTAACATTAAGTTTGAAGATATGAGAAAGGGATTCTTTATTTCTGATAGTGATATTTTACATCAATTACAGGAGCTTATTAATGGTGATTACGATAGTCTAAGAAAAGTGTTATTGGCTATGGAAAAAGCTAATGATGATGGATCTGTTAAAGGTAGTATTGAAGAGATAGAGATTTAAACTATTCTATAACACTTAAAATATAATTAACTCTTTTTTTTTTTTAATTCTTTAAACTATAATAAACCTGATTTAAATGAATTATAAAACTTGTTCTAGATGTAAAAAAAAACTATTTGCTACACCTGAGTATTTTCGTAGAGATAAAAGTAAAAGAGATGGACTAAGATCTGAATGCAAGGAATGTTCAAGTAAGGCAGTAAAGAGATGGAAAGACAAAAATAAAGAACATATCAAGGAGTATAATAAAGAATATAGAAAGAAGAATGGAGATTATGATAAAAGATACTACAAGAAAAATAAGGATGTAATACTTAAGAAAAATAAGAAGTTTTTTGAAAAATTTAAAGAAGAGAAAGGTATTGATTATAAACACTTACATTATATTATTAAATGTAAGAAAGTTAAACCCTTAAAGTGTGAGATATGTAAAAAAGAGAAACCTTTAGAGTTATCATCAATAAATCATTCTTACACAGAAAATTCTGATGATTATCAATATCTATGCGTAAGTTGTCATAGAGATTATGATTCAAAATTATATTGAATCCATTGAGTAAATGAGAAAACTAATAAAGATTTTGTTAATTTGTTTTTTTGCAGGGTTTATTTCAGTAAATTTAATAATGAACTTTTATATAATGTTTGCATTAATCTTTCTTGATTATGAAGCTGTATTTATTTATGAATATAATTCAATCCTTATGTTATCTGAATTTATATTATTATGTATTGTAATTCCAATATTCTTTTATTGGATTAAAAAATCAATTGATAGGATAATTGAAAATTAAATATGAACCTTTGCGTTGTATTTAGCAATTCTGATTATTTTCTGCAATTAGGAATATATCTATAATGGATTAAATTAAAGATTTAATGCAAAAGTTTAAATAAAACTCTTGATTTTATATTTTTGATGATTTTAAATTGATTTTAAAATTTTTCATACAATATACAAATAAAAGGTATAACAAAAAATGATTGAACTAACAAAAGATATTATTGACAAATGTTTTGAGAATTGCATACGACAATCTCAGTACTGGACTAATCTTTATAGAATAGCATTTAAGAATTGGAATAACATTAAGAGTATAAAGGGTTTTCCTAAGGTATCTAAAGAAACTGGTACATATTTAGCCCAGAAATGTATTGACTTTGACAGAAAGCATCATCCAGAGGTAATGAGTGGTGGATTATGGTTAAATAAAGGTTTTGGAGTAGATTATGACTTAAAGGAAGATTGGATTATTGATATATCTGGAGTGGAGGTAATCTTAAAATGAGCATAAAAATAAAAGATAGAAAAATCAGGAGAAGTATAAAGAATTTTGAAAAGCTTTTGCATACAGAACTTATTGATTATATCAGTAAAATAAAACAAATATATGTTAAGGAAGAAACAACGAAAGTAATTAGTGAATATATAAAGATTGCTGAAGAATTTATTTATAAATTAAATGACTTACTGAATTGGTGGTAAAATGACTGATTATTGGCGTAAGAAGTTTATTAAATCCCAAGAAAACTATAAGATGATGGTTAAGAATTTTTATAGTTATCTCAATACTGTTTCTAATATTCTTGAAAATGAATCTCTAAGCTATGATGATAAAATAGATGGTCTTATTTCAATCTTACCAAATTTAATAACAAAAGTGGCAGGTATTATAAATGAGTTTTGAGAATACGAAAGGGACTGTAAGTATAAGGGAGATAAGAAATGAGATAAGCGAGCTTGAGACATTAGATAAAACATTAATGATAAAACTTAGAATTGATTATCTGAAGTCAAGATTAATGCTTGTGAAGTCTATATTACTAAATCTTCCATTAAAACCTATATAATTTTTTTTTCTTATTTAATGGGGCTTGAACTTCTGAAGCTCCAAATAAAGAATAAATTAAAAAAAGGTAATGAAATTGGAATTGATAAAGAATTATTATGTAAGTTCTGCGTATGAATATTTCGGCGATCCAAATTTAACTACTGAAGTAGCTGATTCTAAAATAATAGAGAAAGATTTAAAAGTACATTATCCACCTGATATATATTTTGTTTTAGTAGATTATATTGAACACAATGATAATTTTCATATAAGGGTTTGGAGGTTAAAATAATGATGGAAATAGAAAATATAGAGTCTAAATACTGTAAATTAACATTTGATTGCTATGATTTTTACAAACTAATTGATTGTCTTTCAGGATTTCTTGATGAATGTCAAATTGAACTAAAGGAAACACCAATAGGAGAAATGCAAATAAGAGCAATGGATGTTAGTAGAATTTGTCTTTTAGACATTAAAAAAGAGCATATTACTGTTGATAAGGGCATTAAGGTAATATTGGATTTTGATGATTTGGCTAAGATTCTAAAATGTGCAAAAGCTGATAAGAAGGAGTTAATAATTGATTTCGATACAGAGCAGGTAACTAACTATAAAATAAAACATCTTAATAAATCAATGACTAAGAAAGTATTAAAAACCTTAGATATTGAAACAGAGGTTATACCTATTGAGAATCTTATGAGTATGGTATATCCAAGCTATGTCCAGATTAGAAAAACATATCTAAGCGATTTCTTTAAAGAATCAGAGGGGAATTTCTATTCTGATATTGTAGAAATAAAAATAGATTCTGAGGGTATAACTTTTAGTCAAGGAAGTATAAAGGGAAGTTCTGAATTTTCTGTTGATAAGGATAATCTTTATGGCTTAAGAAGTGATCATATATGTGTTGAGAGAGGTAAATACTCTTTAATATATTTAAATAATTTAAAGAAATTACTTTCTATTTTGGAAAATACAGATACGATAAAGATCAGTTTAAAAGAAAACCATCCTTTAAGAATTGAGGTTTATCTTGATTCATTAGACATTCAACTAACGATGTTCCTAGCTCCAAGAGTAGAAGAAGCCGAATTTGACGATGAAGACGATTATAACGATGAAGAAACAATTGGATTATATTAAAACTAAAATTTTTTCTTTTTTTTTTTTTGCTCACTAAATTTTTGATTTTTGTCGATTTAAATCGCTTCTAATATGAAATAAATCACTAAACCGACAAAAACAAAAAGTTTAAAAATGAGCAAAATAAATCAAAAATACCGACATTAAAAATTTCTAATTTTTAAAAGAAGGTATAACAAAAATGTTAAGTGAAATAACATATAAGAGATTCAGTAATTATGAACAAGCATTAAGGACATTAAAAGATCGGAATATCGTTAGACTAAAACTGTTAGAATTTCCAACCGACATTATGTATGATTTTGCATCGGGGTTATTTATTATTGAAATGAGCCTTAAGGATACGGAGACGAATGATGTATTTGAGAACATTCAATATAAGGTAAGGGATTATGCATTAGGGCATTTATTGAGCTATTTAAAGGGAAAGCATAATGATTCAAGTTATGTTGCTGTTGGTAATATAATTAATTATTTAATTGCCTTGCAACATACTGATGATAATTTTTCTACTTTCGATAATATGAAGAGAGCTGTGAAGAACTTAGGTCAATGCTATAAAGTATTCAGAAAGGATAACCCAAATGTTAGTCCTATTTTTGCACATCTAGTTGAAGATGTATTTGGCAGAGATATTAGGGCTTTCTCTACCGATAAATATATTCACTATCCTGACTATAAAGCATTTCAGGATTTAGGAAAATTTGTTCCTGAAGAGTTTGACTTTCGAGGTTGCAAAATGACGCCAATTAAAACTATTATGAATTTTGGCAGTATGGAAAAGTTGGTTCACGAAGAAAATCATCTAGTCGGTATCTCATTGTTCAATAGTGAATTTAAGGAATGCTCATTTGGAGGCTCTACGTATGTAGAGCGAATGATTTGCACTAATGGACTCTGGGGTACTGGTAAAGGAGACACTTTCTCTGTTAAGCATATTGGTAGGGAGAGAAACTTTGAGGTTGATGTGAAGCTGGAAATAAAGAGAATTGCAAAGAATCAAGAAAAGTTCTTTGAGCAATATAAGAAATTAAGTGAATTTGACGAAACCCAATTATTTGATAAATGGGATGAGTTATATGAACTTGATTATCTTACTATGAGGCGTGATAAAGTAGCCGAATTAATATTCTTGGGAAAGCAAAAAAAGTATCCTAAAAATTTGTTTGGTTTAGTTAATACTCTAACTGATTATCAATCTAATGTTAACCCTGCTGATACTGGTGTAAATAGAAAAATTAATAGAATAGTTATTGATGCAAAGAGAATTTCCTTACTTCCAACTCCAAGAGAGAAAAGGGAAGATGCATTAAGGAAAAAGCAAGAGAGAGAAAAGGAACGCAAGGAGTTATTAAAAGAGAAAGATCCTATTGTTGTAGATTCGAATATGCTGTCTTTAGATGACTTCTAAGGCTTGTTCATTATAAAACTTAATTACTTCTTTTTTTTTTAGTTGTCGGAGTAATAGAAAGGATATAATTATAATGAAAGTAAAATTATTAGAAAATACAGTTCATTTTAAAGGAAAACTTCATCAATTTCACAGAATACGATTTTTAACTAAATCTCATAAATTCACAATGGTTGTTTCTTGTACAAAAAGCCAAAATTCAGGACATTATAGTAAAAATGTTTCATATATTTTTCTTGATGAATATAAAGATGTTTGCAAATTATTATGCCATTTCGCTGGTAATTAAAAGATGCTAAATCTAAAAGATAGAAATAAAGCAAGAATGCAATATGTTAGAGATGCTAAAATATTCTATAAAGATGAGGAATAATATATAATGCCAGATTTAGAAGATGTATTAACTAATTTAGACAAATTTGAAAAGAAATTAGATGAATTGAAAGAGTTTATTAGAAAACTTAAAAAACTATTTGGAACATGGGATGCTATTGAAGATACGGTTGGCGGTGAGGGAGAATTTACTCTTGGGGAACTAATAAATGAAATTAATGATATTCTAATTTGGAATAAATAATATAAAATTTGAATAAGAGTTATAAAAGATATGACGATCTTTAACGATCTTGATTTAATATTGCTTAAGGAACACTTTTATAAAGTTGAGAGCAAAGAATTTAAGGTAATTTCTCAATTCATTGCCAAAATATCTAATATGGATCATAAAATAGTCTGGAGAGATATTGTTAATGAAAAGAGATGTAAATATAAATATGGAAAATATTTTATTGAAAAACAGGAATTTTTTAATAAGGCTTTACAATTAGCCAAATATAATTTTGAGATGTAAATAATGTTTATTTGTGAATATGAGTTTAAGCACGAAGATAAGAATCATCTTGGTTATTCTATGACAGAGATTGATTATTATGCTTGGATACCTGTGCGATTCCATAAAACTGAGAGAAACCATAGACTTAGTCTTTGGAAAAATCTAAAGACTAATGAATATGAGTTAGTAAAGGTATATATGAATCAAATAACTGGAATAATGCCCCTTTGTGGTGGATTAATTATTTCTAATGTCCCAAATGGAAAGACAGAGGTTGTATTCCATCATAAAGACTTAAATGTTGTTTTAGTTGAGGGTAATGAACTATGGAATTACTATCACGGAACTTCAGATTATAAGAGGGAAGTTGATAAAGTTTGTGAGCACGAATTTCCTAATATAAGTAATTGCTGTCAATTTAAAGAGGATTAATTGAAATGGGAATATATACATTTTATAAAGAAACTGATTCGCATAAATATGCTATAAGGGCTTTAGCAAGAAAGGTTTTGGTTGTAGCATTAGTCACTAAAAAGGTAGATGAATGGAGAGCGTATATAGATGCAGTAGATGGATTAAGCCACGAAAATGAGTGGCGTAAGGTTGCAAGAAGTGGAACTATAATAGACCATAGAATTGCAAAAATATTATTTCCAGATTTAGATAAAAAATATCTGTGGGTGGATTAAAGTGAATTTAAACAGGAAAATAAAAGAATTGGAAAATAAAGTAAATGAGTTAGAAAAGCGAGTTAAGAAATTAGAGAAACAGTCAGAAGCTACGGATAATTATGTAGATATAACGGAGAGTGAGAATTAAAGATGTTAAATCATTCAGAACCGCCTAAAAAATGTTTTGATTGTAAGCATTGTATTATTAATGATGGTGAATTTACTTGTAGTGTTGGTATAGATAAATGTATTAAGGATACTGATTGGTATAAAAAATCTATGGAGGAAATTGCTATGATAGTAGGAACTACTAATAATGATATATTTTTTAAGTATTCATTAAGTAAAAATGATAGATTATATCCAGCATTATTTGATGTTTATTTCTTTAGACATTTATTGTTATCCGTAGAAGATAAGCGACTAGATGCTGATACTGCTTGGAAAGCTTATCTTAATAATGGCGAGGATCGAAGGATAATAGAATTAATAAAAAAAGAGGAGTTTGATAGATTATGACGAAGGAAGTGTTAGTTAGGATAACCATTAATGAAACACGAATGAAATTATTAAATTATCTCACAGAAAATGGGGACAGTAATAGGGCTGAGTTAGTAAAAAAATTGAAAATTGCTTGGACAACAGTTTATGATAATTTAAAGATACTCGAAGAAAAGGGGTTAGTAAGGAGATATTCAGAGAGAGTAGTTAGAGGAAGACCAACTGTAATGTGGGGGCTAACCAAAAATGAATAAAATAATATTTCATACAAAATCGCATCTTATCAATTTAATAGAGAGGTTAGGGTATACACAGCACGATTTCATAAATAATGAAGTAAGGAAATTCATAGATAAGTATGATAGTGTATTAAATCATTTGACTAGATTGAGATATCCAGCAAATAGGAGTAAAATGATATATATAAAGGATGATGATAATCCATTATTTGTTAGTGGTTTAAAAACATATTGCAAGGCAATCGGAATGAAAGTTGAAACTTTTATCAGGGCTGTTTTGTTAATAGCAGTACTAGAGGAATATAAAAATTTAATTTAAATCTTTTTTTTTCTTTTTTTTTAAAAAAATCACTAATTTTTTTGTCTGCAAAAATTTTTAAATCATTGGAAATTCATTTTTTTAATAATTTCGAGAGTTTTGTAAGCAATGCGTAGTATATGCAGTAATTGTGGGCAGTTTTTTGAAACATCTGATCCAAATAATGAGTTTTGCTCTGATGGATGCGAAAAACAGTATATCAAACAAATAACATCAACAAGATTTACTAATATAACTATTACACTTAATCTAAGAAATGAATTAATAGAACTTCAAACACAGATTGAAAAGAAAACTAACAAACGCTATGCTTACTGGAGAATTATTAATGCTTGTATGAAACATATAGCATCTCAAGGAGATATAGTGGAGGTATTAAAAAAGTGGTTATAAGAGGAAAGGATTCATACTCACACAGACACACCTCGAAATGTGGTTGTTATACCTTTTGCTATGCCTTTCTATTGTATTGCGTCTGTATGCTTCCCCTCAAATAATAAAGAGTGTAAAGATTGTGGTGGATAAAAATAATAAGGAAAGGGAAATGTGCGTTTGCCAGAATTGTGAAGCAGATTATATAGCGCCAACCAGTAAAAAAACGATTTGTATAAAATGTTATCTAAAGAAATATCCAGAAAGCAAAAAAGAAAAGTATTATAAAAAATATTATGATAAATTTAAGGTGTAGGAAATGGAAGAGAACGAGAATAACTGTGATAAGTGTGGCTGTGATATATCCAAGTTGAGTTATGAGTTATGTATATCTGATTCCACTCTCGAAAATGATCATATTACGGGTATTATTTATGACAAATTATTATGTTTAGATTGTCTTATCTCTGAGGTTGAGAGAATTAAGGCTAATCCATATAAATCAAAAAATTAATAGAGGTGAATGAAAAATTAAAGAACCATTTGAAAGAATAACAGATTTAAGTAAGGAAATATTAGATAAGGATGGAAAGACTATTCCAGTTTTCTATGCGAGCAGATTTAGTAGCTGTGATTGGAATCATTATAGAGATATTACCGATCCATTACCTATTACTGATGAACTTTCAGACATTTTTGATACAGGGAGTGAGGTTCACGAAAATGAGGAATTTTATAGGGCTGGGGCTCGAGGTATTATTGAAAGCGAAACTTATCAGAGAATTATTCATCATTCTGGGAGATATGCTATTGGAGGTAAATTAGATTTCTATATGGCTTTTATTCTTGGAAAATATATAGAAGACCTAAAATCTACTAAGAGTGGTGGATTTTTCTATTTTCTTAAGGAAGGTGTGAATATTGATAATAAATTGCAAATCAGTATTTATGCGTATATTAAATATATCCATACCAATATCATTACTAAAATAGGTGTTGTCACTAAGATTGATAAAGAAAATCCTCTCAATAAACTGTCTCTTAGTTGCAGTTTATTTACTATAGAGGATATAAGAAATTTTCTAGAGAAACATCCTGTAATTTTGTGTGTTTTAGGAGATATTACAGTAGAGCAGTTAATAGAGAGTACAGCTAATAGAATACGACCAGAAGTGAATAAGAAGACTGGAGAGTATTGGAAATGCACAAATTGTCAATATAATACAGCCAACGGTATTACTAAGAAATTATGTCCAGTAAGACAACAAATATAGGTGATAAGTAATGGTTGGAGAGATTTATGATAATTATATAGCCCCAATACAAGAAAGCATAGAAAGATTAAAGAAAGCTATACAAGCTTTAGATAAAAGGCTTTCCAATGAGATATTAAGGATTAATTCTCTGGCATCTTCAAGTGTATCAGATGGAAAAACACTTACTGCTCTAGAAGAGTGGCGAAAGACACATGAAGAATGGACAGACAAACAAATTAAAGATTTACTTGAGGGCATTGATAAAAAACTTGATTTTGATGAAAAGATTGAGGCTCTGGAGGAGAAAACCATAGGAATAACTAATGAGAATTATCTGAAACGTGGTATAGAACTTTCTGGTGTGAGAAATATTGTAAAAGAGTTTTTAGAAGTTATTAAAAGTGGAAATACGCCAAGCGATCTTGCATTTAAACAATGGTTAGAAATGTTGGAGGGTAACAATAATGCCTATAGCTTGTAAGATTTGTATTGCTGAGAAAGGTTTAACTATAAACTCTAAGTGGATATTTGAAACTCAAGAAGAACTTAATAAGCATCTCGAAGAAGAGCACGGTTTTATTATTACAGATAAGGAGAAGGTAGAGGTGAGTAAGAATGGGAATTGAATGGAATGATAAATATGTTCAAGCAATTGCTCATTTATGCGAAAGATTGGATAGTATGTTATATATTCCGTTTAAGAAATATTGTGATGATACAGATTTTGGAACTCAAAAGGAGAAATTTAAACAAGTAATTGAGGATACAATAAACAAACTGCGTGGGAAATAATGGGTAGATGTCCCTTTTATGATATATGTCCCTTACCAAAGAACCCTAATTTCTGTGAGAGTACCGAGAATTTGCTTCTCTGTAAAACTTATAATAAATTGAAAAAGGAAAGAGAAATTAGAAAAAGAGCAAAACAAATATCTAATTTAAAAGAAGGTAAAAGAATCAGGTTGTAAAAAATGAAAGATTCAACAAAATTTACTAAATTAAAAGTGATATAATTGGATAAATGTTCTAAATGTGGCAGTACGCATATACATCAAATATCTTGTGAAACAATAGAATCTTGTCTTATTGATGAATGTAATAGAGATATAAAATGGGATTCTGATACACAAATTTATAGATGTCAAGACTGTGGGTATGAGAGTACTAAAATATGAAGTTTAAGAAGTTTGATATTTTTCTATTTGCTGATATAGTGATATTCCTACAGAATAGACTTCTCCTTAGGATTCCATACAAGCTATATTATAGAATTGTTAGATTATCGTGGTATGTTATTGGATTCTTAGGAGTTGTAGAATATTATATGTTAAAAATTAAAAGAATCTTCAGGAGAAAAAAATGAGTGAAGAGAAAGAAAATGATGCAGATGTATGGTTTAATAATATGTGTGAATCTGATTGTGCTGAAATAGACGCTGGAGGAGAACCCAAGAATCTCGAATTCAGAATGTCTGCTCTATTTTATTTACGAGATATTAGAAATTATTTATTCAAATTATTAAAGTTAAGAGATGATAAAAAATGAATCCGACAAAAAATGAATTTCTTCTTCTTCTTCTTCTTCTTCTTTCTAGTAAATATAATTATTATATTATATGTAGAAAATGCAGGAAATCTGGAAAATCCAGAAAATGCAGAAAATCCAGAAAATGCAGAAAATATATAAACTTTATGAAATATATGAAATGTAAAAAAATTTAGCAAAAGTAAAAAATTAAAAAAAGAAGGGGGTAAAGAAAAATTTTAAATATTTATACTACTTTTTATTAAAATTAATATACTATAAATAATTAAATATAACTTGAGCTGATCTAAAAGAAAAATGCCCGAAAAAAATACTACCACTATACAAATTACGAAGGAACTTCGAGATGAACTAAAGGAACTTAGAATTTATCCGAAAGAGCCGTATGAAAACATAATTACTAGGTTGATTGATAAACATAAAGAGGAGGAGTAATTATATGGGAAATTTTAATTACGCCATAAGAGATGATAAGAAATTAGAGGAAGCTCAAAAATGGGTAAAAAAGTTTCGTGCATACCTAGAGAATCATGAAGATACAAGTTGCACTTTAGGAGATGCCGTTTATAAAGCAATGAGAGAAATTGCAATTAAATATGGAATTATTAAGGAAATAACAAAAGAGGAAAAGGAGAAAGAAATAATTCAAAATAAAATTAGTAAAGAAGTTGAGGAATATTCTAACCCTGAAAATACTGAGAAAATAATGAAATATATCGAAACACTTCTAGAGAAAAGGGATCAAGAAAGCTTACAACCGTTATGGGACATTGTTTTTAAAATTAAGCCAGATTTCAAGCCAAAAGATAAAGCTAACTTCGAACAAATAACAACACAAATATTTATACATTTACGAGATATTCTTGGGATTACTGAAATAAATAAAATAATTGAGAACAGAATTGAGGAATACAGATTATGAGTATAAAAGATCTACTTAAAAGAGAGGCTTATGAAAAAGCTCTATTATCTTACTTAGAGAGTAAAGGATATCCCATACACCACAAACAAGTACTGGTAAATAATATATCCAAACAAGGATTAAATAAAGAAGAAGTGGAAATAATGATTAATGAGTGGATATTACTAGGAAGACTTATTGATACAAACTATTTCAAAGATTACCCAAACTACAAATCAATTTATATATATTTTATTCAACATATAGATACCAAAGCAATAAAAATAGGAACTACAATACATCCCTACACAAGATACAAGACTCTATACTCAAGATATAAAGGTATTAAATTACTCACTATTATAAAGGGAGGTTATAACATTGAACGAAAATTGCATAGAAAATTTAAGGATTTTAAAATAGAGTCAAACACCTTTAATTCAAGAGAGTGGTTTCTGCCTTCTCCCGAATTACTAAATTATATAAATAAATTAGAAGATGATAAGGTTTATGTACTAAATCCTATATACATGGCTAAAAAACATATTAGTTCTAAAAGAATATATCATTAATAAAACTGAAGAATATGGTTTATAAAAAGAAGCATTATTTCTTTCAATGCTACTATTGTGGAGCTCATACATATTCCGACAGGCGTATCAAAAGAAGAAAGTGTTTAAAATGTGGGAGATATATATCATTCGAGAAAGTCAAGAAAACAGAGTTAAATATTAATCCTACTGAAGCTCCCAAAATATTAAAATATTTAAAACTTTATGGGAAATTTCCAACAAAAGATGATAAAAATTGAACAATAAATGCTCAGAGTGTAATACAACCTTAACTCAAAACAGTTTTGAGAGAGTATGTCCAAACTGTGGGTTAGTAGATTCAATCATATTTCACGATAGTTTGGCAGTAACAGGAAAAGCGCCATTTGATATTAATCACTCAATATGTAAGTCTTATCAATATGCAAGTATTGGGAATACTTTAATAAATCAATTTAATCTAGGAACTGTTATTAATCTAGATTATAGGGGTTTTAGAGATATAAATGGATGCAAAATACCATTACATAATAGTAGATATTTTAATAGGATAAATAAATGCAAAAATATGTATATGGGTATTGATAATAGCAATAGAAAACGCCTTCAAACCATACTTGAGAGAGTGTGTAGATATTTATCATTATCACGATCAATCAGAAGTGATATTGCTTATATGTTTAAGAAAATAACTAAAAATGAAAAGGTTTCAAATAAAGTTATATGCCTATCCTTTTGTGTTTATTATATAATCAGAGAGAAACACGGTTATTTAGGTATAACTATTCACGATATTGCCAATGCCTTCAAACAGTTTGGACACCACACATCCCCAAAATTGATAGTAAAACGATGGTTTGAGTTTAAGAAATATATTAAGCAGATTACCCCAATTGGGTTGAAACAATACATAGAGAGAGATATTATGGCTATATGTAAAAACAGTACAATAAAAGATAGACTAAGAGATAAAGGCTTTAATGAATCCATTGAAGTATATAAGAAAGAGCTTCTAGAGATAAGCGATAAAATAATGAATATTGTTATAAAGTCTGGTAATGGTAGAAGACCTACTTCCCTATCTAGTTCAATAATTTATACTGCTGATATACTCATTGCAAGAAAAAATAAGCATAAAAGGATATTAACTCAAAAAATATTAGGAAAATATTTGAATATATCAGATTTCACAATCCGAGATTGCTATAACAATTTTCTAAAACCATTAATTGTGAATAGATTAAAATGCCCGAAGAGAAGGAATCCAGAATAGTGAGAATATTCAAGACATTTGAGATTTGTGCTAATTGTAAGCACTACAAATCATGTCTTTCTAATAAGAATGTTCGCCCTTATGGTACTTGTGAGCAATTTGAATTTATTGAACAATTAAAATCTAAATAAGTGATAAATAATGAGCGAAGAAAAGAATGAGAAAACGCTAATAGCTGTCTGCACACAATGCAGGGAACAGTATGAGATAAGCCCCAAATTTGAGGAACGTTTATACCTATGGAGTCTTGGAATTAGATGTCCTTTATGCTCTTGTACTGAATTTAGACTATATTTTAAAATCTAAATAAATGGTGAGTGAATGAAGTGGATAATAATAAAAATTAATTGGATTTATTTCAAATGGAAATTAATACGCAAATTATTTCCAAAATACTATGAAAGACTATTAATTAAGAGATGGGGTAATGGTGAGTGAAATCTCGGAAAGTCGGTCTAAACTTAATAGATGGTTTTATGGATTCTTGAAGTCAGTGAAAAATAGCGGAATACTACCGCTTGCCGACCCGAAAAGGTGATTGAAAATATTAAGATGTGAATGTGGAAGGTACGCAAAATACCACAGTTGTAAATATAATCCACTTACGACAGAAATAAAGGATGTAAAAGTAAATTGCTCGAGATGTGGTGTTAGACCTACATCATATTGGTATTATGAACAAATAATAAGTGATAAATAATGACCGAAGAAAAGAATGAGAAAATAAATAAAATAATTTCTATTATTGAAAAGAAATTTAAAGAACATGATATTTTATTTCATTTTAGATTTAATTTTCAGGATTATACTATTGATTTTGATAATTCAAAAATAAGTGAATGTGTTTCTAAAATTGCAATGGAAATTATAGACTTATTAAAATCTAAATAGGCGGTAAATAATGGGTAAATCCAAAGGGAATATGTATATAGACAGTAAAAAGCAATGGAATATTATAGTTGGTTGTGAATATCAATGCACTTACTGTGTCAATAGCTTTCAACGACAAATGAAAAGACAAAAACATAACTGTATAAAATGCTATAATTATGAACCTCATTTCCATCCAGAAAGATTAAAGCAATCATTACCAAGAACCTATGGAGATGAATTTATATGGTGTTGCTCTTCGGGAGATATATCATTTGCTAGAAGAGAGTGGATGGATAAAATACTAAAGAGAGTAAGAGAGTTATCGAATAGAACTTTCTTTTTTCAAACAAAGAATCCTAAATGCTTTCATGATTATAATTTTCCCGATAATGTAATTTTAGGTATTACACTTGAAACTAACAAATCTGACCGAAATTATTCATCTATTTCTAAAGCTCCAAAACCGATAAAACGATATGCGGACTTCCTATCTCTTCCCTTTGAGAGAAAGATAGTTACGATCGAACCGATTATGTCTTTTGACCTCAGATTTTTTGTGGAATTGATAAAAGATATTGCTCCAGAGAGAGTATATGTAGGATATGATACTAAGAACTCGAATCTCCCTGAGCCAAAACTATATAAGACATTTTGGTTATGCTCAGAACTATCAAAATTCACTAAAGTCAAGACTAAGTTAATGAGGGAGGCTAATGTTCGATACTAAACCAAAACACGCTAAATATAGTGCCAAATGTAAGAAGTGTCGCTATTTTCCTATTGAGTTTGCTAAGATATGTAATAAATGCCATAATTTTGAAAATTATGATTATAATAAATGTTTAGGTTGTCAAAATTTAGGTGATGAAGATAAATGCGCTGGTTGTAAAAATTTTAGCCAGTTCAAAAAATATAAAAAAATTTTTCCTGAAATAAAAATTGATCTAAAATATATTAAGTTAGCTAGAGATTTACTTAGAAATTATCCTGTTGATTATGAAAAGGATCGACAAGAACTTGACAGGGGTATCCCTATTTATGAGGATAAAAAAACAAATTATAAACTTCGAAATATGGTGGCAAATATAATAACAGAGAAAGCAGTAATGTTTTATGATTCAATCTCCTTGACACTACATTATTCAACATACAAAATAAGATTCTGGATACCTATAAAGCATATTTTGGATAGTGAAACTGAAGAACAAGGAGAACCCCAAGATATTATTATTACAAAATGGGCTTATGAAAATTGTTATATGAAAAGAGTTAATATATCCTTACAAAATCACGCTAAAATGTTAATGGGACTAAAATTTGCAGATAGAAGTAGTCCCTATTATAAATATAATCCACATAAAGAGATAATAAAAATGATTGAAAATAAATCAGATTTTAAAGAAATAGCAGAGAAAATAGCAGAAAAAATGGAAACAAATGAAACAAAAACAACTACCAAAGAAGAGATGGTCGTTATATATACTGATGGAGCAGGAAATATATATAATGGAGAGAAAACCAGCGATAATGGACACTTCAATATAATTATATTCAATGAAAATGAAACCAAAATATTAGGTAAATGGCAAAAGAAAGGGAACTTTACAAGCAATCAAGCTGAACTTAGCGGTGTAATTGGAGCTATCAAAATATCGTTAGATTATGGGTATAAAAATGTAGAAATACGAACCGACTCCAGAGGTACTATTAATTGGATTACTCCAAGAACAGATGATCCCAGCAAATATGTATGGAGTGCAAGCAATCCAAATATTGTAAGGTTGGTTGAGATATTGAGAGACCTAACCCGTAAAACATCTAATATAAAGATTGTTTATATAAATCGAGATAAAAATAAAGCACATAATATATCGGTATGGAAATGAAAATAGGAAATAGAAAACATATCAAGCGTTGGTATCAGAAATTAAATTGTGTAATTAATCAATTTGAGGGTTTCTCACGAAGGGCTTGTGAATTATTAATTATTCAAAATATGGAAGTTGTTTTCTTTTATATTAAAACTGTATTTAAGGAATTTGAATTAAAGAAATGAAAGATAAAAAAAACTGTTTCAATTGTAAATTCTGCGAGTATATAGAGAGAAGTGGAACTTATAATTGTGTTTATAAACATTGCAAAATGGGAAAAGAGCCATATTATCCTAAATCTATCCCTAAAAATCAGTTAATGGCATTCGGAATTAAATTGTGTAATTTTACACCAATATGATTAATACTCCCTTATACTCCAAAACTGGTATAGGTATTACTAAAGGATTTGAGAGAATAGTTTATGGAGACAGGGGAGCGTATTATGAAATTACTGAGGATCAGATAATCAAAAATCGTATATTTATTCCAGATAATACAAAATGGAGAATAACACATAAAGAAGCATATTATATTGAATATCGAACTATAGTTGATGATATTAAGGTTTATTATCAACTAAGAACTGTGGATTATGCCGATTATAAGGTTGGATTTTATTATATAAGCATCGAAAATATTTTCCCATTAAAACAAACTACACTATTCTAATCTTATTCTTCAAGTTGTTCCAATAACTCCTTAACTCTTTCTGCTTTCTCTGGTGGGATAGGTATCTTCATTTCCTTAACTGTCTCAACAACCTCTTCCTTTATAATATCTCCCACATCTTCCGCAAAATCTTCTACTAACTCATCTACATCGGTAACATTTTCATCTATCTCATCTACAATTTCATCTTTAATCTCAGATTCCTTAATTATTCCTGTACCGTCTAAACTGGTCTGTTTGATATGAATCTCTGGTTCAGGCTCTATTTCCTTAACTTCCTCTTTAATATCAATTTTCTCAAATTGACAAAACAATGAAGTGGGATCACTCCACACTGCTACTGCCTTTAGTCCTAAAGGTTTAACTACTTCACTAATTCTCTCGACTGAGAGCAACCAAAATCGGTAGATAATAGAGTTGTCTCCTATCCAGACCTTATTCGCCTTTAATCCTAATTCCTTTACTAACTCATTTATTTTTTCTAAACTCATTATAATTATTACTATTACTTCCAAATATTTAAGAATTAAGGAAATAGAAAATTAGCAAAATATACATCTAAAAATTCTAACAATAAGCCAATGGCTATCAAGTATTATATCATATTTGCTTCTTGTGTCTTTATAAAAGCGTATTTCCCACCATACAAATAATAATATCATCCAATATTTCCATATAATAAAGAGAACTTTATCAAAAAAATCATCTAATTTATCCTCTATTCTATCAATAATATTTTTTTTTGGTATCAACATCCTTATGTAATTAATAAACATTATCCTGTAAATACCTCTTTTTTCCTACTTTAATTAAATGTTCTACTTCCTGTATTAAATTAGAATCTACATTCTTTAATTTCTCTTGTATAAGATATGTCCTAGAGTTATCCTTTCTAACGAACCATATCTGCCATTCTGCTTTATCCATCTATTGACTCACCTATAAATTTAGGGGCGGTAGATTCGGTATCTGCTTATTCTCGTAAAGCGCAACAGTTAAGGTTTGAAGGAATCTATGTATTAGCCCTAATGACTCGATAATTTTCTCATTCTGTTGAATGAGTATGGCAATCGCTCTTTTAAGGGCAATGCCTATATCTTCTTTTGGCGTTTGCACTACTTGGGGTATATTAACTGGCGGTAGTTGTTGTTGTGGCGGTGGGGTATATGATGTGGTAGGTATCTGTTGATATTGATTAGGGATATTACTTTGTGTTTGTGGCATAATTTCTGATGGTGGCTGAACATCTAAAAACTCCATTGGAATAGGCTCTGGAATTGAAACAGTATTGGCTCTATACATACCCAACAGAGTTTCTTTATTATTGCTATAATATTTAAGGTCTTCAGGTTTCCAATTAACTTTAGTATTAGCCATAATACGGAAAATAGTCTCTTGCCATTGATTATATGGTTTAGGTGGATGAGATGATATAATATCGGCGTATGCTAAGAAGCATAAATTTCCATTCCCATCTGCAATGCCTATCCAGGGTTTACCCTGAATAACTATTTTTACTATTCCTTTCACTATTTGAAAAGGTGGTATTGGTTTTTCCATTATTTTTTCACATCTTTTTTAATTAATTTAAATATTCTCTCACCAAACTCCAGAGCAGATTTAACATGGGGATCATTTGAATCTTTTTTCTTTAGATTTTCAAATAAATTATCCCATTTCTCTCTTGGAGTGTTAATCATATCTTGTATAAGATCAAACCCTTTCGGGATAGAGAATTTAATATAAGCATAAGTAGAGTCAAAATCATCATCCCAATCACTAATATAATTAGGATGCTTAGGTAAATGATACATTATTGTACATCCTGGACATGGACAATTCTCACCTTCTTTATATTCAGAATAGGAAAAATCCCAATGATCTCTATTTCCCCCACCATTTCTTGTATAAAGAATAATATAATGCTTATCATCCTTACCCTTCTCAACATATATATCCCTAAATCTTCCAGTATGCCATTCTCCATTTATTTGATCTAAATTCAAAATAGCCTTCAAAATTTCTGTATTTGGGTTCTGTCCAAAAATAGTGTTATATAATCCCATTATAATTTACCCCAAATTGTATGTAATATATTAATTTCAATATTACCGTTTTTATCCCAACCCAAACACTTTTCGCATATTAAACTAACCCGACCAGCAGGCATAAGCACATCCATTGGTACAGCTTTCCTGAGAATTATCTCATGACACCAATCACAACGCTGAAAACTTATAAAATATCCATCGCCTTCCTGTTTAATCAAACCATATCCGCAAAATGGACAGAAATGAATCTCTCCTAACTCTCTGGTTACAAAATGTTTCTCTTTTGCTCCACCAATCCAACTATCTTTTCCGATTTCCTTACCACAATTTTTACACTTCATTCTTTGACCTCTTTCCTATGATGTTCATACATACAACGCAATTTACAATTCCAGCACTCATCTTTACCGCAGAAAATACATTTTTCCTCATTCTTTCCAAGTACTGCTCCGCAGGTTTCGCAGAGTCTGACTTTAATTTCGTGGTCTTCCCAGTCCGTAGCATATAATTGTTCCATTATTCTTTTTTATCTCCTATATATTCTTTCATTTGATTCTCAATTTCCACAATCGACTTTTTAATAACATCTCCGTCTTCATAAAGCTTGGCAAGCCTTTGAAGTCTTCCATGCCATTCTCTTACTTGTTCAATAGTTGGATCTGCTATAGACAAATCCTTCATAGTCAATTTTCCTGTTTGGCAATGCACTAAGAATGTATATAACTCCGCAATAGAGCCCATATCAACCCTTCTCGATTTCTCCATTTCCTCTTTTATCTCCTTGAACATTTCGATAATCTTCTTTTCTCTCTTATCTTTAATTTTATTAATATCTTCTCTTATATAATAAACGCTCTCCCGAAGTCTTCCAATATCAATATCAATGGTATGAACTTTCTTTTCTACTTTCTCGAAATCAATTCTTTTTAATACTGCTTGAATAACCTCTTCTATTAAACCCAAATCCTTCTCTGGCATTATTTATTCACCGCCAAATATACTCTCATCTCGTCTATAATAATCCTAAGAGCAACAATGAGATGTTCAAAACCCTTACCCTTATCTATTTCATCTACATTCGATAAAGCATCAGAAAGCTTGCCTAATCCTTCACACCATTGTTTAATGTCTTCTTGTAAGGGTATCATTCTGAAGGGTGTAGGTGGCGTAATAGATACTGGTTTTACTGGCTTCGATTTGAGAAACATAAACTCCATTCGTTTCTCTTCCATTTCTACCATCTTTTCGAGATACCCCATAAATCTTTCTGCAATTTCCAACCATTTTTCTTCAAATTCCATAATTTTTTACCTCCATTTCATTTATTTTATTAAATTCTATTCCACAATACTTACAAACCCTTGAGAAGGGCTTTATTTTTTTCCAACAATACGGGCAATTAACCCGTTTAATCGTGATGCTCTCTCGTTCTGGAGCAATACTATATCCAAGATCGTATGGAATATAATATCCACTACCTCTAGAAATTTCTGCTTCAAGATATTTTAATTTTATTTCCGATGAAACATCAGAATTACATATTTTATTAACTCTCTCTAAGGGACTATCATCATCTTCGCAAAACATAATTACAGTAATAAGGATCACATCAATTATAAATACTAGAGGAAGTGAAACTATTAAAAATTCAGGAGAAGTATATGCTATACAAACATTGAATACAATAAATATTATTATTCCCATACCGATGTCAGTTATCTTCTTTAGCTTTCCCATATTATTCTACCTCTTTCCACTTATTAAAAAGAAATCCTCTATTACCACAGATGCTTTCGAATTATCTATTATCATTCCATACTTTGCGTTCTTTAGTTTAATAGGTTTTCCATATCCAGTAATCTTTACATCTACTCCATTATAGGTTTTTGCTACTTTAAGGTCTTTTATATATTTTCCACTAAACCCTATTTTAATTCCATTCTTTTTTAATAATCTCTTTTTTTTCCATCTATTCATAATTTATTTTGCCTCATCTTTAAATGGTAAGATTAAATCAGACTTTAGATCTAAGACTTTATCTCCATAAAGTTCCCTCATTGTACCTTCCGTTCCATTTGGAAGCTTCATAATAATCTCTGCCATAAACTCTTGCTCAACAGTATTTATTCCAAAAATCACGCTTGTGAATCTAGCCTTTAAATAATGGTATAGTCCTCTATAAACTTGTTTCCTATATCTTTCTTCCATTGGCATGTCAATTTTAAATCGGAACTTTAATAATTGTTTTTCTGTATTTAATGCAAATTGTAAAATTATAACTTTATACTCACTAATTTCTGAGAATGAAATCGCCCTTAAATCATATTTTTTTAAGAATCTTCTTATTTCTTCTTGAGTCTTAAATATATTCGTAGGAGTCTTAAAATATGGCAACTTTGAATATTTCTGGTATTCACTCACTTCTCTTTCACCTTCCGAGATTTCCAATATAACCAAACCACGAATAAATATATTGAGAATGCTGTAAGGCTTCCTGCTAAAGATCCTATAAATACAGTAAGCATTATTTGAGTATCCATTTAATTCATCTTCCCACAGTTAAAACATCTTTTTATTTTCTTCATTTTATCCTCATAAGTTATATAAATACGATATTTCTTTAATCTTCCTCCACAATGAATGCAATGCCTTCTTAGCCTTTTCTTTATACGATATTTTATTCGAAGCCAATTCATTTACTTTCTGCTTTTAATTTGTTTATTTAGCCACTTTCTATATTCTGGGCGATTAAAATTATAATCTATAAATTTACAATATTTCTCTCTATGAAAATTCAGTCCAACTATTTTCGCAATTCTTTCTTTCTTTTCTTTAGTTAATTTTTTATTGAGAAGTTCAAACCACCAGTAAATAATATCTCTTACGCATTCTATAGTATAAATATCACCAATTTTATATGGTATCCTTTTATCCTGTTCCTCATTGAGAACTAAGGGTTTAACCCAATCTGGAAGAGATTCATCATTAAAAAGAAACTCAACTTTATCAATATTATCATCAAAATAAATATATAATTTATCAAACAAATATATACCTGCTTGAGATAAAACCTTAGAGGGAATCTCTGATTTTCCTACATCATTCTTTTTAACTGATAGTGTTCCATCTATAACCTTATCCTTATCAGCACTCCATCCAAAAAATATTTTCTTCATTTTATTCCCCTTTCCATTCTTTTATGGCATCCTCTAACTTTTCTATAAATTTATTAAGCTCTGAGCCATTAAATCTTAAATTTATTCTACTTATATAATAATCATCATAGTGCCAGATTGATACTTCTTTTGGTTCTTTATCTGCAATAATTTTTATATCGTCTATAGTATGGTCAGTAAGCCATATATCTAATATCATTTATTTCACCTTGTCTAAATCTATATCAAACTCAAAATCCTCTCCAAATCCCTCATCAAAATCCTCTATTACTTTGAAATCAAGATTAGAGGTCTCATGTATTCTCTCTGCTTTTTGTTTTCCTATTCCCTTAACCTTAACCATTTGCGCAACTGTAGCATTAACTACTATTTTAACCTTACCAAAATGTTTCAATAAAGCTTCTGCGTCTTGTACCCCAACTTTATCGGCTGAAGCACAAATCATATCTATGGCTCTATCATCTGATTGAACTTTATGAGTGTCTGGTCTTATTACTTTATGATCAAATGATTTTTCAATTATTTTATAAGCAACATAAATTGCATATTCTTTATTGGGTAGTATAATTGGTGGGATTTTATATCTGCCTGCTATTGAGGCTATAGCGCCGAGTAAAGCATTCGGATTCATTTGAGAGTATTTAAACATTGATACCCAATCTCCATGAATAACATAATAACATTCTAACTCTTCATTAATATACATATTAAGCAATTGATTTCTAAAGCGCTTTGTTTTTTTATCAGTAAGGGTATTTATAAAATCTGGAAATGATTTTAACTCAATCCTAATATTTTTATATGCAATATCACCTATCTCTAACTGTTTTTCTATTGTTTCTGGTTCTAACTTCTGCATTAGGACAAACGTGTCCGAATTTCTCTCTTTGGTATCGATTAAGATTTGCATTAATTTATTCCGTATTCTTTTTTAAGAATTATTAAATCCGCTTTGGTATTTATTAAATCGTCATGTAATTTCTCTAAGGCTTTATTCAATGCTAAAATATTAAGGTTTAATTCATTCCTTTCTTCTCTCAATTCATTCCTTTCTTTTGTTAATAATATTATATTTACATCTAATAAATCAATTTCTTGAACATGCTCTTTTTCTGTTTCAGCTTTTTCCATTACTAATTTTTCAATATCTTTCTCAAATTGAGAAATCTTTAAATGTTGATCCATTCGATATTGTAAGTTCAGAAAGGTCATTTGTATTCGATACTTAACATTACTACCTATATGCTTTACCTTACCACCAACAGATTTTAATTTTTCCTTATATTTTTCTTTCAATCTTTTTTACCCCTCTCCTTAAATAATTTTTCATATTTTTTAATTCTCTTAAGAATTGATTTAGTAATTTCAGATGATAATAAGGTATTTCCATCCCATTCCTTATTTAATTCATTTAAATCATTAATAATCTCTCTATAAAGCCAATCAATATAAATCAGAGAATCCTGAAACGTGGCAAAAGCCCCCCTCTGTTTCACAAATCTACTTACTAGTTGAGCAAAAGTTAAACCCTCAATTTCTTCCTGAAGTTCTGTTCTCTTCTCTTCATTTGCGGAAAAGATTTCCCCACAATCATTACACTCCAAATATTCTCTGTATTCCTTTGGAAATTTTATATTTGCTAATTTAAGATTATAACTTTTACATACAGGACATTGAATCCTTTCTTCCTCTTCCCTATTAGAAGATTCTAAGATTGATGTTAAGGATTTTTCCAGAACCGCAATTCTATTTAAATGATTTGCTAAAACATTATGATTATCAGAGCGTAATCTATTAATCTCTACATTCATAAATGTTCTTAAATTCTTAATATTGTTGCTCATATCAGCAACTGGATCAACAGTTTGTTTCAAATCTTTTTCAATTTTCTCTATTTTTTCTGTTAAAGCCGCTTCTACATTACCAATCATCTTACGAGTAAGACTGGTATCTTCATCATTCTTCTTAGCCATAGATTCAATTTCCTTGCTTAATTTTATTTCGTTTTCATTCATCAAATTTTATTTCCCCCTCAACTGGTCTCTAAACGCTTGAATTGTTTTTATAAAATCTTGTTTATCTGTTTCTTTTTTCTTTTGCTTTTCGATAAGATAACCAAAGAAATTATCCAAAACGGTATTAACCAATTTGATATTCATATCATTATCAACTGATCTATCTGAGAGCGTAATGGTCTTCTTATCAATACTCTCCTTTAAGATATTAATCTCCCTCTTTATTTCATCTTCAAAAGCATTACCCATCTTCTATCTCCTCATTTATTTTCTTTGCTATCTCAGTAATAGTGGTTTGCCTTTTTTGCGGCACATTTAAAGTTATCTCTATTTTTCTATCTTTTAAATCTTCTTTATTCCAATTCTTCAGATTATGTGTATCTTTCTTACCCTTCCATCGAATAGTATAAGTTCTATCACTCTTAGATTCACTATCAGCAAATATAACAGTTCTTATTTCTTGAGTACCCTTCTTTTGTGAGCGTGTAATTTTATCATTAATTTCGATAAGATATAGTTCAACTTGTATTTTTTTGACCATTTTTATTGACCTTTTTATTATTATTATTTCTAATAAATTCTGTTACGATATTCTCGACAACTTTCTTGTAGGCATCGGTTTTTGCATAGGGATATTTCTCATTCCAAATTTCAAATGCCTTCTCAAACATATCATCATTTAATCTTATAGACTTTGTGTTTTTAGGAAATAAATTTGATTCAAATTCATTATGAGATAATTCTCCATTTTCGAAAATAACTCTATTTCCAGCCTTTCTATTGCATTTGTGGCATAATATAGCAATAGGTTGTCCTGTTTTATGATTATGATGGATACATAAACTATCTTCTCTATTACATTCTAAGCAAACAACTTTATTATCTTTAATCTTAGGTTTATATTTTAATTGGTTTAAGCGTTTATTAGTTAATGAGATATATGATTTGGAATATCCATATTTCTTTCCTATATCAATTTGTTTTATACCATCAATCAGATCTATTAAAACTAAATGGAGTCTATTTTCCCTACTTCTTTCTTGCATAAGTTGTTGAAAATCTATTATATATATATTAAATATCCAGTCAATATTTATAAACATTTCGGTATATTTAGTAAATGTCAAAAAACTAACACTCTGTCTATCTTTTTAAACTAACACCATACAATAATTCTATAGAAAAATGGCTACTGTAACTGAATTAAAAACCGATATTAGGATATTAAAAGAAGAAATAAAATTTTTAGCCAACAAAAAAAAAATATTGGTTGCCGAATTAAAGGACGTAAAAAAAAAATTGGAGTATAAAAGATTAGTTCGACAAGCTAATCAAATGAGTTTTCTTTAGACAGTCTTTGCTTTAGGTTGAGCCTGTGTTATTTCAGCCGAAACTGATTGTGATTCAATCACTTTCTGTATAAAATAATATTTATGACATAATTGCTTGAGCAAAGTTTCTACTATTTTGATGTGTTTATTCGCCTTTTTTTCATCTGCTGTTTTCACTTCTTCGTATATCTTCTTTACAAACTCTCCAATACCTTTAACATCTCCCGCAGAAATCTCAAGAATTGTAAAGAAAATTGCTTGAAGCATTATATTAATAGGTAGGCTGATTGCGAAAGAATTTGTTTCTATTATAACGGTATAAATAAAATAGCCTAATATCCAAAAATATTGAAATATAGAAATACTTCCTTTATAAATTCCCTTTACGGTTTTTGTTCCCGTTTTTGGTTTATCTCCAGTAATAACAACCCAAAATTTCCACCATTGTTCAACCGTATGCTCAATTGCCGTTTGTATTATTGATATTTTTTCCCAATCATCCATATTTTTCCGTTCATTAACATTCCAAATCTGACTAACTAATTCTTCAATCCCTTTTAGATTCTCTGATGTTAGTGAAATTAGAACATATAATGTTAGAAAAAACATAGGTTGAATAAAGCTATCAAAATTAGGTTTTATAGCCCATAATAAACTTCCATAAAAAACTAAAAGCCCTATTCCCTGATTAAATGAAAGAGATGTATTCTTTAATTTGTTATATGACATTCTTTTTCTCCACTTAGGTTGTAGTCTTTGTTTCTTCTACTGGTTTAGTAGCCTCATTAACACTTTTTTGCGTTTCGATTTGAATCTTTCTTCTTTCCTGCATATCTTCTCTGAAATTATCTAATATAAAACTCTGCATTTCTTTTGTTTTTTGTCTTTCTTCTAATAATTGTTTTCTAATTTCTGGATCTCCACCTTCAAATACAACAACACATACAAGATTCACGAATTCACAACTAACAAACAGAGTTCCAGTAAGAGCGGTAGCAATAGAAGCAGTAAAATACATTGCGAAAAATTCCGTAATTGGTTGTTGCCAAAAGAAGATAACACCTAATACAACCATTGAAATACCCGAAGAGAGTTTTTGACGATTCTTAATAATATTCTCTCTCCAAGAAGATACAAGCGATTTCTCTAACCCAAGTTCTACTTTGACTTCCCTGACTCTCTTTCTTACATCCTTTGGTTTGACTTCTTGTTTTTCTAACTCGGTTTTAATTTTTTCAAGAATGAGTAAAGATTCTACTTTTATTTTATCTTCAGACATTATGAATAAATATCTGATTAATCAAGTATAAAAATTTTGAGAAAAAAAAAGTTATAATTTTGATATTCCATGAATACTTATATCTTCACCAAAAATCATATCTTCTAGGTGTTTAAAAAAATTCCTAAACTTGTCCTTAGAATTCCAATTACCCCTAGTTAATCCTTCCATATAACTCCATATCTCCAATTTGAGTATTCTATATTGCTCTATAACGGACTTATCATTTATAATTGGTTTATTATTAACTACACTCATGTTGGACATGCCTCTTCTTTTATTTCTATTAATCTTCTTAAGTATGTAAAGCTATCATAAACACTACCCCAACTTTCCTTTTTAATATCAGCCACCAGATCATCTCCTGCTGCAACTAATAATTTATCTACAATCTTACAAGCTCTATCCTTTGCATTTTTACCGATTTTCGGGAAAGCAGGATCGATAAATATATCTCTAACAGCCCTGCCTGTGCTTGTACTGGTTGCCATACTTAATCAAATAATAATTAGTTTATTTTTATATAATCTATTCATTTCCAATTATTTAAATTTTCTATATTTTTTCGGGCACTTTTTCAAAATCATCAATCATTTGTAATTGTGTATCTATTTCCGTTATTCGCTTGTTCAGGTCTTCCTTCTCTCTTAAAGCTCGAACATCAACTTCTAATATTTCCCTTTCAAACATTTCCCTTTCTCTAAGGAGGTCATCTTTTCTAATTCTTTTTGTATAAACATCTGTTCGGTCTATTTCGTAATTTTCTTCATCTATTTTTTTTAAATTATCAAAACTCAATTTTTCATTCCTCTTATAAGATAATAAAACATTAAACCAATAAATGTAAATGATAATACACAAAATAATATATATCGTTCAGGTATTTCGTGAATCCAATCAGATAAAGGCTTCCAATTAAACCATTGACCATCTGCTGGATTTCGTGGATTATCTATCGATGCCCAAAGTATATTAAATGCTTCCCAAAATCCATCCCAAAAATTCATTTTCCTCTAATATTAATTATTTCTATACTATTTAAACCCTTATACCATTTCTATTTTCCGCACTCCAACATCAGGGTCATTGTAGATGAGATACGTCTTATCATCATCAGTATCCCGCCAAATCATTAATTCGGCTGAATCGGGTACAGGTTGTGCCGCTTGTGAAAGTCTTCTCGGCTTTAAATATGCTCCGTTTGTTGCACAGTCTAAATCAATTGCAGCTCCTATTTTTACGGCGGCGTTATTAAATTCGGCAATTACGGCGGCGTTGCTGTGGATTTTCAAGACTTCTGCTCCGACCGTGAAGTCTCCGAGAAGTAGGGGGGTTGCTGTGTTTGTGTTGTGTATATAGAGTGTGTTTGAACCGAGTTCGTTAAATCCTGCATTACAACCGATAGCAATATTTCCTGAACCATTTACATTTGAATATAATGCTTGATAACCTATTACAGTATTACTTGACACGGTTGCTCCTAAACGCATGGCTTTATAGCCTATTACTGTATTAAAATTTCCCGTTGTATTCACGGCAAGAGCTTGATAACCTATCCCTATATTATATGTTCCAGTTGTATTCAAATATACTGATTGATAACCAATTGCAAGAATATTTCCAGTAGTGGTGTTTCTTCCTGCAAATCCTCCAATTGCAATATTTCCATCTATTAAATTTTTTTCGAGTGCATAATAACCTATACCTATACAAGATCCCTGAGTTGATATTGCTCCACCTATAGACGCTCCAATTGCAACATTATAAAATCCAGTTGTTACGTTACCCAGACTTGCTCCTATTGCTATATTATATTGACCACTTGTGACTTTCATTAATGCATTCCTGCCAATTGCCATATTAGCCATACCAATAGTGCAATCATGTAAGGCATTAGTTCCTATTGCAACATTATTTATTCCTGTAGTAAGTAATTGTAAAGTGGCGTATCCAATAGCAGTATTTTCAGTACCAGATGTACATTCTTGTAAAGCAAGATTACCAAAAGCAAAATTATAATTTCCATTATTATTAGATAATGCATTCCGACCTATAGCAAAACAATTGATTGCGTTAGTAAGAGTATTAAGTGCTTGATGTCCAATTGCTATATTACCACTACCAGTAGTACAAGCAGAAAGAGATTGATAACCAATTGCTACATTACCACTACCAGTAGTACAAGCAGAAAGAGATTGATAACCAATTGCTACATTTAATGTTCCCGTTGTATTTGCTTTTAATGCTTCAAAACCAATAGCAATTAAATTTGAAACATCCGTAATAGTATAAAGCGATTGATGACCAATAGCTATATTATTATCTCCCGTAGTCAGAGCGTTCAGAGTTTCAGTTCCTATGCCGATGTTATTCAGAGAAAGTGTATCGGGGTCTAAACCGCCACCGCTTGGAGTCCAGTAGTCAAGACTATCAACGTAAGCCTTAGTTGCGGCATCTTGTGCTAAAGCGGGGTCTACAATATTATTTATTCTATTGATATCCATATCGAGATCGTCATAAAACTTACAGCCAGACTGAGATATATTAAAATGAGCAAATCCCATTGGATCTCCGCATCTAAATGCTATTGCTTCAGAGCCGTTTATTGTCTTAATTTCCTGATAAACATTTCCCCCTTGTAATATACGAAAAGCGTTTAAAGTATTATCTCCGATTCTAAATTCAGCATGAAGACAATTAAAATTTATATCATTATCAGACGCCAAAATTAATTCCATTGCAGTAGCATCATAATATATCTCGCCGTAATTGATAGGAAAATATTCAAACCGTATCCCCTGTTTCATACCAGCATCGGCTTTGATATATAACATATCAGTCCCTTTTAAATATAAATAAGGAACATTACCTACTGTAGCAAATTGTAAATAATCATCATTATCTCCAGAAACCTTTAAGTTTAATGCTCCAGTAGTTTTGAAATCAAAAGCTCCGCCATCACTATCAATTCCATCTTGCTGTAATATATCTCCATCGTGAAGATGAGAAGCAAATAAAGCACTAAGAGCGGAAATATCTACTCCATCCACAGTTTGTGCTCCAGTAAATTCTAAATTCTGATTAAATGTTATAGCCCCAGTAGTAGAAAATGAAAATGCTCCACCATCAGAATCTATTCCGTCTAATTCTAATATATCCATATCATGTAAATGACCGCCAACTCCTATTGCCGCTGTAATAGCATTATAAATACTATTTTTAGAAGCGGCAACATCTAATACTCCAAGCCAACTAACTCCATAAACTTCATCAGAAATTAACTCATGGATTGCTCTAATGATCTCAATATCTACATTTTCCTGCGACATTAATCTTATTAATCTATCTGATATTTTAACTCACCTTTAAATACGCTGTTCATTTCGTACTATATACCTAATTAGAAGTTGATCAAAAATAATGGAAGTATTCACTTTAATATTAACATTCAATTTCTCTTGAAACGGTAAGTTGCGTATGCTAAGATAATATTTCCCATCTCTCAGATACGCAGAAATATTCTGTAACTCTTCAGTATAATCACTAAACCAAGAATAAGGTTTATCAAATATAATACTATCATCTATCATAATATATACTTCAAAATCGTTAGAGGGAGATTCTATTAATATTTGATAGACAGTTCCAGTGCCCGTAATATTTATGAATCGCAGTATTTCGTCAATTGTTTCATTCTCTTTCAGTAAGCTTCTCGAAGAATAAATATACTCGCTTATTACTTTAATCTCCTTAAGTCTTTCGTCAATTATTCGACCTATTTGCTCTCGTGTAAAGCCTTGCTTTATATTATTCTTTTTACCGAATAATTTTTCCATATCTTTTTTATAGTCCTGAGAAAATTGCTTTTTCCAATTATTAATTTTATTTCCTTGCTCCTCTATATAATCCACCAAGCGTTTTATAATAGTAGCCGTATTCGCTTCAATTTGGCTTATTTCATTCTTTAATTCATTGACTTCCTTATTATCATCCTTGAGCCCGAAGGCTTGCTTAACAAGAGCCGAATATATTTTATTATACTCATCTGACATAACAAATAAAATTAAGGCGATTTAACTATAAAAAATTTGTATAAAAAAAGAAAAAAAAAAGAATTAAAATTTTATTTTATGCTCTATCTTGCCAAATCTTTACATAATCAACATCAACATATCTGGTAGCTCCAGCATCAGTTAATACAAATAATAATGGTTGTAATGGATCAGTAGGAACATTAGTGTCAATAGTTCCTTGACTTACATTATCAATAAACCATTCTACTTCAGTATCCGAAACAAATTCAAATCTGAGAACTGTCCAAGTTGTTGCAACCGCAGCAGCTCCATCATCAACAGTAGAGACACCGTCTAATTGACATGATAAATGCCAAAGAGCGTCTCCATGTGTAGTATGACTTAATTCAATAATAACGAAATCTTGATTTGCAGCTCCACCTTGATTTAAAGCAAGTCCCGCTTGACCATTACCGATATTTGTATTAACCAATCCAAAAGCATAATTAGAATCATTACCAACATCCTCTAAATATACTCGAACCTCAAATGTTGGTCGTAATGTATTTTGAAATGTAAATATATCATTCCAATCTAATGACTCTTCATTAGTAATAACACCAGCAGTTATTATTTCATTAACACCATTTAAATCTCCAGCAGTTGGAACACCACCAGTACCACCCGTACTCACCCTTGCAGTCCATTCTGGTTTAGCGGCTCTATTATCAAAATCATCTTCGTAATAATATGCTCCCTGTTCGATTCTTCCAGATATTGTTCCTCGTATATTTGCATCAATAGAAGGGGAGCGTCCATTACCTATATCAATAAGAATCCCAGCAGATGTAATACCATCATTCTTAATATTAACCATATTTACTGTAGTACAAGCAGCTTGATTATATACTCTTAATATATCATCTGTAGTAAGTATAGTACCAGCATTAACTAAATAAGCAACTATAGCATCACCAGTCACCGTTCCCGCAACACCAGCTCCACTAAACATAGCCTGTAAAGCACATACTCTATCTGTGGTTGTAACAGTAGCCGCAGCTAAATCAACCATTGTAGAAACAGAAATAATTTCTTGATTACAAGCATTCGTAGCAGTAATATTTGTATGACATTGAATACCATACACAGCTTCTAAATCTGAGCCAACATTTACTCTAATTGCATCAGCAGCTATACTTGTTGATGTAGTAGTTCCAGCTGTGGTTATCTTAGTATATTTAGATTGATACCAAAATGCAACATCAACATCAGTTAAGGTAACATTGTGCATCTCTCCAAACATATTTGCTCCATCAGGAGCAACGGCAATTGGCGATCCATACTGTCCAATATTAATAAAACTGTTATCTTCATCTCCCGCAACAGGATCTTCTGAGAATCTTATTCCGTGATCATAAGTTCCACCAATTAATATTACCTCTTCTGAAAATGTTCCTGATAAACTAATACCTATATCACTATTACAAATATCAATTATTTGACCATCTCCAGTACAATGAACACCAGCAACAGCACTAAATCCAGAAAGGTCAGCATCTAAATCAATAGAGATTCCATAAAGCGTGGATAACCCAATAGCAGTTAAGGTTGCTCCATTAAAATCCACAACGACACCTTGTATTGTAAGAGCATTTGCAGCAGCATCATTCAAAACTAAGGCATCTAAATCTAAATGTAGATAATCAATATCAACAGTAGCAGTAGTACCATCAATAGTTCCAGTCGCTTTCACTTCCCAAATATTACCATCGGTTATTCGAGAACTGTTCTGTAGAATTCCACCTAAAGTAGGATCACTCGTAATCTGTAGATAATCAGTATTGCCAACATCATCAGGATCTTGAATTCTTAAGTCTCCTATTTTTGGATTGAAAAGAACATAGTTATTTGCATCATCAATAGTAATATCGAAATAATGGCTTAAATCGGTGTCGAGTAAGTCCGTTATTCTAATTGTATCAGGATCAATTTGAATAATCGGAGCACGTGGTATATTACCAAAAAAACCCATTTAGTTTTTCACCTACTCCTTTAATTTTTTTTCTAAGAATTCAAATTGTTTCCAGAGTAATGCTCTATCTTTATCAGATATTTCTAACATTGCATTCAATTTTTTAATTTCGATTTCCTGTGCATTAAGCATTTGTGCCTGATTATTAACCGCTATAACCAACTGTTGTAAAGGATTGAGCTGTTGAGGTAATGCTTCTTGTCCTTTCTTAATTTCTTCGATTTGCTCCTTTTTCCCTTTTGGAACAGGTTTTTTATTTGTGCTCATTTTAAATTAACAGACCTCCTATAAATCCATGAAAATAATGATTTGCGTCATTGTTATTTACGTTACCAAGTGCAGTATGAGGAGCATACATAATCATATTTACAGCAGCTGCAGTAGTATTTTTCCAAACAACTAAAGGAGATTGACCTTCAGTAATAGCCCCACCCAAACCAACATTTTGAATGTCAATAAAATCTAATATGGTCATTGCAGCCAAAGTTCCATGTCCGATATAAACCATAGCAGCAACATTCGAACTACATTTTGCTATGCAACAAACAAATGTTTTACCCGCAGGAACTGAAATTACACAAATCTGATCACCATTTACCGCAGCAGTTCCTTGAACCTCTGCAAGAGGTTCAGATTGAACCCAATATAATAAACTCCCAACCAAATCAGCAACGGCATCCTTGATTTTTCCATCGGCATCTCTAACCATTTTTCTAAAACTTACTAATCTTTTATAATTCATCATATTTTTATATCACCTATCCTTGTCCTAAACCTCTACTTGTTGCATAATTTGTCATTTCAGTATATTCATTCTTACTAAGCGCAGCAGCTTCCTCGACTGATAGTTTATCTACTTGCCATTTCTCTCCCTTAAAAACAACATCGG